>Ga0302314_10000978_pt1 | contig 53279 bp, 55 predicted proteins | sample III_Palsa_N2_3_FD_200533 | JGI IMG/M metagenome (GOLD analysis project Ga0302314, IMG submission 200533) | Peat permafrost microbial communities from Stordalen Mire near Abisko, Sweden - III_Palsa_N2_3 | ecosystem: Environmental > Terrestrial > Soil > Palsa > Peat permafrost | place: Sweden... | reverse complement strand
CATACAGGCCAGCGGCCCACCAGCGCCGCATCACAGGCCGGACAGATGGCAGCATCCGACTACGTGTCACCCGCCCCTCAGAATCCTCTTGCGCTGAAGGGGGCGTCCACAGATGGGAACCGGACATCTCCCGCGCCGCCGGATAAGATCCTCAATGCGCAGATTTAGGTGCAATGGGGAGCGGACCATGCGTTTCGCGGGAGTCGGACTTCTAGCTATCGTGCTTTACGTGGTGGTGATGGCAGCCGTCATAATCGGTGTGGATCTCGCGTTCTTCAGAAACCGATTCTGGGAACGGCTAATGGTGAATATTGGAATCGTCTTGGTGTTCGCAGCGTTCTACTTGAGATTCCTGAGGAGTCCCTGAACAAGGGGCGGCGAAACCGTCTTCACCAGCAAGAAAAGGACCACCGCAACGACCGGTGGGATGCACCATTGCACCAAGGGCGAGGCCTGCGGTCATTCCTGCATCGCGATGGACGCGGTCTGCATGCCCGGCGCAGTGATCAATGTCTGCTTTGGGTGGAAACCGGACATTGAGACGCCATCCTCTAAAACGCCTCCGACAGCACCACCCCAGCGGGTCTCGCCCTCACGATCAGGATGCGGAGCCGTCGGCTCCACAGTATTGTTGGGGCCGGCCCTCAGATCTCCTCACGGTCGTAGTAATCGACCGAGGCCTCGGATCGGAAGATCTTGCGAAGCCGGTTCTGGCCGGGTTTTCCAGCGGACACGAGGATCTTTTGAGAGTCCGGGTACTCGCAGGCTTCCAACTCCGCCACCGTGGAGATCGCCAAGTAGCGCATGGTCACGTGGCCGGTGTTGATTATCTGGTGGGCCACGTCCGGTCCGCCCGGCGGGCACGCGATCACATCATGCGCGCGGATCGGATACCGCTGGTCGCCGAACCGCAGCTCGCCCTCGCCCTCCAGGATGAAGAACATCTCCTCCTCCCCGTGGTGGCAGTGGAAGGGGCATTGCGCCTTGCCGGGCGGCAGTACGGTGAGGTTGTATCCGAGATGCCGCGCCCCGATGCGGGCGCCGATGGTCCCTCGGCTGGAGGTGTAGAGGCCATTCTCCTCCACGTCGTCGAACACGACCTTGTCGAGGTTCAGGATGGGCGTCGCCATGGGGTCCTCCGGCAGGCCAGTACTCAGCGCCCGTATGCCCAGGCGGCGACGCCGATAGGACCTCGCGCGCCCAGGGCCATCATGAGGTTGTCGGCGGCGGTCAGCAAGGAGAGGGCCACAAAGGAAAGGTGACATGCCGAGGCAAGCTTACCTCGGCGTTCGGACTGGGTCGAAAGCGTTCCCCCGGTTAGGTCCGCGATGAGTCGAAGGCCGTCGTTGGCGCCGAGCCCGGAAGCAGACCCTCAGGCGGTCGGTTCGGGGGGTCATCTGCACCTCCCCCCCCGAAGTGGGCCGACCGCTTTCATCGCAACCGTACTGGTCAGCGGTGTTCATCCAGGTTTTCGGAAATGCTATGGATGGAAGCTATGAGCGACGCTGTCGGCCCCGGCGATCTGGTTCTGTGCGTCAATGTCGCCCCGAACCATGCCACGGGAAGGCCAGTGCCCCTGCAAGCCGGGGAGACCTACCGTGTCGTCGCGGTCATGGAATTTGCCTGCCCATGCGGACGTTCCGATGCCCTACTTGACGTAGGAGTTGATTACGCGTGGTGCCAGACGCGCTTCCGACTGCTGCCCAAGCCCAAGGCCGAGACCAAGACGCGCCGCGTATCGGCGCCCAAAGAGAAGGAGGTGGTTCGATGAACACCCGGCTCCGGATTCGGCCGTGTACGGACCTCGCGAGATCCGGCTAGGGTCACCGCGCCACTCAGGCGAGCGGGGTGGCTGCGGCGCGGAAGTCCCGGGCCAATGACCGCTTAGGGTCGAAAGCGGTCCTGCGGTTATGACCGCAATGGGCGGGGAACGGTCGTCCCACCCAATCCAAGTAGCGGACATCCGAGACCGGGAGCCGCGCCGCCTCTCACCTCGGCAGATAGTTGTCCGGTTCCACCAGCCTCAGCCCGGGGGTCTCCGTCACGCACTGTCGCAACAGGAAAGCGTGGCCCGAGCCGTAGAAAACCACGATCCGATCGCCGGGCGCGGAGAGCAGCAGCAGGTTGGCGCAGATCTGGAAATTGCGCCGGTACCAGGCGGTGAGCAGATCAGCGCCTGGTTGGTCCTTGCCCGCGCCGATACGCAGGGTCGCGCGGTAGAAGTCGTTGTCGACTGCAATGCGCGCCGGATCATTGATCCAGCGCAGGCCCGCGGCCACCCCATCCCGGGCGATCACAGCCTGCTCTTCCCCCACGTGACGTTCAACCAGCGCCTGTTGCTGGTCGAGCAGCGGGGTGAGTCCATGGGCGGCCGCAAAGGTCTGAACGGCCTCGTAGGGAAAGTCCCCCTCCACGTCGATTCCGAACATTCGGGCCCCCGCCGCCTTCGCCAGGCGGAAGCCCAGTTGCACCACCTCGTTGCGCGATGGCGGCAGGGTTCCAGACAGATACTTCGGCCAGCGCTCGGTGACGGTGTCGGCGTCCCACTCAGCGGCGACTTTGGTCGGATGGAATCTGGCCAGCGCCGTGGTCACGGCCGCGATCTGCGCCTGACGGATGGGGCTCAGCACGTCGTCGGCCTTGACGTTGACTATGTCGCGGCCGGGGTTGGACATGTGGTAGTCGCCTACAATCATCACCTGGACCGGCGCAGGTGAAGGCGCCGCGGCGGCCGGCCCGACGGCCAGGGCGAGAATGACGAGACCCAGGCGCACGCGCGCTCTCCCCTGCTTCGGACCGAAGGTAGGACCGGCCGCGGGCAGCGCCCAGTGAATTTCAGGTAAGGTCCGAAATGGGCGGAAAGCGGACGTTAGGGCAAGCCGCCCGTGCTAAGAAAGCTACGACATGCCGGAAGACGATAGACCTCTCCGCGAGCAATTGGACGACGCGATCGAAAAGGTCCGGCGGGAATTGGAGATCATCCAATCCCCATCGAGCATCGGCGGTGGCGCTGACAGCCGCAGTGTAGTCGCGGAACTCGAGGCTGAACTGCAGGCGCTCATTTCCGCGCGAGCCAACGTAGGTCCGCACGACACCTGAGGGTTTGGGCCCAACGGGCGCCCCGAAGAACGGCGCCCATGATCGGTGCTCGTCCAGACGGCGGACTCCGCGGCGGCTTAGCAACAGCATTGGCGTTAGACATGACGCGCGCCGCTGGTCCATGTGGGGTCGAATGCGGATCTGCGGTTATGTCTGCTTTGGGTGGAAAACGCCCACTGAGCGCGGCGGTCCCTTGTCTGTGGTTAGGCCTTGGACGCTGACGTTCGGCGGAAGGTGAGAGACAGAAGAGCGCCAACGACGATGATGAAGCTGGCGCAGGCGCCTCGGCTCACTCCTGCAACGGGACGTCGAGGTGGCGCCAGTGGGGCGGCACGCGCACAGCTGGGCGCGGTGCGTGGAGGGCTTCGTCAGGTGGGTTGAGATCGTGGCCGGAGAGGCGAAAGGCGCCTGGACTCAGGCGCCGGGGGGATCCCCCTGGGGCCGGGGCGAGAGTTCGCAAGGCCGCCGCCAGCAGGGCCCAAGCTCCGGAGAGGAGGGCGCCGGCCATTTCCGGCGCGGCGGAGGCCATTGCCTCGCCCGGACCGCGGACGAACGCCCGAACGCGCGCGCAGAGCTGCGCCAAGAACCGCGCCCAGACGGACGCCATTTCCGCCATGGGAGGCGGGGCGGCCGGCACAGGCTTCGCCACTATTCCGGCTTTGCGCCGTGCGCGAACTGGCGCGGTGGCGTCCGCCCGGATAGGCGCGATATGCGCCACGGAAGGCGGCGCGGGAGGCACGGGCCTGGCCGCTTTCCCCGCTTTGGGCCTTTTGCGAACTGGCGCGATGCCGTCCGCCCGGATGGGCGCGATATGCGCGAAGGAAGGCGGCGCGGGAGGCACAGGCCTGGCCGCTTTCCCCGCTTTGGGCCTTTTGCGAACTGGCGCGATGGCGCCCACCCGGATGGGGACCTTTGGATCGGCCGTGGCGCGGGAACGCGAGCGCGGCACTGTCAGACCCTTCCATTGTCAGTCCCGTCGGAACTAACCGATTGGCGTAAGGCCGCTTTGAGCCGAAAGCGGCCCCGCGGTTACGTCCGCTAGGAGGGAACGCGATCCAAACCCCAGATGTTCCACCGTCATCGATCAGACGAACCCGGCACGGCGAGGTTAGACACGAAGCGTGTCGCGACTGCAGAATGTCCGTGTGTGGGTCGAGAGCGACCCCTGCAGTTATGTCCGCTATGGGTGGTTTGCGGACATTGGGCCGCGCCGCCGGTTAACGTTACACAGGTCTTTGGCGACGGGTCCGCTGGAGGCCCAAGCGCGGCGGCGCGCCTTGCGTGCGAGCTACGCGAAAGTTGACCATAAGGTTCAACAGATACCCGCCGACGCCCACGATGCTCGCCGCGCCGATGCGGCTCAAGATTACGTCGAAATGGAACACGCTGACCGACAGCCACATCAAAAGCGCCACGGAAAACGCGGAGAGCGCCCCGATAGCCAGAAAATATACGAGGCCAGCACTCAAGCCGCGTTTGGTCCCGGCGAACACCAGCCACCGCACCAGGAAGTAGCTCAGGCCGTGCGCAACCAGGAACGAGACGACCGTTGCGACCAGGTAGTCGAGGTGAGCGCGTCGAACTAGCAGGAAGAGCAAGCCCAGGTCGAAAAGGAACGTCGGCAAGGAAATCGCAACGTTGCGAGCGAACCGCGGCGCTTGGCACCACGCCACAAAGAGCCGCCTTGGCTCCATGCGTCGCCGCGAATGTTCGGTCGTCGAGCGAGGCGGCATGCATGTTCAAGCGCCAGCCGCCAGTTTTCGTTGCTCGCAGTCCGGGGCCGACGCGGCGCGCGGAGGCCCACTTTATGTGGGGGCGTGCATGCGCGGCTACCCTTGTTGCGCGGCGTCGGCTTGGACGGCGGCGATGAAGGCGCGGACGGCGGGTTTCGCTTCCCAGCGTGCGCGAACCGCGCAGCACATTCGGGCCGGCTCGAACGGCACGAGGTGGTCCAGCAGAGCGAACTCCCTTCGAAACGACGAGGTGGCGGCGTGGGTCAGTGAGACGACGCCGACGGCGTTGGAGCTGGCGACGATGCGCCGGACGATGGGGAAATAGTCGATGACGTGAAGGCGGGTGCGCCATTCGACGCCCTGGCTCTCATAGATATGGCGAATGACCGCGCCGAAGGGACGCGAGTCCGAGGGGGAGACGAAGTCATATTGGGCGAGATCAGCGAGGGTCGCGGGAACGACGCCCAGCGCCGGGTGCCCCCTTCTCACGAAGAGCGTGGTCTCGAGCTCGGGCACGGGCTCTCGGCGCAGATCCGGCCAGTCGGCGAAGGCCGCATCCAGGCCCACCGCGACATCGACGGCGCCGTTGCGCAGCAGCTGGACCATGCGCTCAAAACTCGAACCGCTGACCTCGAACCGGATGCTGGGATAGCGCGCCAGGAGCTTGGCCAGCGGCGCGATCAGGCGCCACTCCAGCGATGCGGGACAGACGCCGATGCGAAGCGGTCCGGCATAGCGGTCGCTGGTGTTGGGCGATCCTTCGAGGAGTTCGCGGGCGTCGTCCAGCAGCCTGGCGGCGCGCTCGACAAACTCGCTTCCCTGCTCGGTGAGCAAGGCGCCCCGGGCGGTCCGGTGGAACACCGAATAGCCGAGCTGGCGTTCCATGTCCGCCACCCCCTTGGTCACCGCCGACTGGGTGACGCCGATGGCCTTGGCGGCGGCGGTGAACGAACCACAGCGGGCCACGGCGACGATATGGTTGAGCCTCGGATCCAGCATGACCTATTCCTACGGAGCATGTGGATGTCGCACAATGAATTTGACCACCGGGCCCAAGGCGTGAAACCTCGAAAGCGGCGGCGGCCGGAATCGCCCTGGGACCCAAGTCCCAAAGCCGCATTTTCCCCGAAACGAAAGCGAAGAGACCCATGACTGTGCACGAGCCAGCGGCCCATATGCCGCCGCCGCCCGAGACCCTGAGCGCCGACGCGCTTCGGCAACTGGCCCTGCTGGCCAGCGCGGGGCCCATGCCGTCGATGGACATGGCGCAGATGCGCGCCTTCGCCGAACAGATGCAGACGGTGGTCGGCGCCGAGCAGCGCAAGGCCCATGCGGTGACGGTCACCGACGATGTGATGGGCGGCGTCCCCGTCCGCCGGATCGCGCGCGCCTCCGGCGAGATCGACCGCAAGCGGGTGCTCATGAACCTGCATGGCGGCGGCTTCGCCACGGATTCCGGCTCGCTGACCGAGAACATCCCCATCGCGGCGCTGACCGGTGTCGTGGTCGTGGCCGTGCTCTATCGGTTCGCGCCGGAGCACCCCTACCCCGCGGCGGTGGACGACGCGCTGGCCGTCTACAAGGCGCTGCTCGCCGACCACCAGGCGGCCGACATCGGGGTCTATGGCACGTCCGCCGGCGCGGTCATCGGGCCGCAGCTGATGATGCGGCTGCGCGCGGAGTCGCTGCCGCTGCCGGGCGCGCTTGGCGTGTTTTCCGGCGAGCCGGACCTGGTGGGCGTCGCCGATTCCTTAAAGATCTTCGCCAAGGCGGACGAGGCCCAGCTGCTGATCGACTGCAAGGCGGCCTATGTGGGCGGGGCCGATCCGAAAGATCCGCTGCTGTCGCCGATCTACGGCGATCTGTCGTTCTTTCCGCCGACTCTATGTGTGTCGAGCGGGCGTGACGTGCTGTTGAGCGGCACGGTCAACCTGAACCGCAAGCTCAGCGACGCCGGCGTGCATACGGAGCTGGTGGTCTACGACGCGCTGCCGCACGCGTTCTGGGCCATGCTTCTGGCGCCCGAGTGCGACGAGGCCTTCCGGCGCATGTCGTCGTTTCTGACCGGTCATCTTGGCGTTCGGTAGCGCGCTCAATCCTTCCGAACGGTGTAGCTCCCCGCCTTCGGCGTCGGCCCGATCGCCCATCCGGGCACCAGATCGAGTGTCCAGCCGGGGCCTTCGATGTGCGGACCCTTGATATCCTTGGGCGCCGCGACCGTCGCCCGGCTGAAATCGGTCGGCACAAGCGCGCCCTCCTTCACGTCAAGCGTCCCCCAGCCGGAGACGACGTGAAACGTGGGATAGACGGTTCCTGCGTCTCCCAGCGAGACGAGCGTGCTCGGATTGAAGCTGAAGGCGAACTTGCCCGCGGCAGGCAACACGAGCGTCGGCCCGTCGACCAGAAGCGCGCGCCATCGCGCCTTCTCCGCCTCCGCTTTCGCGGCGCGATCGGCTTCGGAGATGCGCAACGCCTCGGCGCCATAGACCGCCGCACGCTCTTCGGCGGACGCCGCACCATGGCCGGGCAACGAGGACGCCAGCAGATCGCCGAGATCGGACCCGGCCGTGAGCTTCGCGCGCCATCCGGGCAGCCGTTCGTCGAGCAGCATGCCGTAGGGCGGACCAGATATGTAGGCGAAGAAGCGGACGAAGGTCGCCGTCTGGTCGGGATCGGCCAGTTTGCCGATCGCACGCCATCTCGCGGACGCGAGATCGGGCTCGCCCACGACTGTCCCCGTGTATTCGGGGATCCCTTCGGCGATCTCGAGTCCGTCCTCAATCTCTCGCGAGCCGGGAAACAGCGCGCGCCGGTGGGTTCGGAAGAGGAGCGCATCCCGGATCGCCTGGGTTTGCGCCGCGCCATTCTGGGCGAGCGCCGCCGCGAGCGCGCGCCACTCGAGCTGCATCCAAAGGCGGCCCTCCGCCGTATCCAGATGAAGGCTCGGGGTATCCGGCGCCATGAGGCGCAGCGCGGGCTGGACGCGGTGAAACGATTCGTGCGCGAACATGACCCGACGCACGTTCGTGTCCTCCGGAATGTAAGGCCACATGAGCATGGTCCAGCGCTTGCCTTCCCACTCCACCGGCGCATTCGACACGATCACGCTTTGTGGCAAGATTCCGATATAGAGGTCGCCGTCTGCGTGCAGCACGCCGTCCGGATCGGGCTGGTTGGCGACGACGAAGCGCGATGCGGGATCGACGAAGAATGTCGCGCCGTAGACCTTCACGCCCCACAACCGGCCGCCGTCCTTGTCGGACACCGCTTTGTCCTCGGTGAAATAGGCCCTCGCTTTCGCAAGATCGATCGGCGGCGGTGTTTGCGCGTGCGCCGCGGCGGCGCCCAGCACGATCAGGGCGATTGGGAGTTGTAGACGGAATGCTCTAAGTCGCGCGTCAACCGCCATGAATTCCCCCGGCTGTAAGAGGCCTCAGGTTAGGTTAATTCCAAGACGGCCTGTATGTCGCCCTTCTAGCCGTAGTGGACGGCGTCCTCCAATTCATCAGTCATGATAGATTCCCGCAGGGCTCATCCAGCCCGCCCTCACGTTGGGGCCGCCAACGTCTCCCGGCGGGGCTGGCGGGCGCCGCGCGCCGTTGATTGGCGCGGCCGCTCTCCTCCGCTAGGATTCCGAGCCTTGGGCCGCGTCCGGAGTTCCCCCCATGCCCTTCGTCTCTGTCGGCGACCTCAGCGTCTTCTATGAACGCCAGGGGGATGGCGCGCCGCTTCTGTTCATTTCCGGCACCGGGTCGGACTTGCGCGTACGGCCTGGGGCGCTCGACGGGCCGCTGCCCAGGCGCTTCGACGTCCTGGCCTATGACCAGCGCGGCCTGGGGCAGACCTCCAAGCCGGACATCTCCTACACCATGGCCGACTATGCCGATGACGCGGCAGGGTTGATGACGGCGATCGGCTGGGAGAGCGCCCATGTGGTGGGCTTTTCCTTTGGCGGAATGGTGGCGCAGGAGTTGGCGCTGCGGCATCCGGGGCGCGTGCGCCGGCTGGTGCTGGGCTGCACCTCGCCTGGCGGCGCGGGCGGCGCGTCCTATCCCTTCCATGAGATTGGGCATCTGAAGGGCGAGGCCCGCGCCCGTCACTTGATCCCCATTTCCGATACCCGCCGGGACGACGCCTGGGCCAAGGCCAACCCGGAAGAGTACGCGCAGTTCATCGCCATGGCCTCGGCGGACCCCTACGCGGACGAACCCGGTCACGCCATGGGCGCGCATCGCCAGCTCGAGGCCCGCGCGGCGCACAACGCATGGGATCGTCTGCCGGATATCGGCAGCCCCCCCTTCATCGCCGCCGGCCGTCACGACGGCATCGCCAAACCCGAGACCCAGGCGCGGATGGCCACCCGCATTCCCGGCGCCAGACTGCGGTTCTTCGACGGCGGCCACATGTTCGTCATCCAGGACCGGGCGGCGTTCCCGGCGATCATGGAATTCCTCGATCAGGCGTGAGGAAGGCGCGGCGTTCCCGGTATGTCCGCTAAGGCGGGGCCACTTCTGGCGACTAGGGTTTAGCCTGGTCGCGCGGCAGAACGTCGTCCACGAACCGTTCGATCTCGAGCCAGGCGCGGCGCGTTTCCGGAAGGAACGGGATCATCGGGTAGACGTGCATCAGGCCTTTCTCCTCGATGTATCTGACCTTGCCGGGCGCGGCGGCGGCCAATCGGCGCGCGTCGGCGACAAGGATATCGGCCGAACCGCAAAACAACAGCGTCGGCGGAAGTGTGGTGAGATCGCTGAACAGCGGGCTGACCATGGGGTCGGCCAGGTCTCTGGACCCGGCCCACCAGGCTCCCCAGGTGCGCAGCGTGAAGCGATTGAGCAGGAATTCGCCGCGCTCGATCTCAATCTGGGAGGGATCCGAGACGCTGGCGTCCAGCCAGGGCGCGTCGAGCATGAGGCCCGCCGGCGCTATGTTGGCCTGCTGCACGACCGCAAGAGCCAGGCCGCCGCCGGCGGAATCGCCCATGACCAGGAGCCTTTGCGCGCCGTCATCGCTCACTAGGCGGTGATAGGCGTCCACGGCGAACGCGACGCCTTCGTTACAGGTATGTTCCGGCGCCAGGGGATAGAGCGGGACCGTGCAGGCCAGGCCCAGGGACTTCACCAGGCGCGTGATGAACCACCAATGGAGAAACGCCGGCGGATTCACGTAGCCGCCGCCCGGTAGGTAGAACACCTGGCCGCGCACGGGCCCGTTGTCACGGGGCCGCACCGTGAAGATCCGGTGTTCACCCGCCTGGCGAACCTCCACCGCGCATTGCCTGTACAGGCTGGCCGGCGGATCTCCCGCCGTTCTCCGGCGAGCCTGTTGCAAAGCCTTTCGCAGAGCCGCCTCGTCGTGCGGCATGGCCCTCCTGAAGGCGGCGCGCATCAGCGATTGAAAGACTCGCGCGGAGAGGCTGGGCATCAGATGTTGACCCCGCCGCCCACGATCAGCACCTCGCCGCTGACATAGTCGCTCTCGGGAATGCAGAAGAGATAGACCCCGCCCGCGGCTTCGTCGGGTGTGCCCGCACGGCCCAGCGGGACCATGGTCTTCAGTGCGCCCAGCATGGCGCCTGGGACGCCGGCCTGGATGGTCTGTCCCTCGATCTCGATCTGGGTCTCCGGATCGTCCATCGCCTTGGTGAGCCTGGTCTCGATGAAGCCGAAGGCGACGCAGTTCACGCACACCTTGTAGCGGCCCCACTCCTTGGAGAGGGTCTTGGTCATGCCGACCAGCGCGGCCTTGGCGGAGGAATAGTTGACCTGGCCGGGGTTTCCGTTGGTGCCGGCCATCGAGGAGATGTTGACCACCTTGCGGATCACCTCCCTGCCGTCTGCGGCCTCCTGCTTGGCGAACATCCGTATCGGCTCGGCGGCGGCGCGCAGGATGCGGAACGGCGCCAGCACATGGACGTCGAGCATCGACTGGAACTGCTCATCGGTCTGCTTCTGGATCACGGCGTCGCGGGTGTAGCCGGCGTTGTTGACGATGATGTGGAGGCCGCCGAACTCCAAGATCGCCGTCTGTACGAACCGCTCGCCGAAGTCCTGGGCGGTGACATTGCCGACGCAGGCGACCGCCTTGCCGCCCGCGGCTTGGATCGCGGCCACGGTCTCGGCCGCCGGGCCGGCGTCGAGGTCGTTGACCACAACGCTCGCCCCTTCCGACGCCAGTTTCAGCGCGAGCGCGCGGCCGATCCCACGCCCCGATCCGGAAATGATCGCGACCTTACCGTCGAGCTTAGCCAAATCCTCAGTCCCCCAAGCTCACGACGGCTTCGCCGTTGTCCCTCAAAGCCACGACGGCTTCGCCGTCCAGCGTCTGCAAATTCGTGTCGGTCCACGCGCCGATCTTCAGCCGCGCCAGGCGCTCGCCGCCTTCCTCGAATATCTCGGTGACCTCACCGCCGCAGCGCACCGTCGCGTGCAAGGGGGTGATGGCGGTGAAGCGGGCGCTCCAGCGGCGGAGCCGCTCCTGCGGCGCCCAGCGCGTCACGGCTTGGGCGAGCCAGGCCATGGACAGCATGCCGTGGGCGAAGACGTCGTCCATGCCGGCCGCCTTGGCGTAGTCGCTGTCGATATGCAGCCGCACATGGTCGTTGGAGGCGCCGGCAAAGAGCGCCAGCGTCGTGCGGGTGATCGGGCCCGAAACGTGGTCCGGCAGACGATCCCCGACCCGCACCGCGGCCGCCGAGGCCTGGGCGCTATCCATTGCGGATCACCGTGACCACGCTCATCTCGGCGCAGAGCTCGCCGGCGTCGTTCACGGCGCGCGTGTCCTGGACGACGAACTCCAGCGCGCCGCCCCGTTTCTCATAGATGTCCCGGGTGGTGGTGGTCAGGGTCAGCCGGTCGCCCGCGTGGATCGGCCGGTGGTAGGCGAAAGACTGCTCGCCATGCAGGATGCGGCGCATGTCGGCGCCGATCCCGTTCTCCGGATCCAGAACGTCGCCCCGTTTGGCCGGCGCGCCGAGCGCCAGGGAGAAGAGATAGGTGGGCGGCGCGGGCAGCGCCGGATGGCCCGCGGCCAGGGCGGCGGCTTCGTCGAAATAGACGCTGTCGGTTTCGCCCGTGGCGCGGGCGAAGAACTTCAGGAAGGCCGCCTCAACGACCACCGCGCGCGGCTCGGAGACGACGCCGACATGTCTGTCGCGGTCGATCGGCACCGGTCAGGCTCTGCCGTAGAGGGTGACCACGCAGGCGCCGCCGAGGCCCAGGTTGTGCTGCAGCGCCAGGCGCGCGCCATCCACCTGGCGCTTGTCGGCGTCGCCGCGCAGCTGGTGGGTCAGCTCATAGCACTGCGCGAGCCCGGTCGCCCCGAGGGGGTGTCCCTTCGACAGCAAACCGCCGGAAGGATTGGTGACGTGCTCGCCGCCATAGGTGTTGGCGCCATCGCGAATGTATCGTTCGGCGCCGCCTTCGGCGCAGAGACCCAGGGCCTCGTAGCTGATGAGCTCATTGGGCGTGAAGCAATCATGCAGCTCGACCACGTCAATGTCGTCCGGACCCACCCCTGCGCTCTCATAGACCTGGCGCGCGGCCTCTTTCGTCATGTCGTAGCCGATGACCTTCATCATCGAGGCGCCCTCGAAGGTGTCGGCGAAGTCCGTGGTCATGGCCTGGGCGACGATCTCGACCGAGGCGTCCAGATCGTGCCTGGCGGCGAAGGCCGGCGACACCAGCACCGCCGCGGCCGCGCCGCAGGTGGGCGGGCAGGCCTGGAAGCGGGTGATCGGGCCGTAGAGGTGCTTGGACGCCATCACCTCTTCGAGGGTCAGCGGATCGCGGAACACCGCCAGAGGGTTGTTGGCTGCGTGCCGCCGCGCCTTGACCGAGATCAGCCCGAAGACCTCGTCGGGGGCGCCAAAGCGGGCCTGGTAGTCCAGGCCGCCGCCGCCGAACTGCTGCGCGGCCATGGGCGCGGTCTCGTCCCAGCCCTGGATTTCGCCCTGTTTGGCAAGCTGCAGCTCGAGGGTCCGCTTGCGATCAGTGAACATCATGCCGAGGGCGCCGGGCAGCATCTGTTCGAAGCCGACGGCCAGCACGCAGTCGGCGGCGCCCAGCTCCACCATCTGCCGCGCGAGGTAAAGGGCGGTGGAACCGGTGGAACAGTTGTTGTTGACGTTGACGATGGGAATGCCGGTGATGCCGACCCGGTACAGGGCGGACTGGCCGGCGGTGGAGTCGCCGTAGACGTAGCCGGCGAAGGCCTGCTGGATCTGATCATATTCGAGGCGGGCGTCGGCCAGGGCCAGGCGGACGGCCTTTTCGGCCATCACGTCCCAGTCCTCGCTTTGGCCGGGCTTGGTGAACGGGATCATGCCGACGCCGGCGACCCTGGCTTTGACAGTCATTTCTCGAGTTCCTTACGGCCCGCTAGAGCGTGCGGGCGATGATCAGTTTCATGACTTCGCTGGCGCCGCCGTAGATGCGGGAGACGCGCGCGTCGGCGTACAGCTGGGCGATTGGGTATTCGGCCATGCAGCCATAGCCGCCGAACAGCTGCTGGCAGGCGTCGATCACCCGGCACTGGGTCTCGGTGGTCCAGAGCTTGGCCATGGCGGCGGTGGCGCTATCGAGGTCGCCGGTGAGCAGGCGCACCATCAGGGCGTCAACCAGGGCGCGGGCGACCGTGGCTTGTGTCTTGGCGTCGGCGAGCACGAATTCGGTGTTCTGGAACCCGATCAACGGCTTGCCAAAGATCTTGCGCTCGCGGGCGTAGTCGACGGTGAGTTGGACCGCCCGCTCCATGTTCACGGTGGCGTCCAGGGCGATGATCATCCGCTCCCACGCCAGCTGATTCATCAGTTGGGAAAAGCCGAGGCCAGGCGTCTCGCCGATCAGGTTGGCCGCGGGAACGAATACATCGTCGAAGAAGAGTTCGGAGGTGTCTTGGGCGTGCATGCCCAGTTTCTCTAGCTTGCGCCCGCGCCGGAACCCTTGGGCGGCGGCGGCTTCCACCACCATCAGCGACAATCCCTTGGCCCCCGGCGCGTCGCCTGTGCGCGCCACGACCACGATGAGATCGGCGGTCTGGCCGTTGGTGATGAAGGTCTTCTGACCGCTCAGGCTATAGCCGCCCTCCACCGGCCGCGCCGTCATGCGGACGGCCTGCAGGTCCGACCCCGCGTCCGGCTCGGTCATGGCGATGGCGCCGATCAGCTCGCCGCGCGCCATGGCGGGCAACCATCGCTGCTTCTGGTCCTCGGTTCCGTAGGCGAGGATGTAGTGAGCGACGATGGCCGAGGAGACGCTGTTGCCTGCGCCGAAGCCGCCGCCCAAGCCAGCGCGGGTCAGTTCCTGGTGGATCACCGCCTCGTGGGCCAGGGTCCCGCCGCCGCCGCCATAGGCCTCGGGGATGCTGGCGCAGAGCAACCCCGCCTCGCCCGCTTTCAGCCAGGCCGCCCGATCGACCAGTTTTTCCTGGCGCCAGCGTTCCGCGTGGGGCGCCAGTTCCCGCGCCACGAACCGCGCCACCTGGTCCTGCAGGATCGCCAGTTCTTCATCGATCCAGGGGGAATCGTCAGGCGACATTGCGGTCGCGCCCCTGCCAATAGGGCGCTCGCAGCTCGTGCTTCAGCACCTTGCCGGCGGCGGACAGGGGCAACGGTTCGGTTCTAAGCTCGATGGTCTTGGGGCATTTGTAGCCGGCGAGCAGGCCCCGGCAGTGGTTCATGACTTCGTCGGCGGCGATGCGGGCGCCGGGTCTCGCGACAATCACCGCGTGCACCCGCTCTCCCCACCGCTCGTCGGGCACGCCGATCACCGCGCACTGGGCGACGCCCGGGAAGCGGGCGAGCGCGCTCTCGACCTCGCCGGAGTAGACGTTCTCCCCGCCAGTGACGATCATGTCCTTCAGCCGGTCGACCACATAGACGAGGCCCAATTCGTCCATCCGGCCGCCATCGCCGGTGTGCATCCAGCCGCCGCGCAGGGTTTCGGCGGTGAGGTCCGGCTGGTTCCAGTAGCCCAGCATCAGCCCGGCGCCGCGGACGAGTATCTCGCCGACCTGACCGGTGGGCCTCGGCCGATCCTCCTCGTCGGCGATCATGACCTCGGTGTTGGCGATGGCGTGGCCGGCGGCGCGGTGGCGGCCCGCTTGGCGATGCTCGCCGAGATGGAATTCGGGACGCAGGATGGTCGCCGCGCAGGAGACCTCGGTCATGCCGTAGGCCTGAAAGAAGTCCACATGGGGGGCGGAGGCCATCATCCGATCGAGAGTCGCCTCGGCGATGGGAGACGCGCCGTAGATGATGCGTTGCAGCCGGGCCAGCCGCGCCCCGTCGAAGGACGGATCGTCAAGCACCATCTGGATCATGGTCGGCACAAGCATGGCGTCGGTGACCGCCGCTTCGTCGATGGCGCCCAAGGTGGCGTCGGGCGTGAAGGCGGAGAGGATCACGGCGGTCCCACCCGCCTGCATGATCGCCGCCAGGACCGCCGCGGCGGCGAGGTGAAACAGCGGCGCGACGACAAGGCCGCGACAACCATCAGGGAACAGCCCTGCGTCACGAATGGCCTGGGCGTTGCCCACGAGCCCGGCGTGGCTAAGCATCACGCCCTTGGAGCGTCCGGTGGTGCCCCCGGTGTAGAAAATGCCGAAGAGGTCGTCGCCCTGGCGCCGGACGGCCTCGAGGGGCGGCGCGTCCAGCAGAGACTCGTAGTCGGTCCAGCCGTCCGGCGCCGGAGCGGACGCGGCCCACACGGGGGTCGGCGCCTGCGAATGTTCGGCCAGAAGCTCAAGAGCCTGAGCGCCAACGCCATCGCCGACGAAGAGTACCTCCGGCGTGCAATCGCCGATGGCGTAGCGGTTCTCCTCGGCGCTCCAGCGTGGATTGAGCGGCGCGATCACCCCACCGGCCCAGGGGACGGCCAGGAAAAGCTCCATGTAGCGATCGCTGTTCGCGCTGAGCACCGCGACCCGGTCGCCGGTTTCTACCCCAAGGCGACGCAGGCCGCCGGCGAGGCGGCCGGCTCGTCCCAGGAGTTCACCCCAGGACCTCGTTCTACCCTCGAAGATCGACGCAATGTGGTGAGCGTCAGTGGCCGCGGAGCGGACGGCGTCGACGTAGCTGAGGTCGTCCCGTCCCATGCAAGCCTCCCGTCGCAGCCGGTTGCGGCCGCCCTCAGACTTGACGTCTAGTAAGATGGTTACTCCCCAGTAGCAACCGAAAATCTCATCAGCCGCGGAGCCAGCCCCGCCGTCATCTGGTTGACGTAGATTTCGGCCACCGCGGCCGGGCTCAGATCGCCGCCGTCCCGATACCAACGGCCGATGCCATTGATGGCCCCACCGAGCATGAAGGCGGTCAGCCGCGTGTCGCAGGGGGCGATCGAGCCATCGCCCTTGCCCTTGTCGATCAGGATCCTGAACTGCCGGTCGATGGTTCGCTTGCCGTCGCGAATGCGCGCGCTTCCCGCCTCGCCGACGTCGGCGTCATTCAGCTGCGCCAGGCAGCGTCCGAAGTCGGTGGCCACCACCTCCGCATAGCGGCGCAGCAACTGCTTCAGCTGATCGAGACCGGAGGCGTGAACATCGGCGGGCTCACAGGCGCGGATCAGATCCAGCGCGCGCACAACGACGGCGGCGATCAACTCATCCTTGCCGGCGGCATAGTAGTAGAGCGTGGGCTTGCTGATCCCGAGGCGCTCGGCGATGCCGTCGAGGGAAGTGCGGTGATAGCCGTTCTCGCTGAACGCCTGGGCCGCCGCGTGCAGCACGGCTTCCATTTTCTGCTGGCGCTCCAACGCCCGATCCTGGGGCGATGACCAGGGCGATCGGACGGCTGTCTTGCGGCTTTGCATGGGCATAGGATGGCACAAATACGGAGAGGCTCAAAGCGCGCGGCGCGAGAACCTCTACTTGTGGGTCACATTTCTACTCTCCGGTAGAGGGATGCGGGACATGAAGCTCTACCAGACCTACGCCTCGCCGTTTCCGACCCGGGTGCGGCTCATCCTCTACGCCAAGGGGATAGAGGCCGAGATCATCGAGCCACCCGGTTTCCATGCTTCGACGGAGACCAAGGGCGAATATCTGAAGATCAACCCGATCGGCCGGGTGCCGACCCTGGTGCTGGACGACGGCCGCGCGTTGCCGGAATCCGAAGTGATCTGCGAATATCTGGAGGACGCCTTTCCCGAGCCGCCTTTGCGCCCGGCCGACCCCTGGGAGCGGGGGCGGATGCGGCTCCTCACCCGCATCTGCGACTTCTATCTGGTCATGGCCATGGTCCCGTTTTTCAACCTTTCGGCCCGCTCGCGCCGGCATTGGGACCGACAGGTGATTGAGGCCGCGGCCGGCAAGGTGGCCGAGGCGCTCGCTTATCTGGAGACCTACGTCGGCGAGGGCGGTTTCGCGGTGGGCGGCGCGCTCACCTGGGCCGACGGGGCCATCGCCCCACAACTGGTGGTGGCCAGCGAGTGGATCCCGGAGCTCTTTGGCGTGCCGGACCCCGTGCCCGCCTTGCCCAAGCTCGCCACCTACTGGCGCGACATCCAGGGCCACTTGCTCCTGGGGCGGCTGATCGCGGAAACGCGGGAGGCGATTGCGGAACAGCGGGAAGCGGCCAAGGCGCTGGCAAGGGCGAGTGGGTAGCGACCTCCCTCCCCTCATGGGGAGGGTGGATCGACCGAAGGTCGAGACGGGTGGGAGAAGCCCCGCTTCAGGGGAGCGCCCTGGCCGTTCCCCGCAGAGGCGCCGTGGTTTAGGATGAAAGGCGCGAGGGGGGCGAGGGTGCGAAGCGAACGGCGTTACAAGCCGCGCGAGGGGCGGATCGCCTGGCTGGCGGTCTGGCTGCTCCTGTCTGGGGCCGCCGCCGCCCAGAACGGCGGGTGCGCCCCGCCGGCGTCTTTGAGCGAGGCCAACGCGGGCCACGGCCAGCCGGTGGCGGAAGTTGGGGCGTGTCTGAGGGCCCAGGCCTGGGAAATCCGCAACCTCAACATCCCGATCAAGTCCGCCGTCGCCGGCATCGTCGCCCAGTGCGAGGTCCAGGTTGTGTTCGCCTCGGGCGACGCGGGCTCCGCCAGCCGGACGCGCGCCCAGCAGCTGGTGGGCGTCTATGATCGCGGGGCCCAGGGTCGGGCCCTTGTCGACGTCACCTGGTCCCGGCGATGCGCCGGCCGGTAGGGGCCGCTCTGAGACACCTTCAGCAGGTCAAGCACGGGGCTCATCGTCGCCAAGGCGACAGAGGACGATAGTCGGGAACCTCGGTGGCGCCCCGTCTCGAAATCTCGATCAGCCCGCGCTTGCGAAGCGCCGCTATGGCGTATTGAGCCGTTCGCTTCGAAAGGCCGGTGCGCTCGGCGAGATCGGCGAAGCTCAATGCCGCCCTTCCCTCCGCGGCGGCCGCGACGATGGCGAGGTAGACGAGGAAGGCCGATGGCCGATGGTCGTGACCGACGAGGTCCGCCATCAATGTGTCGATGACGTAGGGGTCGATGGCGTATGAGCGCTTCATTGCTATAGCAATAGCTGCAGGGCTTCTCGTTTGGAAACCGCTCTACTACGTCGATCGCGGAGGTGAGCGATGATCAAGAAGCTGAAATTCGTGACGATCCCCACGCGAGACCAGGATCGCGCCCTGGTGTTCTGGACGGAGCAGATCGGCCTGCGTGTTGCGACTGATCAGCCAATGGGTCCGGGCCGACGCTGGATCGAACTTTCGATTCCCGGCGCCGACACCGGGGTCGTCCTGTTCACGCCCGAGGGACAGGAAGATCGGATCGGCACCTTCTTCAACGGCTCCTTTGAGTGCGACGACGTCGCGTACAGTTACAGCCAGATGTCAGCGAAGGGCGTTGAGTTCGATGGGCCGCCCGAGAAGCAGCCTTGGGGGACCTTCGCTAAATTCAAGGACCCAGACGAGAACACGTTCGTTCTTTCCAGCCGCTGATCGCTCGTCGGGCAGCCCGCTGAACCTGCTCGCCGCCCTCAGCCAGAATCAATCTCGTCCCATACGGCGAGACGTCAATGTCTGCTTTGGGCGGTTAGTGGAAATTGCGCGGGTCGCGGCTGAGGCTTGGCGCTGCTGACCCGCTAGCCGCCACGCGGCTTCAGCAAAATTCAATCCGGCACACCGTCAGGAAAATACCCAGGGCGAGGCCTGCCGCGCAAAGCGCGGACCCGGAACGTGGGCGTTTCGACAACACCAGCAGAACACCCCACAGGACAGCCGCAAAGCCCACCAGGCCGCCAAGAAGCGGATCGCCCTGCAGGCGAAGCGGCGCTTCGTACTCGACGTAGGCTGGTCCGATCACACGGGGGCAGGACTGGGCGCTCACCAAGCTTGGCAAAGCCAGGACGAGCAACGCCACGGACCTCGAGAGGCGCTTCAATGCGCTCATCATCATCGGCCTCGTCCCGCATACGACCAGTGTTGGCCCATCCGGCGAACTTCGAGACTACAGCATGTTCGGGGTGAGCGGACTATCTGACGATCGGCGGGTCGCCCGGGTCGTCGCGATCAGCGGCGAGGGAGCGGCCGGCGCCGATGAACACGGCCGCGCACACCGCCAGGGCGACGGCCACGAACAGCCAGACCTTGAGATCTCCCGGCGAGCGCTGGGCGATCAGCACGCCCGCGCCGGGAGCGATCACCGCGCCGAAGACGGCGAGGGCGCGCATGATTTGGCGGACAAGACGACCGCCCTGGGCCGGCGCCGGTTCGGCCACGACGGCGGCCCGCGGCGGCGGCATGATCGGCGCGGCGGCCGCTGGTTGGGTAGCCGCGCCAGCGGCCGGGGGCGGCGGGGCCGCGGCGGATGGGTCCGGCGCCGAAGGAGACGCCTCCGGGCCCGGCGGGGCCTCGTCCAACTGCCCGAGCTCCAGGTCGCCGTACAGCGGGTTCGGCGCCATGAGCCGCGGGTCGATCACGCCGCGGTCCGGGTCCGGCAAGAGAAGTCCGTGGAAGGGCGCGCGCCATCGCGCCTGCTCGACGGCCTGGCGCTGCTCGGCGACTTCCTTGCGCAAGAATTGACGCAAATCCTCTTCACTCTCGGGCATGGCGCCGCTCCCATCTGGCCGTTCGTCTGAGGCACCCTAACCTGCCGAACGATAGACCGCTAACGGTGGCAAGCGGTCATTTGACGCCAAACGAGACTTTCGAGCCGCCGCCACCCAAGGGCCGGCCCGGCTATGGGTCGTCGGAACAGGACGGCGGCGGGGTGTCCTTGAAGCGCTCGCGCCACTCCGCTTCAAAGTCCTTGCGGGACCGGATGTAGTCCGGGCCGTCGACGCCATCGAACATCGCCCGGAAGGCGTAGGCCGCGCCAGGGCGCCCATGGATAGGGTCCTCCAGATAGATCTCGATCTCGGGGCGGTCCTGGCGGTTCTTGGGATGGCGCAAGCTAAGCGTGGCCTGGGCGCAGTAGTCGCCCCCCGCGTCGCTCGGGTTCAGGCTGTTCACCAGCTCGCAAGACCCGGCGCTCCAGGCGATCCGCAGCGCCTCGCGCGCCGTGAAGCGCCGCAGCCAGACGCCTATGGGCGTATCAGTGTCGCAGTAGGTCTCGAGCGCATCGATCAGCCTGAGCGGCGCGTGCTTCGCGGCGGAGATCAGTTGGGCCGGCGGGACGTGGGGCGGCTGTCTCGCCTGCCCGAGACCGGGCGGCAGCGTGGCCAGAGCCAGAATGGCTAATGCGACGGCTTTCACGGCGGTCAGCGTAGCCGCCGCCTATGGTGGCGCAAGCACGGAGACGCGACGGCATGGAACCCCGGCCCGCCCACAAGCCTTCCGCATTGGGGCGATTGAGGACTGCGACCGCGCAGACCGCCGCCCCACGCCAGGAGGCCGACGTTCCGAACCTTACTGGAGACTTGAAGCGACAGGCCGCTCCGCTCGCCCTTTCCGGCCTTTCCCGCCACAGCTATAGTTCGGGTGGAGGCTCTCAGAAGTCCAGCATGGTCGACGCTCGCCATAATGCGAAGGGGGCGCCCGAGGGGGCTCCGTTCCTAAGGGGCGGCGGCGAAATGGGCGCGCTCATCCGCGCTCACAATTGGGGGAAGTCGTCCCTCGGCCCTCCCGAACGCTGGCCCCAACCGCTACGCACCGCCATCCGTGTGCTGCTCAACACCGGGCACCCGATGTACCTATGGTGGGGGCCGGAGCTGGTGTGTTTTTACAACGACGCGTACCGGCGATCGATCGGACCGGAGCGTCACCCTGGCTCGCTCGGTCGGCCCGCGCGCGAGGTTTGGGCTGAAGTCTGGGACATCGTTGGACCCCAGGTCGACCAGGTCATGTCGGGCGGGGGAGCGACTTGGCATGAGAACGCTCTTGTTCCCATCACCCGTAACGGCCGACGGGAGGAAGTCTACTGGACCTACAGCTACGGACCCATCGATGACGAAGCCGCGCCCAGCGGCGTCGGCGGCGTGCTGGTGGTGTGCACCGAGACCACCGAACAGGTTCTGTCGAGCCAACAAGCCGTCCGGGATGTGGAGCGTCTCGCGCAGCTCTTCCACCAAGCGCCAGGGTTCATGGCGATGCTCCACGGGCCGGATCACGTGTTCGAATTCGTAAATCCGGCCTACACCAAGCTGGTGGGCCGTGGCGATCTTGTCGGGCGGACCTTCCGCGCGGCCTTTCCGGATATCGAGGGCCAGGGTTTCTTTGAATTGCTCGACGGCGCCTTCACTTCGGGCCAAGCCTACGCCACCCTTGGCGCGCCGATCACCTTCCGGGAGACGCCGGACGGCGCCGCGCGCGAACGTCTGATCGACTAGTGTACCAGCCCATCAGAGACGCCGGCGGAACGGTCACCGGAATCTTCGTCGAGGGCTCCGACGTCACGGATCGAGCCCAGGCCGAGGCCGCCCGGCTGGCGAGCGAGGCGCAACTTCGAGATATCGCCGCGGTCAATGAAAGCGAGGCGCAACTCCGTCTGTTGGTGAGAGGCGTCACCGACTACGCCATCTACATGCTCGATCCCACCGGCGTCGTGACGAGCTGGAATGCCGGCGCGCAACGCATCAAGGGCTATGGACCCGAAGAGATCGTCGGGCAGCATTTCTCGAAGTTCCACACCGAAGAAGATCGAGCCTCGGGCGCGCCGGAGCGCGGGCTTGCCGTGGCCAGGCGCGAGGGTCGTTTCGAGACCGAAGGCTGGCGGGTCCGAAAGGACGGCTCCCAATTTCGCGCGCACGTGGTCATCGACGCCATTCCGAATGAGGACGGGGATGTCATTGGCTTCGCCGAGATCACCAGAGACATCACCGAGCGCGTGCAGGCCCAGCAAGCGCTGGAACAGGCGCGGGAGGCGCTGTTTCAGTCGCAGAAGCTGGAAGCGATCGGCCAACTCACAGGCGGTATCGCCCACGACTTCAACAACCTCTTGATGGCGGTCCTTGGCAGTCTGGAGCTTGCCCAGAAGCGGCTGGCCGACGACACGCCGACACACCGCCTCATCGGCAACGCCATCCAAGGGGCGCGGCGCGGCGTCAGCCTTACTCAGCGCATGCTGGCGTTCGCCCGACGTCAGGAGCTGAAAAAGGAGCCGATTGACGTCGCCGGGCTGGTGTTGGGGTTGGAGGACCTGCTCAACCAATCGCTGGGTCCCCTGTTCAACCTGAGCATGAGATGGCCTCGCGTCTTCCCGCCGTGGAGTCGGACCCCGTTCAGCTCGAGTCCGCCTTGATGAACATCGTCATCAATGCGCGCGATGCGATGCCGCACGGCGGCGCGATTGCATTGACCATCTCATGCGAGCGAGTGGGCCCTGGCGCTCTTGATCTGGCGCCGGGCGACTACGTTCGCCTCGCGGTGGTCGATCAGGGAGAGGGGATGAGCGAGGCGACGCTGGCACGCGCCACCGAGCCGTTCTTCACGACCAAAGGGATCGGCAAGGGAACAGGTCTCGGCCTGGCCATGATCCACGGCCTGACGACGCAGTCCGGCGGGACTTTGCGGCTCAGAAGCCGCGTAGGCGTCGGCACCGAGGTGGAAATCTGGCTGCCGGCGGCCACGCGAGATGTGAGCAACGCCCCGGTCCTGACGCCCGCGGTGACCGGAGCGTCGTCAAGGCCGCTCAAAATCCTGGCGGTGGATGACGACGCACTTGTCCTGTTCAGCACGGTGGCCATGCTCGAAGACCTCGGCCATACGGTTATCGGGGCGAGCAGCGGAGAGGAGGCCTTGCAGGCGTTGGCCGAGGCGGACTGCGTCGACCTGCTGATCACAGACCACGCCATGCCCAGGATGACCGGCGCGCAACTCGCGCGGAGGGTCGCTGAAATACTGCCGAATCTCCCGATCGTCCTCGCGACGGGCTATGCCGAATTGCCGCCTGGCGAGGGTGAAGGGCTTTCCCGTCTCGCCAAGCCGTTCGGTCAACAACAGTTATCCGACGCCATCGAGCGCGCTTTGATGGCGGCTCCAGAGTTGATCCCGCTCAAAGGCGCGCAATAGCGAGAACCGCCGGTGCGGCCAGGTCCGCAAGCCGAGGCGCCCTGGGCCCCACTGGGGGCCAATCTTATTCGACCGGCGGCTCCCAAAGCTCGATCGGATTGCCTTCAGGATCCTGGATGCGGGCGAAACGGCCTGTCTCAGGCGTGTCCCAATCGGGGTTTGTCTCTACTTCGATATCGGCCTGCCGAAGCTTGGATAAAAGCTCGTCCAGGTCCGTCACTCGAAAGTTGATCATCCACTGCTTGCTGTCTGGCCAATGATCGGTATTGCTGGCGAATGGCATGAACACCGTTGGGCCAGCGGCTTGTCGCCAGGGCTCATAGCCCTCCATGGTTACTCCAAAATGGGTCCGATACCACTGAGTCAGCGCATCAGGATCCTTGGCGCGAAAGAACACGCCACCAATGCCGGTTACGGCCATAACATCCTCCTAAGAAGTCTTCTCGAGCGTTTTATCCTGGCCGCGAAAGCCAGGGACTGAATTTTTGCTTTTCTCACGCTCTAGCGCGCCGGCATGAAGCGGCTGCTGCGAAGCAGCCCCGCCGAGACCAGCGAGACGATCACGCCCACGGGGAAGATCTCGGCGAACGTCATCGACCAGCGATAGAGCGGGTTGGCGTACTGGACCTTGAACTGCTCCATCTCAGCCTTGAACCGCTCCAGCGCCGCGCCCGAGACGCCCTTCGTCTCCTGCTGGGCGATCATCGCCCGGGCGTAGGCGCCGGCGAAATCGGCGTGGGCGATGGCGCATGAAGCCTCCCACGCGATCACATAGATCACCCCCGCGACGACGCTGACGCCAAGACCCAGCGCCAGCGCCGGCCAGAACCTGATCACCCCGCCGAGGTCGACGTCGCGGTGGCGCTTGATGGCCAGGAACACCGCGCTAAGGGCGATCAGCATGGTCAGATAGCCGATCAGCATGCCGAATTGCATCATCGCGTGGCCGCTCATGGTGAGCGTCATGATCGACAGCGGCACGCCGACGATGACTCCCGCGATCACGCCGTAGATCAGGATGTATCGAAGCATTTGGGGCTCCCCCGCCGGTCAGGTTGCGGCCTCATCGAGCCTGACGCAATGGCGGAAATCCATCGCCCAAACGGGTGATTGTACGGAAATCACCTGTCCCGGCGGCGCATCAACCTATGATCCCAAGCTCTCGCGCGCGGTTGATGGCGTCGGTGCGCCGCTCGGCGCCCAGCTTCTCGTAAAGGCGGGCGAGGTGGGTCTTCACCGTGTTGGGCGAGACCTCCAGCCGGCGGGCGATCTGTTTATTGGAGTGGCCGGCGGCCAGCTCCTTCAGCACAACGAGCTCGCGCGGGCTGATGCCGAGCGAGGCGACCGCTTTCGGATTGCCGTCGAACGGCGCCGGTTTGGGCGCGGCGAACACCCGCATGCCGACGAAGACGCCGAGCGCCAGGAACGCCGCCGCGATCAGGGCGACATAGATCTCGCCCGGCCGCGACCGCGCCAACCTGTCGTAGCCGAGCCACTGGAGTGCGAGCGCCCCCGCCGCCAGCGCCACCCCGTACGCCGCAACCTGCTTCCACATGCCCCGGTGCATGGCCTGAGTTTAGCGCCGTTCGCTCACGGTATCGGCCATGAAAGCCATAGGAGCGGTGTTTTATTTCCGCCGCGGGCGTTCCAGGCGTCAGCCAAATCCCTGGTCGACGAGCCAGTCGTGGAACAGGTTGATCCACCTATCTGACGGGGCGCCCTGCTTCACCATGCCGAACCCATGGTCGCCGCGACGATAGATGTGCAGCTCGGCGGAACGCCCGGCGTCGGTCCAGTCGGAGTAGAGGCCCTCGACCACCCGGTGGAGCAGGACGTCGTCCTGGGCGATGACGGTGAAAAGAGGCGGCGCGTCTTCAGGCACAGGCCATCCCAGAGTTTCGCCGCCATAGATCGGCGCGACGAAGGCGAGCGGCGCCGCGCGCGGATCGACCGCCACGTCCGCGACGAGAAAGGCGCCGGCGGAAAAGCCAATCATGCCGATCTTGCCGGGGTCCAGATCCCAATCCTTGACCCGCTCGCGGACAATCGCCAGCGCGCGACGTCCGTCGTCGGCAGCGGCTTCGCGCGGGGCGCGGATCGTCTCATAGGGCACGATCTCGCCCATGGCGCGGAACGCGGTGCGCCCTCTCCGCGTCGGATCGATCCGCGAGAACAGCTTCACCATCTCGGCGTCGTAGTCGGCCTGGGCGGCGGGCGTGCCGCGCACGCGATACTTCAGCAGAAACGCGGTGTAACCATGCGTCGTCAGCCAGCGCACGACGTCGGTCCCTTCATGCTCCCAGGCAAGGATGCGCCATCCGCCGCCGGGACAGACGATGACGCCGACGCCGTTCGGCTTGCCGTTGGTGGGCCGGAACACGCTGAGCGTCGGCTCCGACACATTTCGCAGCATGACCGCATGGGCGGCCGTGCCGACGGGCCCGCGGAACTCGACCTCTGGCCCCACGCCCTCCAGCTTGGAAGGCGGCTCGTCAGGCCACAGGCGTATGATCTCGTCGGGCTTGGTTTCCTGGGTCATGGCTGGACCTCTATCAGCTAGTCGGCGGTTGGCCGGTGTTAACCGCCAATTGCGCGGCGAAAGCCCGCTGGTAGGCGGGTCGCGCTTCGCCGCGGGCGACATAGGCGGCCATGTTCGGAAATTCGTCCAGGATGCCCGATAGTCTCAGCCTGAGCAGCACCGACACCATCATCAGGTCGCCGGCGCTGAAGTCACCGTCGAGCCAGTCGGCGTCGCCCAGGCGATCGGCGAGCTGGTCCAGCCGGGCGCGGACGCGATCCTCGACCAGAGGCAGGCGTTGCGCGGACCAGGGCTTGTCGCCCTCCAGAATCCTGGCGGTTGAGAGCTCAAGGATCGGCGGCTCCACCGGGTTGAGCGCGGCGAACATCCATGTGATCGCGCGTGCCCGGGCATTGGCGTCATCCGGCATCAGGCCCGCATGGCGCTCGGCGAGGTGGAGCACGATCGACCCTGTCTCGAACAGGGCGAGATCGCCTTCCTCATAAGTCGGAATTTGGCCGAATGGGTGAAGCGCCAGATGCGCGGGCTCCTTCATCGCGCTGAACGAAACCAGGCGAACCTCATAGGGTTGGCCCAATTCTTCAAGCGCCCAGCGAACGCGCGTGTCACGCGCCAGCCCCTTGCCGCCATCGGGGGACCGTTCGAAGGCGGTAATGGCGACGGTCATGGCTTCTCTCTTCCCTCCCCTCCTGGCGAGGGTGGATCGCGCGAAGCGCGAGACGGGTGGGGCTCGCCCGGCCACCCCATCCGGCCTTTCAGGCCACCTTCCCCATCGAAGGGAAGGAGGAATTACTCTCCCGCCTCCACGTAGATTTCCCCGCCGCCGGCGCGGAATTTCTCGGCCATTTGGGCCATGCCGGCCTCGGCCACGTCGTTCTGAGCCGCAGCGGCGTCTCTGATTTCCTGGCTGATTTTCATGGAGCAGAACTTGGGGCCGCACATGGAGCAGAAGTGGGCCACCTTGTGGGCGTCCTTGGGAAGGGACTCGTCGTGGAACTCGCGGGCGGTCTCGGGGTCGAGGCCGAGGTTGAACTGGTCTTCCCAGCGGAACTCGAAGCGGCTGCGGGAGAGGGCGTCGTCCCAGGCCCGAGCCGAGGGGTGGCCCTTGGCAAGGTCGGCGGCGTGGGCGGCGATCTTGTAGGCGATGACGCCCTGTTTCACGTCCTCGCGGTCAGGAAGGCCCAGATGCTCCTTGGGGGTGACGTAGCAGAGCATGGCGGTGCCAAACCAGCCGATCATGGCCGCGCCGATGGCGCTGGTGATGTGGTCGTAGCCGGGCGCGACGTCGGTGGTGAGGGGGCCAAGCGTATAGAACGGGGCCTCGTGGCAGACGGCCAGCTGCTTTTCCATGTTGGCCTTGATCTTGTGCATGGGGACGTGGCCCGGCCCCTCGATCATCACCTGCACGCCGTGCTTCCAGGCGACTTTGGTGAGCTCGCCCAAGGTCTCCAGTTCGGCGAACTGGGCGGCGTCATTGGCGTCGGCGATGCAGCCGGGGCGCAAGCCATCGCCCAGGGAGAACGACACGTCATAGGCGCGCATGATCTGGCAGATGTCTTCGAAGTGATCGTAGAGGAAGCTCTCGCGGTGGTGAGCCAGGCACCACTTGGCCATGATCGAGCCGCCGCGGGAGACGATGCCGGTGACGCGGTTGGCGGTGAGCGGCACGTATGGCAGGCGCACACCCGCGTGGATGGTGAAATAGTCCACGCCCTGCTCGGCCTGTTCGATGAGGGTGTCGCGGAACACCTCCCAGGTGAGGTCTTCGGCGACGCCGTTCACTTTCTCGAGGGCCTGATAGATGGGCACGGTGCCCAAGGGCGTCGGGCAGTTGCGGATGATCCACTCGCGGATGTTGTGGATATTGCGCCCGGTGGAGAGGTCCATGATCGTGTCAGCGCCCCAGCGGATCGCCCACACCATCTTGTCGACCTCGTCGTCGACGGATGAGAGCACGGCGGAGTTGCCGATGTTGGCGTTGATCTTGACGAGAAAGTTGCGGCCGATGGCCATGGGCTCCAGTTCGCCATGGTTGATGTTGGCCGGGATGATCGCCCGGCCGCGGGCCACTTCGCCTCGGACGAACTCAGGGGTCACCAGATCGGGGATGGCGGCGCCGAAGTCCTCGCCGTCGCGGATGAAGGCGTCACCCTCTTTCCGGCGCAAGTTCTCGCGGATGGAGACATATTCCATCTCGGGGGTGATGACGCCGGCCCTGGCGTATTCCAGCTGGGTGACGGCGCCGCCGGCCTTGGCGCGGAGGATGCGGCGATCGGAGTGGAACACAGGGGCGAGATGGCGGCCCTTGGCGTGGCCGTTGTCCTCGGGCTTCACCTCGCGGGGGGCGATCTCGTCGACGTCGCCGCGTGAGCGGACCCAGGCCTCGCGCGGGCGCTCGAGGCCCTTCTTGATGTCGATTGCGGCGCTCGGATCCGTGTAGGGGCCCGATGGATCGTAGAGAGTCAGCGGCGGCTCGCCCGCAGAAAGGTGCACGGCGACCTCGCGGAACGGCACCCGCAGGCACGGGTGCAGCTCACCCGCCTGGTAGACCTTCCGCGATCCGGGCCGCTCGCCCGTGGGAATGGTGATGGGCGTCTGGATATTCATGCTTGGCCTCGTGCACGCGGTGTGGCCTGACGGGCGATGGGAACCTTGAGAATCGGGCGTGGCCCGCGCTCCCTCCCTTCGCCGGCATGACCCGGATCAGGTTCGGCGGGTCGCCGCGAAGTAGCGGCCTCTCAGTCCCTTGCAGGACTCCCCGGAGAACGCGGCGAACCTACGCCCCTGGCCGGTTGGGTCAAGCACGGGGGAAAAGAAGCCCTGTCTCCCCTTGCGAAGCGGGGGGAATACGGTCGAAGACCGGGAGGGGGCAGATGCCGCATATCGGCGCTCCGTCACTTGCCCCCTCCCCTGTGAAACGGGGGAGGATCCAGTGTCACTGCCGGGTGACGTGGAAGCGGAGGAGTTCGTGTTGGGGGAGAACCCAGTCGGGTTTCAGCTCCAAAGCCTTGACGTAGTCGAAGTAGGCCGACTTTTCGTCGTCGATGCCCTCATAGGCGAGGGCGCGGTCGAAGTAGGCTTTCTCCGGCTGTTGGACGCCCAGCGCCAGGGCTTTGTTGATGTCGTCGAGCCCGGCCTGGTAGCGCTTTTCGCCCACCCACATGGCGCCCCGGTTGACCCAGGCCTCGGCCATCTTGGGCGACAGCGCCAGGGCGGCGTCGAAGTCCGCGCGGGAGGACTCAAACTCCGCCCGCCGAAGTTTCATGACGCCCCGGTTGACGAAGGTGCCGGCGCGATCCTCGGTATCGAGGGCGTCCTCATTGAGCGCGCGCGTGCAGAAGAGTTCCGAACTATAGTCGGATCGGCCCGCGATCGCCGCCTTTGAGCACTGGGTCGCCGAGTCGCTACCGAACACGGTGACCGAAGCGCGGGCGCTGCCCGCAGCCAACGCCGCCAGAGCGGCCGCCATCAATAACGTCCGCATCGCCAGCCTCCTTGCCGTTGCGGAAATTGAGCGAAGAATCGCGCCCGGATGCGCCATTTGTCAAATCAAGCTTGGCCCAGGTCCTTGGGGTCGATCTCGTTGAGCAGAGGGCGCCCGGAGACCCAGCGGCCGAGGTTGTCCAGGAAGAGCTCACGGTTGCGGTCGTCCTGGGCGCCCGTGACACCGGAATGGTGGGCGGTGAGGCTGACGCGCGGATGGGCCCAGAAGGGACTTTCGGGCGGCGGGGGTTCAGTTTCGAAGACGTCGAGCACGGCGTGGGCCGGGACGCCGCGCTCAAGCGCCGCCAACAGGGCGGGCTCATCTACCAGGGCGCCCCGGCCGACGTTGACCAGGACCGAGCCCCGCTTCATGGCCGCAAAGAAAGCCGCGTCGGCCATGTGCCGGGTGGCGTCGTTGAGCGGCGCGCACAGCACCACCACGTCGGCGGTGGGCAGCAACTCCGGCAGGGACGCCATGGGCGCGATGACGTCGGCCAGGGGTTCGCTCGCCTGATTGCGCCTGACGCCGACGACGCGCGCGCCGAAGGCCCTGGCGCGAGCGGCGACGCCCTGGCCGATGGCGCCGAAGCCGATGATGAGCCAGGTCGAGGCCAAAACTTCGCGGAACGGGTAACCCTTCCATTCCGCCCGCGCCTGAGCCGCGCGGCGCTCGGGGCCGCGCTGGAAATGATCGAGCACGCCGGCGACCACATAGTCGGCCATGCCCACCGCTTGGCCGTGGCTGGTGGTGAAGCGGACGCCCTTGGCGGCGATGCGGGCGAAGATCGGATGGTCGAAACCGGCGGCGGCGGTGTGGAACCACCTGAGATCGGGCGAGGCCAGGGTGGCGCCGACAAAAGCGGGCGTTGCCGGCTGCTGGTAGAGCGCGCCGCTGAACCAGGCGACCTCGGGCCGCGCATCCTCGGCCGCGACGGGCGCGCCGCCCAGGGTGATCTTGCCCTCGCGGTCCAGAACCAGGGCTTCGACGCCCAGGCCGGCGAGCTCGCGCTCGATCTGGCGGTAAGAGGGTTCGAAGATCAGCAGGCGGGTCATGGCGCCCCACCCGTCCCTGCTTCGCCAAGGCTACGCAGGGCCACCCTCCCCATAAAGGGGAGAGTGGAATTGCTACTATCCTCCTCCCCCTGGATGGGGGAGGTGGCCGCGAAGCGGCGGGAGGGGGTGGGGAGCGCCGCCCTCAAAACCCTTGCAGCCTCGCGTAGCGGTCGCGGTGGTAGGCTTGGCCGCCGAACGTGGTTTCCTGGGCGCGGGCGCGCTTGAGATAGAGGCCGGCATCGTGGGCGTCGGTCATGCCGATGCCGCCGTGCATCTGCACCATCTCGTTGGAGACGAGGTGCAGGGTGTCGCCCATCTTGGCCTTGGCGAGGGAAACCAGTTCAGGGACGTCCGGCGAATCGTTGTCGATGGCCGCGAGCGCCGCCTCGACGCACGAACGGCTGAGCTCAAGATCGGTGAACATCTTGGCCGCGCGGTGCTGTAGGGCCTGGAACGAGCCGATCACTTGGCCGAACTGCACGCGGGTCTTCAGGTAGTCGAGGGTGGTCTCGAAGGCCTGCAGGGCCGAGCCCAGCATCTCGGCCGCAAGGCCGGCGCGAGCGCGGTCGAGGGTTTTTTCCAGCAGAGGGTAGCCCTTGCCGGCCTCGCCCAGGAGCGCGTCGGCGCCGAGCTCGACGCCTTCGAAGGTGACGTTGGCGGCGCCTCGGCTGTCAGCGAGCTTGAGCGCGTGGCGCTTCACGCCTTTGGCGTCGGCGGGGACGAGGAAGAGGGACACGCCCTCCTCGCCGGCCTCGCCCGAGGTGCGCGCCGAGACGACGAGGAGGCCGGCGGCCATGCCTTCGAGCACGAAGGTTTTCGATCCGTCGAGCAACCAGCCGGCGCCGTGTTTCCTGGCCTTGGCGGCGACCTTGGCCGGCGCGTGATGCGGGCCCTCGTCCACCGCCAGGGTTCCGACCAGTTCGCCGGACGCGATCTTGGGGAGCCACGCCGTCTTCTGCGCCGCGCTGCCGCCCAGGATGATGGCGCTGGCGGCGGCGAGCGCGCTGGCGAGGATCGGCGACGCGGTGAGCGTGCGACCGGTCTCCTCAAGAATGAGACCCAGGCCCAGATAGCCGAAGGCGGATCCGCCGAACTCCTCTGGGATGATGACGCCGGTCCAGCCCATCTCGGCCATCTCGGCGAAGGCGGCCGGGTCGTAGCCCAGGGGGGCGGCGGAATCGCGCATCTTGCGGAACGCGGAGACGGGCGATTGCTCCTGCGTCCAGGTGCGCGCGGCGTCGCGCAACAGGCTTTGTTCTTCGGTCAGTACGGCCATGTCAGTCTCGCTCGCCTTCTAGCTCGGTTGAATCACGTGGACCTCGTGGAGTCGGGGAGGCCCAGGATGCGTTTGGAGATGATGTTGTTCTGGATCTCGGCTGAGCCGCCGAAAATGGTAGTGGCCTTGCCGGAGAGCCAGGCGCGCACGGCGGTGCGCTCGTCAGGCTTAAAGCCGTCGCCCTCCCAGCCGAGGCCGCTCGATCCCATGATCTCGAGGGTAAGTTCCGCCTTGTCCTGGCCGATCTTGGTGACCGAGTTCTTCATCACCGAGGTGGTGGCGGAGGGATTGAGATTGCCCTTCGCCTCGGCCGCCGCGCGGGCGATGGTGAGGACATGGGCCCGGGTGTCGATGGCCTGGGCGATGATGCGGTCGCGCAGGTCTTCCGCCCCCAGGCCGTCCGCGTCCTCAGCATAGGCGTCGGCGATGGCCGGCAGGGGTTTGCCGCCGCCCATGAGCCGGCCGCCGCCCTGGCCCGAGCGCTCATGCTGCAGGAGGCGCTTGCCGATGGACCAGCCGCCGTTCAGCGGGCCGACCATGTCGTTCTTTTCGGCGCGGGCGTCGGTGAAGAAGGTCTCGCAGAACGGTGAACTGCCGGCGATGAGCCTGATCGGCCGCGTCTCGACGCCAGGCTGATGCATGTCGATGAGCACGAAGGAGATGCCCTCGTGCTTCTTGCTCGTATCCGTCCGTACAAGGCAGAAACACCAGTCCGAATATTGAGCGCCTGAGGTCCAGATCTTCTGGCCGTTGATCTTCCAGTGGTCGCCAGCGTCCTCGCACTTGGTGCTGAGCGCGGCCAGATCCGAGCCGGCGCCGGGCTCGCTGTAGCCCTGGCACCAGCGCACTTCGCCGCGGACGATGGGCGGGATGTGCCGCTGTTTCTGGTCTTCCGTGCCGTATTCCAGCAGGGTCGGGCCGAACATGCTGGTCCCCATGCCCTGGATGGGATTGTAGGCGCCGATGGCGGCCATCTCCTCGGCCAGGATTCGGGCCTCTGGGCCTGAAAGGCCGCCGCCACCGTAGGCCTTGGGCCAGGTGGGTGTTCCCCAGCCCTTGTCGGCCATGCGTTGCTTCCAGACGAGGGCGTCGCCGGTGGGCTTTTCGCCGCCCGGGATCAGCTCCGCCGTCGCATCCGGATCTGCCTTCAGCGATTTAGGGAAGTTGGCCTCAAGCCAGGCGTGCGCGTCGGCGCGGAAGCCGGCCAGGTCTGCAGTGGCCATGATCGTCACCCTCCCCTTCAGCTCGTTTTTACCGGATCGAGCAAGCCCAGAACCCGTTTGGCAACGACGTTCAGATTGACCTCGGAGGTGCCGCCCTCGATGGAGTTGCCCTTGGAGCGCAGCCAGCCGCGCGTCGCCTGGCGTTCGCCTGGGGTGAACCCTTCGCCCTCCCAGCCGAGGCCGGCTGAGCCGAGGGTCTCGACGATCAGCTCCGAGCGTTCCTGCGCCAGGGTGGCGGCGGCGTATTTGATGATCGAGGTGGCTGCGCTGGGACCGTTGTTGGACCGGGACTCGGCGGCGACCCGGGACAGGGTGAGGAAGAAGGCCTGAGAATCGATCCGGCTACGGACGATACGCGCCCGCAGGTCGCGATCGGCCAGGGCGCCGCTTTCGTCGAGACCAACGCTGCGCTTGGCGATGTCGACGATGTCGCCCGCCGCGCCGCCGGCCGCGCCGCCTCCGCCCACGAACCCCCCGGAGATGTTGGCCCGCTCATATTGCAGCAGGCGCTTGGCGATCTCCCAGCCGCCGTTCACCTGGCCGACCAGGCTCTCCTTGGGAACCTTCACGTCGGTGAAGAAGGTCTCGCAGAAGGGCGAGTCTCCGGAGATGAGCTTGATCGGCCACGTCTCCACGCCGGGAGACGCCATGTCGATGAGGATGAAGCTGACGCCCTCATGCTTTTTGGTCGCATCGGTGCGCACCAGGCAGAAGCACCAGTCCGCCCGGTTGGCGTAGGACGTCCAGATCTTCTGGCCGTTGATCAGCCAGTGGTCGCCCTTGTCCTCGCAGCGGGTCTGAAGCGAGGCGAGGTCCGAGCCGGCGCCGGGCTCGCTGTAGCCCTGGCACCAGCGGATTTCGCCGCCGACAATCTTGGGCAGATGCTCCTGCTTCTGAGTTTCATTGGCGTATTCCAGGAGAACCGGCCCCAGCATCCACAGGCCGAACGACATCAGCGCCGGCCGGCAGTGGGCGGCGGCCAGCTCCTTTTCCAGCACCTTGGCCTCGGCCGCGGAGAGGCCGCCCCCGCCATAGGCCTTGGGCCAGGTGGGCGCGGTCCACCCGCGCGAGGCCATGGCCTTCATCCATTTGATCTGAGGATCGTCGCTGCCGGCGAAGGCCCGGCCGCCCCACACAGCCTCGGGATCGGTGGCCGGCGCCTTGCCCTTCAGCTCCGCCGGATAGTGCGCGGCCACCCATTCGCGGACTTCAGTCCGAAAGGCGTCCAGATCCGTCCCGCCAAAATCGGCCATCGACGCTCGCTCCCAGTTTTTACGACTTCCATTCACTTTACGCGGGGCGAGGGGCGCTGCAAGCACGAACGCTTGTTTGACTGGGTGGCCGTCGCGGAACTGACAGTGAGGCTCGCGTGTTGAGCTTGGCAGGCCAGGAGTTCGCCGCCATGTCTCAATCAACTTTGCTCATCTTGCTTGCCGCCGTTCTAGCGGTTCTCGTCATTGGGGTGATCATGCTCGCCCTCCGGCGGCGCAACACCAGCGGGTTAAAGTCCCGGTTCGGATCGGAATATTCCCGCATGGTCGAGGCGAGCCCAACTCAAAGCCAAGCTGAAACCGAGCTTCAAGAGAGAGAAAAGCGCGCCAAACAGTTGCAGATTCGGCCGATCGGCCCAACTGACCGCGCCCGGTTCGTGGAATCCTGGCGAGCCATTCAGACCCGGTTCGTCGATGATCCGGGGCAGGCCGTGACCGAGGCCGACAAGCTCCTCGGCGAGGTCATGACCGCCCGGGGCTATCCCATGGGCGACTTCGACCAGCGCGCGGCGGACATTTCCGTGGCGCACCCGGAAGTGGTCCAGCAATATCACACCGCGCACGAAATCGCCGTCCGCCACGAGCAGGGAACGGCTGGCACCGAAGAACTTCGGGTGGCCATGATCTCCTACCGGTCGCTGTTCGATGACCTCGTCGGGGATTCGGCGTTGACGCCTCAGGAGGCCGCCGCGTCTGACGCCCCGGCGCAGGTCGCCGCGACGCACTGAAGCTCTAGTTTAGCGACGCCTGTTTTACGCCTCGCAGCAGCTCTACCGAGCGCCTCGGATTGATATTGTGCAGTCGGCCGTCTGCGCTGGGAGTCGCGCCGTCGGCGATCAGCTTGATCACCTGGGGCGGGGTAAGGCCAGGATCGAGCGCCAGCAGCTTAGCGGCCAGGTTGACGACATTGGGCGCGGCCATCGACGTGCCCGAGAGTTTGGCTCTGAAGCCGCCCGGCAGCACGGAATCCACCTGGGCCCCATCGGCGTCGACCTTCACTGCCGCGCCGTAGTTGGTGAAGCCGGTTTCGGCGCCTGACCCATCCACGGCCCCCACCACCAAAAGATTGGGTAAGGCGAACGCCGACGGGATTCCCTTGATTGAGCCGGTGTCCCCGCCGCTGTTGCCGGCGGCGCAGACGAACAGGATTTCGGGCGCCGACTCGAGCGCCTTGCGCAATCCGGCGGACTCGATCCCGAAAATCCGGCGCGCAAGCAGAAAGCGCGCCTGGGAGGTCTTGACCACACCGGCCCGGTCCAAGGCAGCGACGGCGCCCCCTTCGGTCATCTCCCAGCTCATGTTGACCACCCGCACATGGTGGTCCCGAAACCAGCGCACGAAAGTCATCTGCTCCGCGGCCACGCGCACGGCCAAGGCTTCCGACGGCGGATCCGGCGTCGTGCGCCAATCGAACGTCAGCCGCGCCACGGCCAGGCGCATGGCAGGATTGCCACGCGCGGCGATGCCCGCGACATGGGTGCCGTGCACATATTCCTCGAAGAACGCGAGGGATTGGGTCTCCTCGCCAACGTCCGCCGACTTGAGGCCAGCGAACTTGTGTTTCAGGGCGTCGGAATCCGGCGTGCCTATGGCCGTCTGCAGCTCGGAGAAACCCTTAAGTTCGTGAGCAAATTCAGGATATTTAGCCGTTCTGCCCGCGTCGAGCGGCTGGAGATCTCCGTGCGTTGGCGAGCCCTGCATATCGAACGCCAGGCCGTGCGGATCGAGGGCGGCCGCCGGACTTGGGTCGGTGTAAGTCTGGCCCGGGAATTGGGCGAGATCGACGCCGGAATCCCAGATGGCGACGATGACTGGCGTCACGCGATCAGCCGCGGGTAGCGTCACCTCGCGCTGGCTCCAGATTTCCGGCTGAGCAACATCGCTGTGGCCGGCGGAGACGTCCGCCAGCGCCGCGGATGTCTCGTCCCTCAGCGGCAGGAGATAGCGAAGGTACACGCGGGCCGACAGGATCTGCATGGCTTGGGCGATACTGAGGGAATGTCTCTGGGAAAGACTCGGCCCGATTCTGGCGTTTAGGCCGCCCACCAGGAGAGACGTGGTCATCAATTCGTCGTGCGCTTTGGACGACTTGACGGTGTCGCCGACCACAGCCCAGGGAAGCCGGCCAAGGTCGGCGCGCAGGAACCGGCCATAGGCGCGCGCGACAGCCGGACCTTCTTCGCGGCCGGTCTGGACGCGCGCCTCCAGCAGGGCCTGGATCTCGAAGCCCGCCAGCAGCCGGGCCGCCGGCTTGTCCTCTAGGTCGCGGACCTGGGTGACCGTGAAGAGGGCGGCGCTGTCCTCGTTTTCCGACAGAACCTGAAGGGCCAGCCGCGCGCCGAGGATAGAGCGGAGCGCCATCCGATCGGTTACGATGTGCGTGTCCATCATCCAATCGAGGTCGTCCCGTACGCGGGTGGCGAAGACGTTGAAAGTGGCGTCATTGGCCCCCACGAGATCATCGACGGTTCCCGTGACCGGGTAGTCGAAATGAGCGCTGGCGGGGTTGGGCGCGCCGCCGGCGGCGGCGGCCATGGCGATCAGAACCACGGCGGCCATCAGGGCAAACCCCCGCGCGTGAATTCCAAACCGCATGCTCGCCCCCGCTGCCGCGTCGACCTTGGCGCGCCGATCCTTACCGGCCGCTGAACACGGGCGCGCGCTTTTCGACGAAGGCGGTGGTGGCCGCCTTGTGGTCGTCGGTCATGAAGGTGCGGACCATGTGCATGGCCTCGAGATCGAGGAGCTCGCCCAGGGTGGCGTGGACGGCGGCGTTGAGATTGCGCTTCATGTAGCCCACGGCCACGGTGGGCAGGCCGGCCAGACGCCTGGCCCAACGTTCGGCCGCCGCGGGAAGGTCAGCGGCCGGCACGGCCTCGTTGACGATGCCGAGGCGCGCGGCCTCCTCGCCCAGGATTACGTCGGCGGTGAAATAGAGTTCGCGCGCCTTAGCCGCGCCCACGAGCTGGGTGAGGAAATACGAGCCGCCGTAGTCGCCGGCGAGGCCCACCTTGGAAAAGGCGGTGGTGAGCTTGGCGTCCGCCGCCACCACGCGGATGTCGCAGGCCAGCGCCAGGGAGAGCCCCGCGCCCGCCGCGGCGCCCGGTATTACCGCCAGCGTGGGCTTAGGCGCCTCGGCAAGGATGCGGCTGACGTCCATGGCCACGCGCAGACCGTGCACGCGCGCCTCCATGTCGAAGCGTTGAGGGGTCCCGTCGCCCGGGCCGGCGTTGCGGGCGGCGAATCCCTTGACGTCACCGCCGGAACAGAAGGCGCCACCGGCGCCGGTGAGCACGATCACCCGCACGGCCGGATCGGCCGCCAGACGCGGCAACGCCTCCGACAGCCCCGACTGCATCTCGGACGAGAGGGCATTGCGCGCCTCCGGCCGGTTCATGGTCAGGGTGGCGATCCCGTCGTGGAAGGTCTCGATGAGATGATCGGTCATGGGCTGTCTCCCTCGACGGTCATGAGAGCCCGGGGAGTCGCACCTTGTCAAAGGCGAAGAGCAGGCTCACGCCGCGAAGCCTCGTTCATATCTGAAGATTCTCAAAAATCGGACCGGGCGCAGTATCCCATTGCCTTGATTGCTCGCCTCGTCGCATGACATCGCCGTCCCGCGCTCAAGGAGTTCCGCCATGACCACCGCCAACACCGGACCGCTCGCCGGCGTCACAGTGGTCGATCTGACCCAATTCGTGCTGGGCCCCTACGCCACCCAGATCCTAGGCGATCTGGGCGCGGACGTGATCAAGGTCGAGGAGCCAACCGGCGACCGCCAACGCATATCGGGAAAGGCGCCGCACTCGCCCACCATGGGGCCGCTCTATCTGGCGATGAACCGCAACAAACGCTCGGTGATTCTGGACCTGAAGGCCGAACCCGGGCGCCGCGCGCTGGCCAAGCTCATCACCCAAGTCGACATTTTCATCCACAATATGCGCCCCGACTCCATCGCCCGCCTGGGCTTCGATTATGCGGCGGTGAAGGCGATCAAAAGCGACATCGTCTACGTCGAGGCCATGGGCTATGCGGCGGAGGGTCCCTACGCAGGACGCCAAGCGTTCGATGATCTCATTCAGGCCGCCAGCGGCTCGTTCGGCCTGGCGGCCATGGTCGACCCGGAGGCGGAGTTTCGTCCGCCCGCCTCGATCCTGGCCGACAAGACCGGCGGCCTGCACGCGGCCATCGCCTGCCTCGCAGCGCTGCGCCACAAGGAGCACACGGGCGAGGGTCAGTATGTCGCCGTGCCCATGCTCGAATGCTTCACCAGCTTCCTCATGGCCGAGCACCTGTATGGCGAGACCTTTGTGCCGCCCAGTGGGGCGTTCGGCCATACATTGACCATCACACCGCACCGCAAGCCGGTCCGCACCAAGGATGGATGGTTGATGCTGCAGCCGGCCAACCGCGAACAGGCTGGCCGGTTCATGGCCCTGGGCGGCATTCCAGACGCCTACGAGAGTGAGCGCTTTATCTCGGCGAAGACGGCCAAAGAGAAGGTCGCGACCTATTACGCGATGATGGCCGAGGCGGCCGCGAGCCACACCAACGCCGAATGGATGGAGCTGACCGCCGCCCATTCGATCCCGGCCATGGTGGCCAACGAATCGCGCGACGTGCTCACCGATCCGCAGCTGACCGTGACCCTGTTCGAAGAGCGTGAGCTCAAGGGCGACGTGCGCTATCGGGCCATGAAGCCGCCGCTGCGCTTTGCCGCGACGCCGGCCACGATCCGCCGTGATCCGCCCGAACTGGGCGCGGATACCGCGGAAGTCTTCGCCGAGTTCGGGCTCGCTCCGGAAAACGAGCCCGCGGAAGTCTAGGCGCCGGCGAGGCGCCGGGCCTGGGCGATCCAGGCGTCGCGGGCCACGCGACCCTTGAGGCTTAGTTCGGCGTCGAACGCTGTGGCGTTCTCTTCGGTCCAGGCGGCCAGCTGGGCGAAGGTGGTGATTCCACGCGCAGCTAGGGCCGCGGCCAGCTTGGGGCCGATACCCGTCAGGCGGGTGAGATCGTCGGCCAACGGCTCGCTGGGGGTCCCGCTCGCCGCTTCAGCTTCAGGCGCCGCTTCGGCGACAATCTCGACCGGGGCCTCAACCGGAGCTTCGGCGATGATCTCGAACGGCGGTTCGATGATCGAAGCGGCCGTCAGGACCGCCTCGGCCGCTTCGACGGCTTCGGTGGCGAGTTCGCTCTCACGCTCGACGAACGCCTCCACGGCCGCGACCTGAGCCTTGGCCGCTCCGGCCATGGCTTCGAGGTTCACCGCGCGCGTCCAACGCGTCGCCCACCACCAGGCCACACCCGCGCTGGCGGCGGCGCCGAAGGCGAGCCACATCGGCGACGTGAGGCCGATGGGCAGGGACATGGCTTTGCGCGCCTGATCGCGCGCCTCTTCCATATCGGGAAACTCGGCGATCCACGCCATGGCGGCTACTCCTCTACTTGGGGCCCGTCCGACGCAGCCTCGGGGCTGGCCGCGCCGATGTTGCAATGCAGCATGAGATACGCCGATCCGCTCGCACTTGCAACCGAGATTGCGGGCTAATCGCCGGCCAACGGCGCTCTCCTACTTCCGGGTTCGGGCCGGCGATGAGCGGCCCGCGAGGCTAGCTCGGCCCACGGCGCCGGCCTCGCCGAACGCGCCGGCGATCCATGCCGCCGCAATGCCGGCGGCGGCCTCCAGTCCCGGCGGCGGATTGGCCACCACCATGGCGCAGCCGTTGAGGCGCATGGGATCGTGCAACGGGCGCAGTCTGGCTTCGACGACCAGCAGGTCCCTCCCCCGCGCCGCCTCCTCAAGGCCGCCGATGAGCGAGTCGAACGTGGTCAGGTCCTTGATCGGCGCCCACACCGCGACCACGGCGCCGGGATTGCGCCCCACTACCTGGCGCATGGCTTCCACGGCGCGCGCGCCATCGTCCCTGGCCTCGTAAGGCGGATCGATCAGCACGAGCGTCGGCACGGGCGCCCGGGGCGTTCGCCGCCGAACCACCTCCCAGCCGTCCTCGCGTACTGCGAAGGCTCCCGCCGGCTTGAGGACATGACGGAGCCGCTCGTAATCCTCGCGCTGGATTTCGCAGGCGATCAGCTGGTCGCGGTCGCGCAGGGCGGCGGCGACCAGCGCCGGAGATCCGGGGTAGAAACGCACGCCCGTCTCGTTCGCGCGCCGCACCGCCGCCTTCAGGGCGTCGAACGCGGTCGGGGCCGCCGCGTCGGCCATAAGCACGCCGGCCGCCGTTCCCTCGCCCGTGCGCCGCGCCTGATCGCCACCGACGTCATAGAGACCGGCGCCGGCGTGGGTGTCGATCACGGTCAGCGGCGCGCGCCCGCGGGTCATGTCGGCCAGCAGCGCCGTCAGAACCGCATGCTTCAGCAGATCCGCGAAGTTTCCGGCGTGGAAGATGTGGCGATAGTTCATCGTCTTGGTTTCAAACGCCTGTTCAATTCCACTGGTCCGAGGCGCCCCGATGTGGCTTAACGCATCTCGGCGGATCGCGGGAGGAAGTCGATGGTGAACAGGAAACTCCGGTTCGGCGCGTTCATCGCGCCCTTCCATCCGGTGGACGAGAATCCCACACTGGCCATGGAGCGCGATCTCGAGCTGGTCGAGTGGCTGGATACGCTCGGCTATGAAGAGGCGTGGATCGGCGAGCACCATTCGGCGGGCTACGAGATCATCGCCAGCCCGGAGGTGTTCATCGCCGCCGCGGCCCAGCGCACCAAGCACATTCGCCTTGGCACCGGCGTTTCGTCCCTGCCCTATCACCACCCGTTCATGCTGGCCGACCGGATCAACCAGCTTGACCACATGACTCGGGGCCGGACGATGTTCGGCGTGGGTCCTGGAGCCCTTGTCTCTGACGCCTTCGCCATGGGCATCGACCCCGGCCGCCAGCGCGACATGATGGACGAGTCGCTGGGCGTCATCATCCGGCTGCTGCGCGGCGAGACGGTGAGCCACCAGTCCGACTGGTTCAGCCTCAACGAGGCGCGACTGCAGATGACGCCGTTCTCCCGGCCGCACATCGAGATGGCGGTGGCGAGCCAGGTCTCGCCCACGGGGGCTAGGGCCGCAGGCCGCCATGGCCTGGGTCTGCTGTCGCTAGGCGCGACCTCCACGGGGGGCTTCAACGCCCTGTCGTCCAACTGGGCGATCGCCGAGGACATGGCGCGCGAACACAAGACCCACGTCGACCGGACCGCCTGGCGCCTGGTCGGCCCTATGCACATCGCGCCTACCAAGGACGAGGCCGTGGCCGACGTACGCTTCGGCCTGGAGAAATGGCTCTATTATTTCCGTGAGATCGCCAACCTGCCTGTGGCCCCCGTGGAAGCTGGGCGCGATCCGGTCGAGGCTCTGGTCGAGACGGGCCTGGCGGTCATCGGCACGCCGGAAGACGCCGCCAACAAGATCCAGGAGTTGGTCGACCAGTCCGGCGGGTTCGGCGCCTTCCTGTTCATGGCCCACAACTGGGCGCCGTGGGCGGAGACCAAGCGTTCGTACGAACTCTTCGCCCGCTATGTCGCCCCGAAGTTCCAGGAACTGAACGACAACCGCGTGGCCTCGATGAACTGGGTCGGCGCACACAAGGGCGAATTTACCGGCGCGGCCGTGGCCGCCGTTGGCGCGCGGATCGCCGCCCACGCCCGGGAAAAAGGTGTGGAGAACATCCGTCCGGAAATCGCCGCCATGATGGGGCTGAAGAAGCCCGACGCGGCGGAATAGCCATGCGCGCGGTGATCCGAAGGGCCGGCGCCCTCGTCGTCGATCAGATGGCCGAGCCGGTTCCGGAAGCCGGCCAGGTCCTCTGCCGCACGCTCGCCTGCGGGATCTGCGGATCGGACCTGCATGCTCTCGACCATTACGACCACATGATAGAGACGTCCGAACGGCTGGGCGCGCCGGGGTTCATGAAGCGAGGGGCCGACACCGTGTTCGGCCATGAGTTTTGCTGCGAAGTGATCGACAATGGTCCGGGCGGCGGGCGGTTCAAGGCGGGGACGCGGGTTGTCTCGATCCCGGGCCTCGTGTCGCCTGCCGGCTTCGAGACTGTCGGCTACTCAAGCCGCGTGCCGGGCGGCTTCGCCGAGAAGATCATTCTTTCCGACATGCTGCTGCTGGAAGTGCCCAACGGCCTGGCGGCGGAACAGGCGGCGCTGACCGAACCCTTGTCGGTGGGCGAACATGCCGTGGCCAAGGCCGAGCCCTCGACCGACCAGGTGTTCATGGTGGTGGGCCTGGGACCTGTCGGCCTCGCGGTCATCGACAGCCTTGTAGCGCGGGGTTTGGGACCCATCATCGCCTGCGACTTCTCCCCTGAGCGTCGGGCCGCGGCCGAGCGCATAGGCGCGCATCGGACGATCGACCCCGCCGAAGTCTCACCGCACGCCTCATGGGCGGAGTTCGGCGTTCCCGCCTCTCCCATGGAAGGCCTGATCGCCGCCGCCCAGGGCCGCGAAGTGAAGCGGCCGGTGATCTTTGAATGCGTCGGCGCCCCGGGCGTCCTGCAATCCCTGGCTCAGGCCGCGCCAAGGGGCACGCGGATTGTCGTCGCCGGGGTGTGCATGCAGACGGACGCCATCGAGCCCTTCGCCTTCATCGCCAAGGAGATCGAGCTGCGCTTCGTGCTGGGCTACACGCCAGATGAGTTCGCCGGCTCCCTGCGTCGCCTCGCCGAGGGCCGCACCAGGTTCACGGACACCATCACCGGCGTCGTCGGCCTCGACCAAACCCCCGCCGCCTTCACGGCGCTGCAGACCGACAAGAGCCAGATCAAGATAATGGTAAGGCCGTGATCTGTCGCCGGGCCGCAGGGTGAGAGTCTCGCCGCAACTGTTCTAGACAGAAGCGGTGCGGTCACTACTTTGATGGGTGACGGCGGCCTTCGGCGGCGGCGGCGCGCGACCAAAACAAGGCGGGACAATTGCATGCGGGGCTTGTGGGCGCCCATCTTGGCGGCGGTGTTGTGCGTCACGGTCTTGGCGTGCGCTCGTAAACCGGCGCCGCCCCCAGCGCCGACAGTCACGGCGGCCACCCCAATGAAGATGAACATCGTCGACTGGGACGACTACGACGGCCAGTTCGAGGCCCCCAATTCGGTGGACGTGCGGCCGAGGGTGTCTGGCTACCTGATCTCCGTCGGGTTCAAGGACGGCGACTTCGTCCACAAGGGCCAGCGTCTCTTCAAGATCGACCCCAGGCCCTACCAGGCGGCGCTCGACCAAGCCAAGGGCCAGGAACAACACGACGTGGCGGCGCTCAGCAATGCTGACGCCCAGGCGGCGCGGGGCAAGTTGCTGTTGGCCGGGCACGCCGTCAGCCAGCAGGCCTATGACCAGCTGGTGGCCAATCAGCGTCAGGCGCAGGCTGACCTCGCCTCCGCGCGCGGTGCGGTGCGGACCAACGCCCTCAACATCGCCTTCACCGATGTGACGGCGCCGCTGAGCGGGCGCATCTCCGACCGGCGGGTGTCGCCGGGCAATCTGGTCACCGCCGACACCACGGTGCTGACCAATATCGTCAGCCTGGATCCGATCTGGTTCGGCTTCACCGGCTCGGAGGCGATGTACCTGAAGTATGAGCGGGCCAATCAGGCCGGCACGAGAATCTCCTCCCGCGTGCGGGCCAATCCGGTGGAGGTGCGGCTGCAGGACGAGTCGACCTATCGTTGGAAGGGCCACATGGATTTCGTCGACAACGGCCTCGATCCGTCGTCGGGGACGATCCGGGCGCGGGCGGTGATCGACAACCCGACCCACTTCCTCACCCCTGGGATGTTCGGCCATCTGAGGCTGCTGGGCTCGGGGGCCTATCCGGCGCTGCTGATCCCCGACCAGGCCACGTCCACCGACCAGACCCGCGAGGTGGTCTATTTGGTCGGGGCGGACGACAAGGTGGCCGTGCGCGCGGTCAAGCTCGGGCCGCTGTTCGGCGGCCTCAGGGTCATCCGCGAGGGACTAGGGCCGGACGACCGCGTGATCATCGAGGGCGTGCAAAGGGCCAAGCCCGGCGCGCCGGTCACCGTGCGCATGGGCCGCGTGCCGCCGCCGTCGACGCCAGTCGCGCCGCCGCCGGAAGGCTACACCGAGCCCCTGCCCACCGGCGCCACGGCGGCGTCCGGCCCGGCCGCATGAGGCTGGCGCACTACTTCATCGACCGGCCGGTGTTCGCGGCCGTGATCGCCATCATCATCACCATCATGGGCGCAATCGCCTATCCGAACCTGTCGGTGGCGCAGTATCCGCAGATCGCCCCGCCGACGGTGACAGTGTCGGCGACCTATCCGGGGGCCACGGCCGAGACGCTGGCCGACACGGTGTCCAACCCGATCGAGGAACAGATCAACGGCGTCGACGACATGATCTACATGTCGTCGCAGGCCACGGCCGACGGGCACCTGACGATCACCGTCACGTTCAAGCTCGGCACCGACCCCAACACCGCCCAGGTGTTGGTGGAGAATCGCGTGGCCGCCGCCACGGCGCAGCTTCCGCCGGAAGTGGTGCAGCAGGGCGTGATCGTGCGCAAATCGACACCGGACATCCTGCTGGCGGTGCACATGTACTCGCCCGACGGCTCGCTCGATCAGCAGTACATCGCCAACTACGAAGGTCTGCACATCAAGGACGAGATCCTGCGCCAGCCGGGCGTGGGCGACGTCGCCATCCGCGCCGCGCGCGACTATTCGATGCGCATCTGGATAGATCCGGAGCGGGCGGCGCAGCGACAGCTGACCGTTGAGGACATCCTCACGGCGCTCTCCACCCACAACATCCAGGTGGCGGGCGGTTCGGTGGGCCAGCCGCCCTTCGCCGAAGGCCGCGGCGCCTATCAGCTCAATGTCGAGGCCCTGGGGCGCCTCTCCACGCCCGAACAGTTCGGCCAGATCATCATCAAGACCGATTCCTCCGGGCGGCCGACGCGGATCACCGACGTGGCCCGCGTAGAGCTGGGCGCCGCCGACTACACCACCGACGCGTTCTTGAACCTTCAGCCCGCCGTGGCCATCGGCGTGCTGGCGCAGCCGGGCTCCAACGCCATCCAGACCGCCGCGTCGATCAAGGCCACCATGGAGCGGCTGAAAAAAAGCTTCCCGCCCGGTCTCGACTATAAGATCATCTACAACCCCACCGACTTCGTTCAGGCCTCCATCGTCGAGGTCCAGAAGACCCTGCTGATCGCCATCGTTCTGGTGGTCATCGTGGTGATGGTCTTCCTGCAGAGCTGGCGGGCGGCGGTGGTCCCCATCGTCGCCATCCCGGTCTCGCTGGTGGGCACCTTCGCGGTGATGGCCGCGCTCGGCTTCTCCCTCAACAATCTGTCGCTGTTCGGCCTGGTGCTGGCCATCGGCATCGTGGTCGACGACGCCATCGTGGTGGTGGAGAACATCGAACGCCATCTGCGTGAAGGCATGAGCCCGCGCGAGGCCGCACACCTGACCATGGACGAGGTGGGCGGGGCGCTGATCGCCATCGCCCTGGTGCTGACGGCGGTCTTCGTGCCGACGGCGTTTTTGACGGGCATCTCCGGCCAGTTCTACCGTCAGTTTGCCCTGACCATCGCCAGCGCAACGCTGATCTCGCTGGTCGTGTCGCTGACCCTGTCGCCGGCCATGGCGGCGCTGATCATGAAACCGCACGCCCACGGCGAGGCGGGCCACAGCGACTGGCGGCGCCATCCGGTGGCGCGCTTTGGCGAGTTGTTCAACGGCGCCTTCGACCGCGTCAGTGACGCCTATTCGCGGCTGATCCATCGGCTGGTCAAACTGACGGTGATCGTCCTCGTGATCTATGTCGGCCTGCTGGCCTTGACCGGCTGGCGGCTTTCGGCGACGCCGCAGGGCTTCATTCCTGACCAGGACCAGGGCCTGCTGCTGATCTCCGCCTCCCTGCCGCCGGGCGCTGCCCTGGCGCGCACCGACGCGGTGATGAAGGACATCATGGGCCGGCTCCTGAGCACGCCCGGTGTCGTGGCGGGCTCGGTCTATGCGGGGGTGGACGCCACCACCAACGCCACCTCGTCCAACAACGGCCAGATCTATGTGATCCTGGCCCCGTTCGAGGACCGGGTGCGCCAGGGTCTGATGCTCGCTAAGATCAGGTCGGAGATCGAAAAGCGCGTGGCCTCGATCACTGACGCCGACATCCGGGTGATCGAACCGCCGCCGGTCCGCGGCATCGGCACGACCGGCGGGTTCAAAATGATCGTCGAGGCCCAGTCGAGCAGCGACCCTCGCGAACTTGAGACTGTCACCAACGCCGTCGCCGCCGAGGCCAACAAGTCGCCGGCGATCGACCGCGCCTTCGTCACCTTCAACACCAAGACTCCCGCACTCTTCGCGGACATCGAACGCACCAAGGCCGAGATGCTGGGCGTGAAGGATGGGGCCATCTTCGACACCCTGCAGACTTACCTCGGCTCGACGTTCGTCAACGAGTTCAACCTTTTCGGGCGCACCTTCGACGTCTTCGCCCAGGCCGACGCGCCGTTCCGAACCGACGAATCCAAGATCGCCCTCCTGAAGACCCGCTCGGCGTCCGGCGCCATGGTGCCGCTGGGCTCGGTAGTGACCCTGCGCCACGTCACAGAGCCGTATCGCGCTCTGCGCTACAATCTCTATCCCGCCGCCGAGATCCTGGCGGGACAGAAGCCCGGCCACTCCAGCGGCCAGGCCATGGACGCGATGGAAAAGGCGGCGGCGAAGGAGCTGCCCCGCGGCTACACCTACGAATGGACTGAGATCGCCTATCAGCAGAAGCTGGTCGGCAACACCGGGACCTTCATCTTCGCCGCCTCGGTGCTGTTCGTGTTCCTCATGCTGGCCGCCCTCTATGAGAGCGTGACCCTGCCGTTCGCGGTTATATTGATCGTGCCCATGTGCCTGCTGGCGGCGATCACCGGCGTCAATCTGCGCGGTCTGGACAACAACATCCTGACCCAGGTGGGGCTGGTGGTGCTGATCGGGCTGGCGGCCAAGAACGCCATCCTGATCGTCGAGTTCGCCCGACAGGGCGAGGAGGAGCACGGACTGGAGAAGCACGAGGCGGCGGCGGAGGCCGGGCGCACGCGCCTCCGGCCGATCCTGATGACCTCGTTCGCCTTCATCTTCGGCGTGATCCCGCTCGCCTTCGCCTCGGGGGCGGGGTCGGAGATGCGGGTGGCGCTGGGGACGGCGGTGCTGGCCGGCATGGTGGGCGTCACCGCCTTCGGCCTGATCTTCACCCCGGTATTCTACGTGGTGTTCCGAATGGTCTCCGAACGTCTGCCGCGCGCGCCCCGGCCGCCGAGGGCGGGGCCGGCGCCGCCACCACGGCCACCGCAGCCCCTTGAATCAACTGAGCCGATCGCATGAACAGCCACCGGGTCGTCGCCGGTCTCCTGGTCGCCGCGTCGCTCGCCGGCTGCGTGGTCGGGCCGCGCTACCGGACGCCGTCAACGCCAGCGAGCGCCAAGGGCGCGTTCGTGTCCTCCACGCCAGCGGCCGCGGACGACCAATCCCTGCCCGCGGGCTGGTGGCGGCTCTACAGCGATCCGACGCTCGATTATCTCGTCCAGCGCGCCCTGACCGAGAACCAGGACCTCAAGGTCGCCGCCGCCAACCTGGCCTATGCGCAGGCTCAGCTCGACGAGGCGCGCGCCGGCCTCTACCCGACCGCGGGCCTGTCCTTTGGCCCAAGCTACGGGCGTTCGTCGACACAGGTGGAGTTCAATCAGCCGGCGAGCTTCAGCTGGTCGGGCGGAGTCGTCGCGTCCTACCAGATTGACCTGTTCGGCCGCATCCGGCGCACGATCCAGGCGGCCAAGGCCAACGCGGCCGCGCTCGAAGCCACCGAAGACGCCACGCGGGTAACCGTCGCCGCCGGAACGGCCGGCTCCTACGCTGAGATCTGCGGCTTTGGTCACCAGATCGCCGTGGCGCGCGCCAATCTCGCCATCGTCCAGAAGACTTATGACCTCACGGTCTATCAGCGCGACGTCGGCGCCCTCGACAACTTCGACGTGGAGCGCCAGGGGGTGCTGCTCGACCAGGCCAAGGCCACGATCCCCCCGCTCGAGGGTCAGCGCAGGGCGGCGCTGTTCTCGCTGGCCGCGCTCGTGGGCATGACGCCGGCGGAGATCCCGCCTGGCATAGGGACCTGCCAGACGCCGCCCGTTCTCGCGCAGCCTCTGCCCGTGGGGGATGGCGCCGCGCTCCTGCGCCGGCGCCCGGATCTACGCGAAGCCGAACGCCAACTCGCCGCCGCCACCTATCGCATCGGCGTCGCCACGGCGGACCTCTATCCGACCGTCACGCTGGCCGGGTCCGCCGGAAGCACCGCCAAGACGATTTCCGGCCTCTTCAATCCCGCGAACGGAACCTATGGCATCGGCTCCAACTCGACCGTGGTGACGCCGCTCATCACCTGGACCTTCCCCAACACCCTCGTCGCCCAGGCGCACATCAAGGAGGCGCGCGCCCAAGCGTCCGGCGCGCTGGCGACTTTCGACTCCACCGTTCTCAACGCACTCAAGGAGACCGAAACGGCGCTGTCCGCCTACTCCACGGAGATGGATCACCATGTGGCGCTCGCCGCCGCGCGCGATCGCGCCGCCGCCGCCTTCGCCCTGGCGAAGACCCAGTTCGAGGCCGGCAGCTTCAGCTATCTGGATCTGCTGCAGGCCGAGGCGACGGCGGTCGCCGCGGACCAGGCGCTGGCCGCCTCCGACCAGACCATCTCCACCGACCAGGTGGCCGTGTTCCAGGCCCTCGGCGGCGGCTGGGAGGATGCGCCAAAAGTGACCCCGCCGATCATTCGGTAGGGCAAGGAAGGTCGCTCAGGTCTCGACGAACGCCCGTTCGAGGACGAAGTCGCCGGGGTTGGCGACGGAGCCTTCTTCGTAACCCCTGGCGAGCAGCAGGGCCTTGAGATCGGCGAGGACAGACGGGCCGCCGCAGAGCATCAGGCGGTCGCGGGCCGGATTGAGATCCGGCAGGCCGATGTCGCTGAACAGCTTGCCCGAGGCCATGAGGTCGGTGATGCGGCCTTGGGTGACAAACGGCTCGCGGGTCACGGTGGGATAGTAGATGAGCTTGGGCGCCACCAGTTCGCCGAGATCCGGGTCGTTGGGCAGATCGTGAGACAGGAAACGGCGGTAGTTGAGATCGGCCACTTCACGCACCGTGTGGGTGACGATCACCTTGTCGAAGCGCTCATAGACGTCCGGGTCGCGCACCAGGGACAGGAACGGCGCGAGACCGGTGCCAGTGCCGACGAGGTAGAGGTTGCGGCCGGGCCTCAGGCCATCGAGCACCAGAGTGCCCGTGGGCTTCTTGCCCACCAGCACCTCGTCACCCTCGACGATCTTCTGCAGGCGTGAGGTGAGCGGCCCGTCCTGGACCTTGATGGAATAGAATTCGAGTTCGTCGTCGTAGTGAGCGCTGGCGATGGAATAGGCGCGCAGCAGCGGCTTTCCCTCCACCTCCAGGCCCAGCATGACGAACTGGCCGCTGGCGAAGCGCAGGCCGGGATCGCGGGTGGTGCGCAATGAGAAGAGCGAGGGCGTCCAGTGGCGGACCCAGGTCACGCGCTCGACATAGAAGGCGCCGCGCGCTTTCGCGGGCTGAGGTGCGGGTGCGGGTTCGTGTTTCAGGGCGGCGGCTTCAGACATGGGTCGATGGTGCTTCTTGAGACTTGAAGATTACCTGAACGCGCGGGTCAGAGATCCGCGCCCAGGAACGGAGCGGCGCCAGGGGCGCGGGCGGTATGTATGCCGCATTCGCTCTTTTGCGAACCCGCCCAGCGTCCGGAACGCACATCGGCGCCCTCCTCGACCCTTTCCGTGCACGGCCAGCAGCCGATGGAAGGGAAGCCCGCCGCCACCAGTGGGTGAGCCGGCAGGTCGTGCGCCTCGGCGTAGGCGTCCAGTTCAACCTTGGTCCAGTTGGCCAGCGGATTGAACTTGAACTTGCCGTCCGCCTCCTCGACCACCGGCAGGCGCAAACGCCCGCCGCCGTGGAAGCGCTTCCGGCCCGTGATCCAGGCGTCATAGCCCGCGAGGGCCGCATCGAGGGGAACCACCTTGCGGATGTGGCAGCAGGCGTCGGTGTCCGACTTCCACAGGTCGGCTTGGGGATCATTCAGAGCCAGATCCTCGAACCTGGGCCTCAGGTCGCGCACGGCGGTGAGGCCGAGGTCGGCGGCCAGTTGGCGGCGATAGTCCAACGTCTGGGCGAACAGCATGCCGGTGTCGAGAAAGAGGATCGGAATGTTGCGGTCTATGCCGGCGGCCAGGTGCAACAGCACCGCCGATTCGGCCCCGAAGGACGAGACCAGCGCCAGCCGATCGCCAAAGTTCTCCACCGCCTCGGCGATGATCGACGAGGGATGCGCATCGCGCAGCTCCGCATCCAGCCGATGAGCCAGATTCGACGGGCGGTGATCGAGCGCGAGGCTCATGCCGCGCCCCTCAAGACGAAGGCCGGTTCCCGGCCGTCAGCGGCGCGCTGATAGACGTGGCGATAGCGTGAGGCCGCCGCCGTCCATTGCTCGGCGCCGGTTCCATCGGCTGGCTCAAAGGCGTCGATGCCGCAGCGGATCATGTACGGCGCCTGCTCCAGCAAAACGTCGCCCACCGCCCGCACCTCGCCCGTGAAGTGGTAGCGCTCGCGCAGGATGCGCGCGGCGCTATAGGCCCGGCCGTCTTTGAACTTGGGGAACTCCAGCGCCACCAGCGCCAGGCTCGGCAGATCGTAGGCGAGGCTCTCCACCGCTTCGTCCGCCGCCACGCGCACGCCCACGGCCCGGCCTTCGCCCAGCAGCCGGCCGCCCTCGGCGTGGAAGCGCGCGAGCGAAACGATGACCGGGCCCGCGGGCGCCGGCTCGTCGTCAACCAGATACGTGAACGGGTCGTGTTCGGCGGCGGCGCGGCCGTCACGCCATCTAATCAGCTGCGGCATAGACGGCCTCCTTGAAGGGCTCCAGCCCGGTGCGGCGGAACGTGTCAATGAAACGCTCGCCCTCGCGGCGTTGGCCGAGATAGACCTCGACCATCTGGTCGACAGCGGGGGCCACGCGCTCGGCCGGCAGGGCCGGCCCCAGAACCTGACCCAGCGCGGCGTCATCCTCGCCCGAGCCGCCCAGGGTGAGCTGGTAGAATTCCTCGCCCTTCTTATCGACGCCCAGGATGCCGATGTGACCCACATGGTGGTGTCCGCAGGCGTTGATGCAGCCGCTGATCTTGATCTTCAGCTCGCCGACATCTTCGGCGAAGGCCGATTCGGCGAAGCGCAGGGCGATCTGCTGGGCGATCGGAATGGCGCGGGCGTTGGCCAGGGCGCAGTAGTCGAGGCCCGGGCAGGCGATAATGTCGCTGACGAGACCGATGTTGGGGGTGGCCACACCCGCGCGGACAAGCTCGGCCCACACGGCGGGAACGTCGTCCAGCTTCACGTGCGGCAGCAGGAGGTTCTGCTCGTAGGTGACCCGGACCTCATCCAGCGAATAGCGCTCGGCCAGATCGGCGACGATCTCCATCTGTTCGGAGGATGCGTCGCCCGGCGTCTCGCCCGGGGCTTTCAGCGAGATGTTGACCAGGGCGTAGCCCCGAACCTTATGGGCCAGGACGTTGCGGCGCGCGAAACGGGCGAAGTCGGCGTCGGCCGCCCGCGCCGCGTCGAAGGCGGCCGAGCGGATGGGTAGGGTTTCGAAGCCGCGCGGCTGGAACAGGCCACGGATGCGGGCAAGCTCCGTGTCCGGAAGATCGACCGCGGCTATATCGGTCCTGTCCCATTCTTCCTCGACCTGCCGGGCGAACTCCTCCGCGCCAAGCGTGGCCACCAGAACCTTGATGCGCGCCTTCCACAGATTGTCGCGCCGGCCATGGCGGTTGTAGACGCGCAGGATGGCCTGCAGATAACTCAGCAGATGGCGCGCCGGCAGATCATGCCGGATCACCGGCCCGAGGTAGGGCGTGCGCCCGAGCCCGCCGCCCACGCGCACCTCGAACGAGAGGGCGCCGGTGTCGTCGCGGTTCAGGCGCAGACCGATGTCGTAGATGCGGATCGCCGCCCGATCCACCGGCGCGCCGGTGACGGCGATCTTGAACTTCCGCGGCAGGAACGAGAATTCGGGGTGGAATGTCGACCACTGTCGGACGGCCTCGGCCCAGATGCGCGGATCGTCGACCTCGTCCGCCGTGGCGCCGGCGTGCGGATCGGCGGTGAGATTGCGGATGCAGTTGCCGCTGGTCTGGATCGCGTGCAGGCCCACCGTGACCAGCTCGTCCAGGATATCAGGCGCGTCGCGCAGCTTGATCCAGTGGAGCTGGATGTTGGTCCGGGTGGTGAAATGGCCGTATCCGCGATCGTAGGTGCGGGCCACGTGGGCCAGCATGCGCAGCTTGGCGCTGTTCAGCGTGCCGTAGGGAATGGCGATGCGCAGCATATAGGCGTGGAGCTGCAGATAGAGACCGTTCATCAGCCGCACCGGCTTGAACTGGTCCTCGTTGATCTCGCCGGCCAGGCGCCGCGCGCACTGCGCACGGAACTCCGCCGTGCGGTCCGCGAGCATGGCCTGGTCGATGTCGTCGTACAGATACATGGCTCTATTTGCGCTTGATGAGGTTCACGCGCCCGGTGGAGCGCGCCGAGCCATGGGCGTGGGCCAGGCGTTCGACATCCGCCCCGCCGACGGCCTGTTTGCCGTGGTCAGGTTTGTTGGTGGGGCCAAGGGCGCGCAGGCGTTCGCGGTAGGAGAGCGGCGCGGGGCCGCCGTCGGCGTCGATCACGTCGATGAGATACGGATCCACGAGCAGCGTCGCCTGGCCGGCGGCCCGCGCCTGGGCGGTCTCGGCGGCGTCTTCGCCCGCAAAGATCTCGGCGTCCGCGAACCGCTCGACCCACGCGCCCGCGTTCCAGAACACCACCTCGCCGTCGGCGAGCCGATTGGCCGTGAGAGCTTTCATAGTGACCCTCTCCTATAGGGAGAGGGAGGGGCCCAAGGCGCAGGCTTGGGAGGGTGAGGGGTTACAACATCAGACTGTTGTGAACCGTTAAGCGCTGGCTGACTCTCCCGGTGAGGTTGTAACCCCTCACCCTCCCACGCCCGTTCGGGCGCGGGCCCCTCCCTCTCCCTAGAGGAGAGGGGCACTATGAAAGCTCTCACGGCCAATCGGCTCGCCGACGGCGAGGTGGTGTTCTGGAACGCGGGCGCGT
>Ga0302314_10000977_pt1 | contig 53327 bp, 55 predicted proteins | sample III_Palsa_N2_3_FD_200533 | JGI IMG/M metagenome (GOLD analysis project Ga0302314, IMG submission 200533) | Peat permafrost microbial communities from Stordalen Mire near Abisko, Sweden - III_Palsa_N2_3 | ecosystem: Environmental > Terrestrial > Soil > Palsa > Peat permafrost | place: Sweden... | reverse complement strand
ACCATCACCGGGGTGATCATCACCGTCAGCACGACGACCCCCGCCAGCAGGCTGTAGCCGGTGAGCGCGATCACCGGCGTCACCGCCGCCTTGTCCGATGCGCTGATCAGGTTGTTGTTGATGAACGGCACCAGCGTGAGGACGGCAACCAGGCCGTAGATCACCGACGGAACGCTGGCTAGAAGCCGAATTACCGGCTCGAGCGTGCGCTTCAGTAGCTCTGGAGCGAACTCGACCATGAACACCGCTACGAACAGCGACAGGACAAACGCGATGATCACCGCGAGCGCCGTCGTCAGCAGCGTGCTGTAGATCAGCGGCCACATCCGGACCATGTACACCTGATGGTTGTTTGCGCCGGCGTTGAGGATCCGGGTCATCTGATCGTCGATCTCGCCGCCAGAGCCAAACCACGCCAGCCCGTTGTGCGAGAACGACGGCCAGGCCTCCGTCAGGATGAAGGCCAGCATCGCGAGCAGAAGACCGACCACACCAACGACCAACGCGCCGAGCCAAAGCTCGGCGCGCTGATCGGGGCTCAGGAGCTTGCGCCCCTGAGCGACGGAGACCGTCTCGATGCTCAAGTGCCCGCCACTTCAGGCCGCTACGCGTTGAACGCGGCGACCGCTCCGGCCTTGTTGATGATCTTGCCGGCAGCCTTGCTCTTCTGGACCCAGTCGAAGAACTGCTCGACCTTGACGCTCGGCTTGCTCAGCGGCAGCACCGCCCAGTCAAAGTGGTAGAGCGGGTAGCTCTCCGACTTGATCGCCCTGGGGGTGCACGCGGCACCGTTGACGTCGATCGTGTGCTCGCCGCTTCCCTTCGAGTGAGCCAGGCCGACGTAGCCGATCGCGTCGGCATCCCGCTCGACCGTCGTCGCGACGTCACCGTCGGAGTTCTCCTCGGCAACCAGTGGCTCATCCTGCGAAAGGCCGTAAGGCTTCAGCACCGCGGCGCTGAAGAACGTGTACAGACCGGCGGTCGAGTTGCGCCCGATCGGAGCGATCGTTGCGCTCAGGTTCGAGCCCGTGCCTGACCAGCTGGTCGTGAGTCCGCCGAAGATGTCGGCGAGGTTCTCGACCGAGATGTTCGACAGGGTGTTCGTGTGGTTGACGTCGACGCAGACGGCGTCAAGGAACAGCTTCGTGAAGCGGGTGCCCTTGTCAGCGGGTACCGGGGCAGCGGTCTGAATCCCGAACTGCGAGCGCCCTTGAAGGACGTCTTGCACCCCGGCGTTGCCGCCGTCAGCGGTGTAGTGGAAGCTGATGTTCTTGTGCAGCTTGTGGTAGGCAGCGAACAGCTGGACCATGTACGGCTGAGCCGCGCTCGAGCCCGAGCCGAACAGCGTGGTTGCGTTGGCGAGCGCAGGAACGACCAGCGCCGGAACGAACGCGGCAGCTGCAGCAAGTGCCAGGAACCTAACCCGTGCCGGTGAACGTGTCTCTCTCAAACCAAATCCTTTCAAAGGTCTCTTGCCATGTCGGGACGATAACTCCACAATCCCGATCCACTTTCGTCGGACGAGAGTAGCAGCAAGTCAAGCTAGTCGCTCACCTTTGTCAATAAAGTCAGCTAAATCGAGCTTGTGGGGCGTTGCCGCAGCGGGAGCCGAGCCGGCCGCGCACATATCGCGCGGCACGCTCGCCGGCTCCCGCAAAAGTTCAGCGGTCAGCTGGCACGAGCGGCTTGCTCCCCGCACGCGCGCGTTCCCAGACCGACAGGCGCCAGATATCGCGGGCGACCTGCTGCGTGCTGAGCTGATGGCCAACCAGATGCATGTTTGCCGATGCCAGCAGCCCGAGCTCGTCACCGGTCAATGCCATCCATTTGGCGAGCACGTCGTCGGAGTCGGGGAGCCGTTCACTGCCGTACGGGCGCGTTCCGTCGGGGAAAGTGACGCAGTACTCGTGGAGCAGGCGCCCCGTGGCCGGTAGGTAGCAAACGATCGGCCGATGCGGGTAGATCAGGTAGGCGTGCTCGCGGCCGCCACGGCCGGACTGGTTGCCCCAGACGCGGATCAAGCCAAGCTCGCGATACATCGCCCACTCGTCCTCGCTGACGCAGGATTTGAGCAGCTCGCGGGCCTTCTGCTCGGCCCTGCGTTCACGGCCAGGGTCATCAAGTGAGAAGTCGGGAACACGCCGGCGGCGGGCCCGGTAACGACTGAGCCACTCCGAGGCGAGTCCGAACAGCAGGTCAGAAAGCAGCGCTAGCGTGACGACCGCCGATGCACCAAGCGCCAGCGCCATCGTGGCTCAGCCGCCCGCTGCCCGCGGGAAGAAGATCACTCGCTCGGCGTCCCGAGGAATTTCGTCAAACTCGCGCACCATCTGTCCCTCGCGGCGTCCGTTCGTGTGCTCGTTCGGAACGGCAGCCCACAAGCCTGCGTCGAGCTGCGCCTGGAACTCGGCGAGCAGGCGCCGCTCGTCGGCGATTGAATCGATGTCGCCCTCGGCGATCACTACCTCGCCGTGCCCCGGCTTCACGCTTAGGAAGCGCACCGAGAAATTATCTCGCAAAACGCCGGTGAAACAACCCCGGTAATTCCGGGCTCGCGAGCGGCTGTTTTGCCACTCGCGAGCCTAGGGACCGGTCGGGGGAGGTGGTCCGGCCTACTTCTTGCTGCTCTTCTTGTGCTTCGGCTTCGGCTTGGGCTTGGGCTTCGGCACCACGCTCGGCACCTTCGGGCAGGCGCCCGACGGGAGAGTCAGCTCGAACGGGCCGTCCTCGGTCAAGCCCGTCGGGGACCCCGCCGGGTAGGCCGTCGTGATTGAAGAAGTCGGATACGCGTAGTTCGGCGTGGCGGACGTGATCGGAATGCTCGTCGCCCCCGCGGCCACCGCAGCCGACGTGACAAATGTCTGCGTCTCAAGCGTCGAGCCTGAACCAGCGTCGATCGTGACACTCGACCCCGACGGAATCGCGCTGCTGATCGCATCGACCGGCAGCGCCGTGATCGCGGGAGAAGAAGCCAGCGCGCTTGACAGCGTCAGCGCTACTTGGTCCGGCGCGTCCGTGACGATCAATTCAACGGTCGCCCGCGGCACGGCCGGCGTGCCCGGCTTTGCACCCTTCGGCAGATACGCGCAGATCGATTCCGAAGGAGTAATCCAACCCGTCACAACCTCGTTCGCGGGAACCCACCCCGGAGCCGCCGCCAGCACACCACCGGCGGTCGTTTCGCTGAAGCAGTTGATGCCGTCAGACGGGGTCGAGCCCCCGCACAAAACGCTGGTGTTAAGGTCTGGCTGACCAGCCTCGGTCGGATCCGCTGGGAACGAACCCGGGAACGTAACGTCAGGGTTGCCGTCGAAGTCGATGAGGTTTTGTCGGTCGTCGTTCGGACGAGTGATGATCAGCGAGTAGGACGTGATCGCACCCGCCTGCGGGTCCTGGGAGTAGCAGTGGAACGCGTAGCCAACGAGCGTCGGCTCGTCGTTTGCGGCAGCATCGGTCGGATCCTTAGCGAGGGAACCGAAGCACTGCGTGGTCGGGTCGGGAGCCGTGACCGTGGCCGCAGCGAACGTCGGCATGAAAATCAGCGCCGCGCCAACCACGGCCGCAACGATCGTCGCGGATACGCCAACGCGGGTGCGCCGCCGACGGGAAGTGGGTTTCGACAAGAGAGTTCCTCCAGGAGTAGGACTCGCGACATCCAGCCGGCGCGCCCATAAATCACATTATCTAGACCTACTTTATCGGGTTTAGCGACAAAGTGCACCTACCTCCCACATGTGGCGTGCGAAAACCGCTGCAGCGCGGTTGTTTCGTCGCTCAGCTCAGCGAGCCACGCCCGGCCAGACCGAGCACATCTACAGGCCCTGGGCCGGCGCCGATCTCGCGCAGCCCTTGCTCGACGGCCTGTGCCGCGGCGCCACGCGCGACCCTCGCCGCGGTAAGCGGGTCATCCCCCCACGCGAGTCGTGCGGCGAGGATGCTGGCGTGGGTACAACCGGACCCGTGCGCGGCTCCGGCGGCGTGCCGAGGCCCTGAGATCTCGATCGGCTCGGTGCCGTCGTAGAACAGATCCGCACCGCTTTCCCGGTGGCCACCGGTGATCACGACAATCCCGGCACCCAGGGTCCTGATCGACTCGGCCAACTCGCTCACCGCTGCGGTTCCGTCGTCGCCGGGGTTGGCTTCGTTTTGACCTGCCGCCGCGATAATCGCCCGGGCTTCGGGCAGGTTCGGGGTCACCACGGTGATGCGCGGGAGCATCTCGCGGACAAGCGTCAGCCGCGCGGCAGGCTCGAGAAGCTGCGCACCGGACTCGCTGACCATCACCGGGTCCAGCACGACGGGGATCGACTCCGGGAGCAAGGCGAGACCATCGCGGACCGCCTCGATCGTCTCGACCGTCCCCAACATCCCGATCTTCACGGCATCGACGCCGATGTCGTCGACGATCGCCGCGATCTGCGCAACGATCACGTCTCCCGGAACGTGATGGATCGCCGTGACGCCCACCGTGTTCTGCGCGGTGATCGCGGTGATCGCGGTCATTCCGTGCGCTCCAGCAGCCGCGAATGCCTTCAGATCGGCCTGGATCCCGGCGCCACCCCCTGAGTCCGAGCCGGCAATCGACAGCACCCGTGGGATCCGCCGCTCCATGATCCGAGCGTAGCCTTTGGCTACTCGTCGCCAGCACTCGTCGACGCAGCATGGTCTGCCAAGCGCTGCAACCTCAGGTCAAGGGTCAGCAGCGCTGCGTCGTTCGCCAGCGCTGTGGCAAGCGACATCGCATCCGGCAGGCGCAGAGAAGGGCTGTGCGCTCTAAGTAAGGCGGCCCGATGGGCGACCGAGCGATCAACGGCAACGACCGTGATGCCGGCCGAATCGAGGAAATCGTCGACCGTACCGGCGGTTCCATTCTGCAGCGGTCGCACAAGAGTCGCGGCGTAGGCCGTCACCCCTATCAACAACTCGTCACGAGCCGCCATCAATCGGCGTAGCTCCCCGACTGCGCGATGGTGCTGCGAGTCCGCCGGGTCCAGAAAACCGATTACGACATCCGCGTCGAGCGCTATACGCGTCACTCGTCCCGCAACTCCTTGAGGTAGCCGGGCGGATAGGTGCCGGCGGGCAGGCTGCCAGCGAACCGATCGATGACATCGTCAGCGCGCTCGAGTTCGACTCGACCGTGGCCCGTCACACGGATCACAAGTTCATCACCGGCGGCCATACCAGCCTCGCTTAGCACGCTGACCGGGAGCGTCACCTGGTTCTTTGGCGAGAGCCTACTCATCGCCTTTACGATTGTACGTGAGCGTAAAGCGGATGTGATCATGGGATTATCGTCAACCTCCCTCCGGCGCCGCGTCGGATCCACCCACCAAGCTCGAGCGCCGCCAGATCGGAGAGCGCAAACCCGCTCCTTGTGAGCGCACCGGCAGTCTCGGCACCCGCCGAGATCGCCTCGAGCAGCGCCTGCTGCGCCGCAACCGGGGCCACCCGCTGATCGGTGACCGCAACCCGCTCGCCGGCGCCGAACAGCAGGTCGAGCACATCTTGAGGGCCGCGGATCAGATGCGCCCCGGATCTGATCAGCTCGTTCGTCCCGATCGATTGAGGGCTCGTTACCCGGCCCGGAACCGCGCCAACCGCCCGCCCGAGCTCGGCCGCGTAGCGCGCTGTCACCAGTGCCCCGGAATGGTGACCCGCTTCAACCACGATCGTCACCCGTGCCAGCGCGGCGATGATTCGGTTCCGGGCTAGAAAGCACCATCGCCGGACATCCGCGTCTGGCGCGAACTCGGAGATCACCAGCCCTCGCTTGACGATCTCGCCGTATAGCCCGTGTTTGCCGGGCGGGTAGGGCCGCTCCGCAGGGCCTGGCAGGACGGCGATGGTTGGCCCGCCGTGCATGCCTGACGCAGCGACATGGGCCGCTGAGTCGATTCCCAAAGCCATCCCGCTGATCACCGGGACGCCAGCGATGCTGAGCCCACCGGCGAGTGTCTGCGTCACCTCACGGCCGTACGGCGTGCAGCGGCGTGCTCCGACGATCGCGACGCCATCCTCGAGCCCGCCCAGCCAGCTCGGATCACCTGCCAGGTGGAGCACGGCAGGGGGAGCTTCGAGCTGGGCGAGCATCGGCGGGTAACGGGGGTCACATCGGCAGACGAGCTCCAGGCCTTCAGCGCGCGCCTGCTCGCGTGCAGCCTCGGCCCCAGGTGGGGCGAATCTGGCGTGGGCCTCCCCCACCTCCATCGCGTCCTTCCCGGCGAGCGCCGCGATCAGCTCCTCGTCTGGCAGCACAAGAGCCGTGTCGATGCGTGAGCGCAGATGATCGAGATGTCCGCTAAGCCGCCCAAGTAACCAGGTACGGGTCAGACACCGGTCACAAGCGCTCATCCCGCCGCCCCCAGCCGGCTCACACCCTCAGCCCCGGTGCGCTGTCGCAGGCTCAGCGCCTTCAGCAGATCAGCCGACGTCACGGTCTCGTGCTGCTCGAGATCGGCGATCGTGCGGGCGACCCGCAGGACGCGCAGACGTCCGCGTGCCGATAGGACACCAGCGGTGTAGGCCCGCGTCAGCGCCTGCTCGGCCGCCGGATCGAGCTTGATGGTCAGCCTGGCGAGCTTGGCGTCGAGCTCTCCATTGAAGGTCACCGGCATGCCACGCAACCGGTGCCGTTGGCGATCTCGCGCCTCGAGCACGTGTGCGCGAGCGTCCTTGGAAGAGGTCACCGGCGCCCCGGCAAGATCCTCCGCGGTCGGTCGTTCAACGTTGACGAGCAAGTCCATCCGGTCAAGCAACGGCCCACTCAGCCGTCGCTCGTATCGGTGAAGCTCCGGCTCGCCGCAGCGACATCGATCCGTGCCGGCAAATCCACACGGACAGGGATTGGTCGCGGCGACGAGGATCACCCGAGTCGGAAACACCAGCGCCCGCTGGCCTCGCACGATCGCGACGCGCCCGTCCTCGAGTGGCTGGCGCAATGCCTCAAGTGCCTGCCTTCCGAACTCCGAAAACTCATCCATAAATAACACGCCCCGATGGGCCAACGACGCTTCGCCCGGTCGCGGCGGATTCCCACCACCGACAAGGCCTGCCGCGGAGATCGTGTGGTGCGGTGCCCGGAACGGCCTGTGCTCGATCAGATCGCCAGCGCTTAGCCCGGCGATGCTGTGGATCCGCGTGACCTCCAGCGCCTCCGGCCGTGACAGCGGCGGCAGGATTGAGGGCAGGCGCCGCGCGAGCATCGTCTTGCCCGTGCCAGGCGGCCCCTCAAGCATCACGTTGTGCCCGCCGGCAGCCGCGATCTTCAGCGCCAGCACCGGGAGTTGGTGGCCCCGGACGTCGGCGAGGTCGGGCTGCTCTTCGCCGCGACGTGGGGACCCAGACGGCGGGTCCGGGGGTCGAGGCGGCCGCGTACCCCTCAGCACCTCAACCGCTTCCCGTAGGCCACCGACGCCGGCCACCCTTACGCCTTCGATTAGGGCGGCCTCCCGCGCCCGCTCGCGCGGAACCACCAACCGCGGCAAGCCACAACGCCTGGCGCCTTCAGCCACCGCCAGTGCGCCGGGCGAATCCCTGAACTCGCCGCTGAGCGACAACTCCCCGAATACGGCAACGCCCACCAGCGCCGCCGGATCAAGCTGACCACTCGCGGCCAGCACAGCGAGAGCTAGGGCCGCGTCGAAACCCGGTCCGGCCTTGCGAAGCGACGCCGGAGCAAGGTTCGCGGTGATTCGCCGTTGCGGGAACTCGAAGTCTGCGTTGAGAATCGCCGAGCGGATCCGCTCACGCGATTCCCGCACGGCCGCATCACCCAGGCCGACCACCGTGAACGCCGGCAACCCCGGCCGGATGTCGACCTCCACAGCAACGCGGCGAGGCTCGACCCCATCGATGGCAAACGTGGCGACCCGAGCAAGCACTTCGCTGACGCTAGGGCTGAACACGTCACGGCTCGGTGACGCCATGTGTCAGCTCTGTGCCAACCGCTGTCGTTCAGTCAAAACCGGCACAGAGTCCGCACAAAGGCGAGCAGTTACGTGACATCTCGCGCCCTACGGTCGAGCGATGACCGACCCACGCCGTCAACTAGGAGCACTCGGCGAACAGCTCGCAAGCGATCACTTATCGCGTCTGGGCTTTCAGATCCTTGAGCGCAACGCCCGCATGCGCACCGGCGAACTTGACATCGTGGCCGCCGACGACCGGACAATCGTGTTCTGCGAGGTCAAGACCCGGGTTGCGGGTGCCGCGCAGCGCGATCCGTTCGAATCGATCCATCCACGTAAGCAGTTGCAGGTTCGTCGGCTGGCCACGCGCTGGCTGAGCGAGCACACCGACCGACCGCGTCTCGCCGACGTCCGCTTCGACGCAATCGGCATCACGCTCGACGCTCGCGGCGGGCTGCTACGGCTGGAGCATCTGGAGGGTGCCTTCTGAAGCGATCAGCCGAAGCTGAGCTGCTGATATGCCGCGGACTGAAACGACATCCGGTGAAGCGGGGTAACGCCAAGACGCTCAATCGCCTCGCGGTGCTCGGGCGTCGCGTAGCCGACGTGCTGCGCGAACTCCCAGCCTGGGTGGAGCACGTCGACGCGGCGCATGTAGCGGTCGCGCGTCTCCTTGGCGATCACCGAGGCGGCGGCGATCGCCGCGCTCGTGTGGTCTCCGCCAATTACCGCGCGCTGCTCGAACTCAAACTGCGCCACCGGGAAGCCATCGCTGAGACAGATGCAACCTTCACAGGCGACCGCGCGCAGTGCGTCGCGCAGCGCTGCCAGGTTCGTCTTGTGCAGACCGCGGCGGTCGATGCCGGGGGCGGAGCGGGAGACCACTACGACCTTCGTCGCCAGCCGCATGATCACCGGGTAGAGCTCAGCGCGCACCGCCGGCGTCTGTCGCTTCGAGTCGTTCAGCGCAGACAGGGCGCGGATGTCGGCCGGACGCAACCGTTCGGTGTCGAACAGCACGCCTGCGGCGACCAGCGGACCGGCAAGACAGCCCCGCCCCGCCTCATCGGCGCCAGCGACAAAGCGTGCACCGAGCGAGCGGTCGTAGCGGAACAAACCTGGTCCTGGCGGCCGTCGTTTCACGCCCGGCGCCTACAGCCTGCTGTCATGCGAATCGCCACGGTTGTCACCCATCATGCAGTACTCGCCGGGCGGAACAGTGATCGTTCGCTGAAGCTGCCTGCTGCTAGAGGAAGCCGATGCGTGAGAGCGGCCAGTAGGTGAAGAACGCGTAGCCGATCAGCCACGACTTCGGAACGGGGCCCCAGAACCGGCTGTCCTCCGAGTCGCCGCGGTTGTCGCCCATCATGTAGTAATCGCCCTTCGGAACGACGATCGTCTGCGGGAAGTTGCACGCCGCGTCGCCGTTGCAGGCGATGATGTAGGGGTCGTGCTCGCGCTTGCCGTTGAGGATCACGTGGCCGTTGATGATCCTCAGATGGTCGCCCGGCAATCCGACGACCCGCTTGACGAAGGTGACCGATGAGGCCGTCTTCTGCGTGACGTCGCACGCCTGGGATTGCAGCTGGCCGGCGGCGTTCTCGCCCTGGTCCGGGTCGGCGCAGGCGCCGTAGTTAGTCGGCGGATGGAAGACCATGATGTCGCCGATCTGCGGCGACGTGAAGTGCATGCCGATCCGGTCGACGAGGATCCGCTGGTTGATCTGCAGCGTCGGCTCCATTGAGCCGCTCGGGATCTTGTATGGCTTGACGATCCAAGCCTGAATAGCGAACGCCAACCCGAGCGCGATGGCGACGATCAACACGAGCTCGATCAGAGAGCTCGCGAATGACTTCTCGCGTTTGGGCAAACCTAGGAGTCCGAGTCGGAGCTCTGTGCTGCGGGGGCCTCGTCGGCGACCGGAGCCTCTTCGGCGACCGGAGCCCCTTCGACGACCTGGGTCAGCTCATCAACCGGAGCCCCCTCGGCGACCATCGACTGTTCGGCAACCGCTGCCTCGTCGACCTCGGCCGTCTCATCGACGGGCGCGCCATACAGCAGCTCCCGCTGAATCACTTCCTCCGGACCGATGTTGCGGCGCTCGCGCACGCGGGCCCGCTTGCCAACGCGGTCGCGCAGGTAGTACAGCTTCGCCCGGCGAACGTCACCGCGGGCTGCGACTTCGATCTTCTCGATCTTCGGCGAGTGGACCGGGAAGGTGCGCTCCACGCCAACCCCGAACGACTGCTTGCGGACGGTAAACGTCTCGCGGGCGCCGTGTCCCTGCCGCTTGATTACGACACCCTCAAACACCTGGGTCCGGCGGCGGGTGCCCTCGATCACCTGGAAGTGGACGCGCAGGCGATCTCCTGCGTCAAACGACGGTACTCGGCGGAGCTGTGCTCGCTCCAAGCTTTCAATGACAGTGCTCATGGCTCAATCTGTGTCGCCGGTACAAACCGGAAGGTCTACAACTTACGGCGCTTTGGCGGCGCTTCGCCGCCCGATGGGCAGCACTTTCACGCCGGTCGGGACGCGGCGGCTTATGGTAGCGAACCTCCGTGTTTGCGCCGCGTTATCGCGCCGCAGGCCTTAGCTACTGCTGCTCACCGCGCAAGCGGGCTTGCTCAAGCCGCCACTCACGAATCGCAGCGTGGTTGCCTGACAGCAGCACGTCAGGCACCGGCCAACCGCGGTAGGAAGCTGGGCGGGTGTAATGCGGGTACTCGGGAGCCCCCTCCAACGCTGCGCTGTAGGACTCCTCGATCGCCGAATCCGCGTGCCCAAGCGAGCCGGGCAGCTTCCGCAGCACCGCATCGCTCACGATCATTGCCGCCAGTTCCCCGCCGGCCAGCACGTAGCGTCCGATCGAGATTCGATCCGAGCAGAAGTGCTCAAGAATCCGCTCGTCGAACCCCTCGTAGCGCCCGCACAGCATCGTCAGCGCAGGTTCGCCCGCCAACTCCTCGACAAGCGCGTCGTCCAGAATCCGACCGCCCGGGGTCAGCGCGATCACCCGCCGGCGCGAGCGCAGCGTGACCGGATCGAGCCCGTAACACGACTGCATCGCAATGTCGACGACGTCTGGGCGCAACACCATCCCAGCACCGCCACCGAACGGCGAGTCATCAACCTGGCCGCCTGAGAGGGGCGTCGTGTCCCGGTAGTTGACGTAACGCAAGCGGTGCCCGGCGGCGACGGCGTTGCGCACGTGACGTTGGGACTCAAACCATTCAAAGCCCTCCGGGAACAGCGTGAAGACGTCGATCTCCATCAGGCCTCGCCAAGAAAGATAAGGTCCACGTCGATCACGCGCGCCTTCACGTCGACGCTGCGCACCGCGTCCGAGATCAACGGCACCAATACTTCTCCCCCGTCGCTGCGTGCCACTTCCAGCACCTCACACGACGGCAGCGCCAGGACCCGCCGGACAACGCCGACGGCACCCTCGCCGTCGCGCACCGCGCAACCCTCGAGGTCATCAACCCACCATTCGTCCTCGCCCAGCGCGGGAGCGGCCACCTTCGGGACGAGCAACTCAGCGCCGTGCAGCGCGTCGGCCCCAGTGCGGTCGCTACACCCCTCAAGCCGCACCAACACCCGGCCATCATGTCCGGCGCGCCGATCGATCACTCGCTGCTCGTCAGCGACCAGCACAGTCCCCCCTAGTAAAAGCAACTGCGGGATCGCGCTGCTAACCCGGAACGTTCCATCCAGACCGTGAGCGGGTCCCACCCGCCCGGCCAGTAGCCAGTCCTGACGCGAGCTCACTTAGGGCCCGTGGCCCTCAGTCGTCGACGATGTCGACGAACACGCGCTGGCGCTGACGTGTGCCCGCGGCCTTCACCAGCGTCCGCAGCGCGCTCGCGGTGCGCCCGCCGCGGCCAATCACGCTGCCGTAATCGCCCTCGGCGACCGACAGCTCAAGCACTACGGCGCCGTCGTCATCGTCGACTTCCTCCACCAGCACCTCGTCAGGCTTGCTGACGAGCCCCCGAGCCAAAGTCTCGAGCAGGTCAGCAGGTGAGGTTTCGGGACCGCTCAACGCGGAGTCGCTCAGGCCGAGATGTCTTGCGTGCGCAGAAGCTTCTTGACCGTGTCGGTCGGCTGCGCACCACGCGCCAGCCAGTCCTTGATCTTCTCTTCGTTGAGAACGATCGTGGACGGGTTGGTCTGGGCGTTGTAGTGCCCCACGGTCTCGATCACGCGACCGTCGCGCTTGGAGCGCTGATCGGCGACGACAACCCGCCAAACCGGGTTCTTGCGGCCGCCTACACGGGTTAGTCGGAGTCTTACTGACATAGGCCAGGTGAGGGTAGCAGCGGCCAGGCCCTCATTGCCCCATCAGCGCCCCGAGATCGGGCATTTTGCCGCTGGCGACCTGCTTCATCACCTTGCGCATCTGCTCGAACTGCAAGATCAAGGCCTTCACCGCCTGGACACTCGTTCCCGACCCTTCCGCGATCCGCAACCGGCGGCGCCCCTTGATCAGCTCCGGGCGCCGGCGCTCGGCCGGCGTCATCGAGAGGATGATCGCCTGCACCCGATCGAACTCGCGCTCGTCGATCTTCATCCCCTTCATCTCTTTGCTGATCCCCGGCACCATCCCGAGCAGGTTCTGCAGCGGCCCCATCTTGCGCACCTGGCGCATCTGATTGAGGAAGTCGTTGAGGTCAAAGTCGGCCTCACGGAACTTGCGCTCAAGCTCAGCCGACTGCTCCTCGTCATAGGTGCTCTGCGCCTTCTCGATCAGCGACAGGACGTCGCCCATGCCAAGGATCCGTTGCGCGATCCGGTCCGGATGGAACACCTCGAACTGATCGAGCTTCTCGCCGGTTGAGGCAAACATGATCGGCTTGCCGGTGATCGCCTTGACCGACAGCGCCGCGCCACCGCGCGCATCGCCGTCGAGCTTGCTGATGATCACGCCGCTGAAGTCGACGGTCTTGCCGAACTCCTCGGCGACGTTGACGGCGTCCTGGCCCGTCATCGCGTCGACGACCAGCAGCATCGCGTCGGGGCGGACCACCTTCTTGATCTCGGCAAGCTCCTTCATCAGGTCCTCGTCGACGTGCAACCGGCCGCTCGTGTCGACGATCAGCACGTCCTTGCCCTCGGAGACCGCCCGGTCCCGCGCCCAAGCGGCGATCCGGACGGGGTCCCGATCTGTCCCCTGCTCGTAAACGGCCGCGCCTGCCTGGGTACCGACCTTGATCAGCTGCTCGACCGCGGCCGGGCGATAAACGTCGCAAGCGGCAACCGCGACCGAGGAGCCGTGCTGCTCGATCAACCACTTCGCCAGCTTGCCGGTGGCGGTCGTCTTACCCGAGCCCTGCAGGCCGGCCATCACGATCACCGTCGGCGGTCGCGAGGCAAACACCAGCTCCTGCGCCTCGCCGCCCATCAGCGCCGTCAGCTCGTCGGAGACGATCTTCACGACCTGCTGACCCGGGTTCAGCTTGCCGACCACGTCGGCCCCCAGCGCGCGCTCCTTCACCGCCTCGGTGAACGACTTGACGACCTTGAAGTTGACGTCCGCCTCGAGCAGCGCGAGGCGGATCTCCCGCATCGCCGCGTTGATGTCCGCTTCGGTCAGCGTGCCGCGGCCGCGGACCTCCCCAAGCGTCGCTTGGAGTTTTTCTGAAAGCGATTCGAGCAAGGCCCGCTACTTCTCGGAGCTGTCCGTTCCGGTTGCCGGGCTGACTGGCCCGGCACCGTCACCACCGCTCCCGATTGACGTCCCCACTCCGAACGCCTTGCCGAGCCCACCGATCGCCTGCGAGAACTCGGACGGAATCACAAACACCTTGTTGGCACTCCCCTGCGCCAGCTGCGGCAGCATTTGCAGGTACTGGTAGCTCAACAGGTCCGGGTCGACGTTGCCCTTGTGGATCGCCTCAAACACTGTGCTGATCGCCTTTGCCTCGCCCTCAGAACGGAGGATCGCGGCCTGCCTCTGTCCTTCGGCAGTCAACACTGCGGCTTGCTTCTCGCCCTCGGCAGTCAGGATCTGCGACTGCTTGACGCCCTCCGCAGTGAGGATCGCCGCGCGGCGGTCACGCTCAGCCCGCATCTGCTTTTCCATCGCCTCCTGGATCGTGCCAGGCGGGTCGATCGACTTCACCTCGACGCGGTTGACGCGGATCCCCCACTTGCCGGTCACTTCGTCCAATACGGTTCGCAGCTGGGCGTTGATGTGATCGCGTGAGGTCAGCGCCTGCTCGAGCGTCAGCGAGCCGATCACGTTACGAAGCGTCGTGACGGTGATCTGTTCAATCGCCTGCAGCGGATTGGCGACCTCGTAGGTGGCTGAGCGGGCGTCGTTGATCGTGAAGTAGAGGACGGTGTCGATCCCGACCACGAGGTTGTCCTCGGTGATCACCGGCTGCGGCGGAAACGTCACCACCTGCTCACGCAGGTCGATCAGCGGCCGCATCCGATCAACGAACGGCACCAGCACCGTCATCCCCGGCGTCAGCGTGCGGTTGTAGCGGCCGAGCCGCTCAACGATCCCCGCCTTTGCCTGGGGGACGATCCGCACTGTCCGCGCGAAGATCAGCACCAGCAAAACGACTACGACGGCCCCAATGATTCCTCCGACCATGACTCCTTCTCTCTACTCGATGACGAGCGCCGTGGCGCCCCGAATGTCGACGACCTGCACGTGCGTTCCAACGGCGATCTCGTGGTCGTCGTCAAGTGAGCGCGCGGTCCATACCTCGCTGCCAATCCTGACGCAGCCAACGGCCTCGTGGTTGCTAATCCGCTCGACCACTGTGGCGTTCTTGCCGATCAGCGCGCTGGCACCGGTCCGCAAAGCGGGGGCATTGTTCACCCGGCTCATCAACAGCGGCCGGACGGTCAGCAACGTGAGTACCGAGATCGCCGCGAACACCGCGACACCCACGTCGCCACCGGCTCCAAGCGCCTCGACCGCCGCCGCGACGGCGCCGCCAACTGCGAATGGAGCCAGAAAGAAGCTCCCGGTCATCAACTCGCCAATCCCAAAGCCGGCGGCGAGTAACAACCAAAGAATCATGCTTCGAGCTTACCCGAGTCGGGCTCTATGACACGAGCGCGCGGGCGAACTCGGCTGCTTCAAACGGCCGTAGATCCTCGAGCTTCTCGCCGATCCCGATCAGCTTCACCGGGATCCCGAGGTCGTGCGCGATGGCCAACGCAATCCCGCCCTTTGCGGTCCCGTCGAGCTTCGTCAGCACCAAACCGCTGACATCGATCGCCTGTGAGAACAGCTGTGCCTGGCGCAGCCCGTTCTGTCCGGTCGTGGCGTCGACGGTCAGCAGCGTCTCGTGCGGCGCTCCCGGGATCTGCTTCTCGATCACCCGTCGGATCTTCGCCAGCTCCTCCATCAGGTTGTCCTGCGTGTGCAGGCGTCCCGCGGTGTCGACGATCACGACATCGGCGCCGGTGCGGACCGCAGTCGCCACCCCTTCAAACGCGACCGAACCGGGATCACAGCCGTCCGGTCCGCGGACGAACTCCGCGCCCGAGCGTTGCGCCCAGGCGGCGAGCTGCTCGACAGCGGCGGCCCTGAACGTATCGGCCGCAGCCATCACCACCGAGTGCCCCAACTCGCGGCTCAGGTGATAGGCGAGCTTGCCGGTCGTCGTCGTCTTGCCGGTGCCGTTGACGCCCGCCATCAGGATCACCGTCGGCTTTTGCCGCAGGTCGATGTGATCATCACCTGTCGCGGCGATCGCAGCCAGCAGCTCGACAAGGCGATCGGTCAGCGCCTCACCGCCGACGATTCCCCCCGCGGTCGCCTCGCGCTCAAGCTGCTCAACCACCTCAGCCGTCGTCTGCGCGCCGACATCCGCGTAGATCAGCGCCTCTTCAAGACGCTCCCAGGTCCCCTCGTTGACCTCTTCGAACAGCGTAGCCTGGATCTCGGCGCCGAGCGCCTGGCGTGTCTTGCGCAGATTCTCGCGGAGCCTGCGGAACCGTCCGCGCCGCTGCTCCTCGGGCTCGGCCTCGGGTTGATCGGGCTCGGCCTCGGGTTGATCGAGAACCTCGCCCGCGGGCCGCGGGTTATCGACGATGAACAGGTCAGACCACTCGCGCGCCATCCGGCGGCGAACTTAGCAGCGGTCTGACCGCTAGGCGGCTTCGCGCGCAGGCAAGCGGCGTGAAATCACCTTCGAGATCCCGTCGCCGCCCATCGACACGCCGTACAGCGAATCGGCGGCCTCCATCGTGCGCTTTTGATGCGTCACAACGATGAACTGCGCCCGCTCGGAATAGGTGTCGAGCAGTTCCAGGAAGCGGCTGATGTTGAGGTCGTCAAGCGCAGCCTCGACCTCGTCCATGATGTAAAACGGACACGGCCGCGCCAGGAACACCGCGAACAGGAAGGCCAGCGCAGTCATCGACTTCTCGCCGCCTGAAAGCAGTGTCAAACGCTTCATCGCCTTACCAGCCGGACTGATCTCGATCTCAACGCCGAGCAGATCCTCGGCGTCCTCAAGCTCTTCACCGTCGAGCTCGTCGACTGGCTCGGGCCCCTCCTCATCACCGGGCGTCTGGCCGCCGATCACACGCGCCGGCTTCTCCTCGGCGACCAGGCGCAACCGTCCGCTGCCGCCCGGGAAGACGCGTGGGGAAAGCTCTTCGAAGTTGGCTGCGGCGGCTTCGAAGGTCTGCTCAAACGTCTCGCGGATCTGGCGGTCGGTGTCCTTGATCAGCTTCTCAAGCTCGCGTAGCGCTGTCTCAAGATCGGTCCGCTGCAGCTCAAGCTCCTCGACGTGAGCCAGCGCCTCTTCGTACTCGCCCTGGGCAAGCGGGTTGACCGGTCCGAGTTGCTCACGACGCTTGGCGATCCGCGCGAGTCGGTCGTGCAACACCCCGCGCTGATCATCAGCTAGTACCTCGGTCGCCGCCTCCGCCTCGAGTGCAAGCTCCGAAGCCAGGCTCGCGATCTCCTGCTCAGCCTCGGCGCTGCGGTCGCGTGCCCTTTGCGCCCCCACCTCAACTTCGGTCAGCATCTCCGCAGCGGCGTTGGCCCGGGTCTGCAGCGCGGCCTCCTCCTGCGCACACCCACGCAACGTGGCGGCGACTTCCTCGCCGGCGGTGCGGTCGGTCTGCAGGGCGACATCGAATTCAGCCTTGCGTTCAACGATCGCAGCCTTGATCGCTTCCAAGTCAGTGCAGATCCCGGCGAGAATCGGCGCTGCCGCCTGATCTCGCTCGATCGCCGCCTTCAACTGTGCGATCCGGCCGAGCCGGTACTGGCGATCACGCTCCGCCCGCTCTCCGCGCGCGCTCTCGGCGCCGATCTCCGCCCGTAGCTGAGCGCGGCGACCGGCGTTCTCGCCCTCGTCCGGTGCGGACCGGCGTCGCTCGATCTGGGTCACGATCCGGCGCTGCTGCTCAGCCAGCTCATCGCGCCGGGCCATCGCCAGCCGGTGCTCGCCGATCCGTAGCTCACGCTCGCCATCAACCTCGGCCACCGCCGCCTGCGCCGCCGCAACCGCCGCCAACACATCCTGCTCAGCTTGAGCAGCCGACTCGCTGGCGCCGATCAGCTGCTCGCGACGGTTGCGCTCGGCGAGCACGCGGTCCTCACCGACGGCAGCCGCCTGCCGTAGTTCGCTCATCGCCGGATTCCAGACCCTTCCGTCCCTTGAGACAAGAATGCCGGCGAGATTCGCCAGCGGCACTCGCGCGTCCAGTGAGTCAACAAGCCACACGTCGCGCAGCAGCTCACGCGCGAGTGCCGCTGCCGGATCTTCGCCGACAACTTGTTCAGAAAGGCGGACGGCGCCGCTCTGCGGCGGCTGGGCGTCAGCTGGCTCCGTAACGCCGCCGCTGTTGGTGAGGAGCACCCGGCCGCCGTCGCGGCCGGCACGATCGAGCAGCTGATGCGCCTGCGCGGAGTCGGCTACGACCGCCGCGCCGAGGCGGCCGTCAAGCGCTGCGGCGACCGCAAGTTCGTAGCCGGCGGCGACCGTTAGTCCGTCGGCCAACGCGCGGGCACCGCCGGGAGCGCCCTGATGACTGCGCAGGAACTGGTTGACGGCGGCAAGCTCGCCGCCGATCCGGGCGCTGTCACGGCGGGCGCCGTCGACGGCGCGTTCCGCTTCGCGCACCGCCGTCCGCGCCGCTTCGTAGCGCCGTTCGGCGTCATCACGCGCGGCCTTTGCCTGCTCGACTTGGTCGGCCGCGGAAGCATCGCCCGCGGCGAGTCCGGCAAGTTGCCGTTCAAGTTCGCTGAGCTGCCGCGTCAACTCGGCTTCACGGTCGCGCTCGAGCGCTTCCAGCTCACGTGTCAGCGCGCTGATCCGAGCCTGTGCCTCGGGATCCGGGACGTCGGACGCGGCGTCGGCCTCGAGTCGGGTGAGCTGCTCACGGCTTGAGACGAGCCGCGCGGTGACGGTTTGCGACGCCGTCCGTACCGCGTCGGCGCGGTAGCCAACTCGCTCAACTGCGGCCTGCGCTGTAAAGCTCCGGCGCGAGAGCTCCTCTCGTTGGCTGGAGCGAGAGGCGAGCGCTTCCTCGGCGGCACTGCGGCGGGCTGCAACCTTCTCAAGCTCCTGCGTAAGCCGTTGGCGCGCCGACCGGGCGCTACTCGCCGCCGCGGTTGCCTGCTCAAGCTCAAGCCTGCGGGCGCGGACGTCGTCTCGAGCGAGCTCGAAGCGCGCTTCGAGCGTCTGGCGGTGAAGCCGCTCGTGTAGCTCGGCAGCCTCAGCCTGGCGCTTCAGCGGCTTCAACCGCGAGCGAGCTTCACGCTCCACGTCAAGTGCGCGGTCAAGGTTGTCCTGGGTGTGGCCCAGCTTGATCTGTGCACGGCGACGGCGTTTGCGGTGCTTGCCAAGTCCCGCCGCCTCTTCAATCAGCAGGCGCCGGTCACGTGGCTTGGAGGTGACGATCGCCTCGACACGACCCTGCGAGATCACCGAGTGCATCTCCTTGCCAAGGCCGGTGTCCGACAGCAACTCGATCACGTCGATCAGCCTGCACTTGGCACCACCCAAGCGGTACTCGCCCTCGCCACCCCGGTCAAGTCGTCGCAGGATCGACACCTCCGGTCCCATTCCGAGTGTGCCCTCGGAGTCGTCGAGCACGAGCTCAACCTCAGCGCTGGAGGCGGCCTGTCTGCCGGGGGCACCGCCAAAAATGATGTCCTGCATCGACTGGCCGCGGACCGCGATCGGCGATTGCTCGCCGAGTGCCCACAGCACGGCGTCGGTCACGTTTGACTTGCCGGAGCCGTTCGGCCCGACAATCACGCTGGTGCCGGGCCCGAACTCGAGTCGCGTGCGATCGGGGAACGACTTGAACCCCTTCATCGTGATGCTCTTCAGATACATGCTGCGCCTCGGCCGTCCAACTTCTCAAGTGCCGCTTTGGCAGCGGCCTGCTCGGCGTCCTTCTTGCTGCGACCGCGGCCGCGCCCGATCTCATCGGCCCCGAGTAGCGCCGTGATCGTAAACGTGCGGTCGTGCGGTGGACCGTCCTGCGCCACAACCTCGTACGCCACCACCTCAGCGCGGCGCGCGAGGCGCTCCTGCAGCGCCGACTTGAAGTCAACGGGGTTCGCAAGCGCTTCGGTCAACTCCGGGGCGAACGCCGCCACCACCGCCTGCGCGATCCGCTCGTAACCGAACTCCAGGTAACACGCGCCGATCACGGCCTCGATCACCGACGCCAGCACCCGCTCGGTTCCTGTCAGGGCGGGAACCGTCGACGCCACGGCGGGAGGTGCGGCGGCGAGCATCCGCTCAGGCACGCCAAGGCGCTCGGCGACGGCCCGACAGGAGCGGCCTGAAACCGTTTGTGCCCGGAGCTTCGTCAGGTCACCGGCACCGAACTCCTCGGCGGCTAGCCGCGGGTACAGGTGCGACGTGATTGCCAACGACAGCACGCTGTCGCCGAGAAACGCGAGCCGCTCGTAGGAGCCCGCTCGGGTCGGCACCCACGAAGAGTGCGTGAACACCTGCGTCGCCAATCCCTCCGGCAGTTCGTCAAGCAGCGCCCGCAGCGGGGCCGCCGAATCGGTTGCCAGAGCGCTGTCAGTCGCCACTGGCTGCGGAAGCTGGGCTCGCGGGCGCGGCGCCGGCATCGCCTTCGTCGCCGGCCACGCTCGTCAGCACGAACTCCACGGCCTGTCCGACGGTCAGAATCTGTGCTGCCTGCTCATCGGTCATCGTTACGCCGTAGCTGTCCTCCAGCTCCTGCACCAGCGTGTAGAGATCGAGTGAGTCGGCCTCAAGGTCCGCTCGGAACCGGGTCGACTCACTGATTTTGTCAGGGTCGACCTCAAGTTCGTCGGCGAGGTGTGTGCGGATCGTGCCGAAGATCTGTTCGCGATTCATGGGCCGACAACCGTAGCCGCTTCGGCGGACGTGCCTCCGTCCTCGCCGCCTCCGTCCCCTCTGCTTGCAGAGCTGCGCAGCGCGCCGGCTTCCTCAAGTGCCGCTCGTGTCCGGGCGATCACGTTCTCTTCAACACCGTGGGCGGCAACCTCAATCGCCCGCGCGAACCCCTTGCGGGTGAATCTGCCGTGCGCCACGACGCCCAGCTGGCGCAGGCCGAGCATGTATGCCCCGCCCGGACCCTCTGGGTCAACCTCGGCCCGCAGACTGTTGATCGCCGGGGACATCAGCAGCCCGCCAAGCTTGGCGGTGGTCGAGCTCATCGCGGCGTCACGGACGGCCCGCAGCGTGGCGCCTGACACGCCCTCGATCAGCTTCAGCGTGATGTTGCCGGTGAAGCCGTCCATCACAACGACGTCGGCGACTGAGTCCAGCACGTCGGTGCCTTCGATGTTGCCGACGAAGTTGAGACCGGCGCCGCCATCACCGGCGAGCCGCTCGTGGACCAGCCTCAGGTCCTCGGTGCCCTTCAGCGGCTCCGTGCCGTTTGACAGCAGCGCGACACGCGGCGACTCAACCCCAATCACGGCCTGCGCAAAGGCCGAGCCCATATGAGCGAACTGGACGAGGTGCTCGGGCCGGCAGCTGACGTTGGCACCGACGTCCAGCAGCAGCACCGGGTGTGGTTGTCCCGGGCGCGGCATCGGCAGCGCCAGCGCCGGGCGGTAGATCCCGCGGTCACGCTTCATGTTGAACAGCGCAGCGACCAACGACGAGCCGGTCGAGCCCCCTGATACCAGCGCCTGCGCGCGACCACCTGCGACGGCGCGGGCAGCCTGGACGATCGAGGCCTCTGGTGTGGAATGAACGGCGTACGCCGGATCGGTCGCTTTCGCGATCGAGATCGGCGCGTCGATCACTTCGACGCCGTCACCAACCTCGCCGGTCTGGCTGGCGTCGGCGAACAGCAGCACCTTGATGCCATGCGCGGCTGCGGCTGACGCTCCAGCGGCTACTTCAGAGGGACCTAAGTCGGCCCCGTTCCCATCAACGGCAACCGTCACCATCGGCGCGGGGCTCTACCTAGGAGAGCGGCTCGTCGACCGTGATTACGGTGCGGCCCTTGTAGCTTCCGCAGGTCGGGCACACGCGGTGCGGCAAGCGGGGGCTATGGCACTGCGGGCACTCGTTCGTAGCAGCCGCCTTCGCCTTGTGGGTCGAACGGCGCTTCGTCGTGCGCGAGTGGGATTGCTTCTGCTTGGGGACGGCCATGACCGGGGAGGCTAGCAGGGAACTCCCCCTACTTCTCTGGATTTAGCCCCCGCAATGGCGCCCACCGTGGATCTGGTTCCGCCTCGTGGTGGTGCTCGGCTCCAGCCTCGTTCAGGTCCACCCCGCAGACCGGGCAAAGCCCCGCGCAATCCGTCCGGCACAGCAGCGCCGCGGGCAGCAACAGCAACAGCGCATCGCGCGCCCACGCGGCTAGATCCAGCTGGCCCTCGCTGACATACGGTGAGCGCATCTCCGGGTCGTCGGAGTCAGGTTGCTCCACCTCACGTGAGTCGACGGCGAAGGTCGCGGCTGCCGGACCCAGACAGCGCATGCACGGTCCGCTGAGCGAGGCGCTGAACCGCAGCCGCAGCGCGTAGCCCTGGCCGGTCATCTGCGAGATGTCGAGTTTGATCGCAACGACAGAGGGCGTCACGTCATACGTCTCGTCGCTCAGCACGAATGGCTCGATCGCGACGGTCTGCTCGATCCGTCGTCCCTCGCCAGAGGTCATCCGCAGCGCGGAGATGTCAAAGGTGTCGGTTGGCGTCGACATCGACCCAAGGGTAGGCGTGACGGACGCTTGCGCCTAAGCGTGGGATTATCGGACCCGTGTCCGAGTGGTTTCTCACCTACGGCCTTGCGCGGGTCCAGCGGGAGCTGCTGGTCGGGGCGATGCCCAGTGACCGCAGCGACGTCGAGATGCTCCGGCGATTCGGGGTCCGTCGGATCCTCAACCTTGTCGAGGACGACGAGTACGTTCTCGCCGACTCACGTGGGCAGGTTGTCGCCGCGCTGGCCGACGCCGGGATCGAGGAGTACCGGGTCGGCGTCGTCGACTTCGGCCATCTCTCGCCCGCGGCGATCGACGAAGCGGTCACGACGGTGACCGGATGGCTCGGATCGTCTGAGCGAACCTACATCCACTGCCGCGCCGGCTGGCAGCGCTCGGCGGTGGTCGCGGCCGGCGTGATCGCAATCACCGAGAGCCTCGAGATCGACGACGCGCTGGCCGAACTCAAGGAGCGGAAGCCGAGCGCCGACCCGCTCCCGCATCAGCGCGACGATCTACGCGCTTGGTGGGACAGCCGCTCAGCTGGCTGGGCGTAGCCGGCGCGGCGCGTCGTCGAACAACGCCGGCGGCTCATCTCCCAGGTCAGATGCAGCGGCGGCACGCTGGTCTTCCGGTGCTGAGATCCGTGCCGTCCGAGCGTTGACGGTGATTGGGGTGATCTCCGGGATCTCCCGCGCTTCGGCGACCGCGCCGTGATCGGCGAAGCGCCGCGCGCCAGGTAGGACCCGCGTCTCGTAGGAGCCAACGGTGTCATTGAATGCCTCGACCGTGCTGTTGAGCCGCTTGCCGAGCGTGCCGATCAGCGAGGAGAGTTTGACCAGGCGCCCATGCAGCTCGCGCCCGAGCTCGGAGATCGCCATCGCGGACTCGGCGACCTTCTCCTGCTGCCAGCCGTAGGCAACGCTGTGCAGCAGTGCGAGCAGCGTCGTCGGCGTCGCAATCAGCACGTGCCGCGCCATCGCGTCGTCCATCAACTCCGGGTCGGCCTCAAGCGCGGCGCTGTACAGATGCTCGCCGGGCAGGAACAACACGACGAACTCCGGCGTCGAGTCAAGCCCTGTCCAGTACGCCTTGTCCGCCAGCTGCTTGACGTGCTTGCGCAGCAGCCGCGCGTGAGCCTGTAGGTATCCGAGCCGCTCTTCCTCGTCGCGCGCCTCATACGCGTCGAGGATCCCCTGTAGCGGCGCCTTCGAATCGACGACCACGTGCTTACCGCCGGGCATGTTGATCACCATGTCCGGGCGCAACGTGCGCTCGTCTCCGTCAAACGAAGACTGCTCGGTGAAGTCGCAATGGCGCACCATCCCCGCAAGCTCAACGACCTTGCGCAGCTGCATCTGACCCCACTGGCCGCGCGCGTTCGGCTTGCGCAGCGCGGTGACCAAAGCACCGGTCTCGGTCCGCAGCTTGTCCTGGGTCTCGGTCATTGAGCGAAGCTGCGACTCGAGGCGCCCGCGCGATTCGTGGCGCTCCTTGTTCAGGGCGGTCAGCTGAGCATCAACGCGGCCAAGTTGCTCCCGCAGCGGCGCGACCATCTGTTCGACGGCATTCGCGCGCTTCTCGAGATCTCCCTTGCCCTCCACCTGTGCGGTGCGGAGCTGCGCTTTGGCGAGCTCCGTCAGCTGCACCATGTTGGCCTGCAGCGCCTCGGCGCTCATCGCCTTGAACGAATCGGACAGCCGCGCCTCGGCTTCCCTCAGCGTCGCCAGGCGCTCGGCGCCCAGCTCGCGCTCGTGCTCCAGCGCCGCTTCGGCCTGCACCAACTCGCTGCTGGCGCGTCCCCGTACGGCGATCAAAGTGACGGCGACGCCGAGCAGCAACCCCAACACCAGGCAAATTGCGTCAATCATCCTCCGAGCATCCCGCGCGGGGCGGACGGAACGCACGTTTGCTTGCAGAAGGAACCGCTCAGGCGGCCAGCGGCATCGCAGCCGGGGTGCCGGAGCCAACCTGCGGCGGCTTCACGCTCACCAACTCACGCGCTAACCGCGCGATCACCGCACCGTGGACGCGCCAAAACTCACCACGCGGCGCCCGCAAAGAGCGGACGCTCCGCTCAAGCCGACCGGCCGCGTCGGCGACGACCGTTGCGCGTCCGACAACGACCCAGCGCCCGGGACCGACCGGCAGCACCCGCGCGACCAGCCAACTACCGGCCTGCACCGGACCACCGACTGGAACTCGTGACCAGGCGATCAAAGACCGCCCCGACCCCAACGGGCACTCACCGGCACCCAGGCCGGGCTCCTCACAGGACGAGAGCCGCCAAGCGCGGAGCTCTGCGCGATCAAGCAACGCGGCAAGGCGCGCAACCGACCAGGTCCCGCCCTGCAGCAGACCGACGGGCGCCGCCAGCTCACTAGCGAGCCGATCCAACGCAGCACTGCGTCCTACTGACACTGCGGCGCAGGGTAAAGACCATCTCGGACGGCCTCAGACGGCCGCCGAAAAAAGAAGTGGGCCGGTCAGCCCACTTCTGCCGGCTCGTCCTTACCGGCGAGCCGATCACGACCGCGTTGCACCGCGGAAATGAACTTCGACAAGTTGACCTCAAGCGTCCCGAGGATCTCGTCGGCGTAATCCTCTGCACCGAGGCGGATCTCCCGCTCGCGTGCGAGTGCGTCCTCGATGATGTCCTCAGCCGCGCGCTCAGCCTGCTTCGTGACCTCTTCCTGCGAGATCAGCTTGTCCTGGCGATCACGGGCTTCTTTGACGACACGCTCAGCTTCACGCTTGGCCTCAGCCAGCATCTCCTGGCGCTCCTTGACGATCCAGCGCGCTTGCTTGATCTCCTCAGGGATCGTCGCGCGCATTTGATCGAGGATGTCGTAGATCTCCTCTTTGTCCACGCGGACCTGGTCGGTCATCATCACGCCCTTGGCGTTATGGACCAGATCGTCAAGCTTGTCGATGAGAACTAATACGTCCATTTGTTCAGCCTTCTGTTCGTCGGCGGCCGACACGTTCCTTCAAAGCGACCGCAACCTCTTCAGGCACCAAATCTTCGATCGCGCCGCCAAAAGTGGCGAGCTCCTTGACACCGCTGGACCTGATGAAACTGTACTTAGCCGAAGCCATCAGGTAAACGGACTCGATATCCGGGGCTTGCATCCGATTCAGCTGATTCATCTCCAGCTCGTACTCAAAGTCTGAAATCGCCCGTAGACCCTTGACGATCGCCTTTGCGCCGCGGTCGCGGGCGAATTCGACCACAAGGTTCGAAAACGGCTCGACGTCAACGTTGTTCCAGTCGGTCAACGCGTGCTTGAGGAAGGCGACCCGCTCCTCGACCGTAAACAGCGTCCCGCCCTTGCGCAACGGCAGATTCACGACCGCTACGACCACGTGATCGAACATCGCTGCGGCGCGTCCGATCACATCGAGATGTCCGTTCGTCACCGGGTCATAGGAGCCGGGACATACGCAGGTGTGTTTATCGGGCGTCATGGATGGTGATCAAAGTGTCTCCGTAGCGCCGTTCACGGACGATCGGCAGCTCCAGTTTCAGCGGGTCCCGGCGATCGCTCTCCGTCACCACCCTAGCCCGTGCTGAGAGCACGGCTGGGAGCGCATCGGACAGCGTTTGACCAAGCTCACTCGCCATTCGGTATGGGGGGTCGACGAACACAAGATCGTATTGATGACCCAGAGAAACTGCTGCATCAAGGTATGCAAGCGCTGAACGACGCACCACCTCCCCCGTGGTCTTGACCGCCGCCAGATTGGCCTGGATCGCCTCAGCCGCCGCTACCGCGCCGTCGACAAACACCGCCGACGCGGCCCCGCGAGACAGCGCTTCGATCCCCAACGCCCCGGACCCGGCGAACAGGTCGAGCACCCTCGCGTCGGCGATTGCTGACGGGCTCAGAGCCGACAGCATCGAAAACAGCGCCTCACGGACCTTGTCGGAGGTCGGCCGCGTCTCGTTCCCTTTCGGCGCCCGTAACGTCAGGCCGCCAAAGCTCCCGGCGATCACTCGCATCGACCCCAACCTTAGTGGTCGAATCCAACCACTTAGGCCCGGATCGGCGCCAACGCGTCCTCGCCGAAGCGCTCACGCAGCGCGTCGGCCAACAGTGCATGTTCAGGCTCACGTAACCCCGGGTCCTGATCGCAGACGCCGCGCGCAAACAGCCGCGCACGTTCGAGCAACTCGGCGTCCTCAGGCAGCATCGCGAAGCGGTAGATCGCACCGCCGGACTGGCGCGTTCCCGCCAGCTCTCCCTCCCCCCGCAAAGCGAGGTCAACCTCGGCCAGCGCAAACCCGTCGGTTTCACGCGCCAGCGCCTGCAGCCGCAACGACCCTTTAACCCCAAACAGCAGGCACAGCGAGTCGTGTTCGCCGCGTCCAACCCGCCCGCGCAGCTGGTGTAGCTGCGAGATCCCGTAGCGATCTGCGTCCTCAACCAGCATCACGGTCGCGTTCGCAACGTCGATCCCCACCTCGATCACGGTCGTTGCCACCAGCACATCGGCGTTGCCCGAGGCAAACGCCGCCATCGCCTCCGCCTTCTCTGCCGGCCGCAGCTGACCATGCAGCAGCACCAGCCGAAAATCTCGCAGCGGACCGCTGCGCAAAGCTTCGAACTCCGTCACTGCCGCCCGCGCCTGCAACGCCTCGGACTCGGACACCAGCGGACAGACGACGAACGCCTGGCGGCCCGCGCGCAGTTCCTCGCGGATCCGCTCGTACGCCCGCGCACGCTCGCCCTCGCTCGAGCACACAAACGTGGAGATCGGCTTGCGCCCGCGGGGCAACTCACGCAGCACGGTGTAGTCGAGGTCGCCGTATCCAGTCAGCGCCAGCGTCCGCGGGATCGGCGTCGCCGTCATGTGCAGCACGTGCGGCGCCTCGCCCGCCCGGCCCTTGCGCTCAAGCGCGGCGCGTTGCGACACGCCGAAGCGATGCTGCTCGTCCACCACCGCAACCGCCAACGCGTCGAAGACGACCGTGTCCTCGATCAGCGCGTGCGTCCCGACGATCATCTGGCACTCGCCCGAAGCAAGCCGCGCCAGCAGCTCAGCCCGGCGACCGGCGGGCGTCGAGCCGGTCAGCAGCCCCATCCGCACCGGTTCGGCGCCAAGCAACGACTGCAGGGTCGCGAAGTGCTGTTCCGCCAAGGTCTCGGTCGGTGCCATCAGCACCGCCTGCGCCCCGTGGTCAACGGCGCGCAGCATCGCGTACAGCGCGACCACGGTCTTGCCGGAGCCAACCTCGCCCATCAGCAGCCGTTGCATCGGCGCTGATCCAGCAAGATCAGCGTCGATCTCGGCGAGTGCACTTTGCTGATCACCGGTCAACACAAACGGCAGCCCCTCAGAGATCCAGCGCGCCGACAGCGACTCGGGGCCTAAAGGCGCCAGCGCCGGCGCGCGGACCTCGCCTGATCGGGTCCGTAGCCGCCGCTGCAACCAGGCAAGCTGACCCAGCAGCAGCTCATCGAAGGCGAGGCGGCGGCGTCCGGCCTCGACATCGTCCTCGACCACCGGAAAGTGGGCTGCGCGCAAAGCCCCCGCCCGGTCCGGCAGCCGCTCACGCCGCCGGACCGCCACAGGCAACGGCTCAAGCACATCATCAAATGCATCGACGTGCTGCCGGACCAGCGCCGCGATCTGCGTCGATGAAAGCCCCTCGGTCGCCGGGTAGTGTGCGATCCCGGCCGAGCCACCCTCTCCAGCCGAGCCACCCCCCACATCCTCGGCCGTTGACGCGTGCGCCTGAACCGTGAAGCCGCCACGGCCATCGGCCTTCCCGTGAACCATCAGCCGCGTCCCCGGCGGATACCGCGTGGCCAGCCACGGCTGATTGAAGAACGCCATCCGCAGCGATCCGCTGTCGTCGGCACAGACGGCCTCAACCAGCGGTCGCATCCCGCGACGACGCACCGGCCGCGAAGCGATCCGACGAACCTCGACAACGACCGTCGCCGTCTCGCCCGCTACCAGCTCGGCAACAGCCCGCGCCGCGCGACGGTCCCTTGGCAACCACTCAAGCAGATCCCCGACCGTTCGCAAGCCGAGCGCCTCAGCCCCGGCAGCCGCCTTCGCCCCATCGACCCGCAGCGGCGTTTTCAGCCGCTCCGGAGCCGGGTAGCGAACGGAGACGAGGGACAACTCGTCACGCGCAGCCGGTGTGGCCCCGGCAAACCACGTCGGAATCTGCAAATTCACGTGAATAGCTTGACCTCTCCGGCGGTCAACCTAGGATGAGAGCAATGAGCGAGCGGATCGTCTACGTGTCACGAATCACCAGGCTCCCGCTGGTCGACGCGACCGGCGGCGATGTCGGCCATGTAACCGATGTCGTGCTTGACATGGGCGGGCGCCCGCCGCGCGTCAACGGCTTCGTCGTCGGCGGCGTGCAGCGTCGCTCGGTGTTTGTCGGGGTTGGCCGGATCGGCGAGATCGACCTGCGTGGCCTGCGCCTGCGCCGTGCCTCAATCAACACCAAGCAGTTCGAACTTAGACCGGGCGAGCGCCTGGCGGTGGGTGAGTTGATTGGCCGCCGGCTGGGCGCTGGCCGAGTCGTCGACATCGGCGTGCGCCCCGGGGTCGAACCGTTCACCTGGGAGGTCGCGACGGTGGCCGTCGGCGTCCGGCGGATGCCAGGCCTGCGTCGTACGCCAACGGTGCTCGACTGGAGTGAGGCCGGCGAACTGTTCAGCGAGCATCAAGCGGTCGACCGTCAGGCCGCCACGTTCGGCGGGATGCACCCGGCCGAGATGGCCGCCGCGATCCGGCAACTGCCGCTGAGCCGGCGCAAGACGCTGGCGGCGGCGCTTGAGGACGAACGGTTCGCCGACCTACTTGAGGAGCTGCCCGAGGACGAGCAGGTCAAGCTGATTGAGAACCTCGACCCCCAACGCATAGCCGGCGTGCTTGACGAGATGGAGGCTGATGACGCCGCCGACCTGCTCGGCGAACTGTCCGCGGCCGAACAGGCCAGGCTGCTCGCGGCGATGGATCCTGACGAGGCCGAGCCCGTGCGCCGGCTGCTGAATTACGACCCGGACACGGCCGGCGGCCTGATGACGCCGGAGCCGATCATCCTCGCCCCCGATGCGACGGTTTCAATGGCGCTTGCCCGCGTGCGTGATCCTGACCTTCCGGTCCCGCTCGCCGCTCAGGTGTTCGTCTGCCAGCGACCGCTCGAAACCCCCACCGGTCGGTTCATCGGCGTCGTCGGCGTTCAGCGCCTGCTGCGCGAGGCTCCGTCAAAGCCGCTTCATCGCTGTCTCGACGAGGAGTGGGACCCAATCGATGTGAGCGCCTCGGACCGTGAAGTGGCCGCACAGCTGGCCGCTTACAACGTCGTCGCCTTCCCTGTCACCGACAGCACCGGCGCGCTGGTCGGGGCGGTCACGATCGACGACGTGCTTGACCGCGTGCTCCCGGCGAACTGGCGCCACGTCCACGCCAGCGGTGAGGCGAACTGAAATGGCGCGCAAGGACAACCTCTCGACCCCGCGCGGAAGCTCCGGCTCGGGCGGCTACGACTCCGATGCGTTCGCCCGCTGGGCCGAGTCGATCGCGCGGTTCCTCGGCACCGGCCGTTACCTCGCCGGGCAGACGCTGTTCGTCGCCTTCTGGATCACCCTCAACATCGTCGGGATCTTCAACGCTTGGGACCCCTACCCATTCATCCTGCTGAACCTTGTCTTCTCAACCCAGGCCGCCTACGCCGCGCCACTGATCCTGTTGGCACAGAACCGCCAGGCCGACCGTGACAAGGAAGAGATCGAGCGTGACCGGGAGACGAACTCCCGCTCGCTGGCCGAAACCGAGTTCCTCGCCCGCGAGCTGGCCGAGATCCGGCTGGTGCTAGCGCACAAGGCCGACCGTGACGACATGATCGAGCCGCTCGAACGCCTGACGCAGGCGGTTGAGCGCCTGCACGGCGCCCCGCTCGTCGACGACGAGGAGTGACGCAGCGGCCGGCTACTCAGCCGACAGCAGCCACCAGTAGCTCTCCTGCCCGCCACGCGACAGTTCGAGCTCGACTTCGCCGTCAACCAGGGCTCTAACGGCGGGGTCGTCAAGCGGAGCGTCGATCCCGGTCAAGCAGGTGATCAGCTCGGCGCCGTCTGACAGCTGCGCGATCACGTCCCGCAGCGTCGCCTCCGGCTCCCCCCAGGCGACAAGCTCCTCATCGACAAACCCGACCGCGTCGCCCAAGCGGAAGCGACCCTGACCGTCGTCACGCGCCGCGCGCGCAACGCCACCGGTGCGGACCGCCTCAAGAATCGCTTCCATCTCCGCGGCGTTCTCGGCGGCGCTACGGCTTGGATCCAGCGCCACCGCCGCCGCCAGCCCGGCCTGTAGCGACCGCGAGCCGACCACGCGGACGGTCTTATCCGACAGCTCGGCAGCGCGCTCGGCCGCCATGAACACGTTTGAGCTGTTCGTCAGTACGACGACCTCCTCGGCGCGGGCCGCATGGATCGCAGCCAACAGGTCATACGTCGACGGGTTCAGCGTCGGCCCACCATCGAGCACCGCCACGCCAAACCCCTCAAACAGCGCCTTGAACCCATCGCCGGTGACGACCGCCACGGCGCCGCTGATGTCGTCAGTGGCTGACCGGCCACTGACTCCTCCTGAATCGCTCGCCACACCGCCTGCCAGGCGGGCGTCACGGTCGGCGACCTGCTCGGTCATGTCGGCGACATCGAGGTGTGAGACCTGACCGGCATCGGCAAACAACGCCGTTGCGGCGTTCGGATCATCGGTATGGACGTGCACCTTGAGCGTGGTCGCGTCACCGACGACGAGCACCGAGTCGCCGATCTCCTCAAGCAAGCGGATGAAGGGCTGGTGATCCAGATCGCTACCGGTGACCGCGAAGTTCGTGCAGTAGCGATAGGTCGTGGAGGCGTGGTGTGGGTGCGTGATCCGGGCCGGCGCGTGGTGCTCAAGCTCTACTGGAGCGGTGCCGCGTAGAGCGCCTGCGATACCGGACAGCATCACGGTCAGCCCGTAGCCACCGGCGTCGACGACGCCGGCTTCACGCAGCACCGGCAGCAGGTCCGGCCCGCGTGAGACCGAGTCTTGCCCGGCGGCAAGCGCGCTGTCGATCACGCCCGCTGCCAGCGAGTCCTGCTCGGCGTGGGAGGCGCCGGGCTCAAGCCGCGTCTCCTGCATGTGCGCGAGGTCCGAGGCGACCCGGTGGGCCATCTCGCGGGCGACCGTCAGGATCGTGCCCTCGGCCGGCTCACGGACCGAGCCGTATGCCTGATCGGCCCCCCGCGCGAGCGCGGCCCCGATCAACACCGGGTCGATCAGCTCACCGGGACGGGAGACCAGCTCCTCGGCGGCGCCGCGAATCAGCTGGCTGAGGATCACGCCGGAGTTGCCGCGGGCACCGAGCAGCGCTGCGCGGGCGACCGAGGCGACGATCTCCTCACGCCCGATCTCATCGATCGTGCGGTCCTGCGCGGCGTCGGCGAGCCGGTCAAGCTCCTGCACCACGGCGCGCAGCGTCAACACCATGTTGTCGCCGGTGTCGCCGTCAGCGACCGGGAACACGTTGAGGTCATTGACCTCTTGACGGCGGGCCTCGAGCGCATCAAGGCCGGCCTGGACGAGCGCGCGGAAACGAACTAATGCGGGATCGGTCACAGGCTCAGCAGATTACGACTAGCAGCCGAGTGACAGCCGAGTGACGCAGGCCCGCGCAACCGCGGAGCGCCCTCAGCGGGCCTTGGTGACTTTGCCGGCCTTCAGGCAACGCGTGCAAACGTAGACGCGACGCGGGGTGCCCGAATCGTCAATCCGAACGCGCTGCAGGTTCGGATCAAAGCGGCGGTTTGTGGCGACCATCGAGTGGCTTCGGCTGTGACCGAACGCCGGACCCTTGTCGCATACGTGGCATACCTTCGACATACGGCGGACGAGTATAGGCACTCCGAAAGAGTCACCGATTCCCGCGTCGATTCAGCCCTTGGCGCCGAACTTTTCGCCTGTATACGTCATATGACGTATACAGGCGCCAAGAACGAATGAGATGCCGAGTCAGCCGGCGAAGCCGGCGCGGCGGGGGCGCTCGGACAGCGACCGCTTGATCGCCAGCGCAGCCAGCGCGGCCTCGACCGCGTGGGCGCCCGAGTCACGCTTATTGCCGCCCTTCACGCGGGCCAGCGCCTGGTCCATGTCATTGACGGTCAGCAGGCCGAAGCCGATCGGGGTGCCGCTCAGCAGCTGGACCTGCGCGAGCCCGCGCGACGCCTCGCCACAGACGTAGTCGTAGTGGTCGGTCTCCCCGCGGATCACCGCGCCGAGCGCGATGATCGCGGCGTAGCGGCCGGTATCGGCGACGTAGCGGGCGATCAGTGGCAGCTCAAATGCGCCGGGAACCTCGAACTTCTCGACGTCGGTGATGCCGGCTTCGCCGAGCGCCTCGCGCGCGCCTTCCTCAAGCCGCTCGGCGAGCTCTTCATAGAAGGTCGAGACGACCAGCGCGACCTTGTCCTCATCGGCCACGGGCGTCGCGCTCCTGCTCGTCATGGATCATCTCTTCGTCAAGCGCCATCCCCTGGTGGTGGAGGATGTGGCCCATCTTCTCCGCCTTCGTGCGCATGTACGCCTCGTTGTGCGGGTTGGTGACGTGCTGGATCGGGAGTTGATCGGTGACTGACAGCCCGTAGCCCGCGAGACCGGAGATCTTCTTCGGGTTGTTCGTCAGGATCCGGATGCTGGTCAGTCCGAGGTCACCGAGGATCTGGGCGCCGATCCCGTAGTCACGGAGATCCGCGGGCAAGCCGAGCTTGAGGTTGGCTTCGACCGTGTCGTATCCCTCCTCCTGCAGCTTGTACGCGCGCAGCTTGTTCAGCAGGCCGATCCCGCGGCCCTCCTGGCTGAGGTACAGCAGCACGCCACTCCCCTCGGTCTCGATCATCGCCAACGCCGACTCGAGTTGCTCGCCACAGTCGCAGCGCAACGAGTGGAAGACGTCGCCGGTCAGGCACTCGGAGTGCACACGAACGAGCACGTCCTGCTTGCCTTCGACGTCTCCCTTGACGAGCGCGACGTGGTGCTTGCCGTCGATCAGTGAGCGATAACCGACGGCGACAAAATCGCCGAAGGCGGTCGGCAGGCCCGTCGAAACGACCCGTTCGACCAACTTCTCGGTGCGTCGGCGGTAGGCGACGAGGTCGGCGACGGTGACCATCTTCAGGTCGTGCTTCTCGCAGTACAGCGCGAGGTCCGGGACCCGCGCCATCGTCCCGTCGTCGTTCATGATCTCGCAGATCACGCCGGCCGGGTTGAGGCCGGCGAGCCGGGCGAGATCGACTGCCGCCTCGGTCTGGCCGACCCGCTCAAGGACGCCACCTGGCTTTGCCTTCAGCGGGAACACGTGGCCGGGCTGAACCAGGTCGCGCGGACTTGAATTGGGGTCGATCGCGACCTGGATCGTGTGCGCACGATCGGCCGCGGAGATCCCCGTAGACACGCCGTTGCGCGCTTCGATCGTGACCGTGAACGGTGTCTCGAACGACGACTCGTTCTTCGCCGCCATCAGGTCGAGGCCGAGCTCGTCACAGCGGTCGGGGGTCAGCGACAGGCAGATCAGTCCGCGCCCCTCCTTCGCCATGAAGTTGATCGCCTCCGGGGTGACGAACTGCGCGGCGATCGTCAGATCGCCCTCGTTCTCGCGGTTCTCGTCATCGCAGACGACGACCATCTTGCCCTGGCGGATGTCCTCGATCGCGTCTTCGATCGTGGCGAATGGACTCTTCACGGTGGTCATCGCTGCATCAGCCTCTCAACGTGTTTGGCGATCACATCAACCTCCAGGTTCACCGTAGTGCCGGGTTCCGCTGCTCCCAAGGTGGTCCGCTCAAGCGTCTCGGGGATCAGAGAAACAGTAAACCCCGCATCTGTGAGCTCGGACACAGTCAGCGACACACCATCGACGGTGATCGAGCCCTTCAACACGACGTAGCGCAGCACGTCCCTGGAAGCTTGCACGCTGACCACACGGGAGAAGCCGTCGTCCTCTGTCGCGGTGACCGTGCCGACTCCGTCGACATGGCCCTGCACGATGTGACCGCCGAAGCGGTCCGACGGGCGCATCGCCAGCTCGAGATTGACTGCCGCGCCGGTGCTGATCTCGCTTAGCGAGCTGACCCGCAGTGTCTCGTTCATCACCTCGGTGTCGAAGCTGGTCTCACCAACCTTGACCGCGGTCAAGCAGACACCGTTGACAGCGATCGAGTCGCCGAGCGCGAGCTCCGAGGCGAGCTTGGTGCTGACGCTAAGCAGCACACCGTCGGCGCGGCGGTCGACCTGCGTGACCTCGCCCAAGTCCTCGACTAGTCCGGAGAACATCTCACCACTCCTTCAGGCGAGCGCACAGCAGCAGGTCCTCGCCGACCAGTTCGTGGGTAAAGGTCAACGGCCGGATCGCATCCGCAATCGAGTCAACGCCGTCGGATTCGAATGGGTCGCGGGCCGCCCGGCCGCCGAGCAGCAGCGGTGCGATGAACAGGCGAACCTCATCGATCTCGTCAGCGTCAAGGAACGTGCCGGCAAGCCGTGGACCGCCCTCCAGCAGGATCGAGCAAACACCGGCGGCACCGAGCTGATCAAGCGCCGAGCGCACGCGGGCGCGGTCGTTCTCGCCGGTCGCGACGATCACCTCGGCGCCGTGGTTCTCAAGCGCGTCGGTGGCGGCCCGCGGGGCGGCACGGGAGACAACGACGGTCAGCGGGATCGTCGCGGCGTCGTTCAGCAGGCGGGCACTGGTCGAGAGGCGCGCCATCGAGTCGAACACGATCCGGCGCGGCTGGTGATGGGCTGGCCGCACCTGCGGCCGGGCGGTCAACAGCGGATCATCGGCGAGCGCGGTACCAATCCCGATCGCAACGGCGTCAAGGTTGCCGCGCCACTGGTGGACAAGCTCGCGGCTGCGCTCGCCGGAGATCCATTTGGAGTCGCCGCGACCGGTCGCGACCTTGCCGTCCAAAGACATCGCCGACTTGAACAGGACCCACGGACGGCCGCAACGTGCCCGTTTACGAAACGGCTGGTTCAGCAGCCGGGCGCGGGCGGCGATATCGCCGTCGCCGACGATGACTTCGATTCCCTCATCCCGGAGAATCCCGAGGCCGCGACCGGAGGCGTGCTCGGACGGGTCGTCGGAGGCGACAACCACGCGGCTCAGCCCGGCCTCACGGATGGCGTCGGTGCACGGAGGTGTCCGGCCCTGGTGACAGCAGGGCTCAAGCGAGACGTAAATAGTCGCGCCGGCGAGGTCGATATCGCCGGCGTCTGCGATTGCTTCTACCTCGGCGTGTGGTTGCCCGGCGGCGTGGTGGAACCCTTCGCCAAGAACTTCGCCGTCGCGCACGATCACCGCGCCGACCATCGGGTTTGGACTTACTCTGCCTTCGCCGAGCGCAGCGAGTTCGATCGTCCGCGCGAGGAAGCGCGCGTCGGTCTCAGTGCTGGCGGTCATTCTGGTTACAGGATAGGTGCGGACCGGCGCTCAGGAGCCTTAGGCGCAACGCCCACCGGACAGCTGGTAGATGCTCATCGCTGGTCCGGGCAGGCGGTACTGCGACGGGAAGTAGTCAATCGACCAGTCGTAGGAGAACGGAACTGGGTCGGCACCGGCGGCGTAGGGGCTGACGCTGTAGCGCAGCGTGCCCTGCTCGGCGAGCGCCTTGTAGTAGGCGATCGCACCCGGCGCCGAGCCGGGTGACACGTAAGGGCGACCGGACTGCAGCGTGCCGACAACGACCCAGCAGTCGCCGTCGTGCTCATAGGTCTGGATCAGCGATGGGTACAGGTAGCGCTCGTACTGGTCGAGGTCGACCGCGTGACCGTGACCCTTTGGCAGCTCGACGCCGCTCTCGGACAGACGCGTATACAAGGTGTCGAAGGTGAACCAGCGCTCACCAGTGGGAGTCCATGGCAAGGTCGCGCCGATATCCGTCGGCCAGCTGCCGGGGATGATCGGCTCGATTACGACGTTCTGACCGGCGGGGATGTTCCTGACCATCCAGTCGCGCGCCAGGTTCGTTGTGAATGGCCGCGACAGCACACGATCGTTGTGGACGTCGGCCAGCACACTTTGGGTCAGCAGGGCGAGCGCGACCACCGTCGCGCCGGCGGCGAACCGCAACCGCTTCGTGTCCGCTAACCAGCGGATCAGCGCGACGCCGACGAACGCGGCGAGGATCGCGTCAAGCGGCAGCATCGGGATCAGCCAGCGGCCGAAGTAGCGCTGCTGTCCGCCCATGAAGGCGATGAAGACGATCTGCACGGGTACCAGCAGTAGCGCTGTCCAGTACAGCTTGCGTACGAGCAGGACAACGATTCCGGCCGCTGCCGCCACTGTCGGCCCGAGTCCGATGCCCCAGGTGAACGACCACAGGTAGTAGAGAATTCCACCGCCTCCGGGGGTGCCGAGCTTAACCTGTTGGGCGCCGGCAGCGAGATTCGCCTGGTTCGTCAGCCCCGTCTTGAACTCCCCCCAGGACAGGATCCAATACGGGTTGGCGGCCGTGAACGCGGCCAACGCGATCACCATCGCCACGACGCACCGTCTAGCAGCGATCGCGGGCGGGCGCCTGTTGCCGTCGTGGGCCGCGGCGACGAGCAGGCAGACCGCGATTACGCCGTCGGTGTATTTGGTCGCTGCCGCCAACCCGATCCCGAGACCGGCGATCAAATAATCGCCGCCCCTGCCCCGCTGGTGAACCCCGGCGATCCCGTACAGCGCCAGGCTGACCCCGGCCAACGCGGGGACATCATTGAGCGCCAGGTGGCTGTAGAAGACGGGGAGGAACGCGACTGCTGAGATCGCCGCGGCGAGCAGCGCAACGGAGCGGTCGAACAGCCGCGCCGCAGCGCCATAGGTCAGCCAGACCGAGGCGGTCCCGAGAAGCGCCACCACCGCACGGGCAACGATGAAGACCTCAGTCGGGTTGGCCGTGTAGGAGCGGATCACCGCATCGGCCGAGCCGAACCACAGCTCGAATACGATCGACAGCAGATACGAGTAGGCCGGCGGGTTGAGGAAGTAGTGCGGGTCCCAATCGCCGCTGTAGAAACCGATCGCCTTCGGCACGAAGTGCTGTGCCTCGTCGGAGTCGTAGGAGAATGGCAACCCCTGCTTGATTCCCCACAGCCGAAGCAGCAGAGCAAGCAGCAGGATCGCGCCGAGCACAAGATGAGGATGGGCGACGATCGCCAGGCGCGGGGTACGGGCCCGGGCACGCGGCACGGCCGCCTGCGGTTGCATCACCAGCGTTCTGCGTGAGGGTTGCAAGGGCGGTGCCGGATCCATGTTGAGCGCGAGTATCCCGCTACCGTGTGCCGGTCGGCGCCGAGACCAGCTGCATGAAGCTCATCATCCAGATCCCTTGCTTCAACGAGGAGCTCCAGCTTCCGGGCACGCTCACTGGACTGCCTCGGAGCGTCCCCGGCTTCGACGTTGTTGAGTGGCTGATCATCGACGATGGGTCGGTCGATAAAACCGTCGCGGTCGCGCGGGAGTACGGCGTTGACCACATCGTGCGGTTGACGAACAACAAGGGCCTGGCGGCTGCCTTTCAAGCCGGACTCGACGCCTGTCTGAAACTCGGCGCGGACGTGATCGTCAACACCGACGGCGACAACCAGTACGACGGGAGCTCGATCGCTGACCTCGTCGCGCCGATCGTCGCGCGCCGCGCGGATCTTGTGATCGGTGACCGGCAGGTGTCAGAGATCGCTCACTTCTCGCCCGCCAAGAAGCTGCTCCAGCGGATCGGCTCATGGGTCGTGCGTCAAGCCTCCTCGACGACAGTGCCCGATGCCACCTCGGGGTTCCGGGCTTACAACCGCGAGGCCGCACTGCAGGTCGTCGCCGTGTCGAAGTTCACCTACACGCTGGAGACCTTGATCCAGGCCGGCAAGCACCAGGTCGCCGTTGCGCACGTCCCCGTCCGCACGAATCCGAAGACACGTGAGTCACGGCTGTTCCCGTCGACCTCCGCCTACGTCCGCCGCAACGCGTTATCGATCTTCCGGGTCTATTCGCAGTATCAGCCGCTGAAGGTGTTCTGGAGCGGCGCGGTGTTGTTTGGTACCGCGGCCTTGGCGATCTTCATCCGCTTCATCGTGATCTTCATCGAGCACCCGAAAACGGCCGCGAACGGCCACGTCCAGTCGCTGATTGCGGGTGCCATCCTGTTCAACGCGGCGATGCTGCTCGGGGCGCTCGGCGTGATCGGCGACCTGCTCGACGCGCAGCGGGTGTTGTCGCAGCGGACGTTCGAACGCGTGCGGCGGATCGAGCTCGAGCTTGAGATCGAGCCCTCCCAGTACGAGCCGGGAGACGATTCGGGGGAACGCCCCGCGGCCCGGACATGAGCGAGGGACCCCCAGTCCCGACCGGCAACACGTACGACAAATACGGTTCAACCAATCCCTTGGTCAAGCGGCTGATGGCGGGATTTGAAGGGACGCTCGAGCAGCTGTTCACGCGTGCGGCGGCGAATTCGATCCTTGACGTCGGCTGTGGCGAGGCGGTACTGACCTCGCAATGGGCGGCGCGGCTTCCCGGCGCCCGTGTGGTCGGCCTCGACCTGCCGGACCCGAAGCTTGAGGCCGAGTGGCTGGCGCGCGCGCAACCCAACCTTGAGTTGCGGGCCGTCGATGTGACCGGCGGGCTGCCATACGGCGAGAACGAGTTTGAGCTCGTTTGCGCGACCGAGGTGCTTGAGCACGTTCCCGAGCCGGAGCAGATCGTGGCCGAGATGGCCCGGGTCGCGGCCGGACACCTGCTGGTGTCCGTCCCGCACGAGCCGCTGTGGCGCTTCCTCAACGTCGCCCGCGGCTCCTACCTACCCCAGCTCGGCAACACACCGGGACACATCAACCACTGGAGCAAGCGGGCGTTCGTGGCGATGCTCGCCCGGCACGGCGATGTGCTCGAGGCTCGCTCGCCGTTCCCCTGGACGATGCTGCTCGTCAAGGTGGACTGATGGAGGCGCCGGTACAGCCGACTCCGACGCCGCCCGGCGGGGCGGCGGACTTCGCCTCCGGGGCGAAGATCCTGTCGATCGGGATCGCCTCAACCGGCATCTTCACCTTCGCCTATCTGGTCGGCGGCAGCCGTCTGCTGGACCGCGCCAACTACAGCCGGCTGTCGATCTGCTGGGCGCTGATGTACGTGATCATGTGCGTGATCTACCGGCCGATCGAGCAGCTCCTGAGCCGCACGATCGCCGACCGCCAGGCGCGCGGCGCAAGCGGTCACATCCTGCGCACGCCGGCGATCATTCAGGCGTCGTTTGCGGCGCTGTTCCTGATCGGCGCGTTCGCGTTGCGTCACCAGATCACGAGCAGCCTGTTCAAGGGCTCGACGTTGCTGTTCTGGATCCTCGTTATCGGCGTCACCGCCTATGCCGCCAGCTACTTCGCGCGGGGGTGGCTGGCCGGCCACAAGCGCTTTGCCCTGTACGGCGCGCTTGTCTTCCTCGAATCGACGAGCAGGTTCGTTTTCCCGGTCGCCGTCGCGATCGGCATCGGCTCCGGTCTCGGCGTGATCGCCTGGGGCATGGCGGCGGCGCCGTTCGCCTCGCTGTGCGTGATCCCGTTCGCACTGGGCCGGGTGCGGACGCGGGTCGGGCGCGAGGTCGAGGTCGCCGACGCCGCGCGCGAGGGCCCGGCCCACCGCGCGATCGAGGAGGCCGCCACCGACCTCAGCCTGCGCCACGGCGGCGGTTTCGCGGCAGCGGTCGTGGCGATCATGGCCTCCGAGCAGACGCTGATGAACGCCGGGGTGTTGATCGTCGCGCTGTCAGCCGGTGGCGGCACGATCAGCTCAGGACTGGCAGGCTTCGTCTTCAACGTGCTGTTGATCGTCCGCGCGCCGCTACAGCTGTTCCAGGCGATCCAGACCGCGATTCTCCCGCACCTCGCCGGGATGGAGGCGCGCGACTCAGGTGCTGAATTTGGCCGCGCGATCCGGCAGACCCTGGTCGTGATCGCCAGCTTCGCGACGCTGGTGGCGCTTGGACTGCTGGCGGTCGGCCCGTTCGTAATGCGGACGGTGCTCGGCGCCCACGGCTATAGCTATGACCGCTACGGCCTGGCGCTGGTCGGCGTCGGCATGGGCCTTCACCTCTGCTCCGGGGCGCTGAACCAGGCGCTGCTGGCCCGCAGCCGCCATGCCGCGGCCGCCCGTGCCTGGCTCGTCTCAGCGACCGTCTTCGTTCTGTTTGTCGCGCTCCGGGTCGTGCACGGCGAGGTCTGGAGCGTGGAGGTCGGGTACTTCCTGGCGACCGCGCTGCTGGCCGCGATGCTGTGGGTCCTCTACAGACGAACCTTGCCGATCAAATAGCCTGGCCGCGGCACGACCGTGCAGAACTTGCACGAGGCGATGATCCGCCCGCTTGCCACGCTGACCAGCACCGAGTAGCCAGGAGGCTCCTCGTAAAAGCCGGGCGGGTAGTGGGCGGTCAATACATAGACCTGTCGGTTCGGATTCCCGGCGCTACTCGTGGCCAGCCCCGGGTAGCGCGCATGGGCCTCACCGTAGGTCATCTGCACAAAACCCACGACCATGTTCTTCGGCAGCCGCGCCATCCCCGCCTCGCGGAAGATCTGCTTCGTCGGCGGTGTCTGCGAATAGGTGAGATACGGCGGGATCGACGAGTTGTCCGTTGCCACTAGAACCACGCCCGCCGCGACGGCCATCGCCACCACAAGCGCGCAGAGAGCTGTTGCGAGACGGACCATCGAGACGGATCTAGCCGAGGCTGTGACAGGCCGGCGAGGCGTTGGCGGCATGCTCGAGCGCGCTGCTCTTTAGCCCTTGAAGCCCGGCGCCGGCATCGCCGACCGAGGTCCTGACGCTGTCCGACAGCGCCTCCGCAGCAGTCTTGAACGCTGACTCTGTAGTCGTCGGCAGCGCCTCGGCGCTGCTTTCGGCGGCGCTCAGGCTCGATGTCAGCCGGCTGAACATCGCCACCAGCGCGCCGGAGATCTGCTTGCCCTCCGCCACATCGGGGACACCGGCGCCACGCATCGCCAGATCGGCGTGTTCGCTGTCGGCGGCGGTGCCGACGAGGAACTGGATCAGCGTTGCCTTGCCGGCCGCCGGCGCGACCGATCCGAGGTCGGTCAGCGCACCCGCGTGCGTGTAGATCTCGCGTTCAAACGGTCCAACGGCGGTGCATAGAGCGCTCGCATAAGCCTGGGCGCTGACCTGCTTGGTGCCACCCGAGGAACCACACCCACCGAGCGCGGCGGCAGCCAGGACGAGCGAGCAGGCGGCGATCGGCCGCTGCCACCGGCTCATGCGCGGACCGACCAGGCGGAGTTCCTCAGCGCCTGGAACGCGGCACCGGGATCGGCGGCCCCGAACACCGCTGAACCGGCGACGAGCAGGTTCGCACCAGCGTCGGTGCACGCCGCCGCGGTCTGGCTGTGCACGCCGCCGTCGACCTCAAGGCCTACGCTTGCGGGCAGCAGTTCACGCATCCGGCTCAGCTTGGCATACGCGTGCGGGATCAGCTGTTGATTGCCCCACCCCGGATTGACGCTCATGCACAGCGCCAAGTCGACCTCCTCGAGCACGTCGACGTAGGACTCCACCGGCGTTGCCGGACACACCGCCAGACCGGCCGCAGCGCCGCCGCGGCGGATCGCCTGCAGCGCGAAGTGGACGTGCGGGGTCGCCTCGAAGTGGATCGTGATCCCGTCCGCACCCGCTTTCACAAACTCGTCGACGTGGCGTTCTGGACGCTCGATCATCAGGTGGACGTCAAGCACACCACCGGCCCCATGAACCTGATCGGCGAGCGCCGAGACGGCGATCGGCCCGAAGGTGATCGGCGGCACGAAGTGACCGTCCATCACGTCGACGTGGATCACCCGCGCGCCAGCCGCCATCACCTCGGCGACCTGCGATCCGAGCTTGGAGAAGTCAGCCGACAGAATCGACGGGGCGACCTCGCGAGCGTTCAACCAGTCGCTCATAGGGCCCTCAACATGCTGCCATGGCAGTGGTTGCACTCCGCCACAGCCATGTTCGACATCCGCACGATCGTCGAATGCTCGCCGCAATTGGGACAGACCGAGACAAGTTCATACCGCTGCAGACAGTAGACGCAGCGATATCTGCCCGGGCTGGCGGTGGGACGCAGCCAGGGCTCGTGACAACTCGGACACTCCGGTCCGATACTGATCGGCGCATCCGACATCGAGCCAGAGCCTAACGTGAGCATCACCTGCGTCGAAGTCGTGCAATGTAAAAGCCGTCGGTCAGCTCACGGTGCTGCAGCAGCTGTTGGCGCTGATCCGCAATAAAGCCGGGATTAGCAGCAAGAAAGGCGTCGACTACGCCGTCCCCCTCAACGCCGCTGACAGTGCACAGCGAGTAGACGAGCGTGCCGCCGGGCCGTAGCCGCGCGGCAACCGCGCTCAGCAGTTGCCGCTGGCGCACAGCCAGCTGGCCGATCGCTTCCGGGGTCGCATGCCAGCGCAGGTCCGGCCGCGATTGCAGCGTGCCCAGGCCGCTGCACGGTGGGTCGAGCAGGACACGGTCAAAGGTGCCGAGCTCCTCCCCCAGTTTGCGCGCGTCAGCGTTGACGACGCGGACATTTGATGTACCCATCCGCCCGCAGGTGCCCTCAAGCGCGGTCGCGCGGCCGGGGTGCGCCTCGACGGCAACCAGCTCGCCTTCGCCACCCATCAAAGCCGCCAGGTGCGTGGTCTTGCCACCCGGCGCCGCGCACGCATCGAGGACCCGTTCGCCCGGCTGCGGGTCGAGCACCCGTGAGACGAGCATCGACGCCCGTGACTGCGGCATCAGCAAGCCGTCACGCCACGCATCCGAGGCGAACACATCGAACGCACCGGCAAGCACCCGCCCCTCCGGCAGACCCTCGGCCGGACGCCAATCAATTTCAAGCGCTGGGCCGTCGCCACGCAGCGTATTGATTCGCAGCGCCGACTCGGGAGGTTCGTTGATCCGCCGCAGCAGCCCGCGCGCATCGTCGGAGCCGAGCTCGTCCCACCACATCCGTGCCAGCCAGTCCGGCACCGAGTGCAGGATCGCCGCGTCCTCGAGGTGCGCGTCGTCAAGCCCCGCCAGCAGCCCACGCCCTTCACGGCCGGCGCGGCGCAGAATCGCGTTGACGAACCCACCGGCGCCCTTGCTCTGCGCCTTAGCCAGCTCGACGCTCTCATTGACCGCCGCGTAATCACTGATCCCGTCAAGGAACAGCAGCTGGAACATGCCCAGGCGCAGAGCGGCCAACGCACTCGGGTCGATCTTCTCGACGTTGCGTGACGACAGCGCCTCAATCACGTGATCCAACGTCCGCTTGCGCTGAACGGTGCCGAACGCCAGCGTCATCGCCAGTCCGCGGTCACGCCCAATCAGCGACGTGGCCTCACCGTGCAGCGCACGGTCGGCGTAGGCACCCTGCTCAAACACGCGGCGCACAACCGCAAACGCGGCCGCCCGCGCCGGCGTCACGCTCATCGCCGCAGCCCGCGCAACCAGTCGCCGGCGGCCATCGGCCGCTTGCCCGGCGGTTGCACGCAGACCAGCTCAAGCACGCCTTCGACACAACCAAGCCGGGGCGCCGCGCGATCGAGGTCAAGATCCCCGGCCAGCAAGCCGGGGTCTTGAGTGACCACTGCTTCAAGCACTCCGAGCCGCGCGCCATCGTGCTCGAGGTAGGCACCGATGTGCGGCGTCAGCCCGCGGACCCGGCGCTCCAGCTGCGAAGCGGACTCAAGCAAGGGGTTGAGCAGGCGGTCCTCGGCGGTGATCTTCTCGGCGTAGGTCACCCCGGCCTCGTCCTGCTCGAGAAACGGTGGCGAGTCGGACAGCGCCCGCACGAGCAGCTCGCCGCTGACCGCCTCCAGCGCAAGCGACACCGCGTCGTAGTTGCCGCCGGCGACCGGCACGCTCTGTTGCAGGCATACCGGACCGGAGTCGAGGCCGGCGGTCAGTTGCATGATCGACACGCCGGTGACTTCGTCGCCGGCCAGGATCGCGCGTTCGATCGGCGCCGCTCCGCGCCAGCGCGGCAGTAGCGAGGGGTGCACGTTGAGGATCGGCCGGGCGCTGAGCAATGGCTGCTTGATCAGCGCGCCGAAGGCGCAGACGACCACGGTCTCGACTCCCTCGATCCGCTCAACGGTCTCAGGCGTGTTCACCGACTCCGGCTGGAAGACCTCGATCGCCAGCGCCCGCGCGACCTCGATGACCGGCGGCGGTGTCAGCTTGCGCCCGCGCCCGAACGGCGCATCCGGGCGGCTGATCACCAGCGACGGGCGGTGCGGCGAATCGGCCAGGCGTTCCAGTACGGCGGCGGCGAACGCCGACGTGCCGAGGTAGGCGGTGTTCACCGCTCGCGCAGCGCGCGCATCGCTTCCTTGCGCTGCTCACGCGTGGTGCGATTGATCATCAGCACCCCGTCCAAATGGTCGATCTCGTGCTGCAGAACCCGCGCCTCAAGCCCCGAGGCCTCAATCGTCAGCGCCTCGCCGAACTCGTCCTGCGCACGCACCCGCACGTGCACCGGACGCTCGACCTCGACGTGGATCTGCGGAATCGAGAGGCAGCCCTCAAGCGCGATCTCTTCCTCACCTGAGTGCCACTCGACCTCGGGGTTGATCAAGGCCGCGATTGGGCCGTCGTGCTGAACGCGGTAGACGAGCAGGCGGTGCAGCACCCCGACCTGGTTGGCCGCAAGGCCGATCCCGAACCCTTCGTGCATCAGCCGCGACATCCGTGCGACCTCGTTACGCAGCGTCTCATCGAAGCGCTCGATCCGCCGTGCTTTCGTCTTCAGGACCGGGTCGCCGAACTTGACGACCTGCGCCAGCGCCGCGTCGCGCCGGGCGATTACCTCGGGGTCGAGCTGAGGCTCGGGGTCCTCGATCTCCTCGCCCTCGTCGAACTCCTCGTCGAGCGCTTCGTCGTCTTCAAATGCCGTGTCAGCCACGCCTCCCAGTCTAATCCGGGCACCCCGGGGCTTGACCGCCCCGGTAGGGTGTCTCTCATGCTTCTCACGGTTTGACCCGCGCCCCGACATGGCCGAGCTCCGCCTCGGTCGCTTGTCCACGCCCGTCGACCCTTGTTTCATGGAGGAGCACCCTTGTACGCAGTAAACGCCGTAGATGTAGTCCAACTTGAGAAACGCTTCACCCGTCGTAAGGACGGGAAGAAGCAGTCGAAGCCGGCGCTTGACGGCATCACGCTGACCGTCGGGCGTGGCGAGTGCGTGGCGCTGCTCGGCCAGAACGGCTCGGGCAAGTCAACGCTTGTGCGGGTCCTCTCGACACTGCTGTTGCCTGACGGCGGCAGCGCTGCGGTGTTCGGCCACGACGTCGTCCGCGACCCACAACCGGTCCGCCGGCTGGTCAACCGAGTGTCGGTCGAGGCGTCGTTCTTCAAACGGATGTCGGCGATGGAGAACCTGTCGTATGCCGCGCGCTTCTATGGCCTGACGCCGGCCGATACCCGCAAGCAGATCCCCGAGATCCTTGAGCACGTCGGCTTCCCGCTGAAGCGCGCCAGCGGTCCGATGGAGGAGCTCAGCCGCGGGATGCAGCAGAAGGTCGCGCTTGCGCGTGCACTGCTCACTTCCCCCGTACTGCTGCTGCTCGATGAGCCGACGACCGGGCTTGACCCGCGCTCCAAGCGTGAGGTCCAGGCGTTCATCGCGACGATGCGCGAGACACACGACACGACCGTGCTGTTGTGCACGCATGACATGGAGGAGGCCGCTGCCCTGGCCGACCGGGTCGGGATCCTCCACGCCGGGCGGCTGCTCGCACTCGAGCCGATCCCGGAGTTGCTGGCGCTCTACGGCGGTGCCGACTTGAACGAGGTGTTCTTCACAGCTACCGGGAACGCGCTCGCTGAGGACTCAGAAGACGATCTGGAGGAGGTGGAGGCGTAATGGGCTCCGTGCGATTGCAGTTCATCGGTCTGTGGGGCGTGGTTGAGCGCAACACCTACCTGATCAAGCGATACGGCTGGTGGGAGCTGGCGTTCTTCGTCTGGACGATCGCCAACACGCTGACGATCGTGTTCATCGCCAAGGGCGTGCAGGCGACCGGCGGCCACATCGACGTGCAGCGCGAAACGACCTCGCTGCTGATCGGCGCGGTGCTGTGGTCCTACCTCGGGATCATCTTCGAATTCATGACCGAGACCGTGGCTTGGGAACGTTGGGAAGGGACAATTGAGTACACGTTTATGGCGCCGCTCTCGCGCTACGTCCACCTCGGTGGCGTGGCGCTGTTTGCGGTGCTGTACGGGGTTGTGCGGACCACGCTGCTGTTCATCGTGATCGCGCTGTTCTTCGGCCTGCACCTGCATGGCGCCGACTTCGAGACCGCGATCGTGCTGCTGGCCGTCGGCTCGATCTCGTTCGCCGGCCTCGGGATCGTCACCTCGGTGCTGCCGCTGATTTCGCCGGAGAAGGGCGCGCAGCTCGGCTTTATCGCACAGGGCCTGCTGTTGGTGGTCAGCGGGGTCTACTACCCGGTCTCGGTGCTGCCGCATTGGATGCGCTGGATCTCGGTGATCTCACCCGCCACCTACGCGCTGCGCGGGATCCGCAACGCGATTCTCAACGGCGCCGGCCTTGGCTCACAGTGGGGGAACATCTGGCCGCTGCTGATCCTCGGCGTGATCTCAATCCCACTCGGCTTTGCGGTGTTCAAGGCGGGCGAGCGCTACGCCAAGCGCCACGGCAAGCTGAAGCGTTCTGGCTAGTTGGTGGGTGGGCCAGCTTGCTGGCTTGGCCCACCCTCTGTAGCGCTATTGCGGGTCGACGTCGACGCTGATTGAGACGTCCTTATGCGTCTTGTCGGCAACGACGGTGTCGACGGCGGCACCGACCTGTTTGATCGTTGCGGCGCGATCGTGGGTTCTGATCTGCAGCTGAGCGCGGGCTTTGTTGCGCAGCATGAACAGCGGCGCCGGGCCGAGCGTTCTTGCCGTGACCCGGTCCTTGATCGCCTTGGCGGTTTGGGTTGCGCGCTCGGCGTCAGGGTGGGAGGTGATGATCCGGATCAGTGTCGAGTACGGCGGGTAGTCGAGTGCCTTGCGCCGCTCGAGTTCGCCGGTCAGGAAGCTGTCGGAGTCGTGCTTGGCGGCGAGCAGGATCGGCCGCGCCGTCGGCGCTGAGGTCTGCACCAAGACCTTTCCGTCGCCGCCCCGTCCGGCACGTCCCGCGAGTTGGGTGACGAGACTGAACGTCCGCTCCTCTGATCTGAAGTCAGGGAATCTGAGCGTCTGATCGGCGTCGATCACAACCCCCAGCCCGACGTCGGCGAAATCGTGGCCCTTAGCGATCATCTGCGTTCCGATCAGCACGCCTGCCGGCGCGTCTTGGAACTTTGTGAGCGTCTCGGCGCGACGGTCAAGACCAGCAGAGTCGGCGTCCATTCGCAGGATCGGGAAATCGGGCGTTGGGTTGAGCACCTGGGTGAGCTCGTACTCAAGCCGCTCGGTGCCCGCGCCGTGGCGGGCTACTGAGACCGAGCCGCAGTCCGGGCAGGCGCGGGGTATCGGCTCATGGTGGCCGCAGTGGTGACATGCGATCGAATTGGTCTGGCGGTGCAGCACCAGCGCGACCTCGCAGTTCGGGCACATCCAGACGCGCGCACAGGACCCGCAGGTGAGGAAGTTCGACCAGCCCCGGCGGTTCAGCAGGATGATCGCCTTACCGCCGTTGCGGCGGGTGTCGGCGAGCGCGAGCGTGGTCTGCGGGTGTAGCGGGTTGTGCAGGGTGCTCATGTCGAGAATCTCGACCGGCGGTAGTGGCCTGCCGTCGACGCGCTGCGCCAGCCTCAGCCGCTTGGCCGTGGCGTAGGTCTCGGGGCGCGGGGTGGCGGTGCCGAGCAGGACGGTCGCGCCGAACTGCTTGGCGCGCTGCTCGGCGATCGTGCGGCCGTCGTAGCGGGGGTCTCCCTCGTGCTTGTAGGAGCTCTCGTGCTCCTCGTCGACGACGATCAGGCCGATGTTGTCGAGCGGGGCGAAGATCGCCGAGCGCGGCCCGACCGCGACGCGTGCTTCGCCGCGTCTGAGTCTGAGCCACTCGTCGTGGCGCTGGCCGTCGGAGAGCGCCGAATGCAGGACGGCGACGGTGTCGCCGAAGCGGGCCTGAAAACGCTGGAGCGCCTGTGGGGTCAAGCCGATCTCCGGCACCAGGATGATCACGGTGCGGCCCTGGGCGATCGTCGCCTCAGCTGCCTGGAGGTAGACCTCGGTCTTGCCTGAGCCAGTTACACCGTGCAGCAACAGCTTTTCGTAACGGCGGGAGGCGATCGCCGCGGTGATTGGGACAAGGGACGCGCGTTGCTCTGCCGTGAGGTCCGGGGCGTGGGTGCTCGATACAGCGTGCGTGGTTGGTCGGCGGGAAACGACTTGGCTTTCAAGGACAACCAATCCCCTTGTCTCCAGCCTCCTGAGGACGGGTGTGCCGACCTGGGACGACAGCCGGGGCGCGCTCGCCAGAGCGGTCAGGGCGTCGCGCTGGCCGGGCGTCAACTTCTGATCTCCTTCCAAGGCAGCCGTTCCCGCTTCAGTGATTGATGCGGTCAGCGCCTGTTTCTCGGTCAGCCCTCTGAGCGCACCGGCGGGGAGCAGGACCTGCAATGCGCGCGCCGGGGTTGAGCAGTACTCAGCCGCCATCCAGATCGCCAGTTCGACCAGGTCGGCCGGCAGCTGCTGGGGAAGCAGCGACGTCGCGGTGGCCAACTTGTCCGCCGGTATCTCACTCTGGTCGGTGAGCTCGGCGACTACCGCGTGAATCTTGCGGTTCGCGAAGCTGACCTGCAGCACCGAGCCGACCTGCGCATCGGCTGCCGCGCCCGCCAAGCGGTAGTCGAACAGTCCCTTCAGCGCGCGGGTTGTCGTTAGCGGAACAACCCGGGCGATCACTGCTTCGAGGTTAGAGCCGCGTCAGGATGCCCGTCCTGTGCAACGTTTGCCGGTCATGGCGGCATACGTTGTACAGGACGCGCGTGCTGTTGGAGCCTTATGGGCATACAGCCCAGTTTGGTCCACCGGACGCACGTCCTGTGGGCGTTTCCGTTGTTATCCAACGGTTTCGTCCACAGGAGGCCGCTCCGAGGGTTACTTCAGACCGGCGTCAGCGCGCAGGGCCGCGGCCTTGTCGGTCGCCTCCCAGGTGAAGTCGGGATCTGAGCGGCCGAAGTGGCCGTAAGCGGCGGTCTTCTGATAGATCGGGCGGTGCAGCTTGAGGTACTCACGGAAGGCACCCGGGCGCAAATCGAAGTGCTTGTTGATGAGCTCAAGGATCTTGCCGCGGCTGATCTTCTCGGTACCGAAGGTCTCAACCATCACCGAGACGGGATGAGCGACGCCGATCGCGTACGCGACTTGAACCTCGGCGCGGTCGGCGAGGCCAGCGGCGACGACGTTCTTGGCGACGTAGCGCGCGGCGTAGGCGGCGCTGCGGTCAACCTTCGACGGGTCCTTGCCGGAGAACGCACCGCCGCCGTGACGGGCGAAACCTCCATAGGTGTCGACGATGATCTTGCGCCCAGTCAAGCCGGCGTCGCCCACCGGGCCACCGATCACGAAGCGGCCGGTCGGGTTGACGAGAAAATTCTTGTACAGCTCGTCCTTGTCGTAGAGGTGCTCTGGCAGTGAGGGCACAACAACGTGCTCCCACAGGTCGTCCCGGATCTGCGACTCGGCACCCTCAGCGTGCTGTGAGGAGATCAGCACCTTCTCGATCGAAACCGGCCTACCGTCGAGGTAGCGGACGCTGACCTGAGTCTTGCCATCCGGACGCAGGTAGGAGAGGTCGCCGGCCTTGCGCACATCCGCGAGCCGCTTGGCGAGCGTGTGCGCGGTGTGGATCGGCAGCGGCATCAGCTGCTCGGTTTCGTTTGAGGCGTACCCGAACATCATTCCCTGATCGCCAGCACCAGCGATGTCAAGCGCGTCATCGTCCTTCTCGGTCGTGCGGACCTCGTAGGCCTTGTCAACACCCTGAGCGATATCGGCGGACTGCTTGTCAAGCGCGTTGAGAACCGCGACTGAATCCGCGCTGAAGCCGAGTTCCGCGTCGGTGTAGCCGATTTTGCGGATCGTCTCACGGGCGATCTCTTGAATATCGACGTAGGTACTCGTCGTGATCTCGCCGGAGACGACCACAAGACCGGTGTTGACGAGTGTCTCGCAGGCGACGCGACCCGTTGGATCGTCCTTCAGTACGGCGTCAAGCACACCGTCGGAGATCTGGTCGGCGACCTTGTCCGGGTGTCCTTCAGTGACCGACTCAGAGGTGAACAGGTATTCGTTGTCAGCTGGCGTCGTCATGAGATTTTGAGGTGAAGCTCCGCAGTCGTATTGGGTCCCACACCCGAACGGAAGCCAAACACTTGGATCCGAGCGAGGTCTGGGGTCAACGGACCGAGGAAGTTCGGTCCTTGCAAGGCGCCGGACTGGACGGCAAGCGTCAACAGGCGGCTGAGGTTCCCGAAGAGTATCGGGCCGCCGTCGTTACCCGTGTCCTGGAACGCATTTGCCCACGCCCCGCTAGCCGAAAGTGGAGCCGTGCGCTTGATCATCGCAGTCAGCGCCGCCGGGCTCGTGGTCACGGCAACGAGGTGGCGAAAGACGGCGTAGGCGAGTGTTTGGGTTGGCCCCAGTTGCAGCGTCGAGACGGTCACACCATCGATCGTGCGGGTGGTGACGAGCTGGGTGCCGGGGAACAGCTGAGACAACGGTCCCTCGATCTCCGCCAGTGCCAGGCGAGCGCTCGATACCTGCGCAACCCGGCCGACCACCAGTAATCCACCGCTGCTGGTGACTGCCGCGACCGCGCCGTTGTCGAACAGTCCTTCGACCTGCCCAAGTGCAGCGCGCTGTAGCGCAAGCGCCTTTCCGACCCGGCGCAACAGCGGAGCGAGGTCGGACTTGAAGCCGATCCGTACGACGGCAGCAAGCAGCCCCGGCGCGGTCGCCGGAAGGTCTTGGACGCCGACGGCTAGCGATACGTCCCCAGGCAGTGCGCTGATTGGCGGGTTCGCTGACGGCGCTGGGCCCGAGGAGCCAAGCGTCCGCACCCACGCGTTGATGCCACTCCCGTCCGTGGTCACGGCGCTCGCGGCATCAGTGAGACCTGGTTCGTGCAGCAACACGCCCAGCTCGCCGAGCATCCCCGAGCGCCCGGCGAGCACCGTCTGCACGCCGACGGCCGGCATGTAGGCGCGCAGCAGCGGGTCGCCGGGCGAACCGGCGTTCGCCTTGAGGTAAGGACTCGAGCTCGCGAGCGACGGCGCGGCGCCGGCCGAGACGCGCGCAGCCGAGCTGACAGCGCTCGGATCGCCGATCACCAGGTATGAGCCCAGCAGGCGGGCCGCTGGTGCGGCGGAGCGGCGCAGGAAGCGGCGAGCGGCCGCCTGGTCGGTGACCGTGACGACGATCATCAGCTGCGCCTGGCTACCGCCGGTCGGAATCAGCGCGATCGCCGCGTTACCCGAGCTGTGTGCAAGCCCTCCACGGGCGAGCGGCCCGGGTTCGCCGGTGATCGCGGCAAAGCGCCCGTCAAGACCAGTCAACAGCGAGCGGTAACCGGGCAGGGCGCCGAGCGCCCTGGGCGGCGCCTCGAGTTGCCCCAGGTTGAGCTCGAGATAGGCGATCGCGTCCGCGGGGATCACCGACGCCGGATTCCCGGGCGCCGCCCCCGCCGAGCCACCGCAGGCGCTCAGCAGTAGCGTCGCCAGCGCGGCGGCGATCACCACAGCGAATTTCATTCCGGACGGATGCGCCCCCGGCGCTCGCTGCGCTCGACGAAGTCGATGATCAACGGGATGCCTTCCATCCGGTAGCGCTCGCGCATCCGGTTCTCGACGTAATAGCCGTAGTCACGCGTGACCAGCGCGTGCGAGTTGACCTGGATCGAGAACCGCGGCGGTCGCTCCTCGGTCTGCGTCATGAACAGCAGCTTCAGTCGCTGGTTGTGTGCATTGCGTCCCTTGCCAGCGGGTGGCTGGCGCGCCGCGACGACGTCGGCGATGAACTTGTTCAGCTGTGGCGTGGGGATCCGGCCGCGGCGGCGATCGGCAAGCCCGATCGCCTCGATCAGGATCCGTTCGACGTGCCGACCGGTCTTGGCGCTGGCGGTCAGGATCCGCGGCCTCAGTCGCAGCTTCTTGTTGACCCGCAGCCGCTCGTTGGCGAGCTGGTCCGGCCCGATCTGGGCATCGTCCCCCTCGGCCGTGAGGTCCCACTTGTTCAGCACGATCGCGGTGGCGCAACCGGTCTTCATCGCCATCTCGGCGACCCGAAAATCCTGTGCGGTGACGCCCTCGGCCGCATCGCAAATGACCAGCGCAACGTCAGCCCGTTCGGCCGCGCGCTCGGAGCGCAGCGAGGTGTAGTACTCAAGCGATTCGGCCATCTTGCTCTGACGGCGCAGACCGGCCGTGTCGACGAGGATGATCTTGCGCCCGTCGTACTCGAGCGGAATATCGATCGCGTCGCGGGTGGTTCCGGCGATGTCGGAGACAATCACGCGATCAGCACCGAGGAAACGGTTCACGAGCGAGGACTTGCCGACGTTCGGGCGGCCAATCAAGGCGAGGCGAATCGGATCGTCGGCCGCGGCGGCGACCTCCTCCTCGGCGGGCGGCCCGAGTTCGACAATCCGGTCAAGCAAATCGCCGGTGCCGAGCCCTTGGGCAGCCGACACCGCGATCGGCTCTCCCAGCCCGAGCGAGTGGAATTCCGCGGTCAGGGTCAGGTCCTTGACCGAGTCGATCTTGTTGGCGGCGACGATCACCGGCACAGTCGCGCGGCGCAGCAGATCGGCCATGTCCTGATCGCCTGGCCGGACCCCGGCGCGCGCGTCGACGACAAGTACGGCGATGTCGGCATCGAGCAGTGCCGCCCGGGCTTGGGCCTGGATCTGACGCGCCAGGTCCTCACGTTCTTCGAGATCGACTCCGCCGGTGTCAACCAGTGTCAACGACCGTCCATTCCAGTCGGTCTCGAGCTCTTTGCGGTCGCGAGTCACCCCGGAGGTTTCGTGCACGACAGCCTCCCGGCTCTCCGTGAGCCGATTGACAAGCGACGATTTTCCTACGTTCGGGTATCCGACGACGGCCACCTTCATAACGGGCCGAGCGTAGCGTTGACCACCGAGCGCGCCTTAGGGCATGCGCTGGCGGGCAAGCTCGACGACGCGGTCCACAACCTGTGCCGGCGAGAGCCCGGTAGTGTCGAGCGGGACCGCA
>Ga0302314_10000976_pt1 | contig 53332 bp, 42 predicted proteins | sample III_Palsa_N2_3_FD_200533 | JGI IMG/M metagenome (GOLD analysis project Ga0302314, IMG submission 200533) | Peat permafrost microbial communities from Stordalen Mire near Abisko, Sweden - III_Palsa_N2_3 | ecosystem: Environmental > Terrestrial > Soil > Palsa > Peat permafrost | place: Sweden... | reverse complement strand
TGGCCGCCCGGATCGGTGGCAGCGAGGCAGCCAGGAGCCCGGACATCTATCAGACCACCCAGGTAACCCGCGAGATCTACTCGGTCAGGGCGGTGGTCAGGCCAGGCAACTCCGGCGGCCCGCTGCTCGCGCCCGATGGCCGTGTCTATGGCGTCGTCTTCGCCGCCGCGGTCTCGGTGAAGGACACTGGCTACGCCCTGACAGCGTCCGAGGTTCTCCCCGACGCCCGGGCGGGCCGCACAGCCACCGTCCCGGTCTCTACCGAGGCCTGCGATTAATGAGCGGGGCCTGCGATTAGTGAGCCGCCAGGCGCGGCGCGGGGCCGGCTGACGGTGAACAAGCTCATTGACTGCGCAGCCGGATGAGCAGCCGATCTGGTGCCACCGCTGCCAGCCCGTCCCGCTCGACGCTATCCGCCAGCTCACCAGCCGACCTGGCAATGCCCGCCGCGTCGATCCCGTGCGGGCAGCCGCCGGCATATCCGCTGACCGCGCCCGCTCCGCGGCGCAGCAGGGCAACCGCGCCGCTGGCGTTTCCGCGCTGCGCATGCGTGAGGCCCACCGCAACCTGGGCCAGGCCCTTCCACAGGTCGCGCTCGCCCGGCTCTGCCGCCTTCCAGGATGCCTCTAGCACCTCATGCGCGCGAAACGCCCGGCCGTGATCAATCAGCTGCTGCGCGAGCGCGAGGGCGCTGGCCGCAGGGAGCGCAGGCTGGTCGGGCAGCGCCGGCTGGTCGGGTGCCCTGCGGCTCAGCGGCCGGCCCAGCTCGTCGCGTGGCCGCGCGTTGCGCGGCCTGCCTGCTGAGTCCCTGTCCCTGCCTGCGTCCTTGCCGGGAGCCCCGGCGCCGGGAACCCCGCCCGCGCCGTTGCCTCCGCCTTGATCCTGGCTGGCGGGCTGTTCCCGGTCGCCGCGCGCTGGCGGCGATGTCATCGTTCTGGTTCAGGGTCGGCTAGCCATGCGCATAGCTCTGTGTCGAAACGGGCGGGCAGTTCCTCGTGCGGGAAATGCCCGGCCCCGTCCAGCAGCCGCCACCGGTACGGCCCGTCGACATATCTGCCGGAGCCGCGCGCCGTGCCGGGCAGGACGCAGCTGTCCAGAGCCCCCTGCAGGTGCAGAGTCGGCGCCTGGATCGGCGCCCGCATCCTGCGCGCGTACCGCAGGCCATCGGGCCGGAACCTGGACCGCACGAACCAGCGGTGATACTCAAGCGCGGAGTGAGCCACGGACTGCATGCACATCGCCGCGCGGTAGCGGCGCTCGGTCGGCGGGTCCGGCCAGCCGGGACCGGACCAGGAACGCAGCATCCGCCCGACCCGTTCAGCGTCATGCCGCAGCAGCTGGCGCTCGGGCAGCAGGGGTAGCTGAAAGCCCAGGGCGTATCCGCTCCTCCTGCCCTGGCCGAGCGGGTCAGAGAGCACCGCGGCGCGGGCCCGGAGCGGATGCGGGACGGACACCACCGCGAGCCGCCTGACTACCTTGGGAAAATACGCTGCCATGGTCCAGGCGACCAGTCCGCCCCAGTCGTGTCCCACGACCACGGCGTTCGCCTCGCCGAGGGAGCGGACGAGCCCGGCCGCGTCCGAGGCTGCCGTTACCAGGTCGTAGCCCCGCGGCGGCTTGTCGCTGCCGCCGTAGCCGCGCAGGTCGACGGCGGCAGCCCGGTATCCTGCCCGGCTCAGTGAAGTCAGCTGCTCACGCCAGGTCCACCAGAACTGGGGGAAGCCGTGCAGCAGCAGGACCAGCGGCCCGTCGCCGCTCTCGGCAAGGTGGAAGCGCGTGCCATTGGCGCTGACGGAACGGTGCGACCAAGGGCCGTCGATATAGATCGGATCGGCGCCTCGCGATATCACCGGATCACTCCGCTCCGGCTGAGGGACTGGCCGCGGGAGTCGCGGCATCGCGCCGGAGCAGCGAAAGGTCATCCTGGACGGTCCGGCGGGTCTTCCTCAGCGCGCTCAGGCCGCGGAATTTCAGCGCGCCGATGAGCACGGCCAACCCTGCCAGCAGGACGCATGCCCCGGCCACGATCAGGAACGAGGCCCAGGCCCAGATGCCGAGCGAGATCAGGCCGTAGGCGAGCGCGAAACAGCCCAGCATGAGCACCAGGCAGGCCACAAAGGCAGCGATGACCAGCAGCGCCCCGCCGATGGCGAGACGGCGCGCGTCCGCCTTGAGCTCGATTTTCGCCAGGTCAAGCTCACATCTGACCAGCTGGGTAATGTCCTTTACAGCCAGCGACACCAGTGTGCCGAGAGACTGCTCTCGCGCGGCGTCCACTGGCTGCCGGACCGCGGAGTCGGCCATCGGTGCCCTCCCCTCTCGTGCTGTCAGGTCAAGTCTCGCGCATCCGGTACCGCGGCATGCGGCCGGTGCCTGCCTTGAGCGCGATGTTTCCGTGACGGCAGTGCCAGGTCGGGTGGCTGGAGAACACGACGCTGGCACGCAAGGATGCTGTGCGCTGGCACGCAGGGCTGCTGGGGCCCGAAATGGCGAACGGCGCCCCGTAGCGGGGCGCCGTCGCCTGACACGTCACCCGGGTTACCAAGCGTGCACCTCAGTTTTGCCGGGCGGGCTGCCCTGCGGCACGCCATTCTCTGACGCCCCGTCCTGCTGGGCTCGCCTGCCTCGGCACGCCTCTCGCGGCTGGTCGCGCGTGGGTGCCCGGTTGCCGTGTGCGGACGTTCTCGGTCCGTTACACCTTTGTACGACGGATCCGGCCGGTTGTGAAGCCCGTGGCGTGATCAATTCGTGATCTCGATCGATCTGCTCACTTTCATGCCCCGGCCTGCGGGTTCTGCGCGGCCCTTACCCAGCGGGACGTCCCGCGGCCCGGCTCCGTCATTTAGCTGCGCAAATGCGCAGCAAGATAATGTCGCTGCTGCTGATCAGGGCAGGGGCATAACGGCGGCGGAATGGCAGCGTGCCGGACCGCGAGATGATCGTCTTGCCCAGGCCAAAGAAAGCTGTACCGGATGCGCTTCCGCTCTCGACGGATGGGCCGGAGGTCGGGCAGCATAGGGGGTAGCTGGCGGATTGCAAAAACGGAAGATTGTCCCGTATGACTGGCTGGTAACTTTGGCTCGTTACGCATAGGCTTTCCTGGGTGACGGACCGGCTCTGCCCCCCCGGAGCCGGTACCGCACGGCGACCCCCGCTCTCCCCCCCGGCGGGGGTCGCCTCTTTTTTCCGCGCCGTCTCGCTGCTACCGCTCCCCTACCGCTCCCCTACCCCTACCGCTACCGCTACCGCTACCGCTGCGGCGGCGAGATGGCGTCCCCGCCCTGCAGCAGGCATTCCAGCAGCCTGACCGCCCCGTGCTTGGACAGCGGCTCATTGCCGTTCCCGCACTTGGGGGACTGGATGCAGGACGGGCAGCCCGCGCCGCACTCGCAGGACTCGATGGCGCGCGCGGTGGCGCGGAGCCAGTCTCCCGCCGCCCGGAAGCCACGCTCGGCAAAGCCGGCGCCGCCGTCGTGCCCGTCGTACACGAACACGGTCAGCCGCCCGGTGGCCGGATGCATGTCGGCAGAGACTCCGCCGACATCCCAGCGGTCGCAGGCAGCGACCAGCGGCAGCAGCCCGATCGAGGCGTGCTCGGCAGCGTGTGCGGCGCCGGCCAGGTCGACGCCGCGGCCTGCCAGCTCAGCGCGCTGTTCGGCTGAGATCGTCCACCACACCGCCCTGGTCCGCAGCGTGCGGGCCGGCAGGTCGAGCGGCGTCTCGCCGGCAGGCTGCCCGGTTTCCAGCTGCCGGCGGACATAGGAAGTCACCTGCCGGGTCACCCGGACGTCGCCGAAATGCACCTGCGCCGCGCCCCAGGAGGCGCTGCGCAGCCCCGCTGTGACCTCGATCCTGGTGAGTTCCCGCGCCGAGGTGGCGTAGCCGGGATCGCGGGCTTCCACCAGGGCCACGCGGTCTGCCAGGTCAAGCCTGGTGACCAGGTACATCTCTCCCTGGTGCGGGTAGACGGCACCGGTGTGCGCGAGCACGTGAGCTGACGGCTCGTCCATCATGCCGACGAGCCGGCCTGTTGACTCCTCCACTATCCGCACAGCCGCGCCGCCGGTGCCGCGCAGGCTGGCCGCTGCCGTCCGGCCCTGCCGCGTCCAGTACCGCCAGGGTCCGCGCGGGCGCAGCATGCCGCGCTGGGTCAGGCGGTCGGCGACCGCGGCCGCCCCCGGGCCGAATAGCTCGATGTCGGCCCGGGTCAGCGGGAGCTCGGCAGCCGCCGAGCACAGGTGCGGCGCCAGGACGTAGGGATTGCCGGGATCGAGCACGGTCGCCTCTACCGGCCGGTGCAGGATCGCCTCCGGGTGATGCACCAGATAGGTATCCAGCGGGTCGTCACGCGCGATCAGGATCGCGATGGCGCCGCGGCCGTCGCGCCCGGCCCGGCCTGCCTGCTGCCACAGGGCCGCCCTGGTGCCCGGCCAGCCAGCGATCAGCACGGCGTCGAGCCCGCTGATATTGACGCCGAGTTCCAGCGCGGTCGTCGTTGCCAGGCCGGTGATCGTGCCCGCCCGCAGTGCATCCTCCAGGTCCCGCCGGTCCTGCTGGAGATATCCGGAACGGTAAGTCGCGATCCGCGGCGCGAGGCTCGCGGCGCCTGCCTCGGCCAGCGCCCGCCTGGCGCCCATCGCCACTGCCTCCGCGCCGCGGCGGGACCGGACGAAGGCGAGTGCGCGGATGTCCTCGGTCACCAGGTCAGCGAGCAGCCCAGCCGCCTCTGCGGTGGCAGTCCGCCGGACCGGCGCGCCGGCCTCGCCGCGCAGCGTGGTCAGCGGCGGCTCCCACAGGCAGAAGGTGACGGGGCCGCGCGGGGCCGCGCTTTCCGTCACCGCCTCGGCGTCCAGCCCGGTGAGCAGCCGGGCGCACCGGCCGGGCTCGCTGACCGTGGCGGAGGCCAGGACGAATACCGGGCACGCCGTCGCCGCGGCGCCGCCCCGGGCGGCCGCCGCGTGGTGAACAGCCACCCGGCGCAGCCGGCGCAGCACGTGCGCCACATGGGACCCGAAGACGCCGCGGTAGCCGTGGCACTCATCGACGATCACGTACTGCAGCCGCCGGAGGAAGCCGTCCCACCGGGAATGGCGTGGCAGCAGCATGTGGTGCAGCATGTCGGGCGTGGTGAGCAGGTAGCTGGCGTGCGCCCGCGCCCAGGATCGCTCGGCAGCCGGGGTTTCTCCGTCGATGACCGCGGCGCGCACGCCGCGAATCCCGAGGGATCGCACCATCCGCAGCTGATCGGCAGCGAGCGCCCTGGTTGGCGCGATGTAGAGGGCGGTGCTGCCTTCCAGCACGCCGGTCAGCGCGGGGAGCAGGTAACCGACTGACTTGCCGGAGCCTGTCCCCGTTGCGATGATCACGTTCCGGCCGGAGCGGGCATGGTCCGCGGCAGCCGCCTGATGTGCCCAGGGGGCTGGCACTCCGGCCCGGCCGAACGCTGCTGCCAGCTCGGCCGGGACCCAGGACGGCCAGTCCGTGCGGCGCCCTTCGCTGGCCGGCATGCGCTCAAGGTGCGTTAGCCGTCCCGACTGCGCGCCCTGGCGCAGAATCCGCCGGACACGAACGTCCTGTTCCTGGACACGAACGTGCTGTTCCTGGACACGAACGTGCTGCCCCCTACGAACGTCCTGGTCAAGGACACCAGCGTCCTGGTCGGGGACACCGGCGTCCTGGTCCCGGGCGTGCTCGCGCCCCCCGGCCGCGGGACCGGCATCCTGACCGGCTGCCGGGCTCCCGCGTGCCGCGCGGGTCGGTTGCTCCCCTGGGGCGAGCGGCGTCACGGCAGGCATCGGGTTTCAGTGTGTCATCCGGCGGCAAGATGCCTCGAAGCGTGATCTGGTATAGACATGACCTCAGAGCGTGATTGAATTCGCGTCGGGAGCAATCACGCTCCCCGTGGAAGCCCGGGATGCAGCCGGGCCGCGACGCTCAGACGATGGCCGTATGGCGCTGGAGGATTTGTGGATCTGAAGCTTGATCACCACACTAAGGACGGGATCGAGGTCGTCGACGTCGAGGGCGAGATTGACGTCTACACGGCGCCGCGACTGCGTGAACTTCTGATCGAGCTGGTGAACAGCGGCTACTACCAGCTGGTGGTGAACATGGAGAAGGTTGAGTTCCTGGACTCGACCGGGCTAGGAGTGCTGGTCGGCGGCCTGAAGCGGGTCCGCGCGCACGACGGATCGCTCGATCTGGTCTGCACGCAGGAGCGGATTCTGAAGATATTCAGGATCACGGGGCTGACCAAGGTCTTCGGTATCCATGACACCGTGGATGAGGCCATCACGGCAAGAAAAGCCGAGAAGTAGGCCGCCTGGCTCATGCCCGAGATGGCAACGGTTGAGGTTAGCTTCACGGCACTGCCCGCGCACGTGCGCACAGCCAGGCTCGTCGCCACCGCGGTGGCGAGGCGCAGCGGCGTCGATGAGGCGCTGCTCGATGAAGTCAGGCTGGCGGTCGGCGAAGCATGCTCGCGGGCGGTGGAAGCGCACCGCCTGTACTGTCCGGCCGAGCCGGTGCGGATTGCGCTGACCGATTCGGCCGGCCGGTTCGAGGTCGAGGTGACGGACACCGGCGGTGCTGGCCGCGGTGATCTCACCGCGGCTGACGGCATCACCGCCGCGGCGGAGCCCGGCGGCTCGCAGCGCCTGGAGCACGGCCTGGGCCTCGCGGTGATCGCGGGCCTCGCCGATGACGTCCAGATCAGCGAATCCCCGGGAGGCGTCAGCATCAGGATGAGCTGGCCTGCGGTAGGCCTGGGGCGCTGACCCGCGGCAGGTCCCTGGGCGCTGCATGGCACTGACTGTCCGCTGCATGCCTTATCCCCGGGCGATCCCCCGGCGGCACCGGCAGGCTGTCTTACCATCACGAAACGGCTCGCGGCCGTGCGCGGAAGGCCGGCCCGCATTACCATCCAGTGACCTGCCTGCGTAGACTCCCGGCACCGCCGGTCGCGGGCATCCCCGGTGCAACGGCTCGATCCGCCCGCGTCTGGGTACCGCGACACCGCACTGAGCAGCAGCTTCGCGCGAAGCCTGCTTGCCCTGTCAAGGAGGATAGATGTCAAGGCTCAACCTCGCTCTGGCGGGTGGTGCGCCCGGCGTAACCGGCGCCAACCTGACCTGGGTCGTCGTCGTGGCCGTGATCGCGCTACTCGCGCTTGGCGTGGCAGCCGTGCTGGTCAGGCAGGTGCTGGCGGCCAGCCAGGGCACCGAGAAGATGCAGGAGATCGCGCTTTCCATCCAGGAGGGCGCGGCGGCCTACCTCAGGCGTCAGTTCAGGACGATCGGTGTCTTCGTGGTGCTGATCTTCTTCGTGCTGCTGCCGCTGCCGGCCGACACCGCGTCTGTCCGCTGGGGCCGCAGCGGCTTCTTCCTGGTCGGCGCGCTTTTCTCGGCGCTCACCGGATTTACCGGTATGTCGCTGGCCGTCCGCGGCAACGTGCGGGTAGCGGCTGCCGCCCGGGCCGGCGCGGAAGGCGAGCGGCCGGCGATGCGGATCGCGTTCCGCACCGGCGGGGTGGCCGGCATGTTCACCGTCGGCCTCGGCCTGTTCGGTGCCGCGGTCGTCGTGATCCTCTACAAGGCGAACGCGCCCAGTGTGCTGGAGGGCTTCGGCTTCGGCGCCGCGCTGCTGGCGATGTTCATGCGCGTCGGCGGCGGCATCTTCACCAAGGCCGCGGACGTCGGCGCTGACCTGGTCGGCAAGGTCGAGAAGGGCATCCCCGAGGACGACCCGCGGAACGCCGCGACCATCGCCGACAACGTGGGCGACAACGTCGGCGACTGCGCCGGGATGGCCGCCGACCTGTTCGAGTCCTACGCGGTCATGCTGGTCGCGTCGCTGATCCTTGGCGTCAAGGCGTTCGGGTCGCAGGGCCTGGTGTTCCCCCTGATCGTCCCGATGATCGGCGTGATCACGGCGGTCGCCGGGATCTTCGTGGTGGCACCGCGGAAGAACGACCGCAGCGGCATGACCGCCATTAACCGCGGCTTCTTCGTCTCGGCGACCATCTCGCTGGTGCTCGTCGTCGGTGCATCGTTCCTCTACCTGCCGGCCAAGTTCAGCGACCTCAAGGGCGTTACCGGGCCTGGCAGCGCCGCGATCCTCGCCCATGGCGGCAGCCCGCGGTGGCTGGCCATCGGCGCGGTGCTCATCGGGCTGCTGCTGGCCAGCGCCATCCAGCTGCTGACCGGGTACTTCACCGAGACCAACCGTCGTCCCGTCCGCGAGATCGGGGAGAGCTCGCTCACCGGGGCGGCCACCGTCATCCTTTCCGGGATCTCGGTCGGCCTGGAGTCTGCCGTGTACTCGGCGCTGCTGATCGCGGCCGCGGTCTACGGTGCCTTCCTGCTCGGCACCGGCAACGCGACCATCGCGCTGTTCGCGGTGGCGCTCGCGGGCACCGGGCTGCTGACCACGGTCGGGGTCATCGTGTCGATGGACACGTTCGGCCCGGTCTCCGACAACGCCCAGGGCATCGCCGAGATGTCCGGTGACGTGACGGGCGAGGGTGCCCAGGTGCTGACCCGCCTGGACGCGGTCGGCAACACCACCAAGGCGATCACCAAGGGGATCGCGATCGCGACGGCGGTGCTCGCCGCGACTGCGCTGTTCGGCTCGTTCCGCACCACCGTGCAGACGGCGCTCGGCGGCAGGGCCGGTACCTTCAGCCTGTCGGTTGACAAGCCGAACGTCCTGGTCGGCGTCATGATCGGCGCAGCAGTCGTGTTCTACTTCTCCGGTCTCGCCATCATGGCCGTGGGCCGGGCCGCCGGGCGGGTCGTCTACGAGGTCCGCGAGCAGTTCCGCAACCACCCGGGGATCATGGACTTCACCGAGAAGCCCGAGTACGGCCGTGTCGTGGATATCTGCACCAGGGACTCGCTGCGCGAGCTGGCGACGCCGGGGCTACTGGCCGTGCTGACGCCTATCGCGGTCGGCTTCGGCCTCGGCTACGCCCCGCTCGGCTCGTTCCTGGCCGGCGCGATCGCGGCCGGCGCCCTGATGGCGGTCTTCCTGTCCAACTCCGGCGGCGCCTGGGACAACGCCAAGAAGCTGGTGGAGGACGGCAACTACGGCGGCAAGGGCTCCGACGCGCACGAGGCCACCATCATCGGCGACACGGTCGGGGACCCCTTCAAGGACACCGCGGGCCCGGCGATCAACCCGCTGATCAAGGTCATGAACCTGGTATCGCTGCTGATCGCGACGAGCGTGGTGAAATACAGCCATAACGGGGGCATGCGGGCCGGTGTCGCCCTCGTCGCCGTTGCCATCGTGGTCAGTGCCATCGTCATCTCCAAGCGGCGGTCGACGAGCATGGCGACAGCCGGGCCGGGCGGGACCGGCAACGCGGGCGGGACCGGCAACGTGGCCGGCCCCGGCAGCACGGCGGCCGGCCCCGGCAGCACGCCGGCGGCGGACGAGGACGGCATGGCCGCCACCCCAGCCGCTGCGCCGGCTGGGGACGAGGACGGGAAGGCATCCGCGGGGACCGCTACCGCCTGAGCGGCGAGCCGGGAGTGCTCGTCTAGCGGGCCGGCCAGCAGTCCGGCGCTCGATGGCGCACCATGGTCCTATGCAAGGCAGTCGGCGGCTGATCGTGATGCGGCACGCCAAGGCAGGCGACCTGCCTGGCGGCCCGGATGCCGAGCGGGCACTGAACCGGCGCGGGCTGCGTGACGCGGCCGCGGCAGGCAGCTGGCTGCGCGGCCGCGGTTTCATCCCTGACCTGGTGCTGTGCTCAACCGCCAGGCGCGCCCGGCAGACCTGGCGGCAGGCCGCGGCCGGGATCGGGGCCGCCGTGACCGTGCGCGAGGATCCCCGGCTCTACGAGGCCGGCTCAGCTGAGCTGCTTGACATCATCAGGAAGGCGCCGCCGGACGTGGCGGCGCTGATGTACGTCGGCCACAATCCGGCCGCTCAGGACCTGGCGAGCGGGCTGCTCGGACAGGTGCAGGGATTCCCCACCGCAGCCATCGCGGTGATCGGCCTGGCGGTGCCATGGGCTAGCGCGGCCGCAGGCGACGGTGCGCTAGCTGAGTTCTGGGCCCCGGGCTCGCCGACCTGACACGCGGCTGTGCCTTCCTGTGGCGTCTGGGGCCACCGCGGCGCGCCGTCTGTGGCTACCGCGGCGCGCCGTCTGTGGCTACCGCGGCGCGGGCGTCTGGGCTACCGCGGCGCGGCGCCTGCGGTTACCTCGGCGTCTGCGGCGTCCGCGGCCTCCACGTCGTCCCTGGAGATGCCGAGCAAGTACAGGATCGCGTCCAGGTGCGGCACGCTGACCGATGCGTCTGCCGCGTCCCGCACCGCGGGCTTGGCGTTGAAGGCGATCCCCAGCCCGGCCGTCGCGATCATGTCGAGATCGTTGGCGCCGTCGCCGACCGCGACCGTCTGGCTGAGCGAGGTGCCGGCCGCCGCCGCGAAGCGCCGCAGCGCGAGAGCCTTCCCCGCCCGGTCCACGACCGGGCCGCTCAGCCGCCCGGTGAGCTTGCCGTCGGCGACCTCCAGCGTGTTGGCGGTCGCGTAGTCGATGCCGAGCTCGGCGGCCAGTCCGTCGGTGAACTGGGTGAAACCGCCGCTCACTATCCCGCACCGGTAGCCGAGCCGCTTGAGCGTCCGGATGAGCGTGCGTGCCCCCGGCGCCAGCCGCAGCTGCGCCCGGACGGCATCGACCGCAGCCAGGTCGAGTCCGGCGAGCAGGGCAACGCGCTGCCGCAGCGCGGTCTCGAAGTCGAGTTCTCCGCGCATCGCCGCCTCGGTCAGCGCGGCGACCTGCCCGGCGCATCCGGCCCGGGCCGCGAGCAGGTCGATGACCTCGCCCCTGATCAGGGTGGAATCGACATCCATCACGATCAGGCGCATCGCACGCCGGTGCAGGCCGCCGCGCTGGACGGCAACATCTGCCCGCTGATCAAGTGACTCGCGGGCGAGGGCGGTGCGCAGCCCGTCCGGATCAGCCCCGGACACCTCGAACTCGATGCAGGTCACCGGCCGGTGCGCGAGCCTTCCGATCCGGTCGATGTTGGCGCCGCTCGCCGCGATCCGGCCGGCGATGGCCGCGATGGCCGCCGGCGCCAGCGGGCTGCCGAGCACGGTGACGTGCAGGCTGCCACGGCGCCTGGCCGGCTCGCCGGAGCCCGTGGTGATCTCGGCTTCCAGGTCCAGGTCCGCGGCTACGGTGGCCACCTGCCGGTGAATCGCCGTCAGGTCGGGAGCATGGTCGCAGGACAGCAGGACGCCCAGCACCAGGCGCCCGTGGATGACTACCTGCTCAACGTCGATGACGCTCAGCTCGTGCGCGGCGAGCACGGAGAACAGCCGTGACGTGACGCCCGGCCGGTCCCGGCCGGTCAGGGTGATCAGGAGAGTGATCGGTGGCCTGGACATTGCCGTCAACGCTACCGGGAGCCGCGCACCCGCGCAGCGCCCGATGCCGTAGGTTCGAGCTGGTGATGCCACGGGCAGGAGGGGGCCGCATGTCGGACGAGGTGCTGCGGCTGCGCGCGGTCAGCGTCCGGCGGGAGAAGTCGATGCTGCTGCGCGACGTGAACTGGGCCGTCCACAGCGACCAGAGCTGGGTGGTCATCGGCCCGAACGGCGCGGGCAAGACCACGCTGCTGCAGGTGGCGGCCGCCTTGCTGCCCCCCACTGATGGCACGGTGGAGATCCTCGGCGAGAACGTGACCGAGGCCGACGTCTTCGACCTGCGGACCAGGATCGGGCTCGCGAGCGCGGCGCTTGCCGACCGGGTGCCGCCCGCGGAGAAGGTCATCGACCTCGTGCTGACCGCCTCCTATGGCATCCTCGGCCGTTACACCGAGGACTACGAGTCTGGTGATGTCACCCGCGCGGTGGAGCTACTCGACGCGCTCGGCTGCGCGCACCTGATCAGGCGGCGATTCGCGACGCTGTCGGAAGGAGAGCGCAAGCGCGTCCAGATCGCCCGGTCGCTGATGCCGGATCCGGAGCTGCTGCTGCTCGACGAGCCCGCAGCGGGGCTGGATCTCGGCGGCCGCGAGGATCTGCTGCGGCGGATCGCGGCGCTTTCCCGCGATCCCAAGGCACCGCTGATGGTGATGGTCACCCACCATGTGGAGGAGGTGCCGCCCGGCTTCACCCACGCGCTGCTGCTGCGCAAGGGCACGGTGCTCGCGGCGGGCAGGGTGCAGGACGTGTTCACCGCGCGGCTGCTGTCCAGGTGCTTCGGACTGCCGCTGCTCGTCGAGCACACCGGCGCCCGGTGGACTGCGCGCGCCGCCCAGCTGCCCTGACCCTCGTTTCGTGCTTCCTGCCTCTACGATCATCACCATGCGAGGATCCGATGGGAGCCGCTGAAGCGCTCGCGATCTTCGCGGCGGGGGTGGCGGCGGGCGGGATCAACGCCGTTGTCGGCTCAGGATCGCTGATCACCTTCCCGACCTTGCTCGCGTTCGGCTTTCCCGCGGTCATCGCCAACGTGTCGAACAATGTCGGGCTCGTCTCCGGCAACGTGAGCGGCGCGTTCGGCTACCGCCGTGAGCTGGCCGGCCAGCGCGGACGGCTGCTCAGGCTCGGCGTCCTCGCCGCCGCCGGGTCGCTGGCTGGCGCGATCCTGCTGCTGTCGCTGCCGGCCAGCGCGTTCACGCTGATCGTCCCCGTGCTCATCCTGATCTCCTGCGTACTCGTGATCATCCAGCCGCGGCTGAACGCCTGGACGACCGCCAGGAGGGCTGGCCGGCGGGCTGACGGCAGCCCTGTGCTGGCCGCCGGGGTTTTCGGCTCCGCCGTCTACGGCGGCTATTTCGGCGCGGCCCAGGGCGTCCTGGTGATCGGGCTGCTCGGCAGCTTCCTCGACGATGACCTGCAGCGCGTCAACGCCGCCAAGAACGTGCTCGTCACGATCGTGAACGCGACCGCTGCCGTGGTATTCATCTTCTTCGCGCACGTCAACTGGATCGTCGTGCTGCTGATCGCGGCCGGCTCGACGGCGGGCGGCCTGCTCGGCGCGCGAGTCGGCCGGCGGCTACCGCCGCTCGCGCTGCGGATCCTCGTCGCCGCGATCGGGGTGATCGCCGCGGTAAAGCTGATCTTCTTCTGAGCCGGCCGCGCGGCGCATCCGGCCGGTCTCGCCGGCCGGCCGGGCGAGCATCCCGGCGTCGGCCGCGCGGGCCAGCAGGTCCATCGCATAGCCGCCCAGTGCTGCCGAGCCGTCCTGGATGAGCGCCACCTTGGGGAGCACCTGGTCGACCGTGATCTCGTGGGCGACCCACGTCCCGCCGCCTGCCTCGAAGTTCGCCAGCATCGGCTGCAGCCGGTCCAGGGCTCTCGCGAACCTGGCTTCCTGCGTCTGCCGTTCCTCGAACTCATCCCAGAGTGCCCGCATAGAGGAGGCCTGGCCAGCCGGCAACAGCGCGAAGATCCGGTCCGCGGCGGCCCTTTCCGCTGCTTCCTGGCGGGCGTGCTGCGCCTCGTCGGCGTAAAGGAACAGGTCGCCCGCGTCGATCTCGACCAGATCGTGCACGAGGAGCATGGCGATCACCCGTCCCAGGTCGGTGCCGGGCGGCGCATGATCGGCCAGCACCAGGGCCATCACGGCAAGGTGCCAGGAGTGCTCGGCGGAATTCTCCTGCCGCTCAGGCTCGGTGAGCCGGGTCTGCCGCAGCACGGCCTTGAGGCGGCCGGCCTCGGCCACGAATCGCATCTGCTCCTCAAGCCGCATGCCTCTATTGGAGCAGGAATGCTGGAGCAGGCGCCAGCACCGCGGGTGCCAGCAAGCAGGCGCCGGCACGGTGGCTGCGTACGGAATATGGGTGAGCTGGCGGCCGGCGCGGACTGCGCGGCGGGCACCGAGCGCAATCACAATGTGACCCCCGGTGATTGTGCCTGGTGCCGCCGTGCGATCATTTCCCTAGGGGACCCACGATGATACGGGGGACCGGCTCATCAAGGCTCGTCCTGGCGGGGCACATGCCTGGCCAGGGCGAGCTCTTTTTTGGCGGCAGATCACCGCAGCGCGCCCGGGCGCGCCCAGCTGCTTACTCGGCCCGAAGCGTGATGCCCGGCGGAATCCTGGCAGCGGCCGCCGCTGGCACCAGGGCGAGCAGGTTCCCGGCCGCCAGCAGGACACCGACGCCGAGGACGAGGGCGGGGACAGGAATGACCGTAACGGGCGCCACGCCGAGCGAGCCGGCGAAGGCCTGCCACGCCCAGCGCCCGGCGGCAACGCCCAGCGGGATGCCGATGACGGCGGCCAGCCCGATGTACGCCGCGCCGGAGGTGACTCCGGGCAGCCGCGAGATCAGCGTCATCGGGTACGCCACTGGTGCTCCCGGCAGCGTGCCGGGAACGTTGACCAGCGCGTCGCTCGCATTGCTCGATGTCAGGTAGCGGCCGTAGGCGGACGCGGTGCGGCGTGCGCCGGCCACCGCGCCCAGTGCCACGGCGCCGAGCAGCCCGCCGATCAAGGCGAGCGCGAGCGTCGCCCGCCAGGTGCTCGCGTACGTCGTTCGCCACCAAGTAGAAAGCCGTTCTCATCGCGAGGAGTCAACTCCTGGGCAGGGCAGCCGTGCGATGTGCATGGGGGCCATTGTGCGCCGTGAGGTGGCAGGCGGGCAGGGATGGCGGCACCACAGTTGCCAGGCAGCCAGCACCACCGCGGCCTTCTGCGGGATCTTCCAGGGCACGGCCCTGCCCGCGTCGCCAGGCTCGGCGTGCCGGTCCGCGGGCCGGCACGCTACGATCCCGCTCAATGGCAACGATCCGGGTCGCGCTGGCTGAGGACCATGTCCTGCTACGGGAGGGCATATCCCGGCTGGTCGCCGCCAACGAGGACTTCGAGCTGGTTGGCGTGGCGGCCGACCTGCCGCAGCTGCTCAAGGTCGTCAGCGAGCAGGAGCCCGATGTGGTCGTCACCGATATCCGGATGCCGCCGACCGGAACCGACGAGGGCATCAGGGCCGCCGCCTGGATCCGGGAGCACCACCCGCGGGCCGGCGTGGTGGTGCTCAGCCAGTACACCGCGCCCGCCTACGCGGTTGCCCTGCTCGAACATGGCTCGGCCGGCCGGGCCTACCTGCTCAAGGAGCAGGTGGCCAGCGTCGACGAGCTGGCCCGCGCCATCAGGATCGTCGCGCAAGGAGGCTCGGTGATCGACCCGCGCGTGGTAGATGAGCTGGTGCGGGTGCGCTCACGGCACACTTCGCCGCTGTCGTCACTGACCGCGCGGGAGTCGGAGATCCTGGCCGAGATGGCGCAGGGCAAGAGCAACGCGGCGATCGCCGCCACGCTCAGTGTCACCGAGCGCGCGGTCGAGAAGCACACCAACTCCATCTTCGCCAAGCTGGGATTGTCCGAGGAGAAGGACGTCAACCGCCGCGTCAAGGCGGTCCTGCTTTTCCTTAGCGAGCCAGCGGAAAGCTGACCGCTGCTGGCCGGCAGGCTGACCGCCTCCGGTCATGGGGAGCGGCCATGGGGGGGCTGGCACACTGCCAGCAGGATGGCAGCACCCTCGGCAAGGGCGGCTGCTCGTGCGAAGCTGGAACCGTGACAGCCCCGCACTCAGTCCTGGTCGTGGATGATCAGGCACCATTCCGCTCGGCAGCGAAGGCCGTCCTGCGCCGGATGGAGGGATTCGAGCTCGCGGGGGAGGCCGCCAGCGGCCCGGAAGCCATCGAGCTAGCCGACAGGCTGCACCCGGCCCTGGTGCTGATGGATATCAACATGCCGGAGATGAACGGGATCGAGGCCACCCGCCGCATCACCGCCGCGCATCCGGATATCGTCGTCATCCTGTGCTCGACCTATGAAGCGAGTGATCTGCCCAGCGGCACCGCGGCCAGCGGCGCGAGCGGCTACCTGAACAAGGAACAGCTTGCGGCCGACACGCTGCGCCAGATGTGGGAGCACCCGGACATCGGCTCACTGGGGTCCGGCTAAGTCCGCCTGGCAGCATCTCCGCCGCCACGCGAGCGGTCCGCAGCGCAGGTTGGCTGGCGTCCGGCCAGCGCGTCCGGCCAGCTGGCGTCCGGCCAGCGGCGTCAGGCCAGCGGTATCGAGCCGTGGATCTGCGCTCCGTGCCCAGGCTCGGACTGCCAGCGGACGGTGCCGCTGATCGCGCCAAGCCGGTCAGCCATGTTCACGAAGCCGTGGCCCTTGCGCGCGCGCTCGGCGTCGAAGCCGGGCCCGTCGTCGTTCACCGAGAACAGCAGGCCGCCCGAGTCCTCCCAGATCCGCACCTCGACGCGGGAATCCGGCGCATGCTTGGCGGCGTTCTGCAGCGCCTCAAGGCAGCAGAAGTAGACAGCCGCCTCGATCTCGGGGGTGTAACGGCTGATCCCCTCGCTGACCACCTCGACGGCCAGCGGGCTGCGGCTGGCAGCGGCGCGCAGCGCCTCGCCGAGGCCGCGGTCGGCGAGCAGCGGCGGGTAGATGCCGTGCGCCAGCTCGCGCAGTTCCTGGATGGTCCGCTTCACCTCGACGCCGAGTTCGTCCAGCATCTCCGCCGCGGCGGCCGGATCGTCGGCGACGATGTCGCGGGCCAGCCGCAGGTTGATCGCCAGCGCGACGAGATTCTGCTGGGCTCCGTCGTGCAGGTTCCGCTCCACCCGGCGGCGTTCTGCATCGCCGCTGGCGACAATGCGGGCCCGCGATTCACGCAGCGCCTCGGCCTGGCCGCGAAGCTCGTCCAGCGTCGTCTGCAGCGCAGTGTCGAGTTGCGCGTTGTGAAAGGCCAGCCCGACCTGGCGGGCGAGCTCGGTGAGCACGCGGTCGTCATCCTCGGAGAAGCTGTCGGCCGCGGCGGGACGCTCGACGACGATCAGGCCGAGCAGCTCGCCGCCGTGGCTGGCGGGCGCCACCCGAAGCTGCTCGTGCGGCCGGCCCTCGAGCAGCTGCGGCAGCCAGACCGATGCCCAGGCGCTGCCGGACACTCCGGCTCTGGTCACGATGGGGCGCTCGCGCGCCGTCACCACGATAGAACGGGGCCCTGCGTCGGGCACCGACACCGCTCGCTCCAGCACGTCCCCCGCTCCGGTATAGACCTCGGCTCTGGTCAGCCCCATGGTCTTGCGCAGCGACTCGGCCAGCTGCAGCAGCAGCTCGTCCATCGGGATCGCCCGGGTCAGGCGGCTGCCGAAGGTGCGGAGCGCCTCGTCGGGCGCCTCCTTGGCCCCGTAGACGAAGCGGGTGGCCGAGGCGACAAGCCGGTCCCTGGCCGGCAGGTACCCGATCGCCGCCACCGCCGCCGCCACCATCGACAGCCCGAGAACCGCGCGGTCGCCCGAATCGTGCGGCGGCGTCCCGATACCGAACACGATGACCAGGTAGATAGCCGCGACCACGATGGTGAATCCCGCTACCGACAGCACCTGGACCAGCACCCGCCCGCCAGCGGGCCCGAGCCCGCGCACCTCCCCGGCGATCATGCCGAGCGGCAGGAAGATCGCGCAGCCGGCCGTCGCGGCCGCGACCGGCCCTGGCCAGTCGACGAGCACGTGCAGGACGACGACCACCAGCGCGCAGTCGGCGGCCAGCACGGCGCCCACGCTCATCCACTGCATCCGCTCCCGGTCGCGGCCCGCCGCTGCCAGGTAACGGAGCCGCACCGCCGGCAGAGCGCAAGCGGTGGCCAGCGGCCAGATCAGCGCTACTGCCCCGGCGGCGAGGGGGCGGCCGGCGATCGTCAGCGCTATTCCGGTGGCCGCCGCGCCGGCATAGGCCAGGACCGTCCCCGCCTGCCTGCTTCGCCCGGCGAGCTGGCCATCGGGCAAGGCGAGCAGCAGGTGGACCCAGACGGCGACGAGGAACAGCACGGCGAGCGTGGCAACGGCGCGGGCAGCCCGGTGCTGGCCGCCGGTCGCCTCGTCGCCGATCCGCGAGGCGGTCAGCGCCACCGCCGCGGCCAGCGGGCCGAGCGTCACCTGCCACTGGGGTACCCGCTCCGGCGCACGGCCGAGGACGGCGGCCGACAATGCGCCGACCAGGACGAGTCCGAAGGCGACGGCCGCCGCGGCAGGGAAGGGGGCACTGACCGGTACCCGGAGCCCGACCACCGCGATCGCGGCGGTGATGACGGGCAGCAGCATGCCGGCCACGACGCGGCGAGCGGTGCTGCCGTGCCGTGGCGGCATCACGATGGGGCGATTATCAAGGGCAGTGTTCATCATCACTCCGCTCGCAGCACGGTAGCTGCCGGCGTTCGCGCGGCCCGCAGGCCGGGGACGGCGGCCACCAGGTTGGCCAGGATCAGGGCGGCAACGGCGGCCAGGGTAATCGAGACGGCGGGGATGACCGGGTCGGGGACGGCGGCCAGCTCGCTGGCGAACGCCAGCCATAGCCAGCGGCCGGCCGCGATGCCCAGCGGGATGCCGATCACCAGCCCGATCGCGGCGGTCACGGTCGCCTGCCAGGCGACGGCGGCGGCGAGCTGCGACCGGGTGAACCCGATGGTCTTCAGCAGGGCGAAGTCGCGCCTGCGGCGCCGGATCGAGGCGTTCAGCGTGAGCCCGAGCGCGCCCACGGCGCCAGCGGCCAGGCCGCCGGCCAGTACCTCCGGCATCGCGCCCATCGACTTGTAGTTCACGATCTCCGCCGGGCGCTGCGCCGCCAGCAGGTTCACGTTAACTATCTGGGAGAGGCCGTGGCTCGCTGCCAGGATCTTCGGCGAGCGCATGAGCTGGCGGTACGCACCGGCGATCCGCTGCAGTGACTGCATCCCGGCGGCCTGGCTGACGCCGGGCCGCATCCGGATGAGGATGGCGTTCGGCCCGGCCAGGGAGCCGAAGCCAGCGGCGAGCGTTGCCGTGTTGACCACCGAGGTGTCGATCAGCGCGCCGGTGCCCATGGATGCGTGCACGCCAAGGACCGTGCCGATGGCCGGCAGCGCGGCCGTGCCGACAATCCGCAGTGAGCGCGGGGCCACAATCTGTCCCTCGGATACCCGGACGCTGTCGCCGATCCGCAGGTGCAGCTGGGCCAGGGTGGCGGGGCCGAGCACGATCTGGCCCGGGCCGTCGACCGCATGGCCGGACAGTACCGGCGGGGCCACCGCGGCACGGGCCGGGGCGGTGATGACCGGGACCGTCTGGCCGCCGACCTGGGCGGTGGCGAAGTAGACCCCGGTGGTCGCGGCGACCATCTTGTCGGCACGCAATTTCGGTTCGATGAAGTGAGGCGAGAATGCCCCGTAGCCGTCGGTCGAGTACAGCGCATAGCTGAAGTTCCACCCGTACAGGGCCGGATGCGAGATGAGGGTGCTGAGGCTGGCCCCGAAGGCGAGCGTCGTGGTGACGACGAGGACCGCCAGCCCCGAGGCTGCGATGACCGAGCGCACCGGCACCGCGGTGCGCCCCTGGCCCGGCTCCAGGGCGAACCGCAGCCCGGCGACTGCCGGGACCGGCAGCCCGGCGGCCAGGCCGGCCCGTACCGCGCCAGGCACGTGCCCCGCCGCTATCCGGGTGGCGGCGCGGTGCGGCGCCTGCCGGAAGCCGATCACGCCGGCCACCGCGCCGAGGATGATAGCCAGCGCCAGTGCGCCGAGCCCGAGGACGGCCCAGTCCAGGTAGATCCCCGACTGCGGCTCGACGGCGCGGGCCGGCCCGAACAAGGTGAGCGGGGACAGCCCGGCGGCAACGGCTGCCGCCAGCAGCGAGCCGGCCGCCGTGGCGGCGAGGATGCCGGGCAGGCCGTCGGCCGCGGTCGCCGCCGGGCCGGCCCCGAGCGCCCGCAGTACCGCGGTGTCCGCGGCGCCCTCGCGCAGCTGCCGGGAGATCGACTGCGCTCCGATGATCAGCGCGGCGAGCCCGGCGATGAGCCCGAACAGGCCGAGGGCGATGGCTTCCGGCCGGATCGCCCGCTGTGCCTGCGCCTCGATCGCCGCGGTGACGTAAACCTGGAGCAGCGAGCCGGCCCCTTTGCCGGACTGGGTAAAGTGGCTGCTGCTGAGCAGATTATCGTACTCCTGCTCGACCGCGGCGTCGTCGCTGCTGCCGCCGGCTAGCTGCAGGCCCACGTATTCATAGTTGGCGCAGCAGGGCACGATCATCCTGGCCAGGGCGGGCGTTCCGATCAGGAAGCCGGTCCGGTCGCGGTCAATGTCGTCCTGGACGACCTGGGTGTTGAGTACGCCGAGCCCGACCACGGTCAGCTTGAGCTTGCGGAAGTCGGAGTGCGTTCTCGCCGCGTTGGGCAGTACGCCAACCGAGATATGCGATCCCACGTGCAGGCCGAGCACCGACGCGGCCTGGGTGGTCGCGACCACCTGGTCCGCCCGCGCCGGATTGGCGCGGTGACCCCCGACGATCGTCAGGCGGTCCTGGTCGGAGTACAGGCCGTCCAGGCTGGCGACCAGCTCTACCTGCGTGATCAGGAACGTGGCGATCCCGCCGCGCGGAGTGAGCGTGGCCGCATTGAATCCTTCGGCGGACTCGACATGCGCGACGTGCTTCAGCCGGGCAAGGCTCCCGTCGAGGAATGCCGGCGCATAGGCAGGCGTCGTGGACGGCTGCACGATCAGGTCGGAGGGGTTCGTGCCCGCCAGGTAGTCGGGGTAGGAGGAGTCGGTGCGGCGGGCTGCGACAACCGAGGCCAGGGCCACCCCGCCGACGAGGCCGACCAGCACTGCCAGGGCGACGTAGCCGGTCCACCGGCGGCGGAGCGTGGCCCGGAACCGGTACCACGCCACCTGCCGCACTTGCCTGTTCATGCCGGCCCCATGATGCGCATCGGCGTCACTCCGACCTCAGCGCGAGCGCGGCACTCGTGCGGGCCGCGGCCCGGCCGGGCAGGGCGGCGACGAGGTTGGCCAGGATCAGGGCGGCGGCGGCGGCCAGCGCGATCGAGACGGCCGGGATGACGGGGTCGGGGACGGCGGAGAGCTGGCGGGCGAACAGCAGCCACAGCCAGCGGCCCGCCGCGATCCCCAGCGGGACGCCGATCAGCAGGCCGACGGCAGCGATGACGGTCGACTGCCAGGCCACCGCCGCCGCTATCTGACCGCGGGTAAATCCCAGCGTCTTCAGTAGCGCGAAGTCACGGCGGCGGCGGCGCACGGACGCAACCAGGGTGAGCCCGAGCGCGGCCACGGTCGCGGCGGCCAGCCCGCCGGCCAGGATGGCGGGCATCGAGCCCATCGACCGGTAATTCACGATCTCGGCCGGCCGCTGGGCCGGCAGCAGGTCCACGGTGTCCGCGAAGGAGGTACCGCCGCTGGCGGCCACCACCCGCGGCGAGTTCAGTGTCCGCGTGATCTGCCGGCTGATCGCCTGCAGCGACCCGAGGCCGGCCGCCTGGCTAACGCCGGGCCGCAGCCGCACCAGGATGGCGTTCGGACCGGACAGAAGGGGACCGAACGGACCGGAGGCACTTCCCGGGAGAACCGCCGTGGAGAAGAGCGCCCCGGTGCTCATCGAGGAATGGACGCTCAGCACGCCGCCGATCGCCGGCATGGTGGCCGTGCCCGCGATCCGCAGCCGGACATGGAAGTTACCGCTGGCCAGTGTCACCGTGTCGCCGACCCGCTTGTGCAGCTGAGCGAGGGTGGCCGGGCCGAGCACGACCTGGTGGCTGCCGTCGAGGCCGTGACCGGACAGGACGGGCGGGCCCACGGCCGGGCGGGTGGGGGCCACGATGGCCGGCACGGTCTGGCCGTCGACCTGGACCGTCACGAAGGACACCCCGGTGGTGGCGGCCACGGCCCGGTCGTGGGCCAGCAGCGGGCCGGCCCACTTGACGGGCACAGAACCCCAGCCCTGGACCGCGTAGTAGGCGTAGCTGAAGTTCCACCCGTACAGTGCCGGATGCGTGATCAAGGTGGTGAGGCTGGCACCGAAGGTCAGCGTGGCGGTGACCACGGTCATGGCCAGCACCGCGCCGGCCATGACTGAGCGGACCGGGACAGCGGTGCGCCCCCGCCCTGGCTCCAGGGCCAGCCGCATGCCTTCCACCCCCGAGGCTGGCAGCCTGGGGGCAAGCATCGCCCTGACCGCGCCCGCCCCGCGCCCAGCGACCTGCTCGCGGGCGGCCACCCGATGCGGCGCCTGCCGGTGGGCGGTCACTGCCGCCACGCCGCCAAGGACGAGGAGCAGCCCCGCCGCGCCAAGGACGAGCACTGCCGGATCGAGGTAGATCCCGCGTCCGGGGTCTACCTTCCGTACCGGTCCGAACAGCGAAAACGGTGACAAGCCGATAGCGGTGGCAACGGCGAGCAGCGACCCGAGCGTGATCGCCGCCAGGATGCCAGGCAGCCCGTCGGCCATGATCGCCGCGGGCCCGGCACCGAGTGCCCGCAGTACCCCGGTGTCATCCGCGCCCGCCCGGATCTGGCGGGACAGCGACTGGGTAGCGATGATCAGCGCCGCGAGCCCGGCGATCAGCCCGAAAACCGCGAGGGCGATGGCCTCCGGGCGGATCGCCCGCTGGGCCTGCGCCTCGATGGCGGCCGTAATGTAGACGTAGAGCTCGGATGAGCCGGTCTTAATGTAGGAACTGGTGGCCACCAGATGCTGGTACTCCTTGCCGGCCACCGTGTCATACCGGCTGCCGCCGTCCAGGCGCAGGCCGACGTTCATGCCGCTGGCACAGCAGGAGGCGAACTCCCGGGCGAGCGCGGGCGTGCCGAGCAGGAAGCCGGTCCGGCCGGCGTCGATACCGTCCTGGAGCACCTGGGTGTTGAACACCCCGATCCCGGTGACCGTCAGTTCCGCTCGCCGGCTGGCGGGAATGCGGGGGCTCTGCTGGGAGCTGCTGATCAGCCCTACCCGTACGTGCGACCCGACCTGAAGGTGGAGCAGGGCGGCGGCATCCGGGCTGGCCACCACCTCGTCCGCCCGCGCCGGATTGGCCCGGCGCCCGCGCACGATCGTCACCCGGTCCTGGTCGTAGTAGAGGCCATGAGGGCTGGCGAGGGTGGCGGCCAGCTGCACATGCGCGAGCAGGACCGTGCCGAGCTTTCCGGCCGGCGTGAGGGTCACCGCGTTGAAGGGCACCGCGACCGCGACCGCCCGCACGTGCGGCAGCCCGCTCAGCTGGCGAACGAAGCCCGGCGAGTAATTCGTCTTGGTGAATGGCTGCACCACAAGGTCCGAGGGGTTGGTGCTGGCCAGGAACTTCGGATACGAGCCATAGGTGCGGCGGGCGGCTACCACCGACGCCATCGCCACGCCGCCGACCAGGCCGATGAGCACGGCCAGCGCGAGATAACCGGCCCACCGGCGGCGGAAGGTGGCCCGGAACCGGTACCACGCCGTCCGCAGCACCGGCCCGTTCATGCCGGCCCCATGATGCGCATCGGCGTCACTCCGACCTCAGCACCAGCGCGGCGCGGGTGCGGGCGGCGGACCGCCCGGGCAGGGCGGCGACGAGGTTGGCCAGGACCAGGGCGGCCAGGGCCGCCAGGGCGATCGAGGCGGCCGGGACGACCGGGTCGGGCACGGCCGACAGTTCACCGGCGAACAGCAGCCATAGCCAGCGGCCGGCCGCGATTCCCAGCGGCACGCCGATCACCAGGCCGATGGCGATAACGACTGTCGACTGCCAGGCGATGGCCGCCGAGAGCTGGCGGCGGGTGAAGCCGAGCGTTTTCAGCAGCGCGAAGTCACGGCGGCGGCGGCGCACCGAGGTGACCAGCGTGAGCCCGAGGGCGGCGACCGCCCCGGCGGCAAGCCCGCCGGAGAGGATCGCCGGCAGCGTTCCCATCGTCTTGTAGTTCACGATCTCGGCTGGCCGCTGCGCTGGCAGCACGCTGGCCTGGATCTGCAGCGCTGACGGGCCGGCGTGCGCCAGCAACTGCGGCGAGTGCGCAATCTGGTTGTACTCGGCAGCGATCTTCTGCAGCGACCGCAGGCCGGCCGTCTGGCTGGTGCCGGGGCGCAGCCGCACGAAGATGGAATTGGGGCCGTTTTCCGGGCCGTACTCGCGGGTGAACACTGACGCAGGCACGACCGTCGTGGCGAAGAGGGCTCCGGTGCCCAGTGAGGCGTGCACGCCGAGAGTGTCGCCGATGGTCGGCAGGGCAGCGGTGCCCACGATCCGCAGCTCGGTACCGCGGATGACGTTGCCCAGGTAGACCCGCACGGTGTCGCCGATCCGCTTGTGCAACTGGGCCAGCGTGGCCGGGCCGAGCACTATCTGGCCAGACCCGTCCAGCCCGCGGCCGTGCAGGATCCGCGGGCCCACCGCGGGGTGAACCGGGGAGAGGATGGCCGGGACCGTCTGTTGCGTGCGGTCGATCTGGACCGTCAGGAAGTACACGCCGGTGGCGGCCTGGACCGAGCGGTCATGGTCCACCAGCTGGGTAACCTGCGGGGGGAACGGCCCCCAGCCGTCGGTCGAGTACAGCGCGTAGTTGAAGTTCCAGCCGTAAAGAGCCGGGTGCGAGACCAGGGTATTGAGGCTCGCACCGAAGGTGAGCGTGGCCATGACGACGCCGATGGCCAGCACCGCGCCGACGATGACCGAGCGCACCGGCACTGCGGTCCGGCCGTGCCCCGGCTCCAGGGCGAACCGCGTACCCGCCACCACCGGTGCCGGCAGCCCGGCGGCCAGCGCCGCCCGGACTGCGCCGGACCCGCGCCCGCCCGCCTGCCCGCGGGCGACCACCCGGTGCGGCGCCAGGCGGTAGCCGATGACGGCAGCCACCGCGCCGAGGACCGCGAACAGGAAAAGCGCGCCCAGTCCCAGCACCGCCGTGTCCAGGTAGATCCCGGCCGAGGGCTCAGCGCTTCGCACCGGCCCGAACAAGGTCAGCGGCGACAGGCCGACGGTCACCGCCGCGGCCAGCACCGATCCGGCAGCGATGGCGCCGATGATTCCCGGCAGCCCGTCGGCCGTGGTCGCCGCGGGGCCAGCGCCCAGCCCGCGCAGGATCTCGGTGTCGCCGGAACCGGCCTGCACCTGCCGGGAGATCGACTGGACGCCGATCAGCAGCGCGGCGAGCCCGGCGATCACCCCGAACACGCCCAGCGCGATCGCCTCCGGGCGGATCGCCCGCTGCGCTTCCGCCTCGATGTCCGAGGTGCTGTAAACCTGCAGGACCTGGAGGAGCTGACCCCCTCCATGTGCATAGAAGGAACTGGTGTTCTCCAGCTGCTCGTACTCCCGGGCGACGACCGCGTCATCGCGGCTCCCGCCCGTCAGCTGCAGGCCGACGTAAGCGTCACTAGTGCAGCAAGCTCGGAACTCCCTGGCCAGCGCAGGCGCGCCGAGCAGGAGACCTGTCCGGCCGGAGTCAATGTCGTCCTGCAGGACCTGGGTGTTAAACACCCCGATCCCGACCACCGTCAGGTCGAGCTTCCGGTAGAAGGGGGTGATCTTTTTCTGCGAGCCTGACCAAACTCCGACCGGCATGCGCGACCCCACGTGCAGGCCCAGCAGGGCGGCGGCCCGCGTACTGGCCACGATTTCGTCCGGGTGTGCCGGGTTGACCGCCCGTCCCGCCGTAATCGTGACCCGGTTCTGCTCGGTGAACATTCCGTCAGTGCTGGAGATGAGCTGCACCTGGGATTGGAGCACGGTGCCGACCCCGCCGCGTGGCGTGACGATTGCCGCGCCCACCGATGTGGCAGTCTCCGCCTGCTTCACATGAGGAAGCCTGCCAACCTGCGCGAGGAAGTTGAGAACGTCCTGGTAGGTGCCCGATCCCCCGTTCGGCTGCACGATCAGGTCGGAGGGATTGGTGCTGGCGAGGAACTTCGGGTACGACGAGTCGGTGCGGCGGGCGGCCACCAGCGACGCCATCGCCACGCCGCCCAGCAGCCCGATCAGCACGGCGAGGGTCAGGTAGCCGCCCAGCCGGCGGCGGAAGGTAACCCGGAACCGGTACCAGAGGACTTGCGTGGTAGCTCGGCTCAGGATCACCGGGCCGTGGCCGGGATGCTCTGGTCGCGCCCCGGCTCGCCTCCTGCCGTCGCGGGCAGGATGCGCCCGTCGAGCATGCGCACGATGCGCTGGGCGGCTGCGGCTACCTGGGCATCGTGGGTGACGAGGACGATGGTCTGCCCGCCGGCGTGCAGCCGGCTCAGCAGCTCGATGACCTCCTGGCCGCCGTCGGAGTCGAGCGCCCCGGTGGGCTCGTCGGCGAGCAGCAGGGTGGGCTCATTCGCCAGCGCCCTGGCGATCGCCAGCCGCTGCCGCTGACCGCCGGACAGCACGCCGGGAGCCGCTGCCGCCTTGTCACCGATGCCGAGCAGGTCAAGCAGGTCGCGGGCCCTCGTCTCGGCCATCCGCCGCTTGCGGCCGGCGATCACCGCGGGCAGGGCCACGTTCTCCAGCACCGTCATTCCCTCCAGCAGGTTGAAGAACTGGAAGATGATGCCGATGTGCTTGCGGCGCAGCCGGGCCAGGTCATCCTCGCCGCGCCCGGTCACTTCCTCGTCGGCGACCATGATCGTGCCCTCGTCGGGAAGCTCAAGCCCGGCCACGAGGTTCAGCAGCGTCGACTTGCCGCAGCCCGATGGCCCCATCAGCGCGACGAACTCGCCCGCCGCCACGGTCAGGTCAACGCCGCGCAGCGCCCGCACGGGCGCGTTCTCGGCCTCGAATGTCTTGCGCACGCCGCGCACTGTCAGGGCCGGCAGCTTCTCGTCCATCAGGTCCCCCCTGGGGGTCATCGGGTCATCTTGTCTGGGGTAATCGGTCCGGGTCCGTCGGGTCCGGTCCGTCGGGTCTTCGGGTCCGGTGTCATCAGGTCATCGGCTCCGGGGTGGTCAGAAGCCCCCGCGGAATGGCGGGGGCGGGAATGTCGAGCTGCGTGATCTTGTAGGCGACTATCGCCGCATCACGGCCCTTGACCAGCTGGGCGGGCAGCGCAACCATCATCATGGGCACGGTCATGGCCTTGCTGGTGGCCTCCGACAGCACGGTCTCGCCGGCCGCCGCGAGCTGCTGCAGCCGCTGGGACAGGTTGACGGTGTCGCCGACAAGCGTGTACTCCAGCCGTTCCTCGGAGCCGAGCAGCGCTGCGGCGGCCTCGCCGGTGGACAGCCCGATGCCCAGGCCGAAGGCGGGCAGCCCGTCGGCCGCCCACCGGGCGTTGATCTCTGCCTGCAGGGAGTGCATGGCCGCCGCCGCCAGTGCTGAGTGGTCGGCGTGATCCGGCTGCGGGAACGGGGCGCCGAAGACCGCCATCACCGCGTCGCCGACGAATTGCATCACTGTCCCCCCCTCGCCGAGAATGGCATGGTTCATCGCCGCCCGGTGAGTATTGAGCTGCCCGGCCAGCTGGCTCGGGTCGGCGTGCTCGGCGATGGTCGAGTACGACCTGATATCGCTCATCAGCACGGTCACCACCACGCGCTCGGTCTCGCCGATGCGCTGGTGCCCGCCGCGGAGCTTCTCGGCCAGTCCGCCGGGCAGCAGGCGGGACAGCGTCTCGCCTTGCTCCTCGCGATCGACGATCGCCTGATGGAGCAGCCGGAGCCGGTTCAGCGCCGCCGGGCTCCCGGACGCGACGCCCGCGGCCAGCTTGACGAAGACCGCTTCCACCTCGGCGTCGATTGCCTCCGGCGGCACCTTCCGTGCCGCCGCGATGGCCTTGATCGGCTTGCCCTCGGCCACCATCCCGAGCAGTTCCTCCTCGGCGGGCAGCAGGCCTCCCGGCGCGACGACCGGGCGGACCAGCGCCTCGACGATCGTCGGGTCGAGTGCGGTGCCGCCGGTGGCCACGGCGCGGATGGCGTCGGCCAGCTGGTTGCCCTCGGCGACGCGGTCCTTCAGCAGGTAGCCGTAGCCAGCGGAGCCCTCGGCGAGCAGTGAGACGGCGTACTCGGGGTCGTCGTACTGAGAGAGCACCACGACCCCGGTCCCGGGGTGGCGCTTGCGTACCTCCTTCGCCGCATCGATGCCCTCGCGATGAAACGCGGGCGGCATGCGGACATCGGTGACGAGCACCTGCGGCTCGAATTCGGCGCAGCCGCTGACGACTCCGTCGTAGTCGGCGGCCACTCCCACCACGCGCAGGTCCGCGTTGCGCTCGATGAGCGCGCGCACTCCCTCGCGCACGATCAGGTTGTCATCGGCGAGGAAAACGTCGATGGCATGGCCGGGGGGCGCCGCAGAGTGCTGCATCCAGCTATTTTTCGCACACGCCCGGCGTGACTGCCAGTGCGCAGCCCACCTGATTGCCGGTGGTACTAGCACACCAGGAAACGCCAGGCACCATCCCGCCGGTGAGATCGGTGGTGCTAGGCACACCTGAAAAGGCCAGCCACTACCCTGGCAAGCCGCCATGGCGAGGGCAATCATGAACCCATGCGACATGAATGCTGCATCACCTCACTGTCCTGGATCCCGTCGGAAGCGGTCACCGGAGGAACCCGGGTGGCTTTCGATGCCGGGTTCACCCACTATGACGACCCGCCGCCCGGTGAGCTCGGCGACATCGAGGAACTGCGAGCCGGTGACCGGTTCCGTTTTGCCAATGTTCTTCGGGCCTGGATCGACGTCGACGACTCAGGGCGGATCACCGGTTCCGGCTACGGCGGCGGGGGCATGATGGGCTCCACCACCGTCAACCTGGGCGGCCTGCATTACCGTTTCCAGGCGGTCCAGCTCCCCGATCTGCAGCGTGATCCGGAATCCGGGGACACCTCGGTGCACTTCGTGCAGACCACCGGCGGCCGGACCGGACTGCCGGCCCCCCGGCGGGTGCGGCGGCGGCCGTTTGTCCAGTGGCAGGCCCCGCTGGTGTGGACGACACTGTCGCTCACGCTGCACGCCGACGGCCGATCTGAGTTCGCGATGACCGGGGCCAGCCCGTTCCCCCGGCACTGGGTCTACGACGGCGACGGCCAGCTTTCGCACAAGTCCGGCCTGACCGATTTCCGTGACTGGTATCGCAAGTCGTTCGGCCGCCACAGCCCGTGGGGAGACGAGGACTCGCCCGCGCTGGTCACGGTGGTGGAGACGGCGCTGGAAAGGTCCCTGTCGGTGCAGCTGATGCACGGCGCGGCCAAGCCCCGCATCCAGCGGGTCCGGGCTGGTGACACCCTGGTCCGCCAGGGCGAGCCTGGCACCGACATCTACCTGGTTCTTGACGGGGTCATCCGGGTCGAGCGGGACGGCGAGCGGCTGGCGGAATACGGGCCAGGCGCGCTCCTCGGGGAGCGGGCTCATCTTGAGGGCGGCGTCCGCACCTCCTCGCTGGTCGCGGTCACGGCCTGCAAGGTGGCGGCGGTCGACGCCGGGCAGCTCGATCGGTCTGCGCTGGAGGAGCTTTCCGGCGGGCATCGCCGAGAAGATTCCGGCCAGGCCTGAGCGTGCGGCTGAACTTCTGCGGGACCCGCGGTTCAACCCAGGCCGTCGGGGCCGAGTTCCTCCGCTACGGCGGTCATACCTCGTGCGTGGCCGTGTCCCATGGCGAAGACGCTGTGCCGACGCTCATCCTGGACGCGGGCACGGGCCTGCGCGAGGTCACTGCGCTGATGGCCGGCCGGCCGTTCGCCGGCACGATCCTGCTCTCGCACCTGCACTGGGATCATGTGCACGGGCTGCCGTTCTTCCGGGCCGCGGACACCGACGGTGCCAGGGTCACGCTGCTGCTGCCCGAGCAGGAGGACGGCGCCTGCGCGGAGGCGGTGCTTGAACGCGGCATGTCGCCGCCGCATTTCCCGATCCGGCCGCGTGACCTGCGCGGCGCCTGGACGTTCGGCACGCTGATGCCAGGGCGGCACGCTGTCGAAGGGTTCACGGTCCAGGCCCGCGAGATCCCGCATAAGGGCGGCAAGACGTTCGGCTACCGGATTAGCGACGGAAAATCCGTTATCGCCTATCTGCCTGATCATTGCCCGACGAACCTCGGGCCGGGGCCCGACTGCCTGGGGGAGTACCATGCCGCCGCCGTCGAGCTGGCCAAGGGCGCGGACGTCCTGGTGCACGACGCGTCGCTGCTGCCCGAGGAGGTGGCCGCCGATGCCTCGTTCGGCCACGCGGCGGCGGACTATGCGGTCGGCCTGGCCGTGGCTGCGGGGGCGCGGCGGGTGGTGCTGTTCCATCATCGGCCCAACCGCACGGACACCGAGCTCGATGATCTGGGCGGCCGGCTCGCGCGGGGGCCCGTGCCGGTCACGGTCGCCGCGGACAAGGGGATACTCGAACTGTGAAACCGACCGGCCCGGACGCGGTAGTTGTCGGCTCTGGCCCGAACGGGCTGGCGGCCGCCCTGATCATGGCCAGGGCGGGCCTTACCGTGCAGGTTTTCGAGGGGGGCGAGACTCCCGGCGGCGGATGCCGGACGCAGGAGATCACCCTGCCCGGCTTCCACCACGACATCTGCTCGGCGGTGCATCCGCTGGCCGCCGCCTCGCCGTTCTTCACCGGGACCGACCTGGCGGCGGCCGGAGTCAGGCTGCTGACGCCGCCGGTCGCGTTCGCCAACCCGATCGATGGCGGGCGTGCCGGTGCGGTGGCCGGATCGGTGCAGGACACGGCGGCCGGGCTGGGCGCGGACGCCGGCGCCTACCGGCGGCTGCTCGGGCCGCTGGTGCGCGATGCTGACTCCATCCTGCCCGCGATCCTTGCCCCGCTCAGGTCCATCCCGCCGCATCCGGTGGCCGTCGCGCGCTTCGGCCTTGAAGCGCTGCTGCCGGTCTCCCAGCTAGGCCGCAGATTCAAGACTCAGGAAGCCAGGGCGCTGCTGGCAGGCGTGTCCGCGCACTCCTTCCTGCCGCTCGATGCCCCCGGCAGCGGCGGCTTCGGGCTCCTGCTGACGCTCATCGCGCACTCGGTCGGCTGGCCCGTCGTCGAGGGCGGCAGCGCGCGCATCATCGATGCCCTGGTCCGTGAGCTCACCTCGCTCGGCGGTCAGGTGATCACCGGCCAGTGGATCAAGAGCCTGGCGGATCTGCCGCCGGCCAGGGCCACCCTGCTGGACATCACGCCACGCCAGTTCATCGCGCTGGCGGGCGATGCGCTGCCTTCCCGTTACGCCCGGGCGCTGGCGGGGTTCAGGTACGGGCCCGGAATCTGCAAGGTCGACTGGGCGCTCAGCGGCCCGGTCCCCTGGACTGCGGATGTCTGCCGCCGGGCCGGGACGCTGCATCTGGGCGGCACGTTCGCGGAGACTGCCCGTGCCGAGGCCGAGGTGACAGCCGGGAAGCACCCGGAAAGCCCGTTCTGCATCGTGGCGCAGCCTGGCGTCGTGGACCCGTCCCGTGCCCCGGCAGGCAAGCAGACGCTATGGGGCTACTGTCATGTGCCGGCTGGCTCGACGGTGGACATGACCGGCCGGATCGAGGCGCAGATCGAGCGCTTCGCACCGGGCTTCCGCGACCTGATCCTGGCCAGGTCCACCAGGACGGCAGCCGAGGTGGAGGAGCACAACCCGAACTACGTGGGCGGTGACATCGCGGCCGGCCTGGGGACGCTGCGCCAGACGGTGTTCCGGCCGGCCATCCGGTGGAACCCGTACCGGACTGCCCTGAAGGGCGTCTACCTGTGCTCGTCATCGACATCGCCCGGTGGCGGGGTGCACGGCATGTGCGGCATGTGGGCAGCCAGGGCCGCCCTCGCTGACCTGGGCGGCCCGTAGAGTTCACGGCGGTAGTCCGGGCCTGCGCAATGCCGGGCCGGCAGGTTGTCCGCCATGCTTAAGCTCCCTGATAGTCGGTCGGCATCCCGGTGACCGGAGTCAGGTGCGCTGTGCGGCGATGAGATCCCGGTACCAGCCGAAGGAGGCCTTCGGGGTGCGCTGCTGGGTCGCGAAGTCAATGTGCACGAGGCCGAACCGCTGGTTGTAGCCCTCGGCCCACTCGAAATTGTCGATCAGTGACCAGGTCAGGTAGCCGCGCACGTCCACGCCGGCGGTGATGGCCTCATGCAGCGCCCTGAGATGGCCGTCCAGGTACCTGATCCGCGGCTGGTCGTCGACAGTTCCGTCCGCAGCCACGACATCATCCGCAGAGCATCCGTTCTCGGTGATGTAGACCGGCGGCAGCGCCTGGCCATACCGCTCCCGCAGGAGCAGCAGCATCTCGCGCAGGCCCGCCGGAACGACGGGCCAGCCGAAGGCGGTCACCGGGTAGCCGGGAATGGGCTCCCGATGGAACGGCAGTGCTGAGTCCGGCGGCGGCGAGTCCGGCAGTGCCGAGTCCGGCGGCGGCGAGTCCGGCGGCGGCGAGTCCGGCAGTGCCGAGTCCGGCAGCGCCGACAGCCGAGCCGGTGAGTAGTAGTTCACCCCCAGCGCGTCGAGCGGGGCGGAGATCAGCGCGAGATCGCCGTCCCGCACGTAGCCGGGGCTGTTGCCTATCCCGAAGGCGGACAGGTCCGGGTAAGCCCCGAGCAGCACCGGATCGGTGAAGAGCCGGTTCTGCAGGGCGTCGTAGGCGCCGGCCGCGGCCGCGTCGGCGGGGCTGTCGCTCGCGGGCCACGCCGGAGCGTAATTGTTGGTGATCGCCACCTGCCGCGCGCCGGCCGACCGGAGGGAGGCCATCGCCAGGCCATGCCCGAGCAGCTGGTGGTGCGCGGTGGGTAGCGCCCCCAGCATCAGTGCCTGGCCGGGTGCGTGGGTGCCGAGCCCGTATCCCATGGTGGTGACTACGAAAGGCTCGTTCAGCGTTATCCAGAGCGGTATCCGGTCGGCGAGCCGCCGTGCGGCCAGCGCCGCGTAGTCAGCAAAGCGGTAGGCCGTGTCCCTCGCCAGCCAGCCGCCCTGGTCCTCGAGCGGCTGCGGGAGGTCCCAGTGGAACAAGGTGGGCACCGGCGTGATCCCGGCGGCTAGCAGCGCATCGGTCAGCCGGTCGTAGAAGTCGAGGCCCCGGTCGTTAGCGGGGCCGTGCCCCTGCGGCTGCACCCGTGGCCATGCGACGGAGAACCGGTACGCGGTGATGCCAAGCCGGGCCATCAGCCCGACGTCCTCGGGCCAGCGATGGTAGTGATCGGCCGCGACGTCGCCGGTATGGCCGTCCCGGATCGCGCCTGGCCGCCGGCAGAACGTGTCCCAGACCGAGTCCCCCCGGCCATCCGCCGCGACCGCGCCTTCGATCTGGTACGCGGCGGTGGCGGCGCCCCAGGCGAAGCCGGCCGGGAACTGCGGCATCGGAAGATCGTTCACGTGGCGATCGTATGCCGGGCGAGTGCGGCTGAGGAAGCGGGTGCAGGCCAAGAACCGGGCGCGGCCCAGGAACCGGGCGCGGCCCAGGAACCGGGCGCGGCCCAGGAACCGGGCGCGGGCCATGAGCCAGCGCACTAGCCTCGGCGGATGACCGCTCGCCCGTTTGTGCCCGCCGACCTCACCGTCCCGCGCGGGCTGCTCGCGCCGCCCTTCCGGCTTGTGCCGCTGGGACCGCAGCACAACAGCGCCGACTATGCGGCGTGGACGTCCAGCATCGAGCACATCAGGGCGACCCCTGGCTTCGCCGGCCGCGACTGGCCCGACCCGCGGATGTCACCGGAAGACAACCTCGCCGACCTTGAACGGCACGCGGACGATTTCGCCCGGCGGGCCGGATTCACCTACACCGTCATCGAGATCGCCAGCGGCGAGATCATCGGCTGCGTCTACATCTATCCGGCCCGCGACGAGGACCACGACGCTGACGTCAGGTCGTGGGTGCGGGCCGACCGGGCCAGCCTGGACAAGGCTCTCTACGATGCCGTCGGCACCTGGCTGTCCGCCGCCTGGCCATTCCAGCCAGTCAACTACGATCCCCGCTGACGGAAGGCAGCCCTGCCCGCCCGCGACCGCCGTGCCAGCGTCTGCCGTGCCAGCGTCTGCTGTGCCAGCGTCTGCTGTGCCAGCGTCTGCTGTGCCAGCGTCTGCTGTGCCAGCGTCTGCATTTCATGATCACGGAGGATCCGCACGCTGCAACGAGCCGGATCCTCCGTGATCATGAAACGGTCGGCCGGGACTGGCGCTGGCCTACTGGTGCATCGGGTCCTCGTGATCGACGTGACCGGCTAGCTCAAGCTGAAAAGTGGAGTGCTCTACGTCAAAGTGCCCGCGCAGGCATTCCTGGAGCCGATCGAGTATGACCCCGCTGCGGCCGTCGGTCAGGACCTCCGCCTCGACGACCACGTGCGCGGAAAGCACGGGCAGGCCGGACGTGATCGTCCAGGCATGCAGCTCGTGCACGCCCTGTACGCCGCCGAGCTCGGTCATGTGGCGGCGGACCTCGGCGAGGTCGATGCCCCGCGGGCTCGCCTCGAGCAGGACGTCGATTGCCTCCCGCAGCAGCCGCCAGGTCCTTGGCAGGATCAGGAAGCCCACGGCCAGCGAGGCGATCGGGTCGGCGCGGGTGAATCCAGTGGCGGCGATCACGATTCCGGTAACAATGACGGCGGCGGCGCCCAGCGCATCCGACCCCACCTCGAGGAAGGCGCCGCGCACATTGAGGCTCTCTGCCTGGCCGCGGCGGAGCAGCAGCAGCGAGGTGCCGTTGGCGGTGAGGGCGATCACGCCGAACACTACGAGCAGCCCGCTATTGACGGCCGACGGTGACATCAGCCGCTGGATGGCCTCGGTGAAGATGAACGCCGCCATGCCGAAGAGCAGCAGCGCGTTCACCATCGCGGCCAGGATTTCGGCACGCGCGTAGCCGAAGGTGCGCCGGGTGGTGGCCGGCCGGGCGGCAAAGTAGGCGGCGAGAAGGGACAGCCCGACGCCCGCAGCGTCCGCGGCCATGTGCGCCGCATCGGCGAGCAGCACCAGCGAGCCGGTGACGAGGGCGCCGATGATCTCGGCGATGGCGATCAGCGTGGTCAGGGCTAGGACGGCGGTCAGCGCGCCCCGGTGACGGCCGGTCGCGGTGACCCCGTGCAGGTGCGAGTGCCCGTGCCCGGGCGCGCCCGGGCCGGTGCCGTTGGTGCTCTGTGGCGTCATGTCTCCTTGCCGGGGTTCCGGCGGTTGCGCCGTGCCTTGCCCCCCTCCGGCCCGGCCGCGCCCGGCGGGTTGGCAGGACCATGCGCGAGCAGCTCGTAGGCGGGGTTGATCATGACCGGCTCGCCGTCTTGAATGCCGACCGGGCCGCGGAACCTTATCCGGGCTCCGCAGTCGAGCCCGGGGATATGCGAGCGCCCGTAGAACAGGGCCGTCAGCTGGCCTGTCGAGTCCGCGATCTCGGCGGCGAGCACGGTGTTCCGCTCCACCGGGCGAATCTCGACAGCGTAGATGCGCCCCTCAACCGTCGCCCTGCCGGGCTTGGTCAGCGAGCCGATCGCATTGACACCTTGCGACGGGATAGGCCGGTCGGCGTTGGCGGCGGTATCGGCATCGGCATCGCCTGCGGGCGTGAGGGCCGGCTTTCCGGCCGATCCAGGCACTCCGCCGTGCCCTGGCTGTGCGGCATGCCCCGGCTGCACGCCGTGCCCTGGCTGTGCAGCATGCCCCGGCTGCACGCCGTGCCCCGGCTGTGCGCCATGGCCCGGCTGCACGCCATGGCCCGGCTGCACGCCAGGCCCGGGCTTCTCCGCAGTGCCGGGCTTCTCGTGCCCCGGCTGATCAGGGAATCCGGGCTGGCTGGCGGATTCCGGCTGGTCAGCCTCCGCGCCCGGCGCGCGCTCAGTGGCTGCCCTGGCATGACGCTCCTGCAGCCTTTCTACCCGGCTGCGGACGTCGAACGGCACGATGGTGGCCGCCGCATGCGGGATCCGGCTGACCACTCCGGCAATCTTGTCCGCGGTGCGGTCGTGCAGCAGGCGGCCCAGCAGTGGCGAGTAACTGCGCCGGGGCAGGATCGCGGTGACCCCTACCCCCGGCACTGACGCCTCGTCATCGACCAGCTCCGCTGCGGCCCTGGCAATCCGCCGGTCCGGGCAGTCGATGAAGTCGAGCACGACACCCGTGTTCGCGCGCATCCAGGTCTGGCGCAGCGTATCGGCCTGCGCGCTGTCGATCACGAAGTGCACAGCGCGAAGCGTGGTTGGCCGCAGGCTCCGCGCGTAGCGCAGTGCGGCGAGCGTGGCGAGGTCGCAGTCGTCCACGAAAACGTAGACGCTGCGGCGTGCGTAAGTCGGCGGCTCGGGGGGCCGGTTACGGCTGCCGATCCGTTGCAGGACGTCGGCCTCCATCTTGTACTCCCTGTTCAGCCTGATGAGCGTGGGCACGCCGACCATAAAGAGCACGACCACGAGCCAGGCGCCCTCAGCGAACTTGACCACCACGAAGATCAGCACGATGATCAGCGACGTCACGCCCGCCGAGAAGTTGATCACTACCCGGCGCCGCCACGCCGACTCCCTGACCCTGTGGTGGTACTTGGCCATGCCGAATCCGGCCATGGTGAACGCGGTGAAAACCCCGATCGCGTAGAACGGCACCAGGTTGTTGACCTTGGCCTGGGTGGCGGCCAGCAGGACGGAGGACAGCACGGCGAGCACGACGATGCCGTTGGAGAAGACCAGCCGGTGGCCGCGCTTGGTCAGCCAGCGGGGCAGGAAGGCGTCCTCGGCCACGAAGCTGGCCAGGAAGGGGAAGCCGTTGAAGCTGGTATTGCCCCCGGTGTAGAGGATCAGCGCGGTGGCGGCCTGGACCAGGATCCACATGCCGTTGCCGAAGACCGAGTGGCCGAAGACGATCCTGGCTTCCTGGGAGATGACCGTGGGCACCCCGGACATGTACGGCGCAGCGTGCGTCACGTGCGCCAGCCAGGAGATTCCGGCGACCAGGGATCCGAGTATGACGCCCTCGGTCACGAGCACCCGGCGGGCGTTGATGCCCTCAGGCGGCTTGAACGCGCTCACCGCGTTCGACACGGCCTCAATGCCGGTGAGCGAGGAACCGCCGTTGGCGAACGCCTTCAACAGGACGAAGACCATGGCGAAGGCGATCAGCCGGCTGTCGGCCGGAGCGTGCGTGTACTGCCCGGGCACCGGGTAGTGGTAGTGCCCGAGCGTGCCGAGCGCCTGACGTACCAGGCCCACGACGATCATGATGGTCACCGTGGCGGTGAACAGGTAGGTGGGCACCGCGAACGCCCGCCCGGCCTCGCGGATCCCGCGCAGGTTGCCGTAGCACATCAGGATCACGATGCCGATCGAGATCAGCGTAATGGTCGTCTGGTTATCGATGGCGGGCCAGGCGGACGCGACGGCCGCTGTTCCGGCTGCCACTTGCACCGCCACGGTGACCACGTAGTCGATGAGCAGCGCGACCGCCGCGACCTGGGCAACCCTGGGGCCGAAGTTCTCCCGTGCGACCACGTAGGACCCGCCGGCTCTGGTGTAGACCGAGACGACCTCGCGATAGGACAGCACCACTAGCGCCATCACGAACAGGACAACGCCGGTCAGCGGCAGAATGAGCGTGAATGCCGTGATGGCCAGGCCGCCCCTGAGCAATTCGATCAGGATTTCCTCGGTGCCGTAGGCCGAGGAGGAGATCCCGTCAGGCGCGAGCACGCCGAGCGCGAGCCGCTTGGACAGGCGCTGCTCGCCGAGTTCCTCATTCACTAGCGGCGGCCCGAGCAGGCGCCGTTTGATCGAGTACCCGGCGCCTTCCGGCATGGCCTGAGCCCCGCCGAGGAGTCTTCTCGTGTTGCGCATCGCCACGCCGCTGCGCCCTCCGCTCGCTCGCGCCCCTGACGTGGCCTTCATACCATTGCCGCGGCTGGCCGCAGAGCCTGGCGTGGCCAGTGCACATCAGAACGTACCCGGGCGCCGGCCGGCGGACACCTCAGTGGCGCGCACCAGCGTAACTCCCTGTTCACCCGGGCCTGACACGGTGATCCGGGTTACCTGAGCCGTGACAGGCTGGTCCGGGTAAGAAGCAGGCCGGCCCAGTTAACGCAGAACGATGGCATCGGGCTACCCGATCAGAAAGGCAATGCCATGACGACGACACCGGCCGCACCGGCACCGCAGGCAGGCAGCGCCCGTACGCTGCTCCTGTCTGAGTTGCTGCGGCGCCCGCTCACGGACCGCGGGGGCGAGTCGCTCGGGCGGCTCTCCGATGTCATCGTCCGGCTCCGCGGCGCGGAGCACCCGGTGGTGACCGGGCTGGTCGCCACGGTCGGCGGCCGGGAAGTCTACGTGCCGATCGAGCAGGTCAGCTCGTTCGACGGCGAGGTGCTGAAGCTGACAAGCGCCAAGCTCGACCTGCGCAGGTTCGATCGACGTCACGGGGAGGTGCTGCTCCGGGCCGACGTGCTCGGGCACCGGCTGATCGACGTGGAGCGGGCGCACCTGGTCAGGGCAGCAGACCTCGAGCTGGAGCAGCGAGACGGCGACTGGGTGCTGGCCGGAGTGGAGACCAATCGCAAGGCCCGCCGGTGGCTGGGCTTCGGCGGGCAGGGTGCGAGGGAGCCTGCCGGGCATTCGTTCCGCGAATGGGCCAGGTTCGAGCCGCTCATCGGCCACTCGAGCAGCGCCTTGCTGCGCGGCCCGTTCGCGCGCATACGCCGGCTGAAGCCGGCCCAGATCGCCGACCTGCTCGAGGAAGCGTCCAAAGAGGAAGAGACCGAGATCCTCGGCCACGTGCACGCCGATCCTGAACTCGAGGCGGACGTCTTCGAGGAGCTCGACGAGGATCTGGCCACCCGGCTGCTCGGCGCTCGCACCGACACGGATATCGCCGGGGTACTGGCCAGGATGCGCGCCGATGACGCAGCGGATGCCATCGCCGAGCTGCCGCAGCGGCGCCGCCAGCCCGTGCTGGACCTGCTGCCGCTCGGCCAGCGCACCAAGGTGCTGACCCTGATGGGCTTCAATCCCACCAGCGCTGGCGGCCTGATGGGCGTTGACTTCCTCGCCGTGCCGGCCGACGTCACCGTCCAGCAGGCACTCGATGCCGTCAGTCAGTCCGCCAGCCTGCAGCCCGAGGCGCTCACCAGCGTGCACGCGCTCGACGAGCGCGGCCGCCTGTGCGGCGTCGCGAGGCTGGTCACCATCGTCCAGTCGGACCCGGCGGCCTGCCTCAGTGACGTTTACGACGATGATCCGGTGCGGGTTGGCGCGGACACCGACGTGGTCGACGTCGCCGTCCTGATGAGCGACTACAACCTGATCACCATCCCGGTCGTGGACGACCGGCGCAAGATGATCGGCGTGATAACGGTCGACGACGTTCTCGAGGTCACGCTGCCCGAGGACTGGCGGCGCCGGGAGGCCGCGCAGCCGCCCGACGCGCATCGCGGGGAAACTACGTGAACGATGCTCCCGGGGGCCGGACACCGGAGCAGGTTCCGGGGCGGCCGGTTCCGGCGCGGCCGGCTCCCGGGGCCGCGGGAGCGGCGGCCGTGCCTGGCTCGCCGCTGACCGGATCCGGCGCACTGTCGGCCGGATCCGGCGCACCGCTGCGCGGGTCCGGCGCACCGCCGGGCGGATCTGCCATGCCATCAGCCAGGCCCGCATCGCCGCCGCCGCCCGCGTCGCCGCCGCCCGCGTCGCCGGGCGCCCGGCCGGCGATGACGCTGGCCCAGCCGAGCGCCGTCCTTGATGAGGCGCACCTCGGCGATATCGAGGGCGCCTTCGGCCGGATCAGGCTCGACGTCGAGCAAAGCTCCGACATGAAGCGGCGGCTGGTCACCTTCCTGGCGATCGTCGGGCCTGGCCTCATCGTGATGGTCGGGGACAACGACGCGGGCGGGGTAGCTACCTACGCGCAGGCGGGCCAGGACTACGGCTACAGCCTGCTGTGGGTGCTCCTGCTGCTCATCCCCGTGCTCATCGTCAACCAGGAGATGGTGGTCAGGCTGGGCGCGGTCACCGGCGTCGGGCACGCCAGGCTGATCAACGAGCGGTTCGGCAAGTTCTGGGGCTGGTTCAGCGTCGGAGACTTGTTCGTGCTGAACTTCCTGACCATCGTCACCGAGTTCATCGGCGTCTCGCTGGCGCTGGCCTATTTCGGCGTCAGTCCCTACATCGCGGTGCCGATCGCCGCCGCGTTGCTGGTAGGCATCACGCTGAGCGGCAGCTTCCGTCGGTGGGAGCGGGCCATGTTCGCCTTCATCGGCGCCAGCCTGCTGCTCATCCCGCTTGCCTTGCTCTCGCACCCGTACTACGGCCAGGTCGCCAGCCACTTCGTCATACCGGGGATCCAGGGCGGCATCAGCTCGAAAGCCGTGCTGCTCATCATCGCGATCGTCGGCACGACGGTTGCTCCCTGGCAGCTGTTCTTCCAGCAGTCGAATGTCATCGACAAGCGGATCACGCCGCGGTTCATCCGCTACGAGCGCGCCGACACCGTCCTCGGCTCGCTCGTCGTCGTCGTCGGCGCTGCCGCCGTATTGGTGGTGGCCGTCTACGCGGGCCGCGGCACGGGGCTGGCCGGGCATTTCACCGACGCGCTCGGGACCGCCCGCGCGCTGGGTGACCACAGCAGGGTGCTCGGCGCCATCTTCGCGATCGTGCTGCTGGATGCCAGCATCCTCGGCGCCTCGGCAGTGACGCTCTCCACCAGTTACGCATTCGGCGACGTCTTCAACCTCAAGCACTCGCTGCACCGCAAGTTCCGCGACGCCAAGTCCTTCTACGCCAGCTATGCGGCGCTGGTGCTGGTGGCCGCGAGCGTCGTGCTCATCCCGCACGCTCCGCTCGGGCTCATCACGGTCGGCGTCCAGGCACTGGCCGGAGTCCTGCTGCCCAGTGCGAGCGTCTTCCTGCTGCTGCTCTGCAACGACCCGGAAGTGCTCGGTCCCTGGGTCAACCCGCCCTGGCTGAACATGCTGGCGAGCGTCATCGTGGGCGTCCTGGTCATGCTGTCGGGCACTCTCGTCGCGACCACGCTGTTCACCCACATCAACGCGACCGCCACCGTGATCTGGCTGTCCGCCATCCTGACGGCCGGCCTCACCGCGGCCGCGATAAGGCTGCGGATCGTCCGGGCCCGCCTCGGGCCGCGCGTCCCGCCGGGGGCCGGGATGTCCCGCGCGGAGCGCAGCAACTGGCGGATGCCGCCGCTCGCCCTGCTCAAGCCGGTCGACTGGTCACCGGGGACCAAGCTCAGCGTGCTGCTACTCCGCGCCTACCTGGTGGTGTCCGTGGTGCTCCTGGTAGTTGCCGCGGTCCGCCTCGGCAGTGCCTAATGCCGGCGTTGCCGCAATTGCGTGCGCTCGGCTAACCTGGGAGGCCGCGGCCAGGCTGCCGCCCAGCCAGGACCGCCGAGTCGGCCCCGAGCGGAGGAGGTGGGGATCATGCCAGGTGAAAGTACCGGCAGCAGTTCGAGCGATCCTCACGAATCCGCGCAGACCTCGCAGCGCTGACCGCACGGGCCGCCTCCCGGTATCCACCGGGGCCGCGCCGGCCCGCCCAGGCTGTCCCCGGATCGCTGGCTGACTGCTGCCCGCCGTGACTGAGCGGCGGTAGCTGAGTCCGGCGAGACATCCGTTCGGCATCCTGCTCGCCTGCCCGGCCGCGCACGTTCATTTATGCGCACGGTCGTGGCCGCGGTGTCCTTCGGCCAGCGGTGCCGGGTCTGCGCCCGATGCCCCCAGGGGCAGATCGGGGAGACCTGTCATGTCACGTTTCCTGCTTCCCTCCGCTCCGCGGGAGCGCCTGGCCGCTCCGGCCACGGCTCCCGCCCCGGCCCGCCCGGCTACCCCGGCCCGCCCGGCTACCCCGGCCCGCCCGGCTACCCCGGCCCGCCCGGCTACCCCGGCCCGCCCGGCTGCCCGGGCTGCTAACGGCGTCGCGGCCGCCGCTACCGCCGCTGCCGGCCTGGCCGTTCGGGATGCTCCGCACCTCGGTGACATCAAGGGCGCGTTCGGCACGGTCCGGGCTGATGCTCATGACCAGCCGGCCAGCTGGGGCCGCCGGCTGCGCTGCCTGCTCGCGATCATGGGCCCTGGCCTGATCGTGATGTTCGGCGACAACGACGCCGGCGGCGTCTCGACCTACGCCCAGGCCGGGCAGGACTACGGCACCCGGCTGCTGTGGGTCCTCGCGCTGCTGATCCCCGTGCTCGTGATCAACCAGGAGATGGTGGTCAGGCTCGGCGCGGTCACCGGGGTCGGCCACGCCAGGCTCATCCACGAGCGGTTCGGCCGCCTGTGGGCGGCGTTCTCCGTCGGCGATCTCGTGCTCGTTAACGGGCTGACCATCGTCACCGAGTTCATCGGCGTCGCGCTGGCCGGCAGCTACTTCGGCCTGCCGCGGTGGCTCAGCGTCGCTGGCGCCGCCGGCTTGCTGGTCGGGTTCACCATTACTGGCAGCTACCGGCGCTGGGAACGCTGGATGTACGCGCTGATCGCCGTCAACGCGCTGATCATCCCGCTGGTCCTTACCGCACACGTCAAGGCGGCGCCAGTGGTGCGCAATCTCGTCGTCCCCGGACTGCCCGGCGGGCTGAACGCGGGTGTCCTGCTGCTGGTCATCGCCATCGTGGGGACCACGGTCGCGCCGTGGCAGCTGTTCTTCCAGCAGTCCAACGTGGTGGACAAGCGGATCACCCCGCGGTGGATCTCCTATGAGCGCGCGGATACGGTGATCGGCTCGTTCGCGGTGGTAATAGGCGCGGTCGCGCTCATCGCCGTCACCGCGTCCGGCTTCGCCGGTACCCGGCTGCACGGCCACTTCACCAACGCGGGGGCCGTGGCCGCCGGCCTTGAGCACACGGTCGGCCATCACGCGGGCGCGCTGTTCGCCGTGCTGCTGCTCGACGCATCGCTCATCGGCGCCGCCGCGATCACGCTGGCCAGCTCGTACGCGCTCGGCGACATGGCAGGCGCTCGGCACTCCCTGGACCGCAGCGTCTCCGAGGCGCCGCTGTTCTACGGCCTGTACGCGTTCTTCCTCGCCGCGGCCGGCGCGGTCGTGCTGATCCCCGGCGTGCCGCTCGGCCTGATCACCGAGGGCGTGCAGGCGCTGGCCGGCATCCTGCTGCCCGCTGCCACCGTCATCCTCATCCTGCTCTGCAATGACAAGGAGATACTCGGGCCATGGGTCAACAAGCCCTGGCTGAACGCGGTAGCGGGAGTCATTGTCGGCGTCCTGGTACTGCTATCGATGACACTCACGGTAGCCACCCTGTTCCCGCACCTGACCGGCCGGCAGCTCGCCGCGATGCTGACTGGCGGGGCCTTCCTCGGCCTCGGCGGTGCCTGCGGCTGGCTGGTATCGCGGTGGATCTCGGCACGCCGGCTGCCCGCTGGCCATGCGGCCGAGGCCGGCGCGGGCGTGGTGCTGGCGGCGGAACGGCTCACCTGGCGGATGCCGCCGCTCGCTCTGCTCCGCCGGCCGGCCTGGTCGCCAGGGCGCAGGCTCGGCATGATCAGCCTGCGCTGCTATCTGGTCGCTGCCGTGGCGCTAGTGATCGTCAAGGTGGTGCAGCTCGCCGCCGCGCACTGAGATTGCCGCGGAGCTGCGGATTTCGGAGCTTTCTTCGGTACGCTCCGTCGGAGGCGCTGGCACTCGGGCGCCGCAGCAGACCGTGGATCAGGGAGTTGACCGTTACCCATGGACGTTACCGGCGCCCGGCATCATGCGAGCGGCCCCGTTGCCGCTGACGGCAACGGTGCCGCTGACGGCAACGGTGCCGCTGACGGCAACGGTGCCGCTGACGGCAACGGCGTCGAGGTCGCCATCGAGGCGGGCTCGAAAGAGAACAGTGACCACGTGATCACGGTTCGCGACGCCAAGAACCCCGACGGGCCGAAGCTGATCTTCACGCCGGACGAATGGGACGCATTTGTCGCTGGCGTGAAGGACGGCGAATTCGACCTGCCCTAGAGTTGCTCCCTGTGAGCGGAGCGCAAGTGAAGGCGTCGGCAGCCACCGGAGACGCCCGGCAGACCAGGCAGCCGGCGGCAGACCGTGCCGCCTGGCTGACGCCCGTCAACATGGTCGTCGCCGCCCTGACGTTGCTTGCCCTTGGCCTGCGGCTGTTCTACCTGACCAGGCCCGGCTACCTGCTCGGCGTGACTGAGTACGACGACGGGTCGTATTTCGGCAGCGCCGTGCGCCTGGTGCACGGGATGCTGCCCTACCGCGACTTCGTGTTCGTGCAGCCGCCAGGGATCACGCTGCTGATGACCCCGGTCGCGCTGCTGGCCAGGGTGACCGGCACCGACTGGGGGCTCGGGCTCGCACGGATTATCACCATGCTCGCCGGCGCCGCGGGAGTGGCGCTAGCCGGCCTGCTCGTCCGGCACCGGGGGGTCATTGCCGCGCTGCTCGCCTGCGGGGTAGTGGCGATCTACCCGGACAGCGTTGCCTCCGCCCACACGCTGCTCGTCGAGCCATGGCTGGTGCTGTTCTGCCTGGCCGGGGCCGTGGCCGTGTTTGACGGTGACCGGATCACCGGCAGCCGCCGGCGGCTGATCTGGGGCGGTGTCGCCTTCGGTTTCGCCGGCGTCATCGAGGCGTGGGCGATCGTCCCGGTGCTCATCATCGTGGTCCTCGGCCTGCGGTGGCCGCGGCGGATGGCGGTCTACCTTGGCGGCGTCGCGGCAGGTTTCCTCATCCCGGTGCTGCCGTTCGCCGCCCTCGCGCCGCGGATGTTCTACGACAGCGTGATCGTCGCCCAGGTGGGCGGCAGGGTGAACGCCGTCCGGATGCCGCTGTGGTACCGGCTGCGGCAGATGAGCGGATTCGCCAACGACCCGAACGTCAGGCATCTTTACGTAGTCGGCGTTATCGCCGGAATCATCGCGTTCGTGATCGTGGCCTGCGCGCTCGCGCTGCTGCTCACCAGGCGGCTGCCGCCTCCGCTGGAGTGGTTCGCCTTCGTGACGACCGGTGCCGTGGTGGCGATCTTCCTATGGCCTGCACAATTCCATTATCACTTCTCCGGCTTCCTCGCGCCCTTCCTCGGCCTGTCCATTGCCCTGCCAGCGGCCCGGCTGGTGGCCGCAGTCCAGGCACGAGCTGCCGGTGCTGGCGCTGAAACCGGCGCGGATGCGGATGCGGATGCGGATGCGGGTGCCAGTGCTAGTGCCGGTGCCGGTGCCGGTGGCGGAGGATCTCGCGATGACGGGCCCGGCGTTCACCGGCCAGGCGTCGGCGGGCACCGGGCCGGCCAGTCGCGGGCCGGCGGGTCGCAGGCCGGCCAGTCGCGGGGTGGCCGGCCGCGGGCTGGCCGGTCGCCGTTTGGCCAGCTGCTGTTCTGGTGCGCCGCCGGCCTCGCCGGAGTACTCATAGTCGCGGGGACGTGGAGCCAGGCGGCCTTCGAGAGCAAGCTGGAGCCCGACGCGCCGGTCGCCATGATCGCGGCAGGCCGGCAAATCATCCCACCGGGCGCCTGCGTGCTGGCCGACAACTCGGCCTACACGCTGGTCGCCAACAGGTTCCTTTCGAGCGTGCCCGGCTGCCCGGTCATCGACGACGGAACTGGCGCCAACTACGCCCTCTCGAACGGGCGCAGCGCGCTCACCGGCGCGGGCAAGGTCCCGGCCGTGGCCGCCATGTGGCGATCGGCGTTCGCCCACGCCCAGTACGTATGGCTGACCAGCCTCAACCGGCGCCGGATCGCCTGGACGCCCGCGCTCACCGCATACTTCAAGGCCAATTTCGTGCACGTCGCCAATCACACGCATGACCTGCGGCTGTACGTGCGTAAAGGGCTTCATCCGCGCTGAGCCTCAGCCCCGCCGAGCCCCCCGGAGCCTCGCGCAAGCCTCCCGGCGCCTCGCAAGCCCCCCGGACCCTCCCTCAAGCCTGCCCGATCGCGGGATCATCCCGCTACGCCGCGCGTCCGCAGGGCCGTGATCTGCGTCGCGGTATAGCCGAGCCCGGCAAGCACGGCATCGGTATCCGCGCCAGGACGGGGCGGCGGCTCCGGCAGCCCGGCCGCCGTCCGGCCAAAACGCGGTGCCGGGGCGGGCTGCACCACCCCGCCGACATCAATGAACACCCCGCGCGCGGCGTTGTGCGGATGAGCAGGTGCCTCGGCCGGACCGAGAACAGGCGCCACGCAGGCATCGGTGCCGGCGAATACCTCGGCCCACTCGGCCTGGCTGCGGCTGCGAAAGACCTCGGCCAGCCGTGCCCGCAGCACCGGCCAGCCCGCCCGGTCGTACTGGCCGGGCAGGCCTTGATCGTCGGCCAGCCCTAGCCCGGCCAGCAAGGCGGCGTAGAACTTCGGCTCCAGCGCGCCGACGGCGACATGCCGGCCGTCGGCGCTCTCGTAGGTGTCATAGAACGGCGCGCCGCCGTCCAGCAGGTTCGTTCCCCGCTCGTCGCGCCACGCGCCAGCGGCCCGCATGCCGTGCAGGAACGAGGTCAGCAGCGCGGCCCCGTCCACCATCGCCGCGTCGACGACCTGGCCGAGCCCGGACCGTTCCCGCTCAAGCAGTGCCGCGAGCACCCCGACAGCGAGCAGCATGCCGCCGCCGCCGAAGTCGGCGACCAGGTTCAGCGGGGGGACGGGACGCTGGCCGGCCCGGCCGATCGGGTGCAGCGCGCCGGAAACCCCGATGTAGTCGATGTCATGCCCGGCGGTGGCCGCCAGCGGGCCTTCCTGGCCCCAGCCGGTCATCCGGGCGTAGACCAGCCGCGGGTTGCGCAGCGCGCAGTCCGCCGGGCCGCAGCCGAGCCGCTCGGTCACCCCCGGCCGGAACCCCTCCACCAGCACGTCGGCATCCTCGGCCAGGCGCAGCAGCACGCCGATCCCCTCGGGGTCCTTGAGGTTGAGCCCGATCGACCGGCGGCCGCGGCCGAGCGGGTCGGGCGGCGCGACTGCTGCCGGGCCGCAGCTCTCGGCGCGGTCCACCCGCAGCACATCCGCGCCGAGGTCAGACAGGATCATGCAGCCGAATGGGGCGGGGGCCAGGCTCGCGATCTCGATGACCCGCACTCCGTCCAGGGGACCCAAGCCACTCGCCTCCGCATCTGCCGGCCAGCACAACTCAGCAGCAGAACGGATCCTGCGGGGCCAGTCCGTCCGGCCCGCCCTGCCTAGCGCGATGTTAGACGCCCCGCGTCCGGTGCGGCGGGACCGGTGCGGCGGGATCGGTGAGACGCCGGAGGGCGGTCGGCGGCTACGGCAGGGTGTCCATGCCGCGGTTCCGCGCAGCGAGCGCGGCGGCCAGGCAGGCCAGCGGGACGGCCGGAACCACGTAGCGGTAGGCGTACTCATGCTCGGCCGCCGGGAGGATCATGACCATCGCCGCTGCGCTCCACCCGAGGGCGGCGGCGGCGGTGCGGGTGCGCGGGATGAGGATGCCGGCTAGCCCGATCACGATGATCAGGCCGAATACCGGGCCCGGCAAGTGAATCCTGTCCTGGTACCGCACGATCAGGCTCGCGTAGGGCTGTTCCACGTGTGTCCCGAGGTGCACGCCCAGGTAAGGCCCGATCCCAGCGGTGGTCCCGAGATATCCGCGCACTGCAGCAAGCATGTAGTGGCGGTTGGCCGCGGTCAGATAGACCGGCGCGGGCTGCGTGCCAGGAAAATGCAGCTGGTCTGAGCTGGTGAAAGCCCGGCTGGCATCCGCCGCGACGACCCGGGCGTAATCGAGCGGCTGGGCCTCGATCGCCCGGATGGCGAAGTCCCTCGCGCGGGCATTGTTGGCCGGGGTGAAGGCGGCCGTGTCCGGCACCAGCCCGGTCGAGGGAGGCTGCCATAGCCAAGCGTCATGGTTCCACAGGTACTGCCGCGGCCGGAGCCTGCCCAGCGCAGCCGTCGGGGTCTGCGCGGCGGGTTGCTGGTCCGGGCACAGTGCCCTCAGGTCGGGCGGCGGTTTGATCGTGGCGCAATTGGCGAAGGACATCGTCCGCGACCACAGGAACAGCCCGTCGCTGTTGGTCAGGCCGACGGTGCCGGATGCTGCGGCGAACCACGCGACGTAACCGGCTACCGGCAGTAGCCCGGCTGCCAGCGCCGCGCCATCCCGGCGCCAGCCCAGCCGTCTGACCAGCAGGTAGCCCGCCATCAGGAAGATGAGCGGCAGCGCGTCGGGGCGGACCACGGCCGAGGCGCCCATCAGCAGCGCTGCGGCAGCCGACCGCCCCGCCAACGGTGACTTCCGCATCAGCAGCACAGCGAGCGCCGCGATCATGAGGAACATCGCCAGGATGTCGGCCATGATGAGCTGCTCAAGCAGCAATTGGGCCGGATCAAAGAGCACTGGCGTGGCCGCGAGCGTGGACAGCCAGCTAGCGGCGCCCCGGCGCCGCAGCACCGCGTAGATCATTACTGCTATGCCCAGGCCCATCAGATGCTGGAGGGCTGCGATAAGGACCAGCGAGTGGAACGGCCAGAGCAGCCAGAGGAAGACCGAGTACCCGCTGGGGTTGATCGGGTTCGGCGTGAGATGAATGGCATCCCAGAGGTAGTCATAGGTGTCCAGCTTGAAGAGGGCCGCGGGCGCGAAGCCTGCCATGACCACCACCCGGGGCACGACCCCTAGCCCTAGTGCCGCAGTGAAGAGCCAGTGGCGTCGCAGCAGGGCCGGAAAGCCGGCCCGCCAGCGCCGTCCGGCCTGTATCCCGGCTCGCCATGCGCCTGGGCCAGCCGCCCGCTCCCAGTCGGCAGCGTCTGCCCCAGTATCGCGATCTTCCTCAAGCGTCGGCAAAACCAGTCTCCTCGGCCTGGATCCGCTGCTAATTCACCGGCAGGACGACGGGCATGCCGGGAAGCACAACGGAACGGCCGATGGCTGCACTGGGTGACTCCCGGGACTCCGTGGTCGTAAGGCGGCGGCGCCAATCACCGGCATGATGACTCGTCAGGTTCGCGCAAAGAGGGGGAAAGTATTATTTTTCGCCGCATCAATATCTGTTGTTCACCGTGTGCTTGCCTGCGCCCGCCGGCCGGGCCGACGCCCTGGCGCAGGGACGCGGCACAGGTACGTCCTGCGTCAGTCCAGGCGGTCGAGCAGCAGGGCCAGCGTGGGGCAGGCGGCGACGGCGCGGCGGGCATGCCCGAGCAGCTCGTCGGGCACGGGCTGCGGCGCGATGAGGGGGTACCCCCACGGGTCCATGGTGATCCGCTCGGGGAACAGCTCGGCGCAGACCCCGTGGGCCTGGCAGGTGATCGGGTTGACCCGCAGCCGGTGGCTCACGGCGTGGGGTCCTGGCCGCCGGGCTCAGGCAGCACGGGCTCAGGCAGGACCGGAGCCCGCCAGGCCCGCGGGCAGGGACCGGACGCGGCGTGCCTGCGCAGATCGTGACCGAATACGCGCAGCGCGCTGGCCGCGAGCGCGGCCGTCCCGTCCGGGAGGTGGCAGGCACCGCGTCCGGCGACCAGCGCGAGCAGCTGCCGCGCCCAGCCCTGCGTGTCCCGGCCTGGCCGCGCGAAGGCCACCTCGTCGAATGCGGTAGCCAGCGCGGGCAGCCCGTTCAGGCAGGGCCCGCACTGGCCGGCGCTCTGGCTGGCCAGGTACCAGATCGTCCGTGCGGTCTCGGCCAGGCCGCAGGCTGACGCGGGAAGCAGGACGAGGACACCGGGTCCGAGCGCCGCTCCGGCGCCGCGCAGGCCGGCGTCGGTCATCCGGACGTTCAGCGCGGCCGGGTAGGGCAGCCAGCCGCCGAAGTAACCACCGGCCAGGACTGCCTGGGGCGGCTCGGCCGGGCCGCCTGCGCGTTCTATCAGGTCGCCGATCCTGGTGCCGAGCTCGATTTCCAGCACGCTCGGCTCGCATACGGCTCCGCTCACCGTGATGAGTGCCGAGCCTGCCGACTGCGGCACCCCGAGCCCGCGGAACCAGGCGGCGCCGTAGCGGGCGATCAGAGCCAGGTGGGCGAGGGTTTCGACATTCTGGACGAGCGTCGGGCGCCCGTGCACGCCACGCTCGAACGGCCGCGGCGGGACGAAGGCCGGGCGCTGCGGCCCGCCGTTCAGAAAGCTGATCAGTGCGGTTTCCTGGCTCGCCACATATCCGCCGGGGACCTCCGTGACCTGGATCGGCACCCGGTTCACCCCGGCGCGCTCGCGCTCGGTGACGGCTGCCCGGAGCAGGCTGGTCAGCCCGGGATGCCCGTCGTGCAGGCACAGGTAAGCCCGGCTTGCCCCGACCGCCGCGGCGGCCAGGGCGATGCCGTCGAGCACCAGGTGCGGGGAACGGCCGAGCAGCATCTTGTCCTTGCTACTGGCCGGTTCCGACTCGACGCCGTTGGCAACGACCACGCTGCCCCTTGCCGTGTGCAGCAGTCCCGGCTTGCGGCCCGCGGTGGCGGCGGCCACGGCGTGCATCTTGCGGCCGGCCGGGAAGCCAGCGCCACCCCGGCCGGCCAGGCCTGCCCGGCGGACCTCGGCTATCAGCTCAGCCCCGCTGCGCCGGAACGGGACCGGACCGTACCTGCTCACGTGCCCGGCGAGCGGCAGCGGCGCGCCGGGCTGGAGCAGCCGGGGCAGCTGGCGAGGCGGCAGTGCCTGGCCGCCCTTGGCCGGCGGCCCGGTGACACTCACCGCGCGCCGCCGCTGCCGGGTGCGGCGGCGGACGGGCCGCCCAGCAGCGACGGCGGGGTGCCGGCCCGCCGCGCCCAGCCCGGATGCAGTGGCCCGGCGGTAAGCCACGCCCCGCCGGCGATGAGGGCAAGCAGGAGGGCGAGCGCGCCCATCAGCCGTGCCGCCGGGTGGCTGGGCCATCCGCAGGCCAGCCGCCATCCGAGCAGGCCGGCCACCACGGCGACGCAGCCAAGGGTCAGCAAGAGCACCCAGCGCACCGGCGTGTCCGAGCCCGTGCCCAGTCCGTGCAGCACGGCAATGGGCCAGCAGAGATACGCGGCCCAGTGCACCAGGCGCCAGATCCGGTAGCTGAGCCGCGTCCTGATCAGGCTGGTCACCGTCAGCGCCAGCATCAGGTCGAAGGCGATCGCGCCCAGGCCGAGCCAGACCGGCCGGTAGGCCGAGATGAACGGGATCACCACGTCCTGGAGCCGGATCGGCACGAAGCTGTCGGCGAGCGTGGTGATGATGTGCACGCAGGTGAAGGCGCAGGCGAGCACAGACGCGTTACGGTGCAGCCCGGCGGTGACGAACCGGGGCCAGCCGCGGCTGGCGTACCGCACCGAGGCCAGCAGGCCGAGCGCCATGCTCGCGGTCAGCAGCACCAGGGCGACAAGCCCGGTGGCCCGGGTGATGTACCAGAGCGGCGTGCTGGAGTTCACCACGATCGCGACGGCAGGCGCGGCGGCGCTGGAGCTGATCATGTGCCCGGAACGGGTGGTGCTGGTTGTCCGGGTCCGGGTCGAGGTCCGGGTCCAGGGTCCGGGTCGGGTTCGTGCGGCCAGCCGGCCGTAGTCTGCACGGACCCGTCCTCGCGGACGAGCCGGGCAGGCAGCGAGAGATCCTGCAGCCACGCCACCGCCGCAGCACCACGCACGATCGCAGCCGTGCTAGCGGCGTTCGCGTCCGTGCAGGTCCCCGCTGCTACGCTCACCGTCCGCCAGCACGAGCGGGCAGGCTCGCCGGTGGCCGGATCGACGATGTGATGCATCCGCCTGCCGTCCCGCGCCCAGGCCCGCACCGTGGTGCTCGAGGTAGCCAGTCCGCCCGACGTAATAGCCACGGTCTGGCCGGGAGCATCCGGGCCGGCCGCGTGGTCGTCGGTCACCCGTATCCGCCAGCCGCCTGCCGGCGCCGGCCCCGCGACCGCGATGTCGCCGCCCAGGCTGAGCAGGACGCCGCAGCCGAGCTGCCGGGCGATGGCGTCAGCGCAACGATCCGCTGCCCAGGCTTTCGCGGTGGCCCCGAGATCGAGCTGCGCCCCGCCGGCCAGGCTGGCCCGGGGCGGCGGCCCAGTCTCGAGCCGCACGCTACGCCAGCCCGGCACCGGCCTGGCAGGGGGGCCGCCGGGCAACGCGCCCGGCGGCGCGGGTGCCACGGACCGCGCAGGCTCAAGCAGCCCGAAGTCGCGGTCGTAGCCCAGCTCCGCCAGTGCCTGGCCGCAGGTCGGGTCGACGGCGCCGTCGGTGAGCCGTGCGGCACGCAGCGCCACGCTCAGCAGCTCGGCGAACAGCTCGCTGATGCCGGCAGTTGCCCCATTGGCCGCGTTCAGCGCCGACAGCTCGGAATCGGCGCGGAACCTGCTGCAGGCTAGATCAACGGCCGCGAGCTCGGCGTCGGCGAGCCGCCGGGCGGCAGCCAGCGGGCCGGCCTCGGTGAGGAGCAGCGTCGCGGTGGTGCCGAAGACCCTGAACGTGTCCTGCGCCATAGCCGCCGTAGCCGCCGCGGTCACCACGGTCACCGCGGTCATGAGGCCCCCGAGTTCACCTGGCCGGAGCCCGGGGCAAGGGCCGGAGGCTGCGCAGGGATCAGGATCGTGCCCTGCCCGTGCTGAGCGGTCCCGGCGCGCGTGCCCGCGCGGGAGTTCGTGACACCGTGGCCGAACGCGGCGGCGATCAGCGCCGAGCACACGACGCCGGCCGCGCCGACCCGCCACGTCAGCCTGCTGACCTTACGCAGACCTTCATCGCGGGCGTCCATCGCGGCACCGGCGTTGTCCCGACGCATGATGCGATCCTCCCTGCTCACCGGATCCATCGTCCCGGTCACGCCAGGCCGTGCACCAGCATGGCCGCCACATCTTAAGAATCGCTGAAACGACCGTTCAGGTTCACCAGCAAGGCAAACCTGCGTCCGTCTCGTGGCCAGCCCTTCCTTTGTACCCGGTGCGGGCCGGCCGGGCGAAAGGGGCCGGGACTGCGGCCGCCGCGGTCACGTCGCGCTGGCCCGCCCGTTGTCCCGGCAAAGACGCTGGCCCCGCCGCGGGGCGTATCGTCTTAGCATGCGCGGTTACACCCAGGACAAGGACGCCTACCTCAAGCGCCTGCGCAGGATCGAAGGGCAGGTACGCGGCCTGCAGCGGATGGTGGAGCAGGATGACTACTGCATCGAGGTGCTTACCCAGGTCGCCGCGGTGACCAGGGCGCTGCAGGCGGTGGCGCTCGGGCTACTTGAAGATCATCTCGGTCACTGTGTCACCTCGGCCATCGAGGAGGGCGGTCCCGACGCCCGCGCCAAGGTGCATGAGGCTGCCGAGGCGATCTCGCGGCTGGTCAGGTCCTGAGGCCCGGCGGGCCGGTGCTGTCGTCCGCCAGCCTGGCGAACGCGCGCAGGTTCGCGATGCTCTCGCCCCGCTTGAGCCGCCACGCCCACTCCTTGCGGATGGCGGAGGCGAAGCCGATCATGAGCGCGGCGTCGAAGTTGTCGTCCGAATAGCTGAGCACGCAGCCGAGGATCCGGTCGATCTCGTCCGGCGTGATGCAGCCGAGCGGCAGCCGTCCCACCAGGTACACGTCGCCGACCGGATCGAGGGCAAAGTGGACGCCGTACATGCGCCCGCTGCGCTCGAGCAGGAACCGGTAGAACCGCGCGTGATCCTCGTCAGGCTGCCGGCAGAAGAACGCCTCCACGTGCAGACTGTGCGCTCCGGCGATCAGCCAGGTCATGGTGGCCAGCTTGTGCTGCCCCTCCAGCCGGATCAGGTAAGCGCCCGGCCGCGGCGCCTCGTACTCCAGGCCGAGGCTGGCCAGCGCCGACTCGATCGCCGTGGCCGGGTCCGCTGCGGTGCTCACGCGTCGACCGCGGCCGCCATCGTGT
>Ga0302314_10000975_pt1 | contig 53351 bp, 48 predicted proteins | sample III_Palsa_N2_3_FD_200533 | JGI IMG/M metagenome (GOLD analysis project Ga0302314, IMG submission 200533) | Peat permafrost microbial communities from Stordalen Mire near Abisko, Sweden - III_Palsa_N2_3 | ecosystem: Environmental > Terrestrial > Soil > Palsa > Peat permafrost | place: Sweden... | reverse complement strand
CGAGCAGGGCGCGTTCTTCCACGGAACGCGCAAGGTATTCTCGGGCGTCAGCTTCCTGCTCGACGACGCCCGCACGGCGCTTGTCGGCGAGAACGGGGCCGGTAAGTCGACGCTGCTTGGCTGCCTCGCGGGCGAGCTGGAGCTCAACTCCGGCAAGGTCGTTCGCTCGCGGGGCCTGCATGTCTCGGCCCTGCCGCAGGAGGTGCCGGCCGACTATGCCGCCCTCACCGTGCGCCAGATCCTCGAGCGCTCGCTCGCACGGGTGGGCGCGGCCGGCGAAGACTGGCGCATCGACATCCTGCTCGACGAGATCGGCGTCAGCCACGAGACCGCCGACGGGCCGTTCGGCGTCCTCTCCGGCGGCTGGCAGCGCCTGGTCCTCATTGCCGCCGCCGCGCGCCTCGAGGAGCCGGATGTGCTCATCCTCGACGAGCCGACCAATCACCTCGACATCGGCCACATCAACCGCCTCGAAGGGTGGCTGACCGAGGATTTCCGCCTGCCGATGCTGATCGTCTCGCACGACCGCGCCTTCCTCAACCGGGTGACCACCCGGACGCTCTTCCTGCGCGCCGATGGGGTGCACGCCTTCAAGACACCCTTCGCCGTCGCCCGTGAGGAGCTGCTGCGCCGCGACGCCGCCGCCGCGACCCGCCGCCAGGTCGAGGAGAAGGAGATCAAGCGCCTGGAGAAGGCCGCCGCGCGCTATCACGTCTGGGGCATGAAGAACGACATGTTCCATCGCCGCGAGCGGGCGGTGAAGAGCCGCATCGAGCGCATCCGCGACAACGCCACGGCCGTGCATCGCGCCAACGAACGACGCCTGGAGCTGGGCGAGAGCGAGATCGAGGCCAAGATCGCCTTGAGAGTCGAAGGCTTTCAGCTGACCACGCCGGATGGGGCCCGCAAGCTGCTCGACATCGGCCGCCTCGCCATCGCGGCCGGCGACAAGGTGGCGCTGCTCGGGGTCAACGGGGCCGGCAAGTCGACCCTGCTCACGGCCTTCGCCAGCGCCTTCCGCGAGCGGGCCGCCCACTACGACGGCCAGGCCCCGATCCGCTTCAATCCCGCGAGCCGGCTGGTCTACTTCGACCAGGCCATGCGCGACCTGCCGCTCGGCGAGAGCGTGCTCGACTACATCCTCGATCTGGATGGGGTCTCCGAGCGCGAGGCGACGCGGGCGCTCGCCCAGGCCGGGTTCCCGTTTGGCCGCGTGCGCGATCCCGTCGCCGTGCTCAGCCACGGCGAGCGCTCGCGGCTGATTTTCCTGAAAATGAAGCTGTTGAAGCCCAACTTCTATCTGCTCGACGAACCCACCAGCCACCTCGACATCGAGGGCCAGGAGGATCTTGAGGCGCAGCTCGAGGAGACGGACGTCGCCTGCGTCTTCGTCTCCCACGATCGCTACTTCACCCGCACCGCCGCCACCCGCTTCCTGGAATTCCGCCGCGGCCGGCTGGTCGAGGTTGAGGAGCCGGACACCTTCTTCGACGCCCAGACCGCCTAAGCCCCCCTCCCGGCCTTCGGCCGTACTCCCCCCGAAGGGGGGAGAGAACGCTAGCTTTCTCCTCCCCCATTGGGGGGGGGGACCGCGAAGCGGTGGAGGGGGCGCAGCCCTAGTGCGGGATCAGGCCGCCGAACGGGTTGAACGGGCTGTGGTGCTGCTGTTGTTGCTGCTGTTGTGACGGATCGCCGTTCTGCTGGCCGCCATAACGGCCGCCCATCATCCGGCTCATGTCCATGCCGACCATGCCGGCGGTGGTCGATTTGTAGCGAATCTTGACCTCCCAGGCGATGTTCCACGGCTGTGGCGCCGGCGGCCTGGGCGGGTAGGAGAGGTTGCTCTCGCCGCCGTAGGCGTTGAGCGTGAAGAAGCCGTGGCCGCCGGCCGCCTGCACCGCCTCCTGCGGGATCGTGCAGGCGGTCGTCTGGGGATCCATCAGGGCGTGCGAGGCGACCAGTCGATCGATTTCCCCATTGCTCAGGTAGTCGGGGAGGGCGAAGGGCAGGGTCTCGGACGCGCTCGACGTCCACATCACGATCTGGTCCTGGCCCTCGGCCCCCATCATCGAGGCGAAATAGCCGCGCGCGCCGTCCACCGGCCGCCAGCCGAGGTTGGCCGAGCCGCTGGGATTGCGTTCGTTGGCGGTGAGAACGAAGGGCGGCAGGAAGTCCTGGTTCGCCACCAGGCTGAACTTGATGTCCGGGCTGTAGTTGCCGTGAATGAAATGGTCGCCCTGCAGCGAGCCGTCCTGCGGCACGCTGGTCTGGCTCTGCTGGTTCGGCCACTCGCCATAGGTGGTGTTGCGGGTGGGCGAGGGCGGCTCCATCGGCCGCACGGCCATGCCGTGCATGAGCGTGGCGAACTGAGCCGGCATCTGGCCCTGGACCGCCTGGGCGAAGTCGATGACCAGCGGCTGGCCGGCCGGCGCGTGCTCGCCGCAGCCCCAGAAGATCAGCATCCGGCCGTGCGGTTGGTGAAACTGCGGCGGCGGCCCAGGTTCGGCTTCCTGGTGGGTCGGCGGCGCCGCCGGCTGAGGCGACACCAGCGGCAATACGGGTCCGGCGTTGAGGGCCGCTGGCGGATCGTGCTCGGCGGTCGGGCCGCCGCCGTCCGGCCGGCGCGAGGAGCCGAGCTGCAGGACGAGGCTGTGGCTGTAGCTGCTCTGGCCGCCCTGCATGGCCGCCATCATCGCCGCCGCGTTGGGCCGGCCACCGCCGCCGCCCATGCCACCCATCATACCGCCCATGCCGCTGGTCGTGGCCGCGCTCATCCAATAGACGGCGACCGGTCCGGTCACCGTCTGATGGTCGGCGGCCATGCCGGCCGGCGCGCCCATGACCATCGCCGCCGCGCCCGCGAGCAGCATCGTTCGACCCGATCTCATCGACTCAGCCCCATTGTTTCCAGCCCGCAACGATTAGGCACACGCCGGGCTGTGGCGCCAAGGGGTCAGCTCCGGAGCGCGCTCCGCAAAAGTGGGAACCGATTCTGCGATAAGAGCGAGCTCAGCTCTGAAGGGCATCCTCGACATCGCGCAGGCGGTCCTTGCCGAACCACAGCTCGTCGCCGATGAGGAAGCTCGGCGAGCCGAACACGCCGCGTTCCACCGCCCCGGCGGTGTTGGCCGCCAGACGGTCCTTGATCGCCTGGTCCTGGGTCAGCTCCAGCAGGCGCTCGGCCGGCAGGCCGGCGGCCGCCAGGGTCTCGGCGACCACGGCCGGGTCGTCCATCTTGCGCCCGTCCTCCCACATCGCGGCGAACACCGTCTCGACGTAGGGGGCGAAGACGCCGAGCTCACGCGCCGCCTCGGTCCCACGCATGATCAAGAGGGTGTTGACCGGAAAGTGTGGATTTTGCCGGTAGGCCGTCAGCCCGTGGCGGGCGATGAACCGCCGCATCTCCAGCGCCTCATAGGCCAGCTTGGCCGGCACGCCGGCGAAGGCGAGCATCGGGGCCTGATTGCCGGTCGCCTTGAACACCCCGCCCAGCAGCACCGGCACATAGGTGAAGCGCGCGCCCGCGCGCGCCTCGATCGCGGGGATCACCTTGTGGGCCAGGTAGGCGTTCGGGCTGCCGAAATCGAACAGGAACTCCGGGGTCTTTTTGGCCATCACCAGGTCTCCGCGAAGGGGCGCAGGTCGAGTTCGAAGGTCCAGGCGTCGCGGCTCTGCTGGTGCAGGGCCCAGTAGGCCTCGGCGATCGACCGCGGCTCCATGAGGGTGTCGGGCGCTAGGTGATCGAGCGCCTCGGGGCCGCGGGCGGCGGCGATGCGCTGGCGCACGAAGGCGGTGTCGACCCCGGCGTCGATGATCAGATGGGCGACGTGGATGTTCTGCGGGCCGAGCTCGCGGGCCATCGACTGGGCGACGGCCCTGAGGCCCGCCTTGGCGCTGGCGAAGGCGGCATAGCCGACACCGCCGCGCACCGACGCCGTCGCCCCGGTGAAGAAGATCGAGCCGTCGCCATGGGCGAGGAGGCGGCGGGCCGCCTCGCGGCCGGTCAAGAAGCCGGCCTCGCAGGCCATCTCCCAGACCTTGCGGAACACCCGCTCGGTGGTTTCCATGATCGGGAAGTTGACGTTGGCGCCGACGTTGAAGATCACCGCCTCGAGCGGCTGCTCGGCGTCGGCCCAGTCCAGGAAGGATGCGATCTCCTCTTCCTTGCGGGCATCGAGCGAGCGTCCCTCGAAACGGCCGCCAGCGGCGGCGATGCGGGCTTTCAATGGGTCCAGCTCATCGCCGCGACGGCGGCCGCCGAACACCCGGTAGCCCTCGGCGGCGAACTTCTCGCAGATCGCCGCGCCGATGAAATCGCCGGCCCCGACCACCGCCACCGCGGCGTTGCGCTCCTGGGTCACCCGGCGTCTCCCTTGCCTCAGGCGCCGCTCGTTTCGCGCCGGATGATTTCATGGTGTCGGATGACCTCCTTCACAAGGAAGTTCAGGAACTTTTCGGCGAACTCAGGATCGAGGTCGGCCTCGGCGGCCAGGGCCCGAAGGCGAGCGATCTGCTGCGCCTCGCGGGCCGGATCGGCCGGTGGCAGGTCGAGCCTGGCCTTCAGGGCGCCGACCTTGCGCGTGCATTTGAACCGCTCGGCCAGCAGGTGCAGCACGGCGGCGTCGATGTTGTCGATGGAGTGCCGCAACTCGGCCAGTTCGGGCGGGGTCTCGCTCATGCAATGAGGTGGTGACGAGACGCCGCGTTCGGGTCAAGACTCATCGCCATCATGATCGACGACCTCGCACCCCTCGCCGAAGCCCTTGCCGACAAACTCAAGGCCCGCGGCCAGACGGTCGCGGTGGCTGAATCCTCGTCCGGCGGTCTCGTCAGCGCCGCTCTGCTCGCCGTCCCCGGAGCCAGCGCCTATTTCCTCGGCGGCGCCGTGGTCTACACCGCCAAGGCGCGCATGCGCCTGCTCCAGATCACCCGCGACCAAGTGGCCGGCATGCGTTCGGCGAGCGAGCCCTACGCCCTGCTGCTGGCGAGAACCGCCCGCGAGAACTTCGGCGCCGACTGGGGCCTGGCCGAGACCGGGGCCGCCGGCCCGACCGGAAATCCCTACGGCGACGCGGCGGGTCACAGCTGTCTGGCGGTGAGCGGACCGGTGGAAATAGCCATCACCCTCGAGACCGGTTCGACCGACCGCGCCGCCAACATGCAGGCCTTCACGCGCCGCGCGCTCGAATTGCTGAGCGCCGCCCTCGAAGGGTGAACAGGGGCCCGTCATGGCGGTGACGGACCCCTGCTCGGGAGGCTCGCGCAGGGTGCGGCGGCGGCGAGCCTCTTGCCTGCTCAGCTAGCGCCTCAGCTGGCGCTCGCATCTGCGGACTTCTTCGACGAGGCGGTCTTGGCGCCGCCACGCTTGGCGGCCTTGGCCTCGCGCTTCTTCGCGTTGGAGGCGTTCGCGGCCTCCACGGCCGACTTGCACTCGGCCCCGACATTGTCGAGGTGGGCGCGGGCGCAGCGGATCACCTTGCCGCGGCCGAGCTCCTCGTCCGGGCAGAGTTTGTGGAAGTCGGCGAGGCAGACCTCGTTGACTTTCGGCTTGCCGGCGGCGAACGATTGGCCGGCGACAAGAAGGGACAAAGCGGAACTGGCGATAACGACGGTTCGAAGGTTCATTTTCAGCTCCCCTGCGTGGGTGTTCACGGTTTGTTCTTGTAGCAACGCCTCAGCCCACGTCAAGCGGCCCGATTGAAGAAAATGCTCGGAGGCGTTTCGCCCCCTTCAGCCCCTGGCGCTGGCGAGCGCGCCCAGCGCGCCCAGATAGCGGTCGCACCAGTCGAGGATCCGCTGGAACATGTCGATGTTGTAGTCGCCGCGCCGCGGTGAGTGGCCCTCGTCGGGGTACAGCACCAGCTCGGTCTCGACCCCGTAGTGCTTGAGGGCGCGATAGAGGCCTTTCGACTGCCCGACCGGATTGTTGCGGTCGTCGGCGCCGTCGAGGATCAGGGTCGGCGTCCGCGCATCGCGGATGTAGGTGGCCGGCGAATTGCGGGCAAAGACGTCGGGGTGGTCCCAGGGCGCGCCGAAGTACCATTCATCCCCATCCGAATGGCCTTCCGACTCGAACTCCGCCTGCTGGTCGAAGACCGGGGCGCCGGCGATGGCGACCTTGAAGCGGCGGGTCTGGGTGATCGCCCAGGCGGTCATCTCGCCCCCGTAGGACCAGCCGCCGATCCCGAGCCGCTCGGGATCGACCTCGCCGCGGGCGATCACGGCGTCGACGACGGCCATGAGGTCCTTGAAGTCGCCGCCGCCCCAGTCTCCGCGGTTGGCCTTCAGGAAGGCCTCGCTGTAACCGTTCGACCCTCGCGGGTTGACCATCAGCACCTGAAAGCCGTGCGAGACCAGCATCTGCGCCCAGGCCGCCTCCCAGCCATAGCCGGCCGAAAAATACGAGGATGGGCCGCCGTGAACGAGCAGGAAGAGCGGCGCCTTGCCCGGCGAAGGTAGGGCCGGCTTCATCAGCGCCGCCTCGATCGGCGTTCCGTCGAAGCTCTGCGTCCGGAAGATGTGCGTCGAGGCGAGGGCGCCGCCCGTCCAGCCCTGCTGCAGATGGGAGAGCTGGCGGAGCTTCCCATCGGCGCTGCGCAGGTAGATCTCGGGCAGGTGATCAAAGTCCTCGCCGGCGAACACCACCTCGCCGCCCGACGTCACATCGAACGAGTCCACCGACAGGTTGAGATCGACCGGGGTCGGGGCCGTGCCCGGTGAAAGCCGGAACAGCCGGTTGCGGAAACCGTCGGCCACGCGCGCCCAGATCGCCGACGGTCCGCGCCACCGCACCTCGAGCACGGCCAGATCCGGTGGCGCGGAGACATTCTTGAGCGGGCCGCCGCCGGCCGCGCCGACCAGCAGGTCACGTTCGAGCGGGCCGCCGGTCACGGTCGAGCGGACAGCGAGGCTCTTGCCGTCCGGCGAGACCAGCAGCGAGTCGAATGGCAGCGGCGGTTTGGCGACGGGCGTCGTCGAACCGTCCGCGGTCGACAGGCTGTAGACCGCGCCGCTGAACGTCTCCGAACGCGGCGCGTCAGAGGCGGCGATCAGCAGGTGGTCAGCGTCGCGCCACTGGAACTCGTCGATCCTCCAGCCGGTGACGCCGAGACGGCGGGTCTGGGACGTCGCCAGGTCGAGCCGCCAGAGGCGGGATAGGCTGCTCTCGCGGTCGGCCACCTGCGGCCCTTCATCCTCGGACGGCGCGCTGTCATCCTGGGCCAGATAGGCGATCGCCCGGCCGTCGGGCGACCAGCGGTAGGCCTCCACGCCGGACTTCTGGGCGGTGAGCGCCGCAGGCTCCCCGCCGCTTGCCGGGACGACATAGATCTCGGTCTTGCCGCCGCGGTTGGAGAGGAAGGCTAGCTTCGAACCATCCGGCGACCATTGCGGCGACCGCTCGGACTTGCCGGCCGGAGTCAGCTCCCGCTCGGCGCCGCTGGCCAGGTCCAGGATTCGGACGTGAGGCTTGGCGTCCCACAGATAGCTGCCGACCACGTAGGCGAGTTTCGAGCCGTCGGGGGAGAGATGCAGGTCGCCGGCCCGCACGTAGGACAGCGCCTGCGCCGGAGTCATCGCCGCGCGGGCGACGCCGGGCGCCACGAAGGCCACAGCCGCGAGAAGTCCCCATCTGAGATTCATCGAGCTCTCCAAGCGTCACAATTTGACGATAGAGCGATGTGAAGCTGCCTTCTTCCAACGCCCTAGCGCGTTTGCACGCGGCGAGCGCCTGCAAAGCGCCAGGCCCTGAGATTGGCGGGCGACCAATGATGGCGGACACACGACTGCACCTGCGCGACTACCCGGCGGCAACCACGATGGACCGCCATGAACATCGGGCGGCGACCCTCACCATCGTCGTGCAAGGCGGCTTCGTAGAACGCTTGGGCCGCGCCGAGCGCGACTATGCGCGGGGGCACGCCGCCTTCCTGCCGGCCGGCCGGGCGCACGCTCAAGCCTTTGGCGCAGTGGGAACGCGTCAGGTCACCTTCGAGCCGCAGGCCGAGTGGATCGACTATCTGGCCGACTCCCGGATCGCGCTTTCCGAAGCGCCTTACGCGAACGCCCCCGTCTATCGCCATCTCGGCGATCGCCTGCTGAAGGAGCTGCAGGCGCCGGACAGTTTCTCACGGCTCGCCTGCGAGGGCCTGATGCTGGAGGTCGTCGCCGCTTTCGGTCGTAGGGGCTGGAGCGAGCCCGCCATGGCCAAGCCGCCAGCGTGGCTTTGCACGGCGCGGGATTTCATCCACGCGAACGCCTTGGAACCGCTCAGCCTCGGTCAGATCGCCAGGGTGGCGGGTCGGCACGAGATCCACTTGGCTCGCCAGTTCCGACGCTACTTCGGCGCCTCGGTCAGCGCCTATCAAAGACGACTGAGGATCGACCATGCCGCCGGACTTCTCCGCGACACGCCTCTCAGCCTGAGCGAGATCGCCCTCGACTGCGGGTTCAGCAGCCACGCGCATCTTTGTCGGGAATTCAAAGCCCAGATGGGGCTCACGCCGTCGGAATATCGTCGCGGAGGCGCTTAGCGCCGGCCCCACTGCGTGCTGTCGACGGCGATGCTGACCTGGGCGTTCTGACCCACCGGGATGCAGACGGCGCCGCCGATATTGCGGTAGCCGTGGGTGCCGACCCCGGCCCAGACTTGGCCGTGGGGATCCTTGTCCTGCTTGAGCTGGCCGTCCTGCGTCTGCTTGTAGGGCGCGCCGCAGGGGCCGACCGGCGCGGGACCGCGGTCGTCGTGTTCGTCCGAGTCCTTGGTGATCCAGGTCGGATCGATGCCGTTGGACTGGACCGGCGGCGCCCCAGCGCCGCTCGCAGTGGGGATCGCCTCCTGCGCGGAGGCCGCGGTCGCCATCAGAAGGGCGACGCCAATCAATCCTGACAGTCCGCGCTTCATATCGATCCTACCTGCCTGGGTAAGCGTAGCCTCGCCCCGCCTCGCGGCGAAATTGCGTCGTTGCGGAGTCTAGCCTATCAGCGCCGCCATGTCCGCCCCATCCCTGGACGAGGCGCGCGCCGCCATCGCGCCTCTCTATCGCCGCCCCGAATCCGAGGCTCTCGAGGATCTGGCGGCGCGGGCCCGCCTCACTCCAGTCGAGCGGGCGCGGGCCAAAGCCCAGGCCCAGACCCTGCTGGAGGCGTTGCGCGCGCCCGGCCGGGCCGGATGGGTCGATCGCTTCCTGCAGGAGTACAGTCTCTCCAGCGAAGAGGGCGCGGCGCTGCTTGGCCTCGCCGAGGCCTATCTGCGCGTCCCCGACCCCGGCACCGCCGACGCCCTCATCCGCGACAAGCTCTCGCGCGGCGACTGGCGGGCGCACCTCGGCTCGGCCGATTCGGTGCTGGTCAACAGCGCCACGCTCGGCCTCATCATCGCCCAGTCGCTGACCGAGACCTCGACCGGCGGCGACACCTTGCGCGGTCTGGCGGGGCGGCTCGGCGAGCCGGCGATCCGCGTGGCCGTGGCCAGCGCCATGCAGCGGATGGGCGAGGCCTTCGTGCTCGGCCGGGACATCAAGGAGGCCCTGAAACGCGCCGACCGGCGCGCCAACCGCGCTTTCCGCTATTCCTTCGACATGCTGGGCGAAGGGGCCCGCACGACGCCGGACGCTGCGGCTTATCTGGAGTCCTACCGCGCCGCCATCACCGCCATCGGCGCCGACGCGGCCGGCGAGGCGGTGCTGGAGCGCGACTCCATCTCGGTGAAGCTGTCGGCCCTGCATCCGCGCTACGAACCGTTCCAGGCCGGGCGCGCCGTCCCCGAGCTGACCGGCATGCTGATCGAGCTGGCCAGGCTCGCCAAGGACGTCGGGATCGGCCTCACCGTCGACGCCGAGGAGGCCGAGCGGCTGGAGATGTCGCTGTCGATCATCGAAGGCGCGGCGCGCGATCCTTCCCTTGCCGGTTGGGACGGCCTCGGCATGGCCGTCCAGGCCTATCAACGCCGCGCGCCAGCGGTGGTCGACTGGGCCGACGCCCTGGCCGGCGCCACCGGCCGACGGCTGATGGTGCGGCTGGTCAAGGGCGCCTACTGGGACACCGAGATCAAGCGCGCCCAGGAGCGCGGCCTGGCCGACTATCCGCTCTATACCCGCAAGAGCGGCACCGACGTCTCGTACATGGCCTGCGCCCGCGCCCTGCTGGCCGCCGGCGGTATCTATCCGGCCTTCGCCACCCACAATGCGCTCACCGTCGCCACAGTGATGGAATGGGCGGGCGAGCGGCGCGATTTCGAGTTTCAGCGCCTGCACGGCATGGGCGAGGGTCTCTACGAAGGCCTGATGGCCGAGGGCGGTGTGGCTGTGCGGGTCTACGCCCCGGTGGGCGGCTACCGCGACCTCCTGGCCTACCTCGTCCGCCGGCTGCTCGAGAACGGCGCCAACACCAGCTTCGTACACCAGATCGGGGCCGCAGACGTCAGCGACGAGGAACTTCTCGCCGATCCGGTGACCGAGGCCGAGGCGGCTGGCTTCACCGCCCACCCGGCCATCCCGCTGCCGCCCGACCTCTTCGGCGCCGAGCGGCGCAATTCCGCTGGTCTCGATTTGTCGGACGACGGCGTTGTCCGCACCCTGATCGGCGAGATGGAACGGACCTGGGCGCGGCCGGCGACCGCCGCGCCGGTGATCGGCGGCCGGGAAAGCCGCGGCGAAAGCAGGGCGGTGTTCAACCCCGCTGATCACGCCGTTTCGGTCGGAGCGGTGGTCGAGGCGAGCGCGGCCGACGTCGCCCGCGCCGTGGATGTCGCCGCCGGCGCGCAGGCGGCCTGGAACGCGCGCGGCGCCGAAGCGCGCGCCGCGATCCTGCAGCGCCTGGCCGACCTTCTCGAGCGTGACCGGGCCGTCCTCATGGCCCTCGCCGTGCGCGAAGCCGGCAAGACCCTCGCCGATGCCCTCGGCGAGGTGCGCGAGGCGACCGACTTCTGCCGCTACTACGCCGCCCAGGCCCGCCGGCATGGCGCCCCTCTGCGTCTGCCCGGGCCGACCGGCGAACTGAATGAGCTTTCCCTCGAAGGCCGCGGCGTCTTCGCCTGCGTCAGCCCGTGGAACTTCCCGCTCGCCATCTTCCTCGGCCAGGTCACGGCGGCCCTGGCGGCCGGCAATACGGTGGTCGCCAAGCCGGCGCCGCAGACGCCGCTGATCGCCGCTCACGCCGTGCGCCTGGCGCTGGAGGCCGGCGTTCCGGGCGAGGCGCTGCAGCTGGTTCCGGGCGGCGCCGAGGTCGGCGCGGCCCTGACCGCCGATCCTCGCGTGGTTGGTGTCGCCTTCACCGGCTCGACCGCCAGCGCCCGCCGGATCGCCAGGACCCTGCTGGAGGACGAGACCCGCCCACTGGCGCCACTGATCGCCGAGACCGGCGGTCTCAACGCCATGCTGGTCGATTCCACCGCCTTGCCCGAACAGGTGACCGTGGATGTGGTCACCTCAGCCTTCCTCTCCGCCGGCCAGCGCTGCTCGGCCCTGCGTCTGCTCTGCCTGCACGAGGACGTCGCGCCGCAGATGCTCGAGATGCTTCAGGGCGCCATGGACGAGCTGATCATCGGCGATCCCGCCGATCCGGCCACCGATGTCGGGCCGGTGATCGACGCCGACGCCAAGGCCCGCATCGACGCCTACATCGAGGCGCGGCGCGAGCGGATCGTCCATCAGCTGGCGATTCCGCCAGCGCTCCAGGGCGGCACGTTCGTGGCCCCGACGCTGATTCGTCTGGACCGTCCCGCCGATCTCGATCGGGAGGTCTTCGGCCCTGTCCTGCACGTCGTCACCTTCAAGCCGGGCGCCATGCAGGAGACGCTCGATGAGGTGATGGCCTCCGGCTACGGCCTCACCCTCGGCGTCCATTCGCGCATCGGCTCGGCGGCCGACGCTGTGCGGGCCCGGGCGCGGGTCGGCAACCTCTACGTCAACCGCTCGATGATCGGCGCGGTGGTCGGCGTGCAGCCGTTCGGCGGCGAGGGCCTTTCCGGCACCGGCCCCAAGGCCGGCGGCCCGCACTACCTGCCGCGGTTCTGCGTCGAGCGGACCTGGACCGTCGACACCACCTCGGCGGGGGGCAACGCCAGTCTGCTGAGCCTGGAGGGGTGACGGCCTACGACCTGATCGTCGTCGGCCTGGGCGCGGCCGGCGGCGCGACGCTCTATCAGGCGGCCAAGCGTGGGGCGCGCGTGCTGGGGATCGACCGCTTCGCGCCGCCGCACGATCAGGGCTCGAGCCACGGCGAGACCCGCATCACCCGTCAGGGCGTCGGGGAGGGGCTGGAATATGTGCCGCTGGCGCTGCGCGGCCACCAGCTCTGGCGCGAGATCGAGGCCGAGACCGGCGAGACCCTGTTCAGGCAGAGCGGCGTCCTGATGATCAGCGCCCCGGGCCTCGGCGGCGCGCACCACGGCAAACACGACTTTCTCGAGCGGACCATCGAGGCGGCCAGCGCCTTCGCCGTGCCGCACGAGACCCTGAGCGCCGCCGAGGCGCGTGCTCGCTGGCCGCAGTTCCGTATCGCCGACCACGAGCAGGCCTATTTCGAGCCGGGCGCCGGCGCCCTCTATCCGGAGCGGTGCGTCGCCGCCCAACTCACCCTGGCGCGACGCCTGGGGGCGGAGATTCGCACTGGCGAGCCGGCGCTCTCCGTCGAGCAGACCACGGCCGGGGTTCGGGTGACTACGGCGGCCGGCGTTTACGAGGCCGCTCAGGCGGTGGTTGCGGCCGGCGCCTGGGCGGCCGGCCTGCTCGGCGGCGCCTGGGGCGGGCGCCTGAGCCTGTGGCGGCAGACCCTGCACTGGTTCGAGGCCTCGGACGACTTCGCCGCCGATCGCTTTCCGGTCTTCATCTGGATGCACGGGGCCGGGGAGGGAGACTGGTTCTATGGTTTCCCGCGCGAGGCGGGCGGCGTGAAGCTGGCGAGCGAGCAGTTCGCAGTCTCGACGCCGAGCCCCGCAGCCTGGGACCGTACGGCCAGCCGCGAGGAGGCGTTGGCGCTTCACGACCGTCATGTTCGGGGCCGCATCGAGGGCCTCCCAGCCCAATGGCGGCGCTCGGCCGCCTGCGTCTACACCCTGGCGCCGGACAGCCGGTTCATCATCGACCGCGATCCGGTGGCCGAAAAAGTGTTCGTGATTTCAGCCTGCTCCGGCCACGGCTTCAAGCATTCGGCGGCGATCGGCGAAGCCGTCGCCGCCTGGGCGCTTACGGCAGAGCGACCGTCGGTGCTGGCGCCTTTCGCACTCTGAATCCGAAATAAGCCGCCAGGGCGATCCCGGTCAGAAGCCCGCAGCAATAGAGTTGCGGCCGGAGGCTCGAGATGAAGCCCATGGCGACAAAGATTGCGCAGATCGCGGCGACCGTCGCGCCGCTCGCCCATGGGTAGAGCCACATGCGGATCGGCATCGCCACGCCGGCGGCTTCGAACTGTCGGCGAACCGGAATCTGCGCCCAGGTCGCCAGGCCGTAGACGATCAGCATCACCGCGCCGGACTCGTCGACGAGGAATTTGAAGACCTGGTCCGCGCCGAGGACCGATGGGGCCGCCGACACGATGGCGAAGAAGGCCGCGGTCATGATCGCCCGCGCCGGCACCTTGCGTTTGTTGAGCGCCACCAGGGCCTTGGGCGCATCTCCTCGCGCTGAGAGCACGAACAGGACCCGCGAGCTGACATAGAGCCCGGAGTTCAGCACCGACAGCACGGCGGTCAGAACGATCATGTTCATGATCGGCTCGCCGAACGGCACGCCGATGTGCTTCAGCGTAAGGGCGAACGGCGAGTCGCCTGGATGGATGGCCGTCCACGGGATAATGGTGACGATCAGGAAGATCGAGACCACGTAGAAGAGCAGGACGCGCAGCACCACCTGACCGGTCAGTCGCGCCAGCGCTGGTCCCGGCTCGGAGGACTCGGCCGCGGCAATGGTGATGATCTCGGCGCCGGCGAGGGCGAAGACCACGCTGGTGACGCCGCTCAGCACCGACAGCGGCCCGAACGGTGCGAAGCCGCCATGCGCGGTCAGATTGTCGAAACGCCCCCCAGTCGCCGGCGCGTGCACGAAGATCCAGCCGGCGGTGATCAGGATGAAGGCGATGATCGCCGCCACCTTGATCGAGGCGAACCAGAATTCGAACTCGCCGTAATATTTGGCCGACATCAGGTTGGTGGTCATCATCGCGGCGAGGAGGCCCAGCGCGATGAGCCAGACGGGGGCGATCGGGAGCCAGCCGTGCACGATCTTGGCCCCGGCCAGGGCCTCGACCGCGACCACCGCGACCCAGAAGTACCAGTAGAGCCAGCCGGAGAGGAAACCGGCCCAGTTTCCAAGGCCTAGGCGCGCGAACTCGGTCAGCGCGCCGATGTCGGGCCGCGCGGCCGCCATCTCGGAGAGCGCGCGCAGCACCAGCAGGACCACGACGCCGGAGATCAGATAGCTGGCGACTACCGCCGGCCCAATGCTGGCGATGCCGGCGCTGGAGCCGACAAAGAGTCCGGCGCCGATGATCCCGCCGATGGAGATCATCGTCACGTGCCGCTGACGCAGGTCCTTGGCGAGGTGGGCGGTAGGAGAGGCGTCCGCCTCGACGAGTTCAGAATGCGTCACGACCCCTCCCGGCCTTGGCGATATTGCGAATCCTCATATCCGAGCCTGTAAGGGGGCGCCATAAGCCGGGGCGCATCGCGTCGAACCACCTCGACAGCGGCGCGGCGCGACGGCATTAGAATGGTGGCCATGAGCGAATTGGACGCGCCGGCGTCGCTGCGGGAAGTCGAGCTGAAGCTGGCTATCGGTTCGCCCGAGGCGCGGGCGGCCGCCGATCGGGAGGTTGGCCGCGCGCCGGTCCGCTCCCTTGAGACAATCTACTACGACACCCCGCGCCGACGTCTGCACGGCGCCGGCTACAGCTTGCGTCTGCGTCGCGACGGCGAGGACTGGTCGCAGAGCGTCAAGGCCGAGGCCGGTTTCTCCCGTTACGAAAACGACCGCACTCTCCGCGGCGGCCTGCCGGACTTCTCACTGCTCGAAGGCACGCCGATCTGGCCGCTGCTGGACGGGGAGGGCGCCCTGGCGCCGGTCTTCGTCACGCGCGTGCGCCGACAGTCGCGCCGCCGCGACAGGGACGGCGGGCGGATCGAGTACTCGCTCGATGACGGCGAGGTGATCGCCCACGATCGCGTTTGGCCAATCCTCGAGTTGGAGCTGGAGCTCAAGGCCGGCGCGCCGGAGATGCTCTTCGCGGAAGGTCGCCGGCTCGCCGCCGACGAAGCCTTCGTCCCCTTCTTCATGAGCAAGGCGGAGCGCGGCTTCGCCCTGGCCGATGGCTTGCTCGGCGAGCCAGTGCGCTTCGGCTCTCAGGCGCTGTCGCCCGATGTCTCGGCGCTCGCCGCCTTCCAGACCCTGGCCCGACGGTGCCTCAGGCAGCTGTCGCTCAATGCTGAGCTCATCGCCGGTGGTTCGGCGCGACTGGAAGCGGTGCATCAGGCCCGCACCGCCTTGCGGCGCTTGCGCGTGGCTATGGGTGTCTTTGCTGGTCTGCTCGACCCCGCCCGCCTCGAATCCCTCGGCGCCGAGCTGAAGTGGCTGTCGGGCGAATTCGGCCCGGCGCGCAACCTCGACGTCCTGCTCCTCGAAATCTTCCAGCCGCGGGCCGAGGAAGTTGCCGATCGCGACGGCGCGGCGGCTTTCGGCCAGCTCCTGCTCACCGAACAGGGTCGCGCTCGGGAACGCGCGCGCGCCGCCCTGGCTTCGCCGCGGTTTCGCCTGCTCCTGCTCGAAACGGCCCGCTGGATCGAGGCGGGCCCTGGCCTTCCGGGCGAGGCCGACCCGCCGGTCGGCGAGTTCGCGGCCGGCGCGCTCGAACAACGCCGCCATGCCTTGGCGCGACGCCTCAAGTCGCTCGACTGGAGCGACGCGGTGGCGCGGCACGAGGCGCGGATCGCAGCCAAGAAGATGCGCTACGCCTCCGAATTCTTCGTAGGCCTTGGACCCAAGGATCGCGCCGACCGCTACCGGCCGTTCGTGAAGTCCTTGTCCGAACTGCAGGACCGCCTCGGAGGATTGAACGACGTCGCCGTGGCCGAGCAGATGGCGCCAGAGATACTGGTCAACGCCAAGGACGCCGCCCGAACCGCCTATGCGGCGGGGCTGATCATCGGTCGTGACCTGGCTGCCGCCGAACGCCTGACCAAGAAGGCTCGGCGGGCCGGCCGCACATTTCTGGGGGCTCCGGCTTGGTGGTGACCGCGGCGGGGAGGGGCGCGGCGCTCGCGATGGGTCTGATGCTGGCGGCCGGGTTCGCGACCGCCAAGCAGCCGGCCCCGCCGCTTCCGCCGATCGGCGCAGCGCCGGTCGTCTTGCCCGCCCCGCCGCCGACGCCGGTCGCGCCGCCCCGGCCGCTCTCGGCTGACGATGTCGCGGCGATCGTCACCGCGGTGCGCGCCGCTTCCGAGTTCGCCGCGCCGCCCGATCTGGATACGGCGGCGGCCGCTTTCGCCAGCGAGGATGCGGGCGCCCGCGGCGCGGCCGAAGAAGAGATCGTCAAGGCGGCAGTCACGCTCGCCAAGGAAGAGCACGGGCGGCTCGCCGATCCGCAGGCGGTGGACGCCAACTGGGCGCTGCGGGGGCGCTACGACGCCGGCGAGGATTTTGCGGCCGCCCGAGCCGAAGGGCGCATCCCGTCCTGGGCTGAGGCGCTTCCACGCAGGAGCGAGCGCTATCTGGCCCTGGTGGCCGCCGAGCGTCGCTACGAGGCGATCCTGATTCACGGCGGCTGGCAGGCGCTGCCGACCGGCGTCACATTGACGCATGGGGCCAAGGGCAAGGACGTCGTTCGTCTGCGCGCCCGGCTGGCGTCGGAGGGCTATGGGGCGAGCGATGGCGACGCCGTCTTCGATCGCGGCCTGGGCGGCGAAGTGGCCGAATTCCAGGTTCGCCACGGACTGAAGCCGTCGGGCGCGGTCGACGCCGCGACCCTGGCCGCCCTCAACGTCCCGGCCGCGACCCGCCTCTGGACCCTGGCCGCCAATCTGGAGCGGGAGCGGTGGCTGCCCGATCAGTTCCCGCCGGACCGCATCGAGGCCAATGTCGGCTCGGCGGAAGTCACCCTTTTCGAGGGCGATCAGACGACGTTGCGCATGCGCTCCATCGTCGGCGAGCCGTCCCGGCCAACGCCGCTTTTCGTCTCGCACGTCTCGAGCATCGAGTTCAATCCGGCCTGGCATGTGCCTGATGACATTGCGAAAGCCGAACTCTGGCCGAAGGGTCGGGGCTATCTCGCCAGCCATGGCTACGAGGTTATCGACGGCCAGCTCGTGCAGCGCGCCGGGCCCCACTCGTCGCTCGGCCGGGTCAAGTTCGAGATGCCCAATCCGTTCAGCGTCTACCTGCATGATACGCCCGGCCGGGCGCTCTTCGCGGTGGATTCGCGTGGCCGCAGCCACGGCTGCGTGCGCCTGGAACGGCCGAACGACCTGGCGGTCGCTTTACTCTCCGATCAGGGCTGGGATCTCCAGCGCGTCAGCGACACGATCGACAAGGGCGACACCCATTGGGTGAAGCCCAACTCCAACATGCCTGTCTACATTCTCTACCGCACCGCCGACTCGCCGGACGACGGCCCGGCCATATTCCGGCCCGATATCTATGGCTGGGACGGGAAGCTGGCTGCGGCCCTCATCGCCGCCGCACGGTAACCTTGTATCAACCGTTGTCTTGGTTAATGGTCCCTTACCCCTCACGCTCGAGTCTCTGAGGAATGAACCCAGCCCGCCGTGCTCTCCTTCGGAGCGGACTTGGTCTCACGGTCGCCGCTACGGCGCTGGCCGCGGCGCCGCTGGCCTTCGCGGACGTTGACGCCGACCCGATCGCCGACCTGATCGCCAAGTCCGGCGGCGTATCCCTGAGCGGCGCCAGACGCCTCGCCTTTGCCAACCTCCACACCGGCGAGAACCTCGACGTCGCCTATTGGGAGAACGGGTCGTACGTGCCCGACGCCCTCCAGGCCGTGAATCATGTGCTGCGCGACCATCGCAACAACGAGGTCCACGAGATTCACCCGCAGCTCCTCGATCTGCTCACCGCCCTGTCGCATCGCCTCGAGGCGACGCCCAATTTCGAGGTCATCTCCGGCTACCGCTCACCGGCCACCAACGCCATGCTCCACGCCGAAAGTAGCGAGGTGGCGGTCAGCAGCCTCCACACCCTCGGCGAGGCGATCGACATCCGCATGTCGGGAATGAGCCTCTCCTACATTCACGCCGCGGCGCTCGAACTCGATATGGGCGGGGTGGGCTACTACCCGTGGTCAGACTTCATACACGTCGACATCGGCCGCGTGCGCAGCTGGAGCGGCACCTGAGGCCCGCGGCGGGCGGCGCTTCGCTCTGAACTCACATTGCGCGAATCCGGTCGCGCCGGCTTAACTTCGGCGCCAAACCGGTGTCGGAAATAATCCATGACGCGCAAGTCTCTCGCAACCTCAGTTCTTTGGGCGTCCGCGCTCACTGCTCTGGCAGGCGCCGCGAGCGCCGCGCCCGGCTACGACCCGCGAGAGACCTTCGCGCCCGTGACCCTGCCCGATGCGCCCGGTGTCTTCCGCTCGGCTGGCGGCGCGCCGGGGCCGGCCTACTGGCAGAACCGCGCCGACTACGACATCCACGCCGACCTCGATCCGGCGTCCAGGACCCTGACCGGCGAGGAGACCATCACCTACGCCAACAACAGCCCCGATGCGCTCGACTGCCTGTGGCTGCAGCTCGACCAGAACATCTATCGCCGCGACGCCCGCAGCGTGCTCGCGTCCGGCTGGCCGCGGCATGATTTCACCGACGGCTTCGTCCTCGACGAGGTGAGCCTCGTCGCCGACGGCAAGGCGACACCAGCCGCCCATCTGGTCTCCGACACCCGCCTGCAGGTGCGGCTGGCCGCGCCCCTCGTCCATAACGGCAAGGTCAAACTGCACATCCGCTGGCATTACGCCGTGCCGGGGATCTGGGGCGGGCGGACCTCCTGGGTCGACACGCCGCACGGGCCGATCTTCGACATCGCCCAGTGGTATCCGCGCATGGCCGTCTATGACGACATCCACGGCTGGGACACCTCGCCCTACCTCGGTCAGGAGTTCTACCTCGACTACGGCGATTTCGATTACTCGGTCACCGTCCCCTCGGACGTGGTGGTGGCGGGGACCGGCGAGCTCGCCAATCCGGCCGAGGTCCTGACCGCCGGCGAGCGGGCCCGCCTCGCGGCCGCCCGGGCCAGCGACAAGACCGTGATGGTCCGCACCGCCGAGGACGTGGCCGCCGCGCCGCCCGCCAAGGGCGCGCTGACCTGGCGGTTCCACATGGCCAACACCCGCGACGTGGTGTTCAGCGCCTCCCGCGCCTTCGTCTGGGACGCGGCGCGCATCAACCTGCCGGACGGTAAAACGGCGCTCGCCCAGTCGTTTTACCCGCCAGAGTCGAGCGGGGCGGACGCATGGGGCCGGTCGACCGAATACCTCAAGGATTCGGTCGAGCACTTCTCGCAGCGCTGGGCGCCCTATCCCTATCCCAACGCCTTCAGCATCGGCGGCGGCACCGACGGGATGGAATACCCGGGCATGGCGTTCGATGGCATGGGCGACAAGGGCAAGGCGCTGTTCTGGATCACCGCCCACGAGATCGGTCACAGCTGGTTTCCGATGATGGTCGGCTTCGACGAGCGTCGCCACGCCTGGATGGACGAGGGTTTCAACACCTTTATCGACACTTTCGAGTCCGACGACTTCGAAGGTGGCGTCTATGGTCCGAAGCGGGATTCCGAATACGCCCCCGGCGGCGGCCTGCCGGCCGATGAGATCGAGAGCGTGCTCTCCGATCCCGCCGCCCCGCCGATCCTGACCCGCGCCGACCTGATCTCCGAGAAGTACCGACACGCGGTCACCTACTTCAAATCCGCCTATGGCCTCGTCCTTCTGCGCAGCGTGATCCTGGGGCCGGAGCGCTTCGATCCGGCCTTCCGCAAGTTCATCGCCGACTGGGCGTTCAAGCATCCCAAGCCGTCCGACTTCTTCCGCGCCATGGAGAGCGAGGCGGGCGAGGATCTCTCCTGGTTCTGGCGCGGCTGGTATTTCGAGAACTGGAACCTGGATATGGCCGTGGAAGGCGTCGTCTACGACGGCGGCGATCCGGCCAAGGGCGCCAAGGTGACCATCGCCAATCTCGACAGGCTGGTCCTGCCGACCACACTCGAAGTCGTTTACGCTGACGGCAAGACCGTCGACGTCGCCGTACCCGTTGAGACCTGGATGCTGAGGAGCCGAACCGAGGTCGCTCTGCCGGGCGGTCCGGCGATCGTTTCGGTGACGCTCGATCCGCACCACCTCATTCCCGACAAGGACCGAAGCAACAATCGTTGGCAGGCCGACGTTAAGCATGAACAGGCATCGACGGCGATGTTCACAAACGGTTCAGGCGCCTCGCACTAGACCGTCGCTGTCGGTACGAACGAAAGGAATTCTCGATGTCCAGCAGGAGAATCACGGGGCTGGTCCTCGCCTCCGTCTCCGCCGTGGCGCTCATCGCCGAAGCAGGCGTTGCTTCGGCCCAGCCCTACACCCAGGCTCCGCCTCCGCCCCAGCAGGGCTACGACCAAGGCTACAACCAGGCCCCGCCTCCGCCCCAGCAGGGCTACGACCAGGGCTACAATCAAGCCCCGCCGCCAGGCTACAATCAGGCTCCGCCGGCTGGGTACAACAATCAGGCCCCGCCTCCGGCTTACGACCAAGGTCCGCCTCAGGGCCAGTCGGCGCCGCCCCCTCCGGGCTACAGCGGCTACAACAACCAGGCCCAGCAATACGACCAGGACTATGCGGCCCGCTACTCGGCCTGGGCGGCGCAGTATTGCGTCAACCAGCAGGCCAACAACACGGCCGCTGGCGCGGTGATCGGCGGCATCTTCGGCTCGCTGCTCGGCGCCGGCGTCGCCGGCCGCGGCTCGCACTTCGCCGGCGCGGTGGTTGGCGGCGCGGTCGGCGCGACAGCCGGCGCGGCGATCGGGTCCAGTTCAGGGACGCCGGGCGGCTGCCCGCAGGGCTACGTCGTGGCGGCTGGCGCGCCGGGCTTCGTTTACGACGGCCCCTACGTCGGTCCGGCCTACTGGGCGCCGGCCTGGTACAACCCCTGGTTCTGGGACGGCGGCCACTGGATGTACCGGCCCTACCGCTCCTGGTACCACGGCTATCGCGGTGGTTATCGCGGCGGCTACCGTGGTGGTTATCGCGGCGGCTACCACCACTAAGGTCGACGCGTTGCGTGAGTTCAGCCCCCGGCGTTCCCACGCCGGGGGTTTTCGTTTGAGAGTTTGTTGAATCTACAGGCGGTTGCAGGAATTCTGCGGTCGCGAACGGGCGCAGACCGCCTATCTCAACCCGAACGCTCACCCGAGGACGGATATCTCCATGCCGACGCTGTTCGACCCCCTGAAGGTCGGCGACCTGACCCTCAGGAACCGCATCCTCATGGCGCCGCTGACCCGGGCCCGGAGTGGCGTGGAACGGACGCCCGGTCCGCTCGTGGCCGAGTACTACGCCCAGCGCGCGTCGGCTGGCCTGATCCTCAGCGAAGCGACCTCCGTGACCCCGCTCGGCGTCGGCTATGCCGATACGCCCGGCATCTGGTCGCAGGCGCAGGTGGACGGCTGGAAGCTGACCACCGAGGCCGTGCACAAGGCCGGCGGCCTGATCTTCCTGCAGCTCTGGCACGTCGGCCGGATCTCCGACCCGGTGTTCCTTGACGGCCAGTCGCCGGTTTCGGCCAGCCCAGTCGCCGCCCGCGGCGATGTCAGCCTGCTTCGCCCGAAGCGGCCTTATCCGGTCCCGCGGCCCCTCAGCCTCGCGGAGATCGAGGATGTGATCGAGGCCTATCGGCGCGGCGCGGAGAACGCCCGGCGGGCCGGGTTCGATGGCGTCGAGCTGCACGGCGCCAATGGCTACCTGCTCGACCAGTTCCTGCAGGACAGCACCAACCACCGCGACGACGCCTATGGCGGCCCGATCGAGAATCGCGCCCGGGTGATGCTGGCGGCGGTCGACGCGGCGATCTCGGTGTTCGGTCCGGGCCGCGTGGGCCTGCACATCGCCCCGCGTGGCGACGCCCACGACATGGGTGATTCCGATCCGCTGGCGACTTTCGGCTACGTCGCCAGGGCGGCGGCCGATCGCGGCGTCGCCTTCATCTGCGCCCGCGAGCACCTGGGCGATGGGCGGATCGGGCCGCAGCTCAAGGCGATCTTCGGCGGGACCTGGATCGCCAACGAGGGCTTCGACCTCGCCTCCGCGGAGGGCGTGCTGGCGGCCGGAGAAGCCGACGCGGTCGCCTTCGGCAAGCTCTTCATCGCCAATCCGGACCTGCCGCGGCGCTTTGCGGACGGCGCGCCGCTCAATGCCTGGAACGCCGCGACCTTCTACGTCCCGGGGCCCCAAGGCTACACCGACTACCCGGCTCTGGAGACCGAGGCGGCCTGATTTAGCCGATTTCGCTTTGCAGCGCGCGCGGCTTTCGCTAACACCGCGCGTCCTAAAGCACGCCGCCGTAGCTCAGTGGTAGAGCGCATCCTTGGTAAGGCTGAGGTCGGCAGTTCAATCCTGCCCGGCGGCACCATTGCTCCCGTGAGGAGATCATGCGCATGGCGACGCCGCCGCGCCCCGATCCGGAACCGGCGGCTGGCGCCCTGAAGGGCGACGCGGCGCGCGAGGCGCGTCTCGCTGAGGCCCTGCGGGCCAATCTGCGCCGCCGCAAGGCCCAGGCGCCCAAGGACGAGTTGCGATGACGGCCGGGCCGCTGCGCCTCCTGGCCGAGGACGCCGACGATCTCGAGGTGATCTCGGCCGCCCTGCAGGATGCGGTCACCCATATCGGCGACATCAGTTGGGAGCCGGGAGCCCGGCGCCTGACCATCGCTTTCAATCGCTTCCGCTGGGAGGCCGGCGACGGCGAGCGGGTGGTGACCGGCTTTCAGCTCGGCGGCGTGGAATCGGTGCGGGGACGCAATCTGCGCCGCGACGCCAAGGACGCCGTCCTGCAACTCCTGGCCCTGACCTTCGAGCCGACCGAAGCGCCCGGCGGTCGGATCCTGTTCGCCTTCGCCGACGGCGGCGATCTGGCCGCCGAGGTGGAGTGCGTCGACGCCGCCCTGGCGGACCTGGGCGAACCCTGGCGCGCGGCGCACAAACCCGGCCACAAGGCCTGATGCGCCGCTTCGACGCTGCCGATCCGGCCTTCGAGACTGATTTCGCCGCCTTCGCCGCCGCCCCGCGCGGCAGCCCGGCCGAAGTCGACGCCGCCGTCGCCGAGGTGCTGGAGGCCGTGCGCCTGCGCGGCCTGGAGGCGGTGCTCGACTACACCCGGCGGTTCGACGGCGTGGCCCTCTCCGAAGCCGAGGTGCGGGTCGGCGCCGACGAAATCGAAGCCGGCGCGGCGGACTGCCCGCCGCCGGTGCGGGCGGCCCTGGCCTTCGCCGCCGCCCGCATCCGCGCCTATCACGAGCGTCTACGGCCCGAAGACGGCGCTTTCGTCGATGCGGCCGGCGTCGAACTCGGCTGGCGCTGGACGCCGCTGGACGCGGTGGGAATCTACGTGCCTGGCGGCCGCGCCGCCTATCCCTCGACCGTGCTGATGAACGCCGTGCCGGCGGCCGTCGCCGGTGTCGGGCGCATCGCCATGGTCAGCCCGCCCGGGCGCCTCGCGCCCGCCGTGCTGGCGGCGGCGAAGGAAGCCGGCGTCACTGAGATCTGGCGCATCGGCGGCGCCCAGGCCGTCGCCGCGCTCGCCTATGGCGCCGGGCCTATCCAGCCGGTCGACAAGATCGTCGGTCCCGGCAACGCCTATGTCACCGCCGCCAAGCGGCGGGTCTACGGAACGGTGGGCATCGATTCCCTCGCCGGACCATCGGAGATCGTGGTCGTCGCCGATGGCGCCAACGACCCCGCCTGGATCGCCGCCGACCTGCTCTCCCAGGCCGAGCACGATCCGGATGCGCAATCGGTGCTGATTACCGACGACGCCGCTTTCGCCGACGCGGTCGCGGCCGAGGTCGCTCGCCAGCTCGCCGTGCTGCCCACCCGCGAGACGGCCGCGGCGGCTTGGCGCGACCATGGTGCGGTGATCGTCGCCCCGCTCGCCCGCGCGCCCACCCTGGTCGACGCGATGGCGCCCGAACACGTCGAGTTTGCCGTCGCCGATCCCGAGGCGCTGGCGGCGCAGGTGCGCCACGCCGGCGCCATCTTCCTCGGTCGACACGCGCCCGAGGCGCTCGGCGACTATGTGGCCGGACCCAACCACGTCCTCCCCACCAGCGGCGCGGCGCGCTTCTCCTCCGGCCTCTCCACGCTCGACTTTCTCAAGCGCACCAGCATCACCAGGTGCGACGCGGCCGCCTTCGACGCCCTCGCCGAGGCGGCCGAGATCCTGGCCGAGGTGGAAGGCCTGCCGGCCCACGCCCGTTCCCTCTCGATCCGACGTAACCGTCGCGGGTAGAAGGGACGGGATGAGCGATCCCCGTCATCGCCTGCAATCGGTCGAGCTCGACGAGGACTCCCTCGCGCCGGCCTCGCGTGACCAGGACCAGGAGCGGCAGATCGCCATCTTCGATCTCCTGGAGGACAATCACTTTGCCCCCGAGGGCGCCGAAGGCGGCCCCTACGACCTGCGTCTGTCGCTGATCGAAGGCCGGCTCGCCTTCGACATCACCGGGGCCGGCTACCAGCGACGGCACTTGCTGTCGCTCTCGCCGCTGCGGGCGGTGGTCAAGGACTACCACATGATCTGCGAGAGCTATTTCGAGGCCATCCGCCACGCCACGCCGCAGAAGATCGAGACCCTCGACATGGGCCGGCGGGCCATCCACGACGAAGGCTCGCACACCCTCCAGCGGCGCCTCGCCGGCAAGGTCGACACCGACACCGACACCGCCCGCCGCCTCTTCACCCTCATCTGCGCGCTGCACTGGCGGGGATGATCCCCGGGGCCGTCCTTTTCGCCTGCGGGCTCAACCGCGTGCGCTCGCCCATGGCCGCCGGCCTGATGCGCCGGCTGCACGGCGGCCGGGTGTTCGTCGACAGCTGCGGCCTGCGCGCCGATGCGGACACGCTCGCCGACCCCTTCGTGCTGGCGGTGATGGACGAGGCGGGGGTCGATCTCTCGGGACATCAGCCCAAGCGCTTCGACGAGCTGATCGACGACTCCTTCGACGTCATCGTTTCCCTCAGTCCGGAAGCCCACCACCGGGCGGTCGAGTTCGCCCGCACCCGGGCGGTCGAACTCGAGTACTGGCCGACCCTCGATCCGACCCTCGCCAGCGGCTCGCGCGAAAGCGTTCTCGCCAGCTATCGCCAGGTCCGCGACGCCCTCGAGGCCCGCATCCGCATGCGGTTCCCGGCCCTGCGGACGTTTGGGGGGTAGGGCGCACATCGCCGCAATCGCAGCGGAAGCGTTGTTTGATCCACAGATGACACAGATGAACACAGATTGATTGCGCCGATGGCTAACACCGGTGATCTAGCCTCGAAGGCTCGCCCCAGCCGCGCGATCGGTCTTGCAGTTCCCGCCAACAGAGCCTCAGACGCCATCTGCGTCATCTGTGTCATCTGTGGATAAAACCTTTGTCCCCGCCTCGCCGGCGGTGCAGGGTGTCACGGACGACCGCCCTAAGGCCCCGGCGCGTAGCCCTCGATGCGCACGAACTTGTAGCCGGCCGCCTCAGCCTTGGCCTTCTCGTCGGCCCCGGCCACCAGCCAGTGATGGCCGCTGACCGGATCGCGCCATTGCTCCAGCGTCACCGCGCCTGGCCTGGGATCGGTCCACACGAACCCTTCTGACGCCTCGAAGGCGTAGCCGTCGGCGAACGCCGCCTGGGCGCCGTCGTCGGTGGCCGTCGCCAGGTGGTCGCCCTTGGCCTCATTCCAGAACAGCTTCAGCGGCGCCGTGCCCGGCCCCTGGTCGGTCATCACCTTGGCCAGGGTTTCCACCCGCTGGTAGTTGGCGGCTGTGGCGGTCCTGGCGACGCCGGCCGAAGCGACACTGAGATGGTCGCCGCGGGCCGGATCGAACCAGGCGTCCAGCGGGCTGGTCGCCGCCGGCTGGGTTGCGGCGGGCGGCGCGGCGGCGGCGGTCGCCTCGGCGTGCTCCGCCTCGCAGGTCTCGGTGGCGCGCTCGCAGGTGATCCGGCCGCCCTCGAAGCTCTGGCGCTGACCGTCCGGGAAATTGGCCGCCTCGCCGGTCGGCAGGCCGAGCCAACCGCTCGGGCCGCCGAACTGGAAATAGAGGCGCCACAGGCCGCCGGTGACCAGGAATGTCTGGCCGGCCCGCGGGCCGGCCGACTGCCAGAGGATCATCCCGGTCGGGAAGTCGGCCTCGTTGGCCTTGGACCCCTGCGGCGACGTCGACCCGGCGCTCTCGTCGGCGTCCGGGCAGCCGAGGACGCCGCCCTCGCCGCCGAGCGCGGTCCACCTGGCCAGCACCGGCGGGCTCAGCCGCTTACCACAGGCGAGATCGTCGGCGAGGGCGTGAGAGGCGGCCAGAAGGCCCGCCGCGAGAAGGACGGCGAGGAGAGGGCCGGCGCGGCTGGTCATCGGCAATTCCTCGCGACACGCCCCACGCCCCCTGCGCGATACCAAGGGCGGCCATCGACCTCAACGGTCCTTATGCGCTATGATCCGCCTTCACACGGCTCGCGCAGCGGAAACGCGCGGGCCGTCGTTCGTATTCGACTGGCCTGAGGAACTAGATGGCGAAAGAGGATCTGCTTGAACTGCCGGGCACGGTGAGTGAACTGTTGCCCAATGCGACCTTCCGCGTGAAGCTGGAAAACGATCACGAAATCATCGCTCACACCGCCGGCAAGATGCGCAAGAACCGCATCCGCGTCCTGGCCGGCGACAAGGTCCTCGTGGAGATGACCCCTTACGACTTCTCCAAGGGCCGCATCACCTACCGCTTCAAATAAGCCGCACTCCGCCGTGGACCTGACGCGAAACCGCCGCCTGCTGATCATCGGCGGGGTGGCCGCAGGCCTGGCGGCGGTCGTCATCGTGGTCGCCATCGCCGCCCTGCGCGCCGGCGACGACGAGGCCCCGGCCGAAGCCTCGGGTCCCGGCCTCGTCGTCCAGACCAGCGGCCAGCCGCCGCAGAAGCTCGATCCCGCCGACGCTCTCAAATGCTACGTCGGCGGCAAGCTCGTCGGCGAGATGCGCGTGGCCGACTGCGCGGCCAGGAACGGCGTCGCCACCGGTCCGCTCGAGGTCGGCGTCGAGAAGGCGCCGGACGCGGCGCCCGTCAACGCCGTCGCCGCCGAACTTCCGCCGCCGCCACCGCCGCCGCCGATCGATGTCGCCGTCCGGGACGATTCCGGCGCCGACCCGGCCACGGCCGGCGGCAAACCCTGCTGGTCGCATGACGGCGGCGGCTGGAGCCGCGCCCCCGGCGGCATGGATCTGGACGCCTGCGTGGAGTTCCTTTTCGCCGGCCAGTGTCTGCGCTCAGGCGGCGTCGTCTATGGCATGTGGGGCGATCGCACCTTGCGCCTCACTGCTGACCGGGTGGAAATGGCGCACGGCGGCGGCGTCTTCCGCGCCGTGCCCGACCAGCCGGCGCTCTGTGGCGCCCCGCAAGCGGAATGAGGAAACGACCATGCGTCCGGCCCTGCTGATCGTCCTGGCTTCCGGCGTCGCGCTCGCCGCCTGCGACAAGCAGATCGACGCACCGACCCAGGCGGGCGTCTGCTGGAAGATGGAACGGCCGCCCAACGCGCCGCCGAAATTCAACGCCCTGGCCAGCGGCGTCCCCGACCTCGAACACTGCGCCGCGCAACTCGAATCCAACCGCATCCGTGTGCAGTCGCTCGGCCTGCCGCAGACCGAAGCCACCGGCGCCTATCAGGGCCAGTTCCTGTTCATCGACCGCCGCGGCGTCTTCACCGCCCAGACCTACGCCGGCTACCAATACCCGTTCATGGTCCGCACCGGCGACGGTCGCCTGGCGGTGCCGGGGGCGATGCCGCAGGGGCAGTAAGACGTCTGTGGACAATCCGGAACAAAGACGGAACATTTACTTGCGCCGCGCGAATTCGCTGCTAGGCTGACGCCTAGATTCCGGCGCACTGGGACGCCGGGCGAGCGCGGGAGGCCGGCATGTCGGGCAGCGTCAACAAGGTCATTCTGGTCGGGAACCTGGGGCGCGACCCCGAAATCCGCACCCTCAATTCCGGCGACCGCGTCGCCAACCTGAACCTCGCCACCTCCGAGACCTGGCGCGACCGCAATTCGGGCGAGCGCAAGGAGCGCACCGAGTGGCACCGGGTGGTGATCTTCAACGACAACCTCGTGAAGGTGGCCGAGAGCTATCTGCGCAAGGGCTCCAAGGTCTACATCGAGGGGGCGCTGCAGACCCGCAAATATACCGATAACGCCGGGGCCGAGCGCTTCTCCACCGAGATTGTCCTGCAGAAGTTCCGCGGTGAGCTGACCATGCTCGACGGCCGCGGCGAGGGCGGCGGCGGCGCGGCCGATCGCGAATCGGGCGGCTACGCCCCCGGCCCCAAGGTCGGCGGCTCCGGTCCGCGCGAGGATTTCAGCGCCGACCTGGATGACGAGATCCCGTTCTGAGGCGGGAGGAATCGTTTATCCGCAGATGACGCAGATTGGCTCCGCAGATTACTTCGCTTGAAACACCAGCGTTTCAAGTCCGCTTGCGCGCCTCCGGCGCGCGATAAGACCGAGTCCGCAAGCCGCGCCCTTGAGAGGCGTTCATCGACGTCAATCTGCTTCCATCTGCGTCATCTGCGGAGCCAATCTGCGCCATCTGCGGATCACTGAGATTCCGGGGCGCCCGATTAGCCAAATCGGCCGCTCCCTGATAGAAAACGGGGTCGGACGCGCGGTCCGATTCACGAGTAGCCGAACCCCACCTTGACCGAGAAGACGCCCTTACCGCCCGACGATGGCCGGCGCGGAAACGTGACCCCCATTTCCATCGAGGTCGAGGTCCGCAAGTCCTACCTCGACTACGCCATGAGCGTGATCGTCAGCCGCGCCCTGCCGGACGTGCGCGACGGCTTGAAGCCCGTGCAGCGCCGCATCCTCTATGCGATGAGCGAGCAGAACTACACGCCCGACCGGCCCTACACCAAGTCGGCCCGTCCGGTCGGCGACGTGATGGGCAAGTACCACCCGCACGGCGACGCCTCGATCTACGACGCCCTCGTGCGCCTGGCCCAGCCGTTCTCCATGCGCATGCCGCTCATCGACGGCCAGGGCAACTTCGGGTCGGTGGACAACGACCCGCCGGCCGCCATGCGCTACTCGGAGTGCCGGCTCACCCGCGCCTCGATGGCCATCCTCGCCGACCTCGATCTCGATACGGTCGACTTCCGCGAGAATTACGACGGCAAGGAGCAGGAGCCGGTCGTCCTGCCGGCCCGCATTCCCAACCTGCTGGTCAACGGCGCGGCCGGCATCGCCGTCGGCATGGCGACCAACATCCCGCCGCACAATCTCGGCGAGATCATCGACGCCTGCATGGCCCTGATCGACCAGCCGGACATCACCGCCGAACAGCTGATCGAGTTCGTGCCGGGGCCGGACTTCCCCACCGGCGGCGAGATCGTCGGCCGCGCCGGCGCCCGTCAGGCCCTGCTCACCGGCCGCGGTTCGGTGATCGTGCGCGGCGTGGCCACCATCGAGGAGATCCGCAAGGACCGCGACGCCATCATCATCACCGAGATCCCCTATCAGGTGAACAAGGCGGCGATGGTCGAGCGCATCGCAGAGCTGGTGCGCGACAAGCGCATCGAGGGCATCGCCGACCTGCGCGACGAAAGCGACCGCACGGGCATGCGCGTGGTCGTCGAGCTCAAGCGCGACGCCAGCGGCGAGGTGGTGCTGAACCAGCTCTACCGCTTCACGCCGCTGCAGACCGCCTTCCCGGTCAACGCCCTGGCGCTCAATGGCGGCCGGCCCCAGCAGATGGGTCTGCGGGAGATGCTGCAGGAGTTCGTCACCTTCCGCGAGGAGGTGGTGGTCCGCCGCACCCGTTTCGAGCTTTCCAAGGCCCGCGACCGCGCCCACGTCCTGGTCGGCCTCGCCATCGCGGTGGTCAACATCGACGAGGTGATCCACATCATCCGCTCGTCGAAGGATCCCGCCGAGGCCCGCGAGCGCCTGATGGCCAGGGCCTGGCCGATCGGCGACATGGCCGACCTCATCGCCCTGGTCGCCGACCCGCGCACCGTGGTGGTCGAGGACCGCGAGGTGCGCCTCACCGACGAGCAGACCCGCGCCATCCTCGCCCTGACGCTCTCGCGCCTCACCGGCCTCGGCCGCGACGAGATCTTCGCCGAAGCCCGCGATCTGGCCGCCCAGATCAAGGCCGGGCTCGATCTGCTCGGCTCGCGCGACGCGATCATGGCCGTGGTCAGGACCGAGCTGGCGGAGGTGAAGGAGAACTTCGCCACTCCGCGCCGCACCCAGATCGTCGACGGCGACTCCGACGTCGAGGACGAAGACCTCATCGAGCGCGAGGACATGGTCATCACCGTGACCCACGGCGGCTACGTCAAGCGCACCCCGCTCAGCATCTACCGGACCCAGCACCGCGGCGGCAAAGGCCGCTCCGGCATGTCGACCAAGGAAGAGGACGCCGTCACCCGCGTGTTCTCGGCTTCGACCCACGCGCCGATGCTGTTCTTCTCCTCCGGCGGCAAGGCCTACAAGCTCAAGGTTTGGCGCCTGCCGGTCGGCGCGCCGACCGCGCGCGGCAAGGCCCTCGTCAACCTCTTCCCGATCGAGCCGGGCGAGACCATGACCTCGATCCTGGCGCTGCCGGAGGACGAGACGACCTGGAGCGGCTACGACCTGATGTTCGCCACCCGCTCGGGCGGGGTCCGGCGCAACCGTCTGTCGGACTTCGCCCAGATCAACCGGGCTGGCAAGATCGCCATGAAGCTCGACGAGGGCGACAGCATCATCGGCGTGGCGCTGTGCACCGAGGCCGAAGACGTGCTGCTGAGCACCGCCGCCGGCCGCTGCATCCGCTTCCCGGTCAGCGACGTCAGGGTGTTCGCCGGCCGCGATTCCGACGGCGTGCGCGGCGTGCGTCTCCTGGACGACGACCGCGCGCTTTCCATGGCCATCCTGCGCGCCGTCGACGCCAGCCCGGCCGAGCGCGCCGCCTATCTGCGCCACGCCAACGCCATGCGGGCGGCGGCCGGCGACGAGCCGGAGGAGACCGCCGCGATCGAGGAGGATGACGCGCCGGCCGAGGGCCAGGTGTCGCTCTCCGTCGAGCGCATCGCCGAACTCGGCGCGGCCGAGGAGTTCATCCTCACCGTTTCCTCCGAAGGCTTCGGCAAGCGGACCAGCGCCTACGACTACCGCCGCACCGGCCGGGGCGGGCAGGGGTTGATCGCCCAGGACCTTTCCAAGCGCGGCGGCCGGCTGGTCGCCTCGTTCCCGGTCGAGGAGACCGACGAGCTCTTGCTGGTCACCGACCAGGGTCAGCTGATCCGCACGCGGGCCGCCCAGGTCCGCATCGCCGGCCGCAACACCCAGGGCGTGACCATCTTCCGCACCGCCGAGGACGAGCACGTGGTCTCGGTCGAGCGGGTCGAGGGCTCCGAAGACGACAATGACGATTCCGCGACGGACGTGAGCGAAACGTGACAGCCGCGCGAAATATGATCTGCTGACGGAGCAACGGGACCACGGCGGGGAGGAGAACGGCGTGAAGCGAATCGCACTCTATCCGGGCACGTTCGATCCGGTCACGAACGGACATCTCGACATTATCAGTCGAGCCGTGAAACTCGTCGACAAGCTGGTCATCGGTGTGGCCATAAACGCCGCCAAGGGCCCACTTTTTTCGCTCGAGGAGCGCGTCAAGATCATCCGTGACGAGACGGTCGAATGCGCCAAGATCGCCGAGATCGAGGTGCGTCCGTTCGAGAATCTGACCATCCAGTTCGCCAGGACCGTCGGCGCACAGATGATCGTCCGCGGCCTGCGCGCCGTCGCCGATTTCGAGTATGAATTCCAGATGACGGCGATGAACCAGCAGCTCGATCGCGACATCGAGACCGTCTTTCTGATGGCCGACCCACGCCACCAGGCCATCGCCTCGCGCCTGGTCAAGGACATCGTCTCGATGGGCGGCGACGTCCGCCGCTTCGTCCCGGCCCGGGTCGCCGCCCAGCTGGAAGAGAAATTCGGCGCTGGTTAACTCGGAGCGCGGGCGTCCCGCCCGCATGCGTCGCCGGTCATTCTCGGAGCGCGGGCGTCCCGCCCGCATGTGGGTTCAGCCCTCATGCATCGCCGACCAATCCCAGAGCGAGGGCCTCTGGCCTGCGTGCGGGCGGGACGCCCGCGCTCCGTGGGACGCCGGCGAGACCCTGGCGCTTCGAGAATCTGCCGTCTGACTTGCCGACCAATCCCGGACCGCGGGCGTCTCGCCCGCATGCGTGCCGGCGAGACGCCGGCGGTCCGAGCTTGCCGCGCCGGGCGCGCCAGGCCGGAGCGCGTTCCGCAAAAGTGGGAACCGGTTTTGCGACAAGAACGCGCTCCAACTTTTATTTTTAAAGCACGCTTTCGCGATCAGACGGTTCCGTCTGATCGCGGCGTGCTCTAGACGGGCGCGATGAAATTCCGCGCCCTCTTCCTCGCCCCGCTGGCCGCCTCGCTCGCCTGCCAGGCCGCCCCGGCCTCGGCCCCGACCCCGGCCCCGCCGATGGTCGCCGACATGCGGACGGTCGATCCGGCCAACCTGCTGGTCATCGACACCAACAAGGGCCGCATCCTCGTCGAGCTCTGGCCGCAGATCGCCCCGCTCGCCGCCGCCCAGGTCAAGGCCCTCGCCAGTTCCGGCTTCTACAACGGCCGCAGTTTCTTCCGGGTGATCGACGATTTCATGGCTCAGACCGGCGATCCGCAGGACAATGGCCAGGGCGGCTCGACCCGCCCGAACCTGCCGCCGGAGTTCACCTTCCGCTACGATCCGTCCGACCCGATGGTGATGGTCGACGACAGCCTGAGCAACGCCGACGCCGGCTTCATCGGTCAGGTCCCGGCCAGGAGCCAGAAGGGCTCGCTCGCTGATCTGACCGCTGACCACAAGGTCAATGCCGCCGTCAGCTTCTGCCCGGGGGTGATGGGCATGGCCCGGGCCCAGGACACCAGCAGCGGCAACAGCCAGTTCTTTCTGATGCGGGCCGCCCAGAGCCATCTCGACGGCCAGTACACCGCCGTCGGCCGGGTGGTTTCCGGCCTCGACGTGGTCCGCCAGATCAAGACCGGCGAGCCGGTCGCCGCGCCGCAGGACAAGATGCTGACCGTCCGCCTGGCCTCGGACATGCCCGCCGCCCTCCGGCCGACCGTCCGCGTGGTCGACACCAAGAGCCCGTGGTTCGCGCGCGAGATCGCCAAGGTGAAAGCTGAGAAGGTGGTCGGCGCGAGCGCCTGCGACATCGACATCCCATCGGAAGTGAAGTGAGAGACCGCCATGACTGACGAAACCCTGATCATGACCCTGGACTCCGGTCCGGTGACCATCCGCCTGCGCCCCGACCTCGCCCCCGGCCACGTCGCGCGGATCAAGGAGCTGGCCGGCGAGGGGTTCTACGACGGCGTGGTCTTCCACCGCGTCATCGCCGGCTTCATGGCCCAGGGCGGTGACCCCAGCGGCACCGGACGCGGCGGCTCCAACAAGCCCAACCTCAAGGCCGAGTTCTCGGCCGAGCCCCACATCCGCGGCGTCTGCTCGATGGCCCGCACGGCCGATCCCAACACCGCCAACAGCCAGTTCTTCATCTGCCTGGACGACGCCAAGTTCCTCGACCGCCAGTACACGGTCTGGGGCGAGGTCATCGACGGCATGGACCACGTCGACGCCCTCCCCAAGGGCGAACCCCCGCGCGCGCCAGGCAAGATCGTCTCGATGAAGGTGGGGTGAGCTCCGCCTCTGACCCTATAGTCACCGCCGGGCGCCGCACCCAAATCCTACCGTCATGGCCGGGCGTAAGTCCCGGCCATCTATGAACACCCTGTTGGTTGTGACCGCGCACCGCGGTCACGACGCAGTTTTCGCGGCCGCATCGTGGCCATGCCTGCATGGCCATCCGACCTTCGGTGTGCATGGGTCGCCGGGACTTACGCCCGGCGATGACGGTAGGGTTGCTTGAGAAACAAATGCGATCGGCCAGCGATGACGGTAGAGAAAAGACGGGCGGCGGCGCGACCGAGGCGCCCTGACCCCACGAACATCGCCGACTTCGACTTCGAGCTGCCGGAGGATCGCATCGCCCTGCGGCCGGCCTCGCCGCGGGATTCGGCCCGCCTGCTGGAGGTGGGGCCCGGCGGGGCGCTTGCCGACCGCGTGGTCGCCGACCTGCCCGCGCGCCTCGAGGCCGGCGACGTGCTGGTCCTCAACGACACCCGGGTGATCGCCGCCCGCCTGGCCGGGACGCGCCTGCGCGGCGAGCGCCAGGCCCGCATCGAGGCGACCCTGCTCACCCGCCTCACCCCCTCGCGCTGGAGCGCCCTGGCCCGGCCCGGCAAGCGGCTGGCGGTCGGCGACCGCATCGCCTTCGGCCATGGCGACGACAACCTCTGCCTGCTCACCCGCCTCGACGCGGCCGTCGCCGCCAAGGGCGAGAGCGGCGAGGTCGAGCTGGAGTTCGACCTCACCGCCGCCGCCCTCGACGAGGCGATCGCCGCCCACGGCGCCATGCCCCTGCCGCCCTACATAGCCGGCAAGCGGGCCGAGGACGCGCAGGACTTCGCCGACTACCAGACCGTCTACGCCCGCGTCTCCGGCTCGGTCGCCGCCCCCACCGCCGGCCTGCACTTCACGCCGGACCTGCTGGCGGCCTTGCGGGTGGCCGGGATCGGCGTCGAGTTCGTCACCCTCCACGTCGGAGCCGGCACCTTCCTGCCGGTCAAGTCGGCCACCCTCGAGGGCCACCGTATGCACCCCGAGACCGGCGAGGTCACGGCGGAAACCGCCGCGCGGCTCAACGCCGCCCGCGCCGCGGGCGGCCGCATCGTCGCCGTCGGCACCACCAGCCTGCGCCTCCTCGAGAGCGCCGTCGATGCGGCGGGCGCCTTCCAGCCCTTCGCCGGCGAGACGCGGATCTTCATCACCCCCGGCTACCGCGTCCGCGCCGCCGAGGCCCTGATGACCAACTTCCACCTGCCGCGCTCGACCCTCTACGTGCTGGTCTGCGCCTTCGCCGGCCAGGCGGTGATGGCGCGCGCCTACGCCCACGCCATTGCGGCCGGCTATCGCTTCTATTCCTACGGCGACGCCTCGCTGTTGTGGCGGGCCTGATGGCGGTGCGTCCAACCTCTACCGTCATGGCCGGGCGCGTCACCCTCGGGCTTGTCCCGTGGGCCCGGCCACCCATGAACACCTGCGCGTCCGTGACCGCGTGTCGCGGTCACGCGCCGATGGCGGAGCTCACGCGACCTCTTCGAACAGCTGCGCCGGCGGCCATGGCCATGCATGGCATGGCCACCCGCAATTCGGCGTGCATGGGTCGCCGGGACTTACGCCCGGCGATGACGGCAGGGTTTGGGTGGCGGGCCTGATGGCGGCCTTCCCGTTTTCCATCGAAGCCAGAGACGGCGCGGCGCGGACCGGGCGGCTGACCACCCCCCGCGGAGTCATCGAGACCCCGGCCTTCATGCCGGTCGGCACGGCCGGCACGGTCAAGGCCCTCACCACCGACCAGGTCAGGCAGACCGGGGCCCAGATCCTGCTCGGCAACACCTATCACCTGATGCTCCGCCCCACGGCCGAGCGGGTGGCGCGCCTGGGCGGCCTGCATCGCTTCATGCGCTGGGAGGGCCCGATCCTCACCGACTCCGGCGGCTTCCAGGTCATGTCGCTCGGCAAGATCGCCAAGGTCGGCGAGGAGGGCGTCGCCTTCCAGAGTCACATCGACGGCTCGCGCCACTTCCTGTCGCCGGAGCGGTCGATCGTGATCCAGGCCGACCTGCTCGGGGCCGACATCGTCATGCAGCTCGACGAGTGCGTTTCCTGGCCGGCCGAGGAGGCCCGCGCCGCCGAGGCGATGCGCCTGTCCGCCCGTTGGGGCGCGCGTTGCAAAGCCGCGTTCGGCGCCCGCGACGGCCAGGCCCTGTTCGGCATCCAGCAGGGCTCGACCTTCGCGGCGCTGAGGCGCGAATCCAGCCAGCGGCTCATCGAGACCGGCTTCGACGGCTACGCCATCGGCGGCCTCGCGGTCGGCGAGGGCCACCAGGCCATGTGCGAGACGCTGGACTACGCCGCCGGTTTCCTGCCGGCCGAGCGGCCGCGCTACCTGATGGGGGTCGGCAAGCCGATCGACCTCGTCGAGGCCGTGGCTCGCGGGGTCGACATGTTCGACTGCGTGCTCCCCACCCGCTCGGGCCGCCACGGCCAGGCCTGGACCTGGGAGGGCGTCTTCAACCTCAAGAACGCCCGCTTCGCCGACGACGAGGCGCCGCTCGATCCGGCCTCGGCCTGCCCGGCCAGCGCGCTCTACGCCAAGGCCTACCTGCACCATCTCTTCAAGTCCGGCGAGATCCTCGGCCAGGTGCTGCTGTCATGGCACAACCTCGCCTTCTTCGCCGACCTGATGGCCGCCATGCGCCGGGCCATCGGCGAGGGGAGCTTCGCATCGTTCCGGCGCGATTTCGCGACGCGCCATGGCGGATGAACCGGAATCCTGGCTGCGCGTTGACAAGTCAGGGCTTTGGAGCGTCACCATTCGGTTGCGCCATTCGGCCTCAGGGGAGTGTTGTCCATGAAGAGAATCTTGATCGCCGCGACCTGCTTGATGCTGCTCGCGCCGGCGATCTCATCCGCCCAGCCTGACCAGAACCGGCCAGGGCGCCCGGGCGCAGGCCAGGGCGGCCCGCGTCCCGGCGGTCCGGGCGGCGGCCAGCGTCCCGGGGGTCCGGGCGGCGGCCAGAACCGGCCCAATCCCGGCAATCGGCCGGGCGGTCCAAGCACCGGCGGTCCGGGCCGTCCGAACCCCGGCGGCGGCAACCGTCCGAACCCGGGCAATCGCCCGACCCCTCTGCCGGGCCCCGGCCGTCCGCAGCCTGGACGCCCCGGCAACCGCCCTGGAAATCCGGGCTTCCGCCCCGGCCGTCCGGGCTTCCGTCCAGGTAACCGCCCCGGCTACATGGGCTGGAACGGCCGCCGCGTGCACGGTCCCAGGTGGAACTGGCCGTCGGGCTACGGCTATCAGCGCTGGTCGATCGGCGGCATCCTGCCGGCCATCTTCCTGTCGCAGGCCTATTGGTACGCCGACTACGCGTCGCTCGGCTTCGAGGCGCCGCCGTGGGGCTATCAGTGGGTCCGCTACGGCCCCGACCTCCTGCTCGTCCAGATCGGCACCGGCCGGGTGGTCGACGTCGAATACGGCGTCTTCTACTAGCGTCTGACTTCAAGGCCGGGCGATCGGAAACGGTCGCCCGGCCCCCTCCACCCCTTCGGGGTCCCCCCTCCCCCACAGGGGGAGGAGAGGGTCAGCGCCACCCCTCTCTCCCCCCTCTGGGGGGAGTACCGGCGAAGCCGGGGAGGGGGGTGGGGCCGGCGTTCCGGCCAATCTCACCCTGCCTTAGCCACCTACCGGCTGGCGGTCGGGCCGATCGGGTAGCGGGGCTGCGCCGGGCCGTCGTAGACCGGCGCGGCCCGCACGTCCCTGTGATGCGGCGCGGCGGGGTCGGGACAACCGTGCGCCTCGCCGAGACCCTTCAGATAGGCCCTTTGGGCCGCGCCCGCGCCGAGGGCGCGGTTGACCAGTTCGTCGTGCTTCGAGGACCCGGTCACGAACTGAACGTAGCCGTGGTAGGGCAGGATGCCCCCGGCGAAGGTGTTGAGGAACTCAAGGCCGAGGCCGCCGCTGCCGGTGACCTTGCGCTTGGGCTTGGGCGTGCGATCGTCGAAGTCCGGCCCGAGCGCCACCGTCAGCCGCTCGATGCTGTCGGCGAGGTTCTGGCAGGTGAGCGGATCGGGAAGGGCGTAGGGGTCGGCCAGCGAGGCCAGCAACACCGGCGGGATGTGCTGGTTCACCAGGTTCATTTCATGCAGCGGCGCCTCGGCGGCGGTGGTCACGCTCTTGGCGCCTTCCTGGGCGGGCGTGACCAGTTGCGGGCTCGGCGGCGCGCCGAGTTGGGCCGCGTTCGGCGCGTCCTCACGCGCGGGCCCGTAGTCGACCGGCGGTCCCTGCGGCGCGGGGGTCGGCGGCTGCGGGGGACCGGGCGGGCTATAATAGCCGTTCTGGGGGTAGACCGAACTGGCCGGCTGCCCCGCCGGCGGCCAGATCGGATACATCGCCTGCTGCGCCCGGGCGGCGCCGGCGGAGACCAGTCCCGCCGTCAGCAGAAGTGCAGCACGCATGCGGCGATCTAACGTCCGCTTTCCGCCTACGGCAAGACGCACCGGCGCCACAGACGCGGCGGCCGGCTTGCGAAGCGGGACGACGCGGCCGCGAGCGCGTTCCGCAAAGTGGGAACCGGTTTTGCGATGAGAACGCGCTCAATTCTTGAATTTAGAGCTCGCTTTCGCGATCAGACGGTTCCGTCTGATCGCGGCGTGCTCTAAAGGTCCCGCGCTTTTGGGGCCGGTAGCTCAGAGGTAGAGCACCCGACTTTTAATCGAGTGGTCGTGGGTTCGATCCCCACCCGGCCCACCATCCTGCTTCGGCCGCCGTGCGATCGCGACCTCCTGAACTGCGTCATCCCGCACGCAGGGCGCGTGGCGCCCGGAGATGCGGGACCCAGGAGCGGCTTGCGCCGGCGAGAGCCGCCCCTGGGTCCCGGACGCTCGCTGCGCTCGCTCCGGGATGACGCATGGGGGAGGGGTGACGCGCCATCCCCGGAGGCGCAAATCTTCTGAGTCCAGTCACCCCTGTCAGGCGGCCTCGAGCGGACGCGCGCGCTCGATCCGCTCGCGCTCCTTGGGGTTGTGCATCGCGTCCCACAGATCGTTGCGTCGCTGCACGTTCAGCCAGAAGTCCGGGCTGTTGCCGAAGACACGCGCCAGGATCAGGGCGGTCGCCGCCGTCACGTTCCTGCGGTCGTTGCAGAGCTCGTTGACGTGCTTGCGTTGAACGCCCATCGCCTCGGCCAGCGCGCCCTGGGTCAGCCCCAGCGGCCGCATAAACTCTTCCAGGAGAATTTCGCCGACCGTCGATGGCTTGCGCTTTGTCGTCAGCATGATTGACCTCGCCTCACCTGTAGCTGTGGTCGTCGAGATAGACGCCATCCGCCTCGCCCCGGCCGCCATCCCATCGGAACACCAGTCGCCATTGCCGGTTGACGCGGATCGAGTGGAATCCCGTCAGTTTGCCAAGCAGCTTCTCGAAGTGATTGCTGGGCGGCGCACGCAAGTCCTGATCGGTTGTCGCATCGTCGATCATCTGAAGCTTGCGAAACAGGCGGTCTCCGAGATCGGACGGGACGTTTCGTGACGGGATGTCCTCGACGAAGAAGGCCCGTAGCCACTCGTCCCGGAAGCTCACGATCATGCGGCGGCTCCATGATGGGTGTATGTACCACCCTATGGTACACTTGGCAAGGCGCGTCCTGTCGGCAAGCGCATTCGTCTCGCGACCTCCTGAACTGCGTCATCCCGCACGCAGGGCGCGTGGCGCCCGGAGATGCGGGACCCAGGAGCGGCTTGCGCCGGCGAGAGCCGCCCCTGGGTCCCGGACGCTCGCTGCGCTCGCTCCGGGATGACGCATGGGGGAGGGGTGACGCGCCATCCCCGGAGGCCTAAGCTTTCACCATCAGGGAGCCCGGCATGGACGACGCCGCCATCGACATTCGCGAAGCCGCCAGGGCGCGGGCCTGGTCCGAGCCGCTGGAGACCCTCGACCCTTCCCAGCCCGAGCTCTTCCAGGCCGACGCCATGTGGCCCTACTTCGACCGGCTGCGGGCCGAAGACCCGGTCCACTTCACCCCGGGCGGTCTCTTCGGCCCCTACTGGTCGCTGACCCGCTACAACGACATCGTCGCCGCCGAGACCAACCACCACGATTTCTCGTCGGCCGGAGGCATCGTCCTGCAGAGCCTCAAGCAGGTCGAGGAGAACGCCCGCAACCCCGCCCGGCCGAGCTTCATCTCCATGGACCCGCCGCGCCACGACGAACAGCGCAAGACCGTCAGCCCGGTGGTGGCCCCCGCCAACCTGCAGAACCTCGCGCCGGTGATCCGCGAGCGGGCCGGCGTCATCCTCGACGCGCTGCCGATCGGCGAGCCGTTCGACTGGGTCGACCTCGTCTCCAAAGAGCTGACGGCCATGACCCTGGCCACGCTATTCGGCTTTCCTTTCGAGGAGCGCCGCCGGCTGACCCACTGGTCGGACGTCTTCACCAACAGTGTCGGTCACGGTCCGGTGACCAGCTGGGAGCAGAAACAGGCCGAGATCGGCGAGTGCTTCGCCGCCTTCGACACCCTGCGCGCCGAGCGGGCGGCCTCGCCGGCCACCTTCGACCTCATCTCCATGCTGACCCACGGCGAGGCGACCCGCGACCTCGACGAGCACGAGTACCACGGCAACCTCGTGCTGCTGATCATTGGCGGCAACGACACCACCCGCAACACCATCTCCGGCTCTGTCTTTGCGCTGAACAAGTTCCCGGCCCAGTACGACCTGCTCCGCGCCCGGCCGGAACTGATCCCCTCGATGGTTTCCGAGACCATCCGCTGGCAGACGCCGTTGGCCCATATGCGGCGCACCGCCCTGCGCGACGTCGAATTCGGCGGCAAGACCATCCGCGAGGGCGACAAGCTGGTCATGTGGTACGTCTCCGGCAACCGCGACGAGACGGTGATCGACAACCCGAACGCCTACGTCATCGACCGGCCACGGCCGCGCCAGCACCTGTCGTTCGGTTTCGGCATCCACCGCTGCGTCGGCAATCGCCTGGCCGAGCTGCAGCTGACCATCATCTGGGAAGAGATTCTCAAGCGTTTCCCGGCCGTCGAACTGGTCTCTGAGCCGGAGCGCACCTTCTCGACCTTCATCAAGGGCTACGAGACCCTGCCGGTGATCATCCGCGAGCGGAACTGACCGGCCGCACACAGATGAAAGCTGCCTACGACGTCACGACGCGCCGCGTCGGCCTCGCCCTGCTGGCCGGCTCGGTGCTGGGCGCCTTGCTGGGCCTGGTCAGCGTCGCCGCCGCCCTTGCGCTCAGGTCTGGCGCCTCGGCCGACGTCGGGGCGCTCATCGGGCGCATCCTGCCCTCGCTGCTCCTGCGCGGCTTCCTGAGCTGGTTCCTCGGCCTGTTGATGATCGGCGCGCCGGCCTGGTGGCTGCTGCACCGGCACGGCTGGCGCGGCTGGCGGGCGGCGATCCTCGCCGCCGCCGGCCTGGCGTTCGCCACCTCGCTGTTGATGGCCATCCCGCGGCCGGGTGAGCACCGCACCGAAGCCGACCGCGGCGGCCTGACCATGATCGATGACCGCCTCACCACCCACGGCTGGACCAAGGCCCTCGAAGACGCCGCCTTCGTCGCCCTCGCCGGCGCCGCCGTCGGCTTCACGATATGGCGGGTCGCCTATCGCCGGGTGGGCGCGTAGCTCGACCGCGCATCTACAACCCAACTCTACCGTCATCGCCGGGCGTCAGTCCCGGCGACCCATGCACGCCGAATTGCGGGTGGCCATGCCCACGGCCACGACGAGGCCGCGCCGTGACCGCGGTGCGCGGTCACACCAACGAGGTGTTCATAGATGGCCGGGACTTTCGCCCGGCCATGACGGTAAGGTTGGAGGTGCCTGACCGCCGCCCTGCGAGAACAACTCACGGTGCGTAGCTCGACCGCGCATCTACAACCCAACTCTACCGTCATCGCCGGGCGTCAGTCCCGGCGACCCATGCACGCCGAATTGCGGGTGGCCATGCCCATGGCCACGACGAGGCCGAGCCGTGACCGCGGTGCGCGGTCACACCAACGAGGTGTTCATAGATGGCCGGGACTTTCGCCCGGCCATGACGGTAAGGTTGGAGGTGACCTGACCGCCGCCCCGCCCGAACAACTCATGGTGCGTAGCTCGACCGCGCCTTTACGCCCCAGTGGCCAGCCTCGCAGGTGACCACGTAGATCGAATCGAAGCCGCCGATCACCGAGCCGTCGGCGCGAAAGCGGCTGAAGCGGGTGTCGAAATGCACCTTGTCCGGACCGGCGTGGATGATGTCGCGCCGCTCCCAGGCCGAGTGATGCCAGTCGGCAAGCGCGCCCTGGCTGAACATCTCGGGCTTGTGGTCGCCGGCCTGCAGGATCACCAGCCGGTTCGAGGCCAGGCGCACGCTCGGGAAGTTGAAGGTCCGGTCCCAGGCCGCGAGGTCGCGGGCGTTGAAGGCCGCCATGAAGTCGTCGAGCACCTTGACGGCGGCGGCGATCGCCTCGGCGTGGTCGCTCATCCCTGGCCTATTGTTGTTGCTGCTGCTGCTGGTGCTGGGCCAGCAACGACGGGCCCCCTGGCCGGCGGCGGGTGGCGATCAGGGCCGGGGCGCCCATGCGGGGAAACTCCGAGCCGACCTCGTTGGCCCTGTGCACCGAGACCCCGACCGACAGCCGGCTCTCCGACTCGCCCTTGAACACCCCATGCGAGGGCGGCACGTCGTTGTAGTCGCGGCCGATCGCCACCGACAGGTGCCGCTCGCTGGTGATCAGGTCGTTGGTCGGATCGAACCCTACCCAGCCGAGCGAGGGCAGGAACGCCTCGATCCAGGCGTGAGTGGCGTTGGGCGTCGAGCGATCGTGGGTCTCCTGGTCTGTGTAGAGGTAGCCGGAGACATAGCGCGCCGGCACGCCCCACATCCGGCAGATGGTGATCATGATGTGGGCGAAGTCCTGGCAGACGCCGCGGCCTTGGAGCAGGGCGTGATCGATCGGGCTGTCCGGTTCGGTGACCCCGGCCTCATAGTCGAAGGCGTCGTAGAGCTCGCGGTTGAGGGCGTTCAGCGCCGAAAGCGGATCGAGCTTCCGGAACGCGTCCAGGCCCCGCCCGGCGATGAACTCGCGCAGGGCCGGCGTCTCTGACGCGAAACCGTGCTGGGTGAGGAAATCCCACCACTCGCCGCGCACCGCCTCTGAAGCCAGCGCCGCCCAGTCATCGGCCGGAGCGACCGGCGGCGGGGCCGGATGGCCATAGGTCTCGACCACCGAACGCGCGAAGATGTCGAGCGTGTGGTGGGCGTGCGGCACCCCGAAGTGGTGCACGACGTTGCCGAACGCATCGAGGTAGCTCAGCACCTGGGCGTGCGGCGAGATCTCGACCTCGAAGCTGACCAGCCCCTGGCCGGCGGCGTGCCGCGGCTGCATGCGCAGCTCCATGATGCTCTCGCGCACCGGATCGTCGTAGCGGTACTCGGTGACATGGCGGACTTCGTAGAGCATCGGCTAACGCCTTCTTCTCCTCCCCCCTTGGGGGAGGGGGACCGCGAAGCGGTGGAGGGGGCCCTTCGGGAGGGGGTGGAGGGGGCCAGTGACAGAGCGCCAACGCACGGCTTCGCCCCCCTCCCGGCCTTCGGCCGTACTCCCCCCAGCGGGGGGAGAGAGGCGTCTCGACCTCTCCCTATGGGAGAGGTGGCTCAAGCCGGCAGCCTCGTTTCCAGCGGATACGCCACGAAGGTCTCCCAGATCGAGGCGTGGATCGCCGCGCATTCGGCCGAGACGGCGCCGAGCAGGGCGCCGGCCCCGCCGGTCTCGACCTCGTCGATATCGGCGTAGGCCAGCTTGGCGTTGAGCCGCCCGGCCAGTCGCAGGGGGTCGTGGCGGCCGAACTCGTGGCCGCCTGAGAGGTGGGCCAGATACTCCTGGATGCGCTCGGTGGAGAACCGCACCGAGCGCGGGAAGTCCTCGTCGAACATCAGGAACTCGAGGATATTGCGAGCGTCGATATCGGCCGTGTAGGCGCGCAGGTAAGGCTCCAGCGCGCAGGCCATGCGCAAGAGGCCGACCAGCGCCACGTGGTCGTCCACCGGCGTCTCGTCGTCGAAGCACACCTTGAGCAGCCGGGCGATCAGCTGGGCGCGCTCGAGGTAGACGCCGGTCAGCATGAACCGCCAGCCCTCGCCGTGGCTCATGGTGGCTTCGGCCGCGCCCTTGAACTGGTGCAGATCCGCAATGATCCGCTGCAGGAAATCCGCCGGATCGGCGGCGAAGGCGGCTTCGGCCCCGACCCCGGTGGCGCGCAGGTAAAGGAGGTTGAGCCGCTCCCAGGATTCGGTGGTGAGCTGGTCGCGGATCTGGCGGGCGTTCTCCCGGGCGCTGGCCAGCGAGGAGACCACCGACACCGACGTCTTGCGGTCGAGGACCAGCAGCCTGGCGCAATCCAGCGCCTCGCCGCCCTCCGGCGCCGGGTGGCCAACGGCGGCCATGGCGATGCGCTCGGCCTGGTCGGCGGCGTCGGTCTGGTCGAGCGCGGCGTTGAGCATGACCACGGCCAGGCGCGACAGGTGCTCGGCGCGTTCGGCGTAGCGGCCGAGCCAATAGAGGCTGTCGGCGACGCGGGCGAGCATCATGGCCCGTCGCCCCCAGGCACGGTCCCAGGCGCGTCGCCAACCGACACATCGTGCTGATCGGCCAGCACCCAGGTGTCCTTCGAGCCGCCGCCCTGACTGGAATTGACCACCAGCGAGCCGCGCCGCAGGGCCACCCTGGTCAGCGCTCCCGGCGTCACCACCACCTTCTCGCCGGAGAGGATGAACGGGCGCAGATCGACGTGCCGCGGCTCGATCCGGCCATCCACCAGGCAGGGCGCGGTCGAGAGCTGGATGGTCGGCTGGGCGACGTAGTTGTCGGGGTCGGCCTTCAACTGCTCGGCGAAGGCCTCGCGCTCGGCGACGCTGGCGTGCGGGCCGACCAGCATGCCGTAGCCGCCAGAGGCCCCGACCGCCTTGACCACCAGCTTGTCGAGATTTTGCAGCACATGGGAGAGCTGTACCGGCTCGCGGCAAAGATAGGTCTCGACGTTGGGCAGGATCGCCTCTTCGCCCAGGTAGTAGCGGATGATCGCCGGCACATAGGCGTAGACGGCCTTGTCGTCGGCCACCCCGGTGCCGGGGGCGTTGCAGATCGTCACCTGTCCGGCCCGGTAGGCGTTGAAGAGGCCGGCGACGCCGAGCGCCGAATCGCCGCGGAAGGCGAGGGGATCGATGAAGTCGTCATCGACCCGGCGGTAGATCACGTCGACGCGTCTGAGGCCCGCGGTGGTGCGCATGTAGACGAGGTTGTCGTGCACCGCGAGGTCGCGGCCCTCGACCAGCGGCACGCCCATCAGCCGGGCGAGGTAGGCGTGCTCGTAATAGGCCGAGTTGTAGACCCCGGGGGTCAGCACCACGATCTGCGGATTGGACCGGTCGGCCATGGTCTTGAGGGTCGAGAGCAGCAGGTCAGGATAGCGCTCGACGGGCCTGACCCGCGCCTCGCGGAAGGTGTGCGGAAACGTCCGCCTCGCCGCGTCGCGGTTGGCCAGCATGTAGGAGACGCCGGACGGCACCCTGAGGTTGTCCTCCAGCACCAGGAATTCGCCGTTGCGGTCGCGGATGAGATCGGAGCCGCAGACGTTCACATAGGCCCCGTGCGGCACGAAGAGGTGCTTCATCTGCCGCCGGTAGGCGGGACTGCCGAGGATCAGGTCGCGCGGAACCACCCCGTCGGCGAGGATGCGCTGATCGCCGTAGATGTCGGCCAGGAAGCGGTTGAGCGCGGCCAGGCGCTGGATGAGGCCGGCCTCGATCCGCGCCCACTCAGCCGCCGGGATGATGCGCGGGAAGAGATCGGTGGGAATGATCCGCTCGGTGGTGCTGCCGGCCCCGTAGACGGTGAAGGTGATGCCCTGCAGCAGGAACGAGCGCTCCAGCGTCTTCTGCCGGTCGGCCAGGGCCTGCGCCCCCAGCGCCTGGATGTCCTGGTCGAGCAGCCGGTAGTTGGCGCGCGTGAGCCCGCCCGGCGCGAACATCTCGTCATACGCCTCGCCGGGCAGATAGGCCGTCTCCGAGAGAGGCGGCGCGGCTTGCTGAGTGGACGAGTGCGGCGTCTTGAGCTCCCCGGGGCGACGTCTGCCTATGACGACACGCGGCGGGGCGATGTGCAAGCGGGGGGTTAGGGGAGGGCGCGGCGGCGCCTGGGGATTGGGCGCCTGGGGGAGGGGGCTGGGGCGAGCCGTAAGGGGCTCGAACGGGGCGCTGTTCCGATTTCAGTCAGGGAAGGCGCAGGATGGGGCGCGCGGATGAGGCAGACCCGGAGCAGGCTCGATGCGGAGCTCAACCACTTCACGGGGTCATTCACCCTCTTCCTGCTCCAGCCGCCGCTTGAGGAGGTCGAGGATGTGCCATGAAGTTCATTTTCCTGCAGGTCGAAGGCCCGGCCCGCAAACGGTCGGCCGGGAACTGCCCGCCCAGGTCATCCAGCAGAGCCAAGACAGCGACGTCACAGGCAGCCAATACCTAACAGCCGCCAATACATGATAGGCCATGAAGTAAGTTCCCATAGGTTGGAACGTTTCATTGGCGCTAAGCTCCAACTGAGCTCAAACCGATACCGGCGGCAGAGTATCTGGTTCACCCGCCCGCGCCATGAATTCGCGGGTGCTGATGCCGAGGTCATCGAGAATAATTTTGGCGGTGTTGCGGCCCGACCATCCGTTCACGCCGCCGCTTGGATGCGCGCTGGCGCCGATTTGAAATAACCCCGCGATGGGCATGCGATATCCGGCCCATCCTTTCACCGGTCGAAATCGTCCGGTCTGATTGGGGGTCATTTCGCCGCCCAGGAAATCTCCGCGAATGAATGCTCGGTTGTACCGCTGCAGGTCGGGTGGCGCGGCGATCGTGCGGGCGAGTTCGGAGCCCGGTTCGTATCCGTCAACCGCGCTCGCATATATCTCGACAAGTTCATCGGCGAATTTCTCGCGGGCGTTCTCCCAATTCGCCGGATCGCCATTCAATGCGTAAGGCGTATAACAGAACATCTTGATGACCGAGTGGCCGTCAGGGGCGCGGCTCGCATCAACCGACGTGAACGAAAAGGCCGCCATCCAACGATCCGTGCCGGGAAGGCGACCCTCGTCGGCGTCGCGGAGGTTTTGTAACGCACCCTCCGCTGTGCCGAATATCCCCATCACTGCGGCCTGCGGGCCTGTCGGTGTCTTGAATTTGGGGTCTCCGCGCACATCGAGTTGCACAACAAAGCCGGCCGGAGATGACCGCCAATTCGCCAGCGTCTCTTCAAAGATCGACGGCAGGTGGCCGGGCCCCAGCAGCTGGGCGAGCTGGGTGATATGTGCACTCGAGACGACGGCATGCCGGGCGTCGAAGCGCTCACCGTCGAGGGTAACGACAGCGGTTGCGCGGCCACCTTCGACAAGGATGCGATTGACAAGCTTGTTGCACAGCACCCGGCCATCACGAGCCTCGATCGCGGCCGTTAGCGCCTTTGCGAGCGACGCCGAACCGCCGATCGGAGCGACCCACGAACTCGTGGAGAGATTGCCGGCGAAACTGAGCGGCAAAAGGCCCGAACCCGGCAGATTGTAGTTGCCGAGCGCGTTCCCATACATGAGCTGGCGTGTGCGTTGATCCTGGAATCGCTCCTCCACAAGCTGTTGACCGCTCATTGCGGAGATGCTGGCACATGCGGTTCCACCAGATATCGCGGCCGCCGATATTCAAGACGAGGCGCGATCCAGCCTCAAAGAGCGTGCTGGACGGCAGAATCTCGACGTCGACCTCATACACTTCGCCCGGCACGACTGGCAGTTCGCCATCGTTGGACAAAAAGGGCCGTTCCGGCCGCGACTTGACGGGGTCGAGCTTGCGCTGGGTGACTCGCAGGCAACCATTGGCCACGATGCCTGTCGTATCATTCTCCCGAGCCTCGAAATGCACCTCGGCGCCGTTTGAGTCGAACTTGCGCAAGCCGACGAACAAGTCGATGTCTTCACCGGCGTCGGTCGACACCCAAAGCTTGAGTGCGGCGGGACCGCTAATTTCCGTGTCCTTGTCGAACGAGAGGCTGAACTGCGCCGGCTTATCCTCAGCGGCGGGATAACTGACCGTTTTCACCGTTCCAGGTGCTTGCAGGCTGAGATCGCCATCGGAACCAAGATAATATGGCACGAAACGCGTGCCAGCCGGCGGCCAGCTGTCTTCTCCCCGTTCCTCATATTCGCTGATCGTCTTGCGCACCTCGAGACGGACCCGCGACTTTCCTTTCATCGCATCGTGTTCGCCTTTCAGGAATCGATCGAAGAAAGCGAGCTGGTAGGCCAGACCATCGGGCGAATTATATACCGTCCACTTTCCGCGGCCGTGCGTGTAGAGATATTTGTCCTTCGAGGACGCACCGTTGAAGATGTTGAACCCGCCCCTGGTATGAAGGCCCTGATCGGACCAGGTTGCGCACTCGAGTAGCGGCACCGTGATCTTCGATGGGTCGATAGGCTCGAAATAGCCAAGCATCGATGCCGCAGGCGGCGTACCCTCGTTCACCGTCTCCGGCGGATCGAACGAGCCAGGGATATTGTCGTAGTCCTCCGACAGGTACCAATCGGTGAAACCGGTTTCAGGGACGCCACCGGGAAAGGCCACGTCGCGATAAAAATCGCTAAAGCCTTCCCATGGGATAATCGCTGCCAGGCCTCGTGGGGATCGGCATGCCACATGATATTGGTTGGCCGCGAGCCCCGAGACGCCGTTCAGTCCCACTTTTCCGGTGCTCCAGGGCTGGTCGGCTGCCCATGCGATCACCTCGGCATAGTCGTTGGCGGTCTGGGGGCCGAATGCCGCCCCTTTCCCCTCGGACCGGCCAGTGCCTCGCGCATCAACGAACAGGCACGCATATGCCCGCATCTCCCGCGCCGTCCGCCTTACCCTGGCGCTGGAGGAAAAGACCGACCGTTTCCTGGCCGAGCTATCGGCCGGTGCGCTGAGCGCGTGCAAGGCGCCGGCGCCCGTCGATCTGGCCTTGGACAGCTTCGAGCGCCAAAAGACGGCGCTCCGGGCGCGCAAGGCCAACGCCTTCGATCTCCTCGTCGCCGTCTCGGAGAGCGAGGGCGAGAGCCTGGAAAGCGTTGAAAAGCTCCTCGATGCGCTGGCCGAGTCGCCTGACGAGGTCGAGGCCTCCTTCAAGGGCGATCAGCGCCTGGCTCCGACGATCGAAACCGTCTGCGCCCGTCTTGGCCTTGGCCCCGAGCTGAGCAGCCGGGTCGCCGAAGGCTGGGCGTGCGGCTATCTCGCCGCCCGGCCCCGCTTCAATCCCTGGCCACAATCGGCCGCAGTCCAGGCGCCTCCATAGCGGACGTCCATTCCCGGAGCGCGGGCGTCCCGCCCGCACTTCAGCGTCGGCGCAAGCGGGCGGGACGCCCGCGGTCCAGGCGCACGCCAACCTCACACGCCAGTTGCAGTGAGCAGCGGGTCACTGTGCTCGCACCGCAACCCATGACACGGGCGCCGGCGTTGCTTAAGAAAGACGGGGCGCCGGGAATCGCTGGATTGCAACGCTTCGACCTCGCCTGTGCCGTCGCCATCGCTTGCTGCGTCCTCGCCCCATGCGCTTTGGCCGAGCCGGCCGCCCAGGTCAGCGGCGACATCGACCGCGCCCTGCGCAGCCAGATCGACCACGCCATCGGCGAGGTAAAGACGCCGCCGCAGACCCGCGTCGAGGCGCGCCGGCGCGCCAAGGACGCCGCTGCGAACGCCACCGCCCTGCTGCGGTCGGAGGGCTATTACGAGTCCGAGGTGGTTCCGAACGTCAGCGACGCCGATCCGCCGCGCGCCATCCTTGCCGTGACGCCCGGACCGCGGTTCCAGCTGGCGGCTCCGACCATCGAGTGGGTCGGCGCCGCGCCGTCGGCCAGCGCCGGCGCCGCCGCCAACACCGCCCTCGGTCTCAAGGACGGCGCCCCCGGCCGGGCCGAGGATGTCATCGCGGCCGAGTCACGGGCCGTGGTCGCGCTCTCCAAGCTGGGTTACGCCGACTCCGCCGCCGAAACCCGCCAGGTGATTGTCGACCATGCCGACCACACCGTGCGGCCCACCTTCCGCATCCGCTCCGGCGGCGTGGTCAGGCTGGGCGAACTTAGGCTCAAGTCGGCCGGCCGTACGCGGCCCGATTTCGTGCACAGCCTGAAGGCGTGGAAGGTTGGCGATGTCTATCGGCCGGCCAAGCTGGCGCGGCTGGAGCGGCGATTGACCGACACCGGCGTCTACGATTCCGCCACCGCCACCTTGGCGCCGCCCGACCAGGCGGTGGGCGACGTGCGGCCGGTGGATGTCGACCTGGTCGAGCGGCCGCCGCGCACGCTGGAGGTCGGGGCCGCCTATTCGACCACCGCCGGGGCCGGCTTCGATTCCGCCGCCGCCATGGGCGGGTCGAGCTTCGGAGCCTATTCCACCATCGAAGGCTCCGGCGTCGACGCCAAGTGGATCCACTACAATCTGCTCGGCTACGCCGACACCTCGACGGTCACGGCCAGACTCTACGACATCCAGCAGGTGCTCGATTTCGAGCTCGATCTGCCTGACTGGTTCCGCCCGGACCAGACGCTGAAGGTCGGGATCAACGGACTCAACGAGCGGACGCCGGCCTACGACGATTCCGGCGGCGGCGTCCGCGCCGCGGTCGAGCGCCACTGGACCAAGACCACCTTCGTCACTCTCGGCGCCTACCTCGACTACGTTTCCCTCACTGAGACCACGGCGATCAATCCGGAAGGCACGCCGATCGGCCAGCGCCTCAATCTGCTGATCCCGACCTTGCTGGTCGCCTTCCAGCTCGACCGCTCCAACGACATCCTCGACCCCACCCGCGGCTGGCGCCTGCAGGTGCGCGCCGAACCCACCCTGGTGACGGGCGATCGGCCGGTCGACTACGTCAAGACCCTGGCCCAGGTCAGCGGCTACCTGCCCTTCGGGGTGGGGGACACCACCGTGCTCGCCGGCCGCCTGGAATATGGCTCGATCCTCGGCGGGGCCATCCCGGCCGTGCCGGCCGACCGGCGGTTCTATTCCGGCGGCGGCGGCTCCGTGCGCGGCTACGCCTACCAGGCGGTCGGGCCGCGGCTCTCCAACAACCAGCCGCTCGGCGGCCTGTCGCTGGCCGAGGCGTCGTTCGAGGTGCGCCACAGCCTGAACAGCCGCTGGGGCGTGGCGGCGTTCGTCGACGCCGGCACGGTCGGCCTCGCCCAGGCTCCGGACTTCCACGACACCAGCGTCGGGGCGGGGGTCGGCGTGCGCTACAACCTCGGCTTCGGCCCCCTGCGGCTCGACCTGGCGACGCCGCTCAATCCGCGCGAAGGCGACTCGCGCATCCAGGTCTACATCAGCATCGGGCAGAGCTTCTGATGCAGGTTGATATCATGTTGAGGCGCAACGCCCCCGCCACCCCGTCGCCTAATACCTCCTCTACCGTCATGGCCGGGCATAAGTCCCGGCCATCCATGCACACCGGCCTCGGAGTGACCGCGTTCCGCGATCACGAATCGTCCGGGCCGTTCACGCGGCGCTGTCCCGTCGCGGCCACGCCAGGCATGGCCACCCGTCGTGCGGCGTCCATGGGTCGCCGGGACTTACGCCCCGCGATGACGGAAGTGTTTGGGTGGCGATTGCCCTACCCCTGGAGGGAGCACCGGCGACTGCGAAACACAGGCGCGATGCAGCCAACCCGGGAAGGGGGGCGACACTTCGCTGTTCCAACAGATCTCAACGCGCTCCGATGACCGCGGCGGCGCAATCTGCGGGCCCGCCCCGCCGTCTCGCCCCCTGGGTCGTGGGCGGCGTCCTGTTGATCCTCGCCATCCTGCTCGCCGCCGTGCGCTTCGGGCCGACCACCGACGCCGGCCGGCGGATGATCGAGCAGGCGCTCGAAGGCCTCGACCTCGGCGCGGCCGGCCGCCTGCACGTCGAGGGGCTGACCGGCGATCCCTGGCGCGATCCGCGCCTGGCGCGCCTGACCTTGAGCGACAAGCAGGGCGTCTGGCTCGACGCCCACGGCGTCGCGGTCGAATGGCGGCCGGGCGAGCTGCTCGAGCGGCGCGTCCGCATCGCCTCGGCTAGGGCGCAGGACGTCGCGGTTCTCCACACTCCACAGGCCGAAACCAAGCCCGGCGGCGGCGGCGCGGCTGTGGTCTCCGTGCGCGTCGATCGGCTGAACGCCCGCGTGCGCCTGACGCCGCAGTTCGCCTATCGCCAGGGCGACTACGATGTCGCCGGGGCGTTCGACCTCGAGCGCTCCGGCGCGATCCGCACCGATGTCTCGGCCGCCAGCCGCCTGCACGCCGGCGATCACTTGAACGCCCACATCGACCTCGGCCACGACAAGACCTTCGCCGTCGTCGCCGACGCCCTCGAGGCGCAAGGCGGGGCCATGGCCGGCGCGCTCGGCCTCGCCCCCGACAAGGCCTTCACGCTGACCGCCCGGGCCGGCGGCTCGATGCGCCAGGGCGCCATCTTCATCGACACCCGCACCGGCGCGGCGTCGCCGCTTGAAGTCCGCGGCGGCTGGAACCCGGCGGGCGGCGAGGCGAGGGGGGTGGTCGACCTCACCGCCTCCAAACTGCTCGACCATTGGCGCACGGTGGTCGGGCCGACGGCGCGGTTCGACGTCACCGGCCGCAAGGCCGCCGACGGCCTGTTCGATTTCGCGCTGACGGCGGCAGGCAGCGAGGCGCAGTTCACCGCCCGCGGCGAGGCCGACATCGGGGGCCAGAAGACCGGCCCGAAGGGGCTGGCGCTCGACGCCCGCGTCGCCGCCGCCAACACGCTCACCAGCTTTCCCAAGATGGGCGCCGCGCACCTGGCCGGCGTCCTCACCGGCGATCGCCAGAAATGGCGCTTCGCGGGCCAGGGCGAGGTCACGCAGGTCGCCGACGCCGGCTACCAGCTGGCGCGGGTGAGCGGGCCGGTGACGCTGGAGCCGGCCGGCCACGATCTTCTGATCACCGCCGCGCCGCGGGGCGAGGGCGGGGCCGGCAAGGGCCTGCTTGAGGCTCTGCTCGGCGCCAGCCCGTCCGCCACCGGCGAGATCACCCGCTTCGCCGACGGCCGCATCCTGATCCGCAAGGCGACGCTGCAGGGCGTCGGCCTGACCGCCACCGGGGCCGGGACGCGCGGCATTCTGGGCGACCTCAGTTTCAAAGGGACGGGCAGCTTCTCCAACCTCGCCTTGGCCAGCCGGGAGGCCAAGGGCGTGGTCGACTTCTCATGGACGGCCAGCCAGGCCGGCAAGGCCCCCTGGGCGCTCGGCGTCGACGCCCGCGGACGCGGCTTCAAAAGCGGCTTCGCCGAGGCCGACCAGCTGCTGGGTCCGGCGCCGCATTTCACCGCCCAGGCCAGCTGGAGCC
>Ga0302314_10000972_pt1 | contig 53406 bp, 49 predicted proteins | sample III_Palsa_N2_3_FD_200533 | JGI IMG/M metagenome (GOLD analysis project Ga0302314, IMG submission 200533) | Peat permafrost microbial communities from Stordalen Mire near Abisko, Sweden - III_Palsa_N2_3 | ecosystem: Environmental > Terrestrial > Soil > Palsa > Peat permafrost | place: Sweden... | reverse complement strand
CTTCCCGAGCCTCGGGAAGCACCACAACTCGGGTCTCGGCGAAGGTTAGCGGGCGGGAAAACCTGCGGCGGCGTAGATCGCGTCGATGGTGCGGGCGTTGCCGAGGATGTCGTCGCCCTCGGTCAGGGTCGGCGCCCCGGTCTCGACAGCCGCGACGACGGCTTCGAGCTGGTGATCGTAGGTGGTGAGCCCGGCTACGGTGCTCGGTCGGTCGATACCGTCCACCGTTTCGCGCAGGCTGTGCCCGCTCGACGGGAACACCAGGTTGTTCACCTCGAGCGTGCCCTCGTCACCCTCGACCACCAGGTAGTTCGAGAGTGGCAGCCCCGGCTCCATGCTCGCGGTGACCGTGGCGATGATGCCGGACGGGAAGCGCAGTTCTGCCGCGATGCCCAGGTCGGTGCCGAGCGGGTTCGGAGTGCCCGACGCCGACTCGATCATCGGCTCCTCACCGGTCAGCGCCCGCACCCAGTGCACCGGGTAGCAGCCGAGGTCCATCAGCGCGCCCCCGCCGAGTTCGGGTACGTGGCGGAGCGAACGCGGGTCGAACAGGTTCTCGGCCGAGAAGTCCGCCCGCAGCCGGCGGATGGTGCCCAGCCGGCCCGAGGCGACGACCTCGTCGATCCGTCGACTGAGCGGATGGTAGCGATCGTGGAAGGCCTCGATGAATCGGCGCCCGGCTTGCTCGGCCGCAGCGACCATCCGTTCAGCCTCGCCCGAATTCATGGCGATCGGCTTTTCGCACAACACATGCTTGCCGGCCTGCAGCGCGGCGATTGTCCAGCGGGCGTGTTCCGACGGCGGCAGCGCCACGTAGACGAGATCAATTGCGGGGTCCTCGATCAGGGCCTGGTAGCTGCCGTACGCCGCGGGAATCCCGTGGATGCTCGCGTACTGCTCGGCGGCCTCGAGGCTTCGCGAGGCCACGGCGCCGATCACCGTGTCGTCGCGCCGAGCGGCAGGGCGGATGACGGCTGCCGGAGCGATGCCCGCGGCACCCAGTATTCCGATTGTCAGCATGGGTTGCTCTCCTTCGAACTTTCGCGGCCGGACACTGGCGTGAACCTGCCGCTCCAAACTATCGTAGAAACATCACCCATTCTGGTAGGAAATATTTCGCGACGAAGGAGTCCGATGCCAGCTCCATCAACCGAGTCGACGTTCGCCCGGTATCCAAGCCTAACGGGCCAGACGGCCTTCGTGAGCGGTGGGGCGACCGGCCTCGGCGCCTCGTTCGTCCGCGAACTGGCAGACCAGGGCGTGCGCGTGGCCTTCGTGGACATCGACCGCCGAGCAGGGCAGGAACTCCAGCGCGAGCTCGCCGAATCGGGAGCGCCCGACTCCTGGTTCGGTGACTGCGACGTGCGAAACGTTTCCGCCCTCCAGGGCTCGATTCGGGACTCGGCCGCAGCTCTCGGGCCCATCACGATCCTCGTCAACAATGCCGCCAATGACACGCGCGACAAGGTCACGGACATGGACGTCGCGCTCTGGGACGACCGGATGGCGGTCAACGTACGCCACCACTTCTTCGCCGCCCAGGCGGTGGTGCCCATGATGCGGGCGGCCGGTCACGGGTCGATCATCAACCTGGGGTCGATCAGCGCCCACATCGACCTGATGGACCTCCCCGGCTACATCACCGCCAAGGCGGGGATCGAGGGTCTCACCCGCACGCTGGCGCGCGAATTCGGCCCGGACGGCATCCGCGTCAACTGCATCATCCCGGGCTGGATCATGACCGACCGGCAGCTCGCTGACTGGGTCACGCCCGAGGCCGAGCAGTCCATCGACCGCAACCAGTGCCTGCCGCAGCACCTCTATCCCGACGACGTGGCGCGGATGCTGCTCTGGCTCGCCGCCGAGGACTCCCGGTCGTGCACAGCGCAGCGCTGGGTCGTGGACGGGGGTTGGATGTGAGGGCCCGTCAGCTCACCGGACCGATCGCATTCCACGGCGAGGGACCGTTCTGGGACGCCACCCGAGGCCGCCTGCTAATCATGGACATGCTCGAAGGCGCCGTGCTGTCGCTCGACGACGATGGAGTGCACCGCCATCCGATCGGCTCGATCGCGGCAGTCGTGCGCGCCAGGGCCGGCGGCGGCTATGTGGCAGCGGTCGAGCGCGGCTTCGCCCTGCTTGATGATTCGCTGTCGGTGCAGCAACTGCTGCCCGAGATCTTCGACGACCACGCGATCCGTTTGAACGAGGGCGGCTGCGACCCGCAGGGCCGGTTCTACTGCGGGTCGATGGCCTACGCGCAGACACCGGGCGCTGGCGCGCTGTACCGCCTCGATGCCGACCGTCGCGTGAGTACGGTGCTCGAGGGCGTCACGATCTCGAACGGTCTGCAGTGGAGTGCAGACGGCTCGCGCGCCTTCTACAACGACACCCCGACCGGTCGGATCGACGTGTTCGACTTCGACGGCGACACGGCCGCGTTCACCCACCGGCGCCCGTTCGTCGACCTCGCGGACGGGCTGAACCCCGACGGCATGGCGATCGACGACGAGGATGGCGTCTGGATCGCGCTGTGGGGCGGGTCCGCAGTGCACAGGTACGACGCCGACGGGCGACTCGACCAGGTCGTCGAGCTGCCGGTCACCAACGTGACAGCCTGCGCCTTCGGCGGCGATGACCGCCGCACTCTCTACATCACGACCTCGCGCCAGCACCTCGAACCGGGCACGCAACTGGATGCCGGGTCGGTTTACGCGGTCGACGTCGGCATCACGGGCGCGGTGCCGTTCGCCTGGGCGGGCTAGCCGTCGTTCATCGAACAGAGCGACGGATGCCGTCGACGCGCTGCGGCACACCCCAGGGGTTGTCGTCTCGCAGCTGGGGCGGCAGCACGTCCTGCGGCGCGTTCTGGTAGGAGATGGGCCGGACGAAGCGATCGATCGCCGCCATCCCCACCGAGGTCGTCGCCGGCGAGGTCGTCGCCGGGTACGGGCCGCCGTGCTGCATGGCGTAGGTCACAGACACCCCGGTCGGCCAGCCGTTCCAGAGCACGCGGCCGACGCTCGGAGCAAGCAGGGCGACCAGCCTGCGTGCGAGCTCGTCGTCGGACTCGCCCATGACGGATGCGGTGAGCTGGCCGTCGATGGCGCCTGCGACCGCGAGCAGTTCGGCCGGGTCGTCGTAGGTGACGATGATCGCGGTGGGACCGAAGCATTCCGTCATGAGTTCGTCGGCATTCGCCAGCAGCTCGCCCGCGGTCGTGGTCAGGATCGTCGGTGCCTGGTCGATACCGCCCTGCTCGCTGCCCGACACCACTCGCACGGCCGGATGGCCCGCCAGGGTGCTCAGGGCACGCAGATAGCCATCCCTGATGTGCTCGTTCAGCATCGGCTGCGCTCCGGCCTCGTCGACGATTCGCCGCACAACGGGTGCGTAGTCGACCGAGGCGGGGAGCAGCAGCAGCCCGGGCTTCGTGCAGAACTGGCCGACACCGAGCGTGACCGAACCCAGGAATCCGTTGAGGATCTCGTCTGCGCGCGCTTCGGCGGCCGACGGCGTGACGAACGCCGGATTCACGCTGCCCAGTTCGCCGTAGAACGGGATCGGATGGTCCCGACCCGTGGCGAGATCGAAGAGGGCTCGACCTCCTGCCAGCGAGCCCGTGAACGATGCCGCGCTGATGCGAGCATCCACGACCAGCCGGCTGCCGGTCTGCAGCCCGTAGACGATATCGAAGGTGCCATCCGGTGCGCCGGCCGACCTGAGGGCGCCGGAGAACACCTCGGCAGTGAGCGCCGAAACCCGCGGATGGCCGGGGTTGCCCTTGACCACGACGGGAGCGCCCGCAGCGATCGCCGAGGCCGTGTCACCACCCGCCACGCTGAACGCGAAGGGGAAATTGCTGGCCGCGTACACGGCGACCGGTCCGATCGGCCGCACGGTCAGGCGCAGATCGGGCCGGGCACCCATCGGCCAGTCGGGGTCAGCGGTGTCGATGGTGGCGCGCAGGTATCCGCCGTCACGCAGCTCGTCACCGAACAGCCGCAACTGGAAGGTGGTGCGCACGAGCTCGCCCCGGAGCCTGGTCTCGGTGAGGTGGGATTCAGCGAGCGCCAGCTCGACCAGCTCGTCGGCGCGGGCGTCGAGGGCGTCCGCCGCGGCATCCAGCCACTCCGCCCGAACAGAGGGCGGGGTCTCGGCGAGGGCCGGTGCCGCGGCATCGGCGGCCACCAGGATGCGCTCGAAGTCGGCCGCGCTGGTCTCGTCGCTCATGGCCGACCACCCAGCGGTGCTCGACGGCCGACGACGACGACCGGATTGGTGAGCGATCCGATGCCGTCGATTTCGATGTGCACGATATCGTCGGCGGCGAGAGTGAACCCCGCCTCCGGCACGATTCCCGTGCCGGTCAGAAGAACTGCACCGCGCGGGAACTCCGTAGCGAGCCCCAGCCAGTCGACCAGGTCGGCAAACGACCGCGTGAGCAACTCGGTCGAAGTCGTTCCGGCGAACACCTCCTCGGACTCGCGAGTGATGGAGAGCGCGATTGCGAAGGGCGCTGCGGGGGCCTCCCACACCGGCACGATCGCCGATCCGAGGGCGCAGGCACGGTCGTAGACCTTGGCCTGCGGCAGGTAGAGCGGGTTCTCACCCTCGATCGACCGGCTGCTCATGTCGTTCGCGACGGTGAAACCGAACACCTCCCGGCCGCTGGTGACCACCAGCGCGAGCTCCGGCTCCGGCACGTTCCAGTCGGAATCCGCCCGGATCCCGACCGCGTCACCGTCGCCGACCACTCGGTCGGCACTCGACTTGAAGAACACCTCGGGTCGCGCAGCTCCGTACACCCGGTCGTAGATGGATGCATCGGTCGCCTCCTCGGCGCGGCCATCACGGCTGCGCCGGTAGGTGACCCCGGCGGCCCACACCTCCTGCCGGTCGACCGGCGCGAGAAAGGTGAGCTCTGCGTCATCCACCCGTTCGGTGGCTGCCTCGATGGCAACACGCGCGTCGGCCAGTGGCAGCGCAAGGAGGCTCGCGAGCGGTGACTCGAGCAACGAAAAGTCGCCCGGTCCCCCGGTCACCCAGCGTTCGCTTCCGCGCCACAGCGCGCGTGAGATGGCCATCAGTGCGACTCCCGTGAGACGACCGAACCGCTGGACCCGGCCAGGAAGTCGAGGTCGGCGCCCAGGTGCGCCTGCGTCACATGGTCGACATAGAGCCGTTCCCAGCCTCGGGTCGGATCGGCGAACGCGGCCACGGTCGCGGCGGAGGGGGTGCGCTGGGAGAGCTCCTCGGCGGGAACCTCGAGTTCGAGGCGCCGTCCGGGCACGTCGAGCACGATGTAGTCGCCGTCCTGCACCAGCGCCAGCGGGCCGCCGACAGCAGCCTCAGGGGACACGTGCAGCACCACCGTGCCGTAGGCCGTTCCGCTCATGCGCCCGTCGCAGATCCGCACCATGTCGCGAACGCCCGCCGCCAGCAGCTTGGCAGGCAGGGGCAGGTTGGCGACCTCGGGCATGCCGGGGTAGCCCCGCGGACCGCAGCCGCGAAGCACCAGCACTGACGAGGCATCCACATCGAGGTCCGGGTCGTCGATGCGGGCGTGCAGGTCTTCGATCGAGTCGAAGACGACGGCTCGTCCGCGATGGGTGAGCAGCTCAGGGGATGCGGCGGCCGGCTTGACGATCGCACCGAGCGGCGCGAGGTTGCCGGTCAGCACGGCGATCCCGGCGTCGGGCTGCAACGGTGTGCCACGGTCGCTGATCACAGTGTTGTCCCAGATCGGATGGTTCGGCAGCGCGTCGACAAGCGGTGCTCCCGTGACCGTGATGGCCGTCGGGTCGAGCAGGTCGCGCACCTGGTCGAGCACTGCGAGCACTCCGCCCGCACGGAACAGCTCCTCCATCAGGTATTCACCCGCGGGTTGCAGGTTCACCAGCAGCGGCACGCCGGCGCCGATCCGGTCGAAGTCGTCGAGCGTGAGCGGAACGCCCAGCCTTCCGGCGATCGCCAGCAGGTGTACGACCGCGTTGGTGGAGCCGCCGATCGCCGCGAGCGCGACGATCGCATTATGGAACGACTCCTTTGTGATCACCTGGCTGATCGTGCGGTTCTTCAGAGCCAGTTCGACCGCGAGCACGCCCGCCTCGTGCGCGCCCTCCAGCAGGCGGCTGTCGGGCGCCGGCGTTCCGGCGATACCGGGAATGGTCATGCCGAGTGCCTCGGCCATGATCCCCATCGTGGATGCCGTTCCCATGGTGTTGCAGTGGCCACGGCTGCGGATCATCGACGACTCGGAGCGAAGGAACAGCTGCTCGTCCAGGGTTCCCGCGCGCACCTCCTCGCTCAGGCGCCAGACATCCGTGCCGCAGCCGAGAAGCTCACCGCGGAACGTGCCGTTGAGCATCGGACCACCCGGCACGAACACGGCGGGCAGGTCGACGGATGCGGTCCCCATCAGCAGCGCCGGCGTCGTTTTGTCGCACCCGCCCAGCAGCACGACCGCGTCGATCGGGTTGGCGCGCAGCATCTCTTCTATGGCCATCGCCGCCATATTGCGCCACAGCATGGCCGTCGGCTTGACCAGCGTCTCGCCGAGCGACACGACCGGCAGGTTGACCGGGATTCCCCCTGCCGCGTACACGCCCTGCTTGACGCTCTCGGCCACTTCGTTGAAATGCGAGTTGCAGGGTGTCAGGTCAGAAGCCGTGTTGGCGATCGCGATGTGCGGCCGACCGTCGAACGCGTTGGCCGGCAGTCCGCGGCGCATCCACGCCCGGTGCAGGTAGCCATTGCGGTCGCTGCCGCCGTACCACCCGGCACTGCGTTGCGGAAAGGACTCGGCTTCGCCGTTCGCGATCACGGGATGATCACCGACCGTCCGACTGAGCCTGCAATGAGTTGTTCATAGGCGTCGTTCACTTCCTCGAGGGTGTGGCGTCGGCCCAGCAGTCGATCGAGCGGCAGCCGCCCGGCGAGATAGAGCTCGAAGATCCGGGGCAGGTCCAGCCGCGGGTTGGCCGATCCGTACAGGCTGCCGACGATGCGTTTCTGCCGTTGCACCAACTGGTTGATCGGCACCGCGAAGGTCGTGTCGACCCCGCCCAGCCCGACCGCGACCACGGTGCCGCCGGCCTCGACGCTGGCGAAGGCCTGCTCGAGGGTCGCGGGGCGGCCGATGGCCTCGATAGCCCAGCGCACGCCATCCGGCGCGATGGCGAGGATGCCTTCGACGGCGTCGCCCGCGGCGGCATTGACGACGTGGGTCGCGCCGAATTCCCTCGCGAGCGCCAGTTTCTCGTCATCGACGTCGACCACGATGATCGGGTTCGCGCCCACCAGATAGGCACCCATCACCGCGGAGAGCCCTACCCCGCCCGCGCCGAAGACAGCCATCGGTCGGCCAGCGACGTCGTCGACGACATTGAGCACGGCGCCCACGCCGGTAATCACCGCACATCCCGCGATGGCGGCGATCTCGGCCGAGACTCCGTCGGGCACGACGACCACCGATCGCTCTGAAGTGACGACCCGCTCGGCGAAGCACGAGACACCGAGGATGTGGTGCAGTACCTCGGTGGCATCGCCGGGATGCGATTCGCTCAGGCGTGAGGTGCCGTCGAGCAGCCCGCCGGTCGTCGCCTGCACCCGGCCGAGCACGCACAGCACCGGATTGCCGCTGACGCAGGCAGCACATTCGCCACAGCGCGGCCGCCACATCAGAGCGACACGGTCGCCGACCTTCACACGACCTGTGGTGTCAGCCCCGAGCTGCTCTACGATGCCGCAACCCTCGTGGCCGAGAACCAGCGGCAGGGGGGCCGTCATGTCGCCGGTCATGTAGTGGTAGTCGGTGTGGCAGACCCCGGCCGCCTCGATCCGCACGAGCACCTCGCCGGCACGGGGTGCGGCCAGCGTGACGTCCTCGATGACCAGGGCACGACCAGCCTCGCGAAGCACAGCAGCGCGCATCCTCAGCCCTGCTTCAACTGCTCGAGCAGGCTCTCGCGGATCTCGCAGTTGGCGAACGCGAACGAGTCGGCCAGCGCGTCGAGTTCGTCGTCGCCCAGCCCCCGGAACAGCTCGGCGTACTCCTCGGCGAGCGGCTGCGCGATCGTGATGTTGAGCAGCAGTGTGCGCACCCAGTCGAACCGGCCCCACGGGTAGGGAGTGAAGTCGGGGAACTCGGCCGCGATGAGGTCCTGCACCGGCTGCGTAACCTCGATTACGCCCTCGCCGCGGCTGCCCCACTGGTCGGCGCCCAGCCGGTTCTTCTTCTCGACGAACGCACCGAACCGCTTCAGGTAGGGCGAGTCGGGGCGCACGTTCACGACTCCCTGCCTGCCCAGGTCTTTGTACATCCACGACGACCAGCTGACGTCCCTCTCGCGATACAGTTCGAGCTGGTCGGCCAGGATCTGGCGACGCTGGGCATCCACGTTCTCGTCACCTGTATAGATTGGCGCGAACTCGCCGACATAGACAGGGGTTCCCGTCTTGATCGCGTAGTCGGCGCGCTGAAGGAACTTGGCGCGCGCCGTCTCTTTGTCGACCCAGGCGCCGTCGGTGTAGCCGGGGTAGTCGCCGCCGCGTCCGAGCCCCGCGCTCACATAGTCGTGCAGCGTGTACACCGTGTTGGTCTCCCAGGGCTGGTCGAAGATGTCGAACTCTGTGGAGTAGGTGTTGCCGTCGATGAAGATGACGTGGTCCGGATCGATCTCGCGGATCGCGGCCACGGTGCGCTCGTAGAACGGCCCGACGACCGAACGGGACTCGTCGGCGGGTTCGTTCAGCAGGTTATAACCGGCAACCCATGGGTTGTCGCGGTAGCGCGTCGCTATCGCCTGCCAGATTGCGACGGCGCGGTCCTGGAAATGGGGATGCTGCCAGAACGCCGCGATGTGCGTCGGGTTGTCCGAGTGCCAGTGCTGGTTTTGCGAGCCGGGGGCCGTGTGCAGGTCGATGACCGTGTAGATGCCGTACCGGCCGCCCTGCTCGATCGCGCGGTCGAGGTAGCGGAATCCGGCTTCGATGATCTCGAACGGTCGCGCGTCGTCTTCGAGGTGGTGGTAGTTGACCGGGATGCGCACGGCGTTGAACCCGTTCTGTGCGAGAAAGGCCACATCGGCCTCGTCGTAGAAGGCGCTGAGCAACCGGTCGAAAAACCGCTCGTACCGTTCCGGTCCGAGGACCTTCAGCACCGTGCTGCGCATGAGCGACTCGTTGGCCGAGTACCCCGTGATGAAGTTCTCCATGTTGAGCCATCCGCCGACGCACACGCCACGCAGTCGTACCCGCTCGCCGTTGCCGTCGACGAAAACTGAGCCCCGAGTTTGAATCGGACCCGACGGGTGCTCACTCATATGGACTCCCTTGACCACGCGTGTACTTTTATTACGAAATGTTTACCGACCAAATCTGACACTTTTTTAGCGGATCTGGGCCCTCACAGCCTATGGATGCGGGTCTGTGACTGTCAAGAACGGCGCGCTAGAGTGACAGTGCGGCATTTGCACCGCGCCTTGACCACGAAACATTTCGTTGGGAAGGCGACCAGACTGACGAGGAACAAGCCCAATGACGAGCGAGCACAACCCGGCGCTGCGGCGAGCGCTGATCGTCCGCGGCGGCTGGGACGGGCACCAGCCCGTCGAGACCACGAACTCGTTCGTGCCCTTCCTCGAGGCGAACGGCTTCGCGGTGCGCATCGAGGAATCGCCGGCCGTGTACCTCGATGCCGCCTACCTCGACACGGTCGACCTGATCGTGCAGATCAACACCATGTCGACCATCGAGAAAGCCGAATTCGCGGGACTGCAGCGCGCCATCCTGAACGGCACGGGCATGGGCGGATGGCATGGTGGCATCGCCGACTCGTACCGCGACAATGCCGACTACCTGCACATGATCGGCGGCCAGTTCGCGCATCACGCCGGCAAGGACCCGGCCGAGCGCACGGGCGAGCAGTCCGACAACTACATCCCCTATACCGTGCACTTCACCGAGCTCGGCCACACGCATCCCATCACGGCCGGTCTCGCCGACTTCGACCTCGTGACCGAGCAGTACTGGGTGCTGAGCGACGAATACAACGACGTGCTGGCGACCACGACCCAGCAGGTGCGCCCATGGGATGCCTGGAACCGGCCGGTGACCGCGCCCGCCATTTGGACGAGACAGTGGGGTAAGGGCCGCATCTTCGTCTCGGCGCCCGGACACCGGCTCGAGATCGTCGACAACGCGACCGTGCGGACGGTCATCGAAAGGGGACTGCTGTGGGCGGCACGATGAGTGATGCACCGATGGGGGTCGGCGTCATCGGGGTCGGCAAGATCAGCGAACAGTACTTCGCGTCGCTGCCCAGCCTGCCGGGTCTGGCGCTCGTCGCGGTGGCCGACCACGACCCCGCCCGAGCCGCGACCATCGCCGCCGAGCAGGGTGTCGAGGCGCTCGGCGTGACGGAGCTGCTGGCCGACCATCGGATCGAGGTGGTGCTGAACCTCACCACCCCCGAGTCCCACGTCGAGATCAACGAGCGCGCAATCGCCGCAGGCAAACACGTGTTCGCCGAGAAACCGCTCGCGCTCGCCCCCGCCGACGCTGCGGGCATGCTCGAGCGCGCCAGCGCGGCCGGACTCCGCATCGGATCCGCACCTGACACCGTGCTGGGAACCGGCATCCAGACCGCGATCGACGCGATACAGCAGCGACGCATCGGGGATCCCGTCGGGGCCGCCGTGTTCTGGCACTCTCCTGGCCACGAGTTCTGGCATCCCAACCCGGCGTTCTACTACCAACCGGGCGCCGGACCGCTCTTCGACATGGGCCCCTACTACCTGACGACCCTCGCGCTGATGCTCGGGCCGGTCGTGCGGGTGTCGGGCGTCACCTCCCGCTCCGACCGCTCCCGCGTCGTCGCGACAGGCGACCGGGCGGGCGAGCGTATTGCCGTCGACATCGATACCCACGTCGTTTTCGTGCTCGAACACGCCTCGGGCGCCTCGTCGTCGGTCACCGTCAGCTTCGAGGTCTGGGCCTCGCGCAACCAGCGCATCGAGGTCTATGGAACCGGGGGTACGCTCGCCGTCTCAGACCCGAACACCTTCTCCGAGCCCGTCGAGATCTGGACGCCAGCATCCGGCGAATGGCAGGCGCTGCCCGTATCCGCAGGTTACGAGGGTGCTGGGCGCGGATACGGACTGGCCGACCTGGCTCACGCGGTCCGAACCGACCGCCCGCACCGGGCTGCGGCAGACCTGGCCTTCCACGTTCTCGAGGTCATGGATGCGGTCATCCGCGCCGGCCAGGAACGAACGACAGTGCCGATTTCAGGCACCTTCGCACCGGTGGCACTCGTGCCGCACGGCGCTTCGCCCGACACGTGGTGAACTAGAGGGTCGCCAGCCAGGCCAGGTGCTCGCGCAGGCGCCCCTCGGCGTTGAACCGCAGGTCGAAGTCGCGCTCGATCGCGGCAGCGCTCCACGGCGGTTTGCGGGGAGCGCGGCCGGTATCGGACACCACGACTCTGCTCGTCGAGCCGGTCAACTCGATCGCCCAGTGCGCGAGCTGCTCCCACGTGTAGAACTCGGGCGAAAGCGCGGTGTAGTAGCGACGGTCGAGGCTCGAGGCGAGCGCCGCCGAATAGACCCGGGCCAGGTCGCCGGCCCAGATGAACTGCAGGCCGGCGTTGCGTTCCACTGCGATGTCGCTGCCTGCGGCGGCGCTGCGTGCGATTCGCGGCAGCTCGGGCATTGCCTGGGTGACCGCGCCCTCGACGACCGGATTGCCGAAAGTGTAGCCGGGCCGGATGGCGGTGAGCGTGACGCCCGAGCCGCCCGCCATGCCCACGAGGTAGGCCTCGGCGGCGGCCTTCGTCGCGCCGTAGACGTTGATCGGGCGTTGAGCCGATTCGTCGGTGAACTGGTCATCCGCTCGATCGTCGAAGACTGCGATCGACGAGGTGTAGATGAACCGGCCGGCCCCGGCCAGCACCGCGTCCTCGAAGAGCTGGACGGTGGGCAGCGTGTCGGCGAGCAGCGCCTGGGATCCGGCCTGCGCCTTCGCACGGGCGATGTGCACCACCGCCTCCGAGCCGCGGAGCGCCTCCCGCACGGCCGCGCGGTCGTCGATTGCACCGCGCACGAACGCGATCCCGGGCCGGTTCTGCTGGCCCGCGACCGCCAGCGGATCGCGAGCGAGCAGGGTGAGGTCGTGCCCGTCGAGCAGCAGCTGTTCGACCACCCAGGAACCGATGAACCCGGTGCCTCCGGTGACGGTGATCCTCATGACGACGCACGCGCGTGCAGCGTCGTTATCGCCTCCACCGCGAGCGCGTGCTCACCGGCCTCATTCCAACCCGACACGGCGATGGCGCCGACCAGCAGGCCCCGCACCCGGATCGGGAATCCGCCGCCGGCCGCCGCGTAGAGGTCGGGGTCGAGCCGTGACTCGACCCGGAAGTCGCGTCCCTGCTTCGCGAACAGATGCTGCACGTAGAACGAGGAATGCGCAAACATCTGCACCACCCGGATCTTTCGGTCCAGCCACAGGTCATTGTCGTGGCTGGTGCCGGCCAGCGCGGCCGAGAAGGCGCGCTGTTCGCCGAGCGTCACCGTCACGGCGACGGGCAGGTTGTCGCTGCGAGCGCGATCGAGCACCCACTCGCCGAGCGTCCACGCCTCGGCGTATCCGAACGTGTTCAGCTGGGCGGCCTCCTCGTCGGCCAGGAACCCGGCGAGCAGTTCATCCATATTTGTTGTCATACTCAACATATTAGGCCCGCGAAAATCTAGGCGATAGCGCGGATGAGCCAGTGCAGGTCAAACGGCCGCGGGAGTCTCCAGACGCTCGGAGCGGGACGGCCGCAGTGAGAGCCGCAACGCCACGATGCCGAGAACCGCGACGACGGCGATGCCGACCACGTACAGCACTGTCGCGAGCGCTTCGACCGTCTGCGCGGCACTGGCCGGCAAGAAGCCCGTCTCGAGCACGCGGATGGCGTTTCCCGAGAAGATCAGGGCCGCCACCGCCGAGATGCCGCTCATCGAGTCCCACACCGCGTGCAACAGGGAGACTCCGAGGTAGGTGATCAGGATCGCCCACGACCACCGGAACCGGTCGCCGCCGCGAGCGGCGCCGAAGATGACGGCACCAAGGATCGCCGTCCACGCCACATGGCCCACCGGCGCCAGGATCGCCCGCACCACTTCGGTCTCGAGCAGGGGCAGCAGCACGATGCCGTGCGCGCTGATGGCCGCGTTGAACGCGTAGCCGGCGGACTCGAACGCGGCGAACCCCGCGCCGACCGTTGCGCCGAGCAGGGCTCCCTGCAGCCGGGTCTTGGGCAGTGTCGACCGGGTAGCGATCACCAGAATGATTGCCTTCACCAACTCCTCGATCAGTGCCACGCCCACATAGATGAGCACCGACGGATGCAGCTTCGACTCCAGCAGCGATGCCCCGAGCACACCGCAGACCCCGCCGACGAAGAACAGCAGCACGGTTTGCAGCATGCTGACGGTGCCCGTCACCCGCTCGATCACGAACAGCACCACGCAGAACGGCACCAGAAAGCTGCCCAGCAGGATCAGGGTGGGGATGAGGTTCGTGTTCGAGGTGATCGCCGTCACGAGGATCGTGACCACCCACAACAGAAACCCGACCAGAAGTGTCTTCCACCACCAACCGTGGCGATGATGGGGGTGCACCGAGATCCCGGTGCTGTCGACGACATAGGTCATATTCAGGATGCGCCTTCCGTGCCTGCGAGCCCCGTCGGCTCGACACCGTGACGGTATCGCAGGTCGAAGTCGGGGCTCAACCGCTTTCCCTCGGTGCCACAGACAGCTATACGGCAGATCTACCCAGCCACACCCTGCTCGCGCAACCCCTCGCCATGATCGCCCGCCGGTGGAAGAGTCGAAAGCTCACGACAGGGAGACAGACATGGGCGCCGACCAGTACCACGAACCACCCGAGGAACTATCCGCGGAGACCCGCACCTTCGCGCGCATGTGCGCGTCACTGAGCGAGGAGGCCGAGGCGATCGGCTGGTACGTACAGCGCATCTCGGTCGAGCCGGATGCCGAAGCCCGGGCGATCATGGAGGACTCGATGGGCGAGGAATTCAAGCACTTCAGTATGGAGCTGGAGTTTTTGCTGCGCCGCACGCCGAAGTGGCGCAAAACGGCCAAGGGCATCCTGTTCAAGACCGGCGACATCGTCGAACACGGCGAGGCCGCAGAGGAAGCCGCCTCGGACTCTTAGGCGCTGAAACTTTACGAACCGGATCTAAGGTCGTCGTCACGCCACTCGACCGGCTCCAGCAGCCCGGCCGCGATGCGCTCCTCGCGCTCCCGCAGCTCGACCCTGCGGATCTTGCCCGAGATGGTTTTGGGCAGCTCCGAGAATTCGATGCGGCGAATCCGCTGGAAGGCCGACAGTCGCGTACGGGCGAACAGCAGGATATCCAGCGCCGTCGCCTCGTTCGGCTCGTGGCCCGCGGCGAGCACCACATAGGCCTTCGGTACCGCGAGCCGCAGCTCGTCGGGGGCCGGCACGATGGCGGCCTCGACGACCGCCGGATGCTCGATCAGCGCGCTCTCGAGTTCGAATGGGCTGATCTTGTAGTCGGACGACTTGAACACGTCATCGGTGCGCCCGACATACGTGATGTATCCGTCCTCATCCCGGGTGGCCACATCCCCTGTGTGGTAGAAGCCACCCGCCATCGCCTCGGCAGTACGCTCGGGATCGCCGAGGTAACCGGTCATCAGCATCGGGTGGGGCTGCGCGAGATCGAGGCAGATCTCGCCGTCGTCGCCCACCACGCCCGTGATGGGGTCGACGAGCACTACCGGGCATCCCGGGTTCGGTCGACCCATCGAACCGTCCCGCACCGGCGACCCGGGCGAATTGGCAACCACCGCGGTCATCTCTGTCTGCCCATAGCCGTCGCGGATTGTGAGCCCCCAGGCACTGCGAACGGTGTTGATGACTTCGGGGTTGAGCGGCTCCCCGGCCGAGATCGCCTCGCGCAACGCTCCCGGTCCCGCCGACAGGTCGGCTTGGATCAACATGCGCCACACCGTGGGCGGCGCACAGAACGAGGTGACCCTCTCGCGTCGCAGGGTGGCCAGGATCTCGCCCGCGTCGAAGCGGGGATAGTCATAGACGAAAATGGTCGCCTCGGCAATCCACGGCGCAAAGAAACAGCTCCAGGCGTGCTTCGCCCAGCCCGGCGAGCTGATCGCGAGGTGCACGTCGCCGGGCTGCAGCCCGAGCCAGTACATCGTGGTGAGGTGACCCGCGGGGTATGACCACTGGGTGTGCTCCACCAGCTTCGGTTTGCTCGTGGTGCCCGAGGTGAAGTAGTGCAGCAGCGGGTCGGTCGGCGCGGTGCCCGGGTGCGGCGCCGGCTCGGCGGGCGCCAGGAACGCGTCGCCATAGTCATGCCAGCCCGGGTTGCGCCGGCCCGTGCGGGCGTCGCCGTCCTGGCCGACCGAGATGCGGGTGTACTCACCCGCCACACTGTCGAATTTGCCGGCATCCCTCTGCGCCGCGATCACGTGGCGCACTCGCCCGCGCGTCACGCGGTCGGTCAGGTCGTCGGCTCCGACCGCCGTCGTCGTCGGCAACACCACCGCGCCCAGTTTGAAGATGCCGAGCATGGCCTCCCACAGTTCGACCTGGTTGCCGAGCATCAGCATGACCACGTCTCCCCGGGCGACACCGAGGCTTCGTAGGAACGCCGCGACCTGGTCGGATCGAGCGGCCAGGTCGTCGAACGAACGCACCGTGCGGGAACCGTCTGCGCCCAGCACGACGAGCGCAGGATTGTCATTGCCGCGAGCGATCGCATCGAACCAGTCGACGGCCCAGTTGAACCGCTCGCCGGGATCAGGCCACCGAAACTGGTCCACGGCGGCTGACCAGTCGGCGCGACGGTCAACCAGAAGGTCGCGTGCGGCCCGATAGCCGTCGATGGGAGAGGCGCTTTGCCGGGTCGGCACCGTTGCCATTCGAGACCCTCCGAATTCCTGGCCGAAGCATCCGTTGCCCCGGTTCTTCCCATGCTAGGTCGCCTTGCGGGCCGCCGGATGCGGGTGCGACGATCGACTATGCACAAGGTCAGCGGCATTGGCGGGTTCTTCTTTCGGGCAGACGATTCGGATGCACTGACCGTCTGGTATCGCGACAACCTCGGCATCGATCCGATCCCGATGGCCGAGGGCGAGCCGTCGTGGCGACAGGAGGCCGGAGAGACGGCCTTCACCTCAATGCCCGGGGTGGTCGACCAGTTCGGGCAGCCGGATCGCCAGTGGGCCATCAACTTCCGTGTGGCCGACCTCGACGGCATGGTCGAGCAGCTGAGGGCGGCGGGTAACGCGGTCGAGGTCGATCCGACGACCTACTCGATGGGACGGTTCGCGTCCCTCACCGACCCCGAGGGCAACCCGATCCAGCTCTGGCAGCCGGCCGACGAGACCTAGCCTGCCGCGGGGACGACCGACGACCAGAGCTCGTTGAAGCTGATGCTGTCGTAGAACGCCGTGCCATCGGTGATCCTGCCCTCGGGATTCACGATCATGAACCAGGCATAGGTGTTGCGGTAGGTGCCCCCGTCGATCGTCTCGCCCTCGCCGTCCCATAAAACGACCACGCGATCTGCCTCGGCGACGACCTGGCGGATGTTCACAGGGCGGAAGGGTTTCGCGGCGCTGAACCGTGCCCCGAATGGATGGAGCACCTGCGCGATGAACTCGGCGGCGTTCGCGTACTTGCGCGACGCGACCGAGTGCCCCACGATTTCCCAGGTCATGTCGTCGGCGAAGATGCTGCTGACATAGCCGGTACCGGCCATCCACTCGTCGAAGGCTGTCGTGACAATGTCGCGGGGACTGCTCATGGCGATCGGCTCTCTTTCGTCGCTGCATAGTCGTGCGTGCTCGAGCGATCGGCCCGGGCGGTTGAGGTACGGCCAGCTTGCTCCCGTTTGGGCTCGACGTCAGCGCGCCGTGCTCGTGTGTCGGCACAGTAATACCAATTAGTAGCCAATCTGATGCCACGAGAGTACGTTATGGGAAAGCACTTTCCCATCGACGTCGAGGGTGTCGAGTTCGTCTCCGGTCACTCGCGTCGCAACCCCCGAAGGAGATCGACCGTGTCTCAATCACCAACCGGCACCGGCAACCCGGCGGTGCGCCTCAAACGCGCACTGGGCACGCCCGCGCTGCTCGTTTTCGGCCTCGCCTACATGCTCCCCCTCGCCGTGTTCACCAGCTACGGCTATGCGACCCAGGCCGCCGCAGGGCATCTGGCGGGCGCCTACGTGCTCACTACCATCGCCATGCTCTTCACCGCCTACAGCTACGCGAACATGGTGCGCGAGTATCCGGTGGCCGGGTCCGCCTATACCTACACGCAGAAGGCCTTCGGCAGCCACCTCGGATTCATGACCGGCTGGGCGCTGCTGCTGGATTACCTTCTGCTGCCGATCCTCAGCTATGTGCTGATCGGGCAGTACATGACGGCCGTGCTGCCCGCCATCCCGTTCTGGGTGTGGGTGGTCGTCTCGGTGCTGCTCGTCACGCTGCTCAACTACATCGGCATCAACCTGGTGACCAACGTGAACCTCGCGCTGGTCGGGGCACAGATCCTGTTCGTCATCATCTTCGTGATCTCGAGCATCGGCTACCTTTCGGGTAACCCGAAAACGGTCGGGCTGTTCGACCCCTTCTTCGGAAAGGGCGCAGACCTCCCCCACCTCGCGGCCGGCGGCGCCATCCTGGCCCTCGCGTTCCTCGGGTTCGATGCCGTGTCCACCCTCTCCGAAGAGGCTCGGGAGCCCAAGAAGTCGATCCCCCGGGCGATCATGCTGACCACGCTCGCGGGCGGGGTCATCTTCACCGTCTGCGCCTGGGTCGCCGGGCTGGTGTTCCCGGACTACCAGCACCTCAGCGCCTCGGCGCCGACCCTCGACCTGATGCACAGGGCCGGCGGCGTCGTGCTCTCCGGCCTCTTCACGGCGGCGTTCGTGGCCGGCAGTTTCGCCGCGGCCATGACCTCGCAGGTCAGCGTCTCGCGCATTCTCTACTCGATGGGCCGCGACGGAATGCTGCCGAGCCGCGTTTTCGGCCGCCTGCACGCCCGGTTCAAGACGCCGTACCTGGCCATCATCATCGTGGGCATCCTCGGGCTGGTCGCCCTCTTCATCCCGCTCGACTGGGTGTTCCAGATGATCAACTTCGGTGCGCTCATCGCCTTCTCGTTCGTCAACCTCAGCGTGATCAAGACCTACGTCATCGACAAGAAGGAGCGCACGGCCGGCTCGATCGTCAAGTTCCTGGTCGCACCGGGCATCGGATTCCTGCTCACGATCTGGCTGTGGACGAGCCTGCCGCCGCTCGCCTTCATCATCGGCGGCATCTGGGTCGTGATCGGCTTCGCCTACCTGCTCGGACTGACCCGGTTCTTCCGCAGGAAGCCCCCGGTCATGGACTTCAGCGAAGAGGAGCCCATCCTCGACGCCGTCTGATCGGTCAGTCGCCTGGAACGACGCAAGGGAGTGCATCGCCGCCGTCGCTGGCGCGGTGCGCTCCCTTGCGCATGTTTGCTAGTGGTATGAATGAGGTCACACCTTCACTTCGACAGGATGAGTGGCATGACCTTAGCTCGGGAAGGCACCCCGGCGATCAGGGCGGACTACCCCGAGCCGCTCTGGATCCAGGCGGTCATGCTCATCAAGAGCGAGATCGCAGACGGCATCCTGAAACCCGGCATGCGCCTGCCCCCCGAACGCGAGCTCTGCCTGGAGCTGAGCATCTCGCGGGTGACCCTGCGCAAGGCGCTCGGCCGGCTGGTCGAGGAGGGCGTGCTCAGCGCCTCCCACGGCAGGGGCTGGTACGTGTCGGCGCCGGCGGGCGCCGGCGTGCAGAAGGAATGGCCGAACAGCCTCGAGTCGTTCACCGAGACCGCGAAGCGCATGGGGCTGACGGCGAGTTCATCGGTGCTCCGCGCCGAGTCGGTTCCCGCCACTCTCGACGAGGCCGAGGGGCTGCTGATCGCACCGGGCACACCGCTGTTCCACCTCGACCGGGTGCGATTTCTCGGCGAGGTGCCGATCGCGCTCGACACCACGGTCGTGCCGACCCACGTCGCCCCACAGCTCGCCGAAACCGATTTCACCACCGCCTCGCTTTACGAGACCCTGCTGAGGTCGGGAGTGGAACCACTGCGGGCGGATGCGACGATCGAGGCGAAAGAGGCCGATGCAGAGGCGGCCGAGCGGCTAGGCCTCGAGATCGGCAAGCCGTTGCTGGTGATGCGCCAACTGGCCCTTGATGCCGCGGAGCGGCCGCTGTTCATCTCGACCATCAGTTACGCGGGCGACCGGTACCGGTTGCGCACCTTCTTCGCGCGCTCGACGCGACCATAGCGGGGCGTCGCGACTCGGCCTGCTACGAGACGGGCTGTGAGTTGGCGAGCGATTCGAGCATCCGGGTCACCGCGGGATCGTCGTCCCAGCTGCGCGCCCAGTGCGTCGACGCGACGTCGGCTCCGACGACCGGGTCGTTCGGCGAGATCGTCACGTCGGGCGAGTTTCGATAGCGGTCGGGGTCCACGACGAACGCCTCGGAGTGGGGGTCCGGCGCAGCACGCACAAGCAGCTGTGTGTAGGGGTGCACTGGTTTCAGGATCACCTCGTCGCTCGGTCCGCGTTCGACGACCCGCCCGGTGCGCATGACAACGATCTGGGAAGAGAAGTGGCGCGCCGTCGCCAGGTCGTGGGTGATGTACAGCACCGCGAGGTTGCGCTCGAGCTTCAGCTCGTTGAGCAGCTGCAGAATCTCGAGCCGGATCGAGACATCCAGCATCGAAACGGGCTCGTCGGCCACCAGCACCTCGGGCCGCGGCGCGAGCGCCCGGGCGATCGCCACCCGCTGCCGCTGGCCGCCCGAGAGTTCGTGCGGATACTTGTCGAGGATCGCCGCCGCAGGCGCCAGGTTGACCGAGTCCATGAGCCGAAGCAGCTCGGCCTCCTCTTCCTGCTTGTTCTTCACGATGCCGTGGATGCGCAGCGGTCGCGACAGGTGGTAGCGGATGGTGACTGCGGGATTGAGCGAGGAGAACGGGTCCTGGAAGACCATCTGCACGCGCGACCGGTAGGTGCGAGTTCCCTTGCGGTTGGAGGGGATCTCCTGGCCGTCGAGCAGGATGCTGCCCGAGGTCGGTTCGACCAGCCGGATGAGCATCTTCGCGATCGTGGACTTTCCGCTGCCGCTCTCGCCGACGAGTGCGACCGTCTCGCCGGGCCGCACGACCAGCGACACGTCGTCGACGGCCTTGAGCGTTGTGCCCAGCAGGCCACCCCGAACCGTGTAGTTCTTGCGCAGGCCCAACGCCTCGAGTGTGGTCATGAGAGTGCAGTGCCTTTCGCTGCCTGGTACCGGCGGCCGGTCAGCGGCACATCTCCGCGCAGGCTCGGGAACGAGCGGAGCAGGTGCTGCGTGTAATCGTGCTGCGGTGCATCCTGCAACTGGCGGGAGGTGCCTTGCTCGACCAGGCTGCCCTCGAGCATGATGCCGACCTGGTCGCTGATCTCGAGCAGCAGGCCGAGGTCGTGGGTGATGAAGAGCACGGCGAACCCGAACTCGTCGCGCAGGCGATCGATCTCTTCGAGGATGCTGCGCTGCACCACCACGTCGAGGGCAGTCGTGGGCTCGTCCATGACGATGAGCCGCGGCCGAAGCGCAAGGGCCATGGCGATCATGACGCGCTGGCGCATCCCGCCGGAGAGTTCGTGCGGGTAGCTTCGTAGGCGCTGGGGGTCGATGCCGACGGCCTGCAGCAGCGACGCGGACGCGGCCCGGCGCTCTTTGCGCGACAGTCCCGAATCGTGGTCGAGGAAAACGTCGGAGATCTGGGATTCGATTCGAGTCACCGGGTTCAGCGCGTTCATCGCTCCCTGGAAGACCATCGAGATCTCCTTCCAGCGGAAATCGCGCAGGGCAGAACCACCGAGCTTCAGGATGTCGAGCGCGGACCCGTCGGCGTTCGTCCATTCGATCGACCCGGCGGAGATCACGGCCGGCGGTTGCAGCAGCTGGGTCACTGCGTAGGCCAGGGTCGACTTGCCACAGCCGCTTTCGCCGGCCAACCCGAAGATCTCGCCGGGGTGGATATCGAGGCTGACGCCGTTGACCGCGCGCACCGGCGAGACCGACTCGTAGTCGACCGTCAGGCCGCTGATCGACAGCAACGTCTGGTTGCTCATCGCAGTCCCGCCTTCCGAAGCGCCCTGGTGTTGCGGCGTGCGAGGGCGAGGGTGCGCAGGCGCGGGTTGATGCGCTCGTCGATGCTGAAGTTGATCAGGGCGAGTGCGGCGCCGAGGATCGCGATGCACAGGCCGGGCGGAACGAACCACCACCAGGCACCGAGGGTGATCGCCTGTGCATTCTCGGCGAAGTAAAGGATGCTGCCCCATGACTTTCCGTCGGGCGCACCAAGGCCGAGGAACGAGAGGCCAGCCTCCGCAAGGATCGCGCCGAGCGCGCCGAACACGAACTGGGACGCGATGATCGGCAGCAGGTTGGGCAGGATCTCGCGCAGCATGATGCGCCAGTTGGACTCGCTGGCGACCCGGGCGGCGTCCACGAAGTCCCGCGAGCGCACCGACAGGGTCTGCGCCCGAAGCACGCGAGCGGCCCCTGCCCAGCTGACCAGCGCGATGACGACGGCGATGACGACGATCGCGCGCGACTGCAGGTAGTCGGTGATGATGATCAGCAGCGGCAGTCCGGGGATGACCAGGAACACGTTGCTGATGAGCGACGAGACCTCATCCCACTTGCCCCCGAGGTACGCGCCGCCGACGCCGAAGATCATCGACAGCACCACCGTGATGATGCCGGCGATCACGCCGATGAAGACCGAGCCGGACGTTCCGGCGATCACCTGGGTGAGCACATCCTGGCCGATCGAGGTCGTGCCGAGCAGGTGCGCCAGTGACGGCGGCTCCATTCCGATCTCGCTCGTCTGGTTGGGGTTGGGCGCGATCAGCGAGCCGAAAATCGCCACCAGCAGGAACAGTGCGCAGATCGAAATTCCGACCCAGAATTTCCAGCCGCGGTCGCGGAGGGGACTGCGCTTGGTGCTGGCGGCGATCGGGCTCGAGCCCGAGAGCTCGGGCTCAGCCAGTTCTTCCTCTTGCGAGATGCTCATCCGCGCCTCCTAATTGGCCAGCCGCGTGCGCGGATCGATGAACCCGTAGACCACGTCGACGAGCAGGTTGGCGCCCAGAACGGCGAGGGTGATGACCAGGAACAGCCCCTGCATCAGCGGGTAGTCCTGGTTCTGCACGGCCTGAAGCAGCGTGAAACCGACCCCCGGGTAGTTGAAGACGCTCTCGGTGACTACCGAGCCGTTCACGATGAAGCCGAGCGACAGTGCGAACCCCGCCACGCTCGGCAGAAGCGCGTTGCGCATGGCGTAGGACGCGAATACCCGCCGCGGTCGCAGGCCCTTGGCTCGCGCCGTGGTCACGTAGTCCTCGGCCATGGTCGACACCATCATGTTGCGGGTGCTGAGCACCTGGGCCGACACGGAGGCCAGCACGATCGTGAACGCCGGCAGGAAGCCGTAGTAGACGGCCGAACCGAGGAAGTCGAGATTGAAACCGGGAATGGTGTTCGGGTCGTAGCCGCCGCTGACCGGAAACCAGCCGAGCGTGGTTCCGAACACGAAGACCAGGATGATCGCAAGCCAGAAGTAGGGGATCGCCGACACGAAGGTCGAAAACGGCAGCAGACCGTCGGTCCAGGTGCCGCGACGCCAGCCCAGGTACGAGCCGAATACCACCCCGAGCACGTAACTGATGACTGTGGCCAGCCCGACCAGCACGAGGGTCCACGGCAGGGCCTGCCCGATCACGGTGGTGACCGGGGTCGGATAGAACGTCACCGAGAGCCCGAAGTTGCCCGTGAACAGGTTCTGGATGTAGTGCCAGTACTGCACTATGAGCGGGTCGTGGGAAACCCCGAACTGCAGCTCGAGTGCGCGTCGCGCCGAGGGTGGAAGTGGGGCCTGGCCGCGCGTCTTCGCCAGGATGATGTCGACCGGGTTTCCCTGCACGAGGCGAGGCAGAAGAAAGTTGAGTGTCACCGCGATCCAGGCCGCGACGAGGTAGAAGCCGAGCTTCCGAAGGTAATAACGCATGTGCTTTCCGCTGACTCTAACCCAACGGGACGGCCGGGAGCGATGGCTCCCGGCCGCCCTGGTGGTGACCGGTTACTTGGCCGGTTTCAGCGACTTCGCGATGAATCCGATGTTGGACGGGAGCCAGTTCGACGGGTCGGCCCACAGGTCGCTCGTCGTCGGCCAGCCGGTGAAGTACTGGCTGCGGTAGGTCGAAACCGCACCGTTCTGGCTCAGGATGATGTATGGCTGGTTCTCGGCGAAGTAGGTGCCGAGTGCGCCATACGCCTTGGTGAGGACGGCCGGGTTGTCGGTGCCCGCGACGGTTGCGATGAGCTTGTCGACCGCGGGGTCGTTGAGCCGCACGAAGTCGCCGTTCGCCGGCTTTCCGATCGGAGCGGACTGTGAGGAGTCCAGGTTGTCGGCGAACTGCTGGTACGGGTTGGGGCCTGTGGGCAGTCGGTCGTCGAGAACATCGAACGTGCCATTGGCGCGCGCCGTGGAGTAGGCGCCGAGCGAATCCTCCTGGGCGGTGGCCTGGATACCGAGCTTCGCGAAGTCCTGCACCAGCAGCTGGTCGGCCGTGATGGTGTCGCTGTAGCCGGTGACCGTCGTGATGTTGAACTTGATCGGCTGGCCGTCGAGCCCGAGCAGGTGTCCGCTCGAGTCGAGCTTGTAGCCGGCGGCAGCCAGGTCGCTCTTCGCGGCCGTCAGGTCGGTCTCCATCACCTTGCCCTTGTAGGCGGCGGGGATGTAGGCCGCGTCACGCGGCTGCAGCAGGCTCGTCGGGTTACCGGGGGTGTCGGTGCCGCCGAACGCCTGGGAGATGATCTCGGTGCGGTTGATGGAGAGACTGAGCGCCTTGCGGAAGGCGAGGTCGTTGAACGGTGCCTTGGTCAGGTTCAGGTAGAGCACCTTGATGTCGGCCGGGATCGAGGTGTACTTGTTGTACTTCGGATCCTTGTCGACGAACGACTTGTTGACATCCTGCAGCGCGATTCCGGCCCAGTCGATGGTGCGCGCGTTGAGCGAGTTCAACGCGGCGGCGTTACCGGTGGATGCCACGAACCGGATACCCGGGATCGTCGGCTGCCCGGGCTGGTAGTAGCTCGTGTTCTTCACCACGGTGTACGCCTGCGCCGAGAAGGTGCCGAACTTGAAGGCGCCCGTTCCGATCGGTTTCGGGTTGGTGGCCTTGGACGGGTCCTTGATGTTCTTCCAGATGTGCTCGGGCACGATGTAGGTGAGGCCGAGCAGTTGCGACTCCCCCGGGAAGTTCGAGCTCGTGAGCTTGATTGTCACGTGCGTCGCATCGGTCGCGGTGGCACTCGCGATGTTGAGGCCGTAGATGTTGAGCGCCTTGTTGTTCTTGATGAGGTTGTAGGTGTACGCGACATCCGAGGCGCTGAACTTCTGCCCGTCCTGCCACTTGACGCCGCTCTGTAGGGTCACGTTGTAGGTGAGCCCGTCGGGGCTCACGGTGAAGCTCTTGCCGAGCCATGGCTGCGGTGCCTCGTCCTTCGCGGTGTTGTAGTAGAACAGCGGCTCGTAGACCGCGCCCACGATTCCGCCGTTCGCTCCCTCGACAACGCTCGCCAGGAATGGGTTGAAGTTGTCGACGAGCGACCCGGGGTTACCCGAGAACACGCTCAGCAGTCGTCCGCCGCCGGTCGTCGATCCCGACGTCGAGCATCCGGTGAGAGCGACCGTTGCTGTGGCCAGGATGGCAACCGCGATCGCGAGCTTTGCCCTGGTCTTCTTCAATGTTGGCACTTCACTTCTCCTCGTTGCTGGTACGAGTCGGTGCGGAACAGCGGGCTACGGTCGGGCTGGCTGGAGGCACGGTGGCGTACGGGGGTGGCGTTAGTTTTGTGTGAGCTTATATGTGGTCATTATGAGGTAGCAAGAGGTATTTATTTCCGGAACGTTAATTTCTCGGTTGCTGCGCCGCCCGATCGAGCGTCGCGCGGCAATTTTTCGAGGAAGATTCCTTTTATTTATTGAGAACTCACGGTCATTTGCTGGGGCTTTTGTGTAGGTCCTGACAAGAACGCCGTTCGCGCGAACTGCATAAGTGGCATTAAAGAGGTATACATTGGGGCTTCACTGACGTCGGATTGGAGACCTGTGAGTAGCGTAAGCGCCTTCGCGATCCGCGCCGACTATCCCGAGCCGCTCTGGATCCAGGCTGTGGATGTCATCCGGCGCGAAATCGAGAGTGGCAACCTGCCCGCGGGCAGCCGCCTTCCGCCCGAGCGCGAACTCTGCCAGCAACTGAGCATCAGCCGCGCGACCCTGCGGAAGGCCCTGACCACCCTGGTCGAGGCCGGATTCCTCACGCCCTCGCACGGGCGGGGCTGGTACATCGCCACGCCGACGGTGCGCAAAGAGTGGCCAAGCAGCCTCGAGTCGTTCACCGAGACCGCGGCGCGCATGGGGCTGCCGGCCGAGTCCCGAGTGCTGCGGTGCGAGTTCGCGCCGGCAGGCTTCGACGAGGCCGAGCAACTCGGCATCGCCCCGGGCGCACCGCTGTTCCAGCTCGTGCGGGTACGCCTCCTCGGCGGCATCCCCGTCGCCCTCGACTCGACCTCGATCCCCGGTGCACTCGCTGCGGGTCTTGCCGGACTGGACTTCACCGTCGAGTCGCTATACGGCGCGCTCGCATCGGCGGGACTCGAACCGGCACGGGCTGACAGCACTATCGAAGCCCAGGAGGCCGACGATTCAGCGGCAGCCCACCTCGGCGTGACGCGGGGTACGCCGATGCTGATCCTTCACCAGCTCGCGGTCGACGACTCCGGGAGGCCGCTGTTCGCCTCCACGGTCAACTACGCGGGCGAACGCTACCGGCTTCGAACATCCTTCGCCCGCGCGGCCACCAGCAGCTCCTGATCCGCCGATATTCCTGCTCACCAACCAACACCGCCGGGAGGCACTCATGATTCGCATTGGCCTCATCGGGTCGGGCTTCATCGCAGATACCTACGCCGATGCACTGCAGGATGTCCGCAACGCCGAGCTCGTTGCGAATTTCTCTCGGGATCCTCAGCGCGGCCGCGAGTTCGCGGCAAAATGGGCGCCGTCGTCGCGCGTCTACACCGACATCGCCGCGCTGTGCGCCGATGAGGACGTGGACCTGGTGGTCATCGCACTGCCGAACGAGGCCCACCTGGGCGCGGTTCGCGAGGCAGCCGCCCAGGGCAAGGGAGTGGTCTGCACGAAGCCGCTGGCGCGCACGGGCGCCGAGGCAGCCGAGATCGTGCGGATCGTCGAGGGCGCGGGGGTCTGGCACGGCTACGCGGAGAGCTCGGTGTTCTCGCCCAATATCGCGAAGGCGCACCAGATGGTCGAGGCCGGAGCCATCGGTCGGCCCCTCACCATGCGCGCCCGGGAGGCGCACTCCGGCCCCCACGCGGCGCACTTCTGGGACGCGGAGACTGCAGGAGGCGGTGCGCTGCTCGACATGGGCTGCCACACGGTCGAGTCGGCGAGACTGTTTTTCGGTAAGCACAACCTGGTCACCGAGGTTTTCGCATGGGGGGCCACGATGGTGCATGGCGACAAGACGACGGGAGAGGACACCGCGATCGCCCTGCTCAAGTTCGCCGGCGGCGAGCTCGCCACGATCGAGTCGTCGTGGATCGAGAAGGGCGGCATGCAGCTGCGGCACGAACTCGTGGGGTCGGCGGGCCGGCTGGTCACCGACACCTCGGTGACGCCGGTCTGGGGATTCATCGAGAACCCCGCCGGCTACCTGGTCGAGAAGGCGGATGCCGACACCGGCTGGGTCTACCCGGTACCGGAGGAGGCCCGCGCCTACGGCTTCAGCCAGGAGATGCGCCATTTCGTGCAGTGCTTCGAGGCCGGCGTCGCGCCCTCCGAGACCTTCCACGACGGACTCGTCGTCAACCGCATCATGGATGCCTGCTACCGCTCGATGAGCACCGGCGGGTGGGAACCCGTGGACATTCTCTAGTGGCGTCTCTTTGGTATATGGTGGTATTGTATTTGCCTCATCTTGTCGTCTCCCCCAGCCTCCTGGAGTCCTCGTGACCGCATCAACTTCGAGCCCGGCAACCGTGTCAGCAGCTCTCGCCTCGCTCACGGTCGACGAGATCGCCGCGGCCCGGGCCCTGCTGGTGCGCGAGGGCCTCGTCGGCGAGAACACCTACGTCTCGTACTTCGGGCTCGCCGAGCAGGACAAGCGCGAGCTCCTGGCCGAGGGTGCGACGCCTGCAGCGCGGCGGTTCAGAGCAATGCTCGTCGATATGTCGTCGGGCGCGTCACATGACGCGATCGTGTGCCCCGCCGAAGACCGCGTGGTCACGTCTCGGCTGCTCGACCCCGCCGTCGACGGCCAGGTGCCGGTCGTGCTGCTCGAATTCGGCCTGGTCGAAGAGGTCGTTCACAAAGACGAGCGCTGGCTCGAGGCAATGCGCAAGCGCGGCCTCACCGACCTCAGCCAGCTCCGCGTGAACCCGCTCTCGGCCGGCGTGCTCAGCGCCGAGGAGTCCGGGCGTCGCATCCAGCGCTGCTTCACGTTCGTGCAGAAGACTCCGAACGACCTGGGCTGGGCGCATCCGGTCGACGGCGTGACGGTGATCGTCGACGTCGTCACCCGTGAGGTGCTGGATGTCATCGACTACGTCGACCTGCCCGTTCCCGCCGAAGACGGCAACTTCCACGACCCCGACTGGGTCGGCCGGCCGCCGCGCGCCGGGCTCAAGCCGATCGAGATCACCCAGCCGCAAGGCCCGAGCTTCACCATCGATGAGGATGGAGTGATCTCCTGGGCGGGATGGCAGTTGCAGGCCAGTTTCGACCAGCGGGAGGGACTCGTCGTGCACAACGTCTCGATCGACGACGACGGTGTGCAGCGGCCGATTCTCTATCGAGGGTCGATCGCCGAGATGCTCGTGCCCTACGGTGACCCGAGCGCCCAGCGCTGGTTCCAGAACTTCTTCGACGGCGGCGAATACCTGTTCGGCGGATTCGCCAACTCGCTCGAGCTCGGCTGCGACTGCGTCGGAGACATCACCTACCTCGACGCTGTGCTGGCCGACAACGCGGGCAACCCGCGCGTGGTCCCGCAGGCGATCTGCATCCACGAGGAGGACTCGGGCATCCTCTGGAAGCACTTCGACAACTGGAACGGGTCGAGCGATTCGCGCCGAAACCGGCGTCTCGTCGTCTCGTTCTTCATGACGGTCGGCAATTACGACTACGGCTTCTACTGGTATTTCTCACTCGACGGCTCGATCGCTTTCGAGGTCAAGGCGACCGGGGTGGTATTCACGTCCGCCTATCCCGGTGCCGGTTATCCGTGGGCCTCGGAGGTTGCCCCGGGCCTCGGCGCCCCCTACCACCAGCACCTGTTCGGGGCGCGACTCGACATGATGATCGACGGACACGACAACGCGGTCGACGAACTCGAGGCGCGGTTCGTGCCACGTGGCCCCGAGAACCCGACCGGAACGGGCTTCACCCAGACCGTCACACGTCTCGGGGACGAGACGAGCGCCGCCCGGCTGGCCGACAACTCGAAGAACCGCGTCTGGCTGGTTTCCAACCCGTCCGCCAAGAACCGCCTGGGCGGCTCGACCGGCTACGTGCTGTACCCGGAGGGACGCCCGGTGCTGCTCGCCGACAGCGAGTCCGACATCTACAAGCGGGCGGAGTTCGCCTCGAAGAACCTCTGGGTCACCCCGTACTCGCCCGAGGAGAACTACCCGGCCGGAGACTTCGTCAACATGCACAGCGGCGGCGCCGGCATGCCCGCCTGGCGGGCGGGCAACCGCAGTGTCGACGACACCGACATCGTCGTCTGGCACACGTTCGGGCTCACCCACTTTCCCCGCATCGAGGACTGGCCGGTCATGCCCGTCGACACGGCGGGCTTTGTGCTGAAGCCGCACGGTTTCTTCGGCCGCAATCCCGCGCTCGACATCCCCGAGTCCACCAGCGACCACTGCGCGCCCGGCCACCACGACCACCACTGATCCCTCGAGACGACAGGCCATGACGACCCACAAGCACCTCGGCGTGCAGCTGTACAGCGTTCGCGACGACCTCGCTCCAGCCCAGCTCGACGGCACTCTCGAGCGCCTTGCGGCCATGGGCTTCACGCACATAGAGCCTTATCGGCTGCTCGAGAACACGGCGGCCCTGCGGGCCGCGATGGATGCCACAGGGCTCGTCGCGACGTCCGCGCACGCCAGGCTGACCGAAGCCAATCGCGACGAGCACCTGGAGGCAGCGGCCTCGCTCGGGATCGACACAGTGATCGTGCCGTGGGTCGAACCCGAGTCGATCGCCGACGCGGCAGGAGTCGAGGCTCTCGCCCGTTCACTGAACGAACTCAGCTCGTACTCGAGGGCCCGCGGCATCCGGATCGGGTACCACAACCACGACTTCGAGTTCAGCCGGCAGATCGACGGCTCCAGCGCGTGGGAGCTTCTGGTGAGCCTGCTCGATCCCGCGGTCATCCTCGAACTCGACACCTATTGGGCCAGCGTCGGCGGCGGGGACGTCTTCGAGATCCTGCCTCGGCTGCGCGAGCGCATTCGCTTTCTCCACGTGAAGAACGAACCACCGGATGTAGACGACCCGGCACCGCTCGGTGCCGACATCACCGGCCGCATGCCGGAGATCCTTGACCTCGCGTCCCCGTTCGTCGAGCTGCCGGTTGTCGAGATCGTCGTCGACGACGGCGATGTCTTCCCGGTGCTCGAGCGCAACGCGCGCTGGTTTCTCGAGCAGGTGACGGCATGAGCCCGGCGACGACGACCCTCGAGCAGTCGCCCGTGCGGGTCGGCCTTGTCGGGGCCGGCAACATCTCCGACGAATACCTGTCGTCGCTGTCGAGCTATCCCGATGTGGAGGTCATCGGTATCGCCGACCTCGACCTCGACCGCGCGGCGGCGCAGGCCGCCACCTACGCGGTGCCGTTCTCGGGAAGCACCGAGCAGCTCCTCGACCTCGACGATCTCGAACTGGTCGTCAACCTGACGATCCCGGCTGTGCACGGCGAGGTCGCCCTGCAGGCGATCGCCGCAGGCAAGCACGTATGGAGCGAGAAGCCGCTGACCCTTGGACTCGACCAGGCGACGGCCGTGCTGGCCGCCGCGGAAGCCGCAGGTGTGGTCGTCGGCAACGCGCCGGATACCATCCTCGGCGAGGGAATCCAGCACTCCCAGCGCCTGCTCGAGGCGGGTGCTATCGGCACGCCGCAGACCGTGCTGACGCTCATGCAGGGCCCCGGTCCCGACTCCTGGCATCCCCGCCCGCAGTTTCTCTTCGCCGAGGGCGCGGGGCCGCTGTTCGATATCGGGCCCTACTACTTCAGCACGCTCATCCAATTGCTGGGCGAGATCGAGTCCGTCGAGGCGCTCGGCCACCGGGCGCGCACGGAGCGCGTCGTCGGCTCGGGCCCGGATGCCGGCACCACGTTCCCGGTCGAGGTCTGGACCCATACCAGCGTGCTAACGAGGTTCCGGTCGGGTGTGGTCGGAACCTCGGTCTACAGCTTCGACTCGCCTGTGCGGCGCCAACTGTTCGAGATCACGGGGTCGGCGGGGACCATGGAGGTGCCCGTGAGCGGATTCGACGGGCCGACCCGGATTCTCAGCGCCGGCGAGACCGAGTGGCTCACCGAGCATCCGGCGGGTGCCCACCGCGAACGCGGCGTCGGAGTGCTCGAGATGGCGCGCGCGCTCCGCGCGGGCGAGACCCCGCGCGCCGATGGACGGCTCGCTTTCCATGCGCTCGAAGCCATGCTCGCCGTGCTCACCTCGATCGAAACCGGCCTACCTGTACAGCTCGAGTCGCACGCCGACCCGGTGCGCGTCCTCCCGGCAGACTGGGACCCACAGGCCTCGACCCTCACCGCCGCACCTCGGCACAGCAACTAGGAGACCGACATGCGCGACTACATCACCTTCGCGGCGGCCCGGAGCACGCAGGCCGAACAGCTCGGCCTCGCGATCGAGCGGGTACGCGACCAGCTGGAGACCCGGGCTTCTGCCGGCGAGCTGGAGGGCGACGGCCCGGTGTTCGTCGGAATCGGCGCAAGTTTCGCAGCTGCCTGTGCGCCCGTGTGGGTGCTTCGCAGCCGCGGCATCCACTCCTGGCGTCTCGGCGCCGGCGAGTACCCTCTGCCGTTTCCCGTGACCACCCATCCGATCATCGGCATCTCGCAGAGCGGCCGCAGCGCGGAGACCCTGGCGGTCCTCGAATCGGTCGATCCCGCGCTTCGCTACTCGGTGGTCAACACCTCGCCGTCCCCGCTCTCGCTGGTGACCGACCGCTCGATCAGCCTCGGCTCGATCCCCGACAGTTATGCCTCGACCATCGGCTACACAGCGACTGTCGCGGCGCTCGGGATGATCGCCGACCGCTGGAATGCCGGAACCATCGACCCCGGCTGGGCGACGCTCGCCGACACCTTCCGCCAGGCCGAGGAACAGCTGACGGCATCGATTCGCGGACTCGCGTCGCTCTTCGCCGACAGCGGCTCCGCGGACTTCGTCGGCGCCGGGCCGGCCGTCGGCTCCGCCGAGGCCGGCGCGCTGCTGTTCCGCGAGGTGGCGCGCATCCACTCGACCGGAATGAGCACCCGGCAATACCTGCACGGCTCGATGGAATCGGCCGGAGACGGCGTGCACGTGCTGTTCGGCGATACCCGCGAGCTCGAGGTCGCGACGACCCTGTCCGAGGCGGGCCACCGGGTCATCCTTATCTCGAGCGAAGAGGTCGGGCAGACCGACACTCTGCGCACCGTGCAGCTGCCCAAACTACCGGCCTCGCAGCGCGCCATTCTCGAGATCCTGGTCATGCAGATCCTGGTCGGCGAGGTGGCGGCGCAGCACGGCATCGACGTCGAGGAGTTCGTGTTCACGAATGCCGACACGAAGGTCGTAGCTGCGGGCGGGCCGCTGCTGTGAACGGGCTTCTCGTCGGCATGGATGTGGGCGGCACGAAGGCCGCAGTGCGCGCCGTGACGCATCGCGGCCAGGTCGTCGTCGACGCGGTGTTCAGCTCGACCCAGTGGAGCGCCAATCCCCCGGCCGCCGCTGCGGTCTGGCTTGCGGACATCCTCAGCCAGGCGTTACCTGCCGAAAGCGCGGTCGATGCCGTCGGCATCGGCGCCCAGGGCTGCGACACCCAGGCGCACTGCGACCAACTCGCGCACGAGCTCGCGGGGCTCGGCTACCGGGCCACCGTCGTCAACGACGCCGCCCTGCTCGCGCCGGCCGCAGGACTCGGGGTCGCAATCGGAATCATCGCCGGAACCGGCGCGATCGGCGTCGGGGTCGGGGCGGCCGGCGAGGCGCTCATCGCGGGCGGATGGGGCTGGGTGATCAGCGACGACGCCGGAGCGGCGGGCCTGGTTCGCATCGCAACGATCGCGGCCCTCACCGCGCACGAACAGCAGCAGGGCGACGACGGGCTGCTCTCGGCGCTCGAAGCCGCATTTGGCGTGGTCGGCCCTGAGGCGCTGGCGCGCGCAGTCAACGACGAGCCGACGCCCGAGAACTGGGGGCCACGCGCTCCCGCCGTCTTCGCAGCGGCCGATGCGGGTTCCGCACTCGCCGCGCGCGTCATCGACGATGCCGCCGCCTACCTGGTGCGCGTCACGGGCTGGCTCGTCGCCCGCGGTGCGCAGGGCGCCGATGTGGTGCTCGCCGGCAGCGTGATCGCCGGCCAACCCCGGCTGGAGCAGTCCTTCCGCCGCCAGCTCGCCGGCGCGCATCCCCCGCTCTCGGTGCAGCTGCTGGCAGTGCAGCCCGTCGCCGGCGGCGTCGAACTGGCCCGTCGCCTGGCCGACGCGGAATCGCCGTCGTAGCAACCGCGACCCCCACTACCTCGATATCCCCACCTAACGAAGGAGTTACACCATGGCGATAGCAACCCTGAATCCCAGCACGGGAGTCGTCGAGAAGACCTTCCCGGCGCATACGGCCGAGCAGGTCGAGCAAATCCTGCAGCGCGCGGATGCCGCCAACGCGATCATGCGCACGACCACCTTCGCCCAGCGCAGCGAGTGGATGCACCGGGCCGCCGACCTCATGGACGCCGACCTGGAATTGCTGGCCGCGCTGGCCGCGACCGAGATGGGCAAGACCATCCCGACCGCCAAGTACGAAGTCACCAAGTCCGCGGGCGGAATGCGCCATTACGCCGACCACGCCGAGCAGTACCTCGCCAGCGAGACGCCGGTCGAGGCGAAGACGGTCGGAGCATCCGCCGCCCGGGTCATCTTCCAGCCGATCGGCACAGTGCTCGCCGTGATGCCGTGGAACTACCCGTTCTGGCAGGTCATCCGGTTTGCCGCTCCCGCTCTCATGGCCGGAAACACCGGGCTGCTCAAGCATGCGTCGAGTGTTCCCCAGGTCGCGATCTACCTCGGCGAACTGTTCGAGCGTGCGGGCTTCCCGGCTGGCGCGTTCCAGACGCTCCTCATCGAAGGGGCCGCAGCATCGCGGCTCATCGACGACCGTCGCATCCGCGCAGTCACCCTCACCGGATCGGTCGGCGCCGGTGCAGCCGTCGCCGAGGCGGCCGGACGCAATATCAAGAAGTCCGTGCTCGAACTCGGCGGCACCGACGTATTCGTCGTGCTGCCCTCGGCCGATGTGGCGAAGGCAGCCGAGTTCGGCTCCAACTCCCGCACCCAGAACAGCGGGCAGAGCTGCATCTGCGCCAAGCGGTTCTACGTGCACGAAGACATCTACGACCAGTGGCTTGCCGCCTTCGTGACGAAGATGGAGTCGACCAAAGGCGGCGACCCGTTCGACGCTGCCACCGGCTTCGGCCCGATGGCGACCGAGCAGGTGCGCGCCGAGGCGCATGCGCTGGTCGAGGACGCCAAGGCCAAGGGCGTCACTGTGCTCACCGGCGGCGAGCTGCCCGACGGCCCCGGCTGGTTCTACCCGGCCACCGTGCTCACCGACGTAACGCCCGAGATGGCGATCTACCGCGAGGAGTGCTTCGGGCCCGTGGCCTGCGTCTACAAGGTGGCGAGCATCGGCGAGGCGATCGAGCGATCCAACGACTCGGACTTCGGCCTGGCCGCGAGCGTCTGGACCAACGACCAGGCCGAGATCGACGAGCTGCACGCCGGCCTCGAGTTCGGCGCGGTCTTCGCCAACGGCAACACCGCATCCTTCTTCGGCCTGCCGTTCGGCGGGGTCAAGAACTCGGGCTACGGCCGCGAGCTCGGCCAGTTCGGCATCCGCGAGTTCGTCAACGCCAAGACGGTGTGGCAGGCATAGTCCTCGCTCCCGGCGGGGTACTGCGCCGCCGGGAGTTCTGGCTGGCACAGCTCGTGCACCAGGCACCGATGGCGGTGTCGATGGTGCTCATGGCGACCGTGCTGCGATCGTCGCTCGGCATGCTTGCCATCGTCGGCGGGCTGTGGGTGGTTGCACTTGCCCGGGCCCGTGCCGCGCGAACAAGCAGGGCCGCGCGCGAGTTCCTGGTCGACCTGCTGGCGATGGCGCTCGTGCTGGTGGTTCCGCTGCTCCACCCGGGCACCACAACGACGGCTGCCGCCGGACCTCTGCCGGAGATGGCCGGGATGGCCGCAGCGTCGCTTCCAGCCGCGAGCGCCGCGGTCGTCGTCGGCGCGTGGGCACTCGCCCGAGTCGGGCTGCTCGCCGCGCCGGGGACACCAGAGGCGCGCTTGCGCGGTCTCGTCTCGGGCGGGTGCTGCGCGCTGGGACTCGTGGCCATGCTGGTCGTCTGACGGTTGGCTGGAACGGGCTTTCCCATATCCGGTACTTTTAGGTGTCGACTCTCGACCCTTTCCGATTGCAGGTGACTCATGGCGCGCGCCACGCGACACGAGCGAAAGCCGATAACGCTCTCTGACGTCGCGCGCGCCGCCGGGGTCTCGCAGTCGACCGCTTCGCGCGTGCTCAACGGCAGCCAGCGAATCGTCAACGACGAGCTGCGCGATCGCGTGCTGAGCGCCGCGCAGACGCTGCGCTACACCGCCAACCTCTCCGCCCAGACCGTCGCTCGCGGTGTCTCCACGACCGTGGCCCTGCTGGTGAGCGACATCGCCGACGGCTACTTCTCGAGCATGGCGGCCGCGGTCATGCGCGCCGCCGAGGTCGAGGGACTGCGCGTCACGATCGCGGTGACCGAGCGTGACGTCGAACGCGAGATCGAACTCGTGCGAGCGCTGCGCGGGCAGCACGCGCGGGCCATCATCCTCGCCGGCAGCGGATACCTGGATGCCGAACTGACCCACGAACTCGTGCGCGAGCTGCAGCTGTTCGAGGAGACGGGCGGTACGGTCGTGCTGGTCAGCCGCAGCAACCTGCCCTTCACGCACGTCGACCTCGACAACCTCGAGGGCGCGCGGCGCCTGGCCGCCGCGATGGTGAGGCTCGGCTACCGGTCATTCCTCGTGCTCGGCGGCGAGCGCACCCTGGTGGCGACACATGACCGCGTGCAGGGCTTCCGGTTCGGGCTCGAGGGCCACGGCATCGTGCTGCGCGACGACCAGGTGGTCTACTCGAACTTCAGCTGGGAAGGCGGCTTCGAGGCGATCCAGGCCCTCGACGAGGCCACCCTCACCGCGACCGAGCTGGTCTTCGCCGTCAACGACGAGATGGCGCTGGGCGCGTTGGCGGGCCTGCGGGCGCGCGGAATGCAGGTGCCGCAGGATGTCGCCGTGGCGGGGTTCGACGACATCCGCTCGCTGCGCAACATCGTGCCGTCGCTGACGACCGTGCGCGTGCCGTTGGACGAGGTGGGCAAACAGGCGATCGCCCGAGCGCTGGGAACGGTCGATCGCGCGGGAACCGCGGTGGTCGCCGCGACGGTGGTGTTGCGCGACTCGACTCCGCGCCGGTCGTAGCGCCGGCTCCGGAGCCCTACAACTTGACGCCTCCGGAGATCAGGTCGATCTTCCAGTAGCGCTGCAGCGACAGGAACAACACGGCCAGTGGCACGATCGACAACAGCACGCCGGCCACGACGATCGAGTACTGGGCCGACTGGCCGCCCGTGATGATCATCAGGCTGTTGAGCCCTTCGGTCAACGGATAGAGCTGGTCGTTGTTGAGCATGACGTACGGCAGCAGGTAGTTGTTCCAGATGCCGATGAACTGCAGCAGGAAAACCGTCACGAGCGCCGGCATCATGAGCCGCGATCCGACCGACCAGAAGATGCGCCACTCGCTTCCGCCATCGATGCGCGCGGCCTCCATGATCTCGTCGGGCACGGAGGCCTCCGCGTAGATCTTGCACAGGTAGATGGCGAACGGGCTGACCAGCTGGGGCAGGATGACCGAGGCGTAACTGTTGGTCATCCCGAACTTGGCGAGCAGCAGGAACTGCGGGATCACCAGCATCACCTGCGGCAGCAGCACAGCGGCGACGATGATGCGGAAGATCCACTTGCTGCCGACGAAGCGGTACTTGCCGAGGGCGTATCCGGCCGCACCCGCGACGATGGTCGACAGCACGCCGCCGCCGATGGCGTAGATCACCGAGTTCAGTGCCCACTGGCCGAATACGCCGTGGTTGAAACCGAACAGCGCCTGCATGTTCGAGAGGAACCCGCCGTGGAACTGCGGCACGAACGGTGGAGTGCTGAACAGCTCGTCGTTGGTCTTGGTCGAGGCGATCAGGATCCACAACACTGGCAGCACGCAGTACAGCGCTCCGACGATCAGGATGAGCGTCGGCACCAGGCTGACAGGTCGCCTGCGGAAGCGCGGGGCCGCGGGGCCGTTGCCGGCCGGTGCCGTGGTCGCCCGCACCCGGGTAGTCACCGCGCTCACTTGGTCTCCCTTCCGGAGATGCGTCGCCCGACCACGTTGACCAGCACGGCGAGACCGACGGTCATGAGGATGAGCAGGAACGACGTTGCCGCTCCGCCGTAGATGTCGTTGTTGATGTTCGCCTGCGCATAGACGTACATGAGCGGCGAGAAGGTGGAGGTGATCGCGTTGGCGAGCGGTTTCAGGGTCGTCGGTTCGTTGAACAGCTGCAGGGCACCGATGACCGAGAACAGGGCCACCATGGTGACGGCGGGCAGGATGAGCGGCAGTTTGATGCGCAACGCGATCTGCAGCTCGGACGCGCCATCGAGCTCCGCGGCCTCGAACAGCTCCGGCGAGAGCCCCCGCACTGCGGTGTAGATGATGACCATGTTGAACCCGACGACTCCCCACACGGCCACATTGGCCACCGAGAAGAACACCCCGGTCGACCCGAAGTAATCGATGAACTTTCCGCCGATCGGGCTGGTGGCCGGCAGGTACAGGAAACCCCACAGCAGCGAGGCGACCACGCCCGGCACTGCATAGGGCAGGAAGATGGCCAGACGCGTGATGCCCACGAGCCGGGCACGCTTCACGTCGAGGCTCAGGGCGAACACCGTCGAGAGCACAATCGTCGCCGGCACCCCGATCACCGCGACGATCACCATTCGGCCGAGGCTCGCCCAGAACTCGGAGTTGCCGAGCGTCGCCAGGTAGTTCGCGAGCCCGGCCCAGACCTCTTTGGGCTTACCCGTGCCGAGCAGGCCGCCCGTGATCTTGAGGTGCAGGAAGCTCAGGTCGATGGCGTAGATCGCGGGCGCGATCAGGAACACCGCGAGCAGGATGACCGCCGGGGCGACGAGCACGACCGGCAGCGCGCTCGTTCGGCGCCGCCGACGACGGGACGCGTTCGGGGCGAGGGCGCTGGTCGGCGACGCCTCGTGAGTGATGGCCATTCGCATTACTTTCGTGTGAGTCGATCAGGGAAACACCGCGCGGGCCCACGCACAGGGCCCGCGCGGCGCGATGGACCTACTTTGCCTGCGTAGTGACCTTGAAGCCGATCTTCTTCATATCGGAGACGGTCGCCGCCTGCACCACATCGAGAGCACCCGACAGCGGGGTCTTGTTCTGCAGTGCCGAGGCGAAGGCATCCGAGTAGGAGTCGAACGTCACATTGGCGTCAGGTCCCCAGATCTGGAACGTGCGAACATGGCTCGCGGCCGTGGCGACCAGCTTGTTGTAGTCGGGCTGGTTGGACATGTACGCGGGCGGTGTGTCCAGGGCAGGGAGCGCCTGGCCGGGCGTCGAGGCGGGGAACACGGCGACGTTCTTGATCAGCGAGGTGATGCCGGCCTTCGAGCCGTTCATCCAGTTGACGAACTTGGCCGCCTGCGCCGGGTACTTCGAGTTCGAGGTGACTGCCTCGGTCTCGCCGCCCCAGATGCCCACGGTGGGGTCACCGACGGTCCAGGCCGGGAGTGCCGCCGCAACCCATTTGCCTGCGGTGTCCTTTGCTACGCCCGGAAACTGATTCGGTGCCCACTGCGCGCTGACCCACCCGACCAGGTTGCCCTGGTTCAGGTCGGTGTCCCACTGCGCCGACCAGTTCGGCTCCGGGTTGACGAGCCCCTTGGTGACGAGTCCCTGCCAGAAGTCGGCCACCTTCACCGTTGCCGGGTCGTTGATCGACACGTTCCAGGTCGAGCCGCTGGTAGTCCACCAGTTGGCCCCGGCCTGCTGCGCAAGGCCGGCGAACCAGCCCGCATCCGCGGCGTCGAAGTTTCCGATCGACTGCGACGGGTCCTTCGCGTGGATGATCGCGGCGTCGGCCGCGTACTGCGACCACGTGGTCGGCGCCGACGTGATGCCGTCCTTGTCGAAGATGTCTTTGCGGTAGAAGAAGACCATCGGGCAGGCGTTCTGAGGAACACCGTAGGTCTTGCCCTGGAACTCGACCTGCGCGAGTGCCGCCTTGCTGAAGTCCTTCGACAGGTTCGGAAGGTACTTGTTCAGCGGAACGACCACCTTGTTCGAGATGAGGGCGGGCAGCGCCTGGTACTCGACCTCGCTGACATCCGGATTCGTGCCGGCCTTGTTGTTGGTGATCAGCTTGTTGTAGAGGGTGTATCCCGTGCCGGACGGCTTGATCAGCTTGACCTGGATCTTCGGGTTCTCCTTGTTCCATTCGTCGACGACCGTCTGCATCCCGCCGTCCCAGTTGGTGAACGTCAGGTGCACGGTCTTGCCGCTGTCTGCCGTGGTGCTGGGCGAGCTGGTCGAGCAGCCGGTGAGGGCGGCGGCTGCGACGGCGAGGATGCCGAATCCCGCGGCAACACTCTTGAGCCTGGTGTTTCTCACTGTGTGCATCTCCTTTGATGGATCGTTACTTGGTTGCGGTGGGCCTGGTGCGACCGAGGGGCGGCTAGCGCGCCGTCTCGGCCCAAATCGGATAGCGGATGGGCGTCGTCTGCAGCCCGATCCACTGGCGGTGGGTGAATCCGTCGAGCTGGCCTTCGCCCCCGTGACGGGCATAGGCGTCATTGACGTGCACCTCGTTGCTCTTGACCTTTTCGGCGAAGGCGAGGCCGCGCATCGAGTCTGAGGTGAAGACCGAGTTCATGAGGGTGCGGTGGCGGTTGACCAGCTCGAGCGCCTCCGCCTCGGAGTCGACGATCGTGATCGGCATGACGGGGCCGAAGATCTCTTCCTGGAATACGGGCATCTCCGGCGTCACATCCGTCAGCACGGTCGGCCGGTAGAACAGGCCGTCGTACGTTCCGCCGGTGGCGACTCTGGCTCCGGCGGCCACCGAGGGCAGCACGAGTCCCTCGTGGAACCGGTCGCGCTGGGCCTCGCTGATGATCGGGCCGAGGCTGACGCGCCCACCCATCGGGTCGCCCACTGTGAGCTTCTCGACCCGGGCGACCACGGCATCCGTGAACGCGTCCGCGACACTGCGTGCGACGATATGCCGGCCGGCCGTGATGCAGGTCTGGCCCTGGTACCACAGGGATGCCCAGACGGCGGCGCTCGCGGCCTGGTCGAGGTCGGCGTCGTCGAGCACGACGAAAGCGTTGTCACCGCCCAGCTCTGTGGCCACGGCGCGGAACGACTTCGCCGCGAAGCTTGCGATCTGGTGGCCCACCTCGAACGACCCGGTGAAGTGCACCAGGTCGAGGTCGGGATGCTCGGACAGCGCGCGCCCTGTGGTGGGACCGTCGCCCGGTACGACGGCGAAGATGCCCGGCGGGAATCCGGCGGCGATCGCGGCCTCGGCCAGCACCTGGCCGCCGGCGATGGGCGTCAGCTCGGCCGGCTTCAGTACGACGGCGTTGCCGTAGGCCAGCCCGGGGGCGAGGGCCCGCATCGCCAGGCTCATGGGGTAGTTCCAAGGCACGATGAGACCGATGACGCCGAGCGGCACGGCGCGCGACAGCGAGATCTTGCCCTCCTTGTACGGCGGCAGGATCGCCCCGGCGTTCTCAGTCACCTGGGTCGCCGAGTTCAGCAGCTGGTTGATCGACTGCCCCAGCTCCTCCTCGGCCTTCTCGGTGGTGCCGCCGGTCTCGCGGATGATCAGCGTGATGAGCTCGTCGTGACGGCGCTGCAGCTCGAATGCGAACGCCCGCAGGTGCTCTGAGCGTTGCATGGCGCTCGTACCGGCCCACTGGCGCTGGGCGATCCGAGCGGCGCGGACGGCCCGATCGACCTGGTCTGCGCTCGATTCGGTATAGGCCGCGAAGGGGGCTCCCGTCGACTTGTCGGTGACGGCGATCCATTCGCCGATCGGCTCCTCGAATGCACCGCCGATGAACGCCCGCGCTTCGTACTCGCGAACGGCGGTGGATGTCTGCCGTGCTGGCATTCGATGATCTCCTCAATGAGAAAGTCGGGGGATGGCGCATTCAGGAATGCGCATTCCGAAAGGGTAAGCGGTTTCCAACTGTCTGTCAACCGCGAGGCGTTCAGGCCATTGCGGTCAGGTCGGCTTTGGCAACCGGGTGGGCCGGCGGTTTGCCGTCCAGGAACAATTCTGCTTCCCTCAGCGCGCTCTCGCCCAGCCGCAGCAACTCGTTGCCCAGCGCCCCGGCGACGTGCGGCGTTAGCAGTACGCCCTCGAGCGCCCGCATCGGGTCGCCCATCGGCAGTGGCTCGGGGTCGGTCACATCGAGCACAGCACGGATGCGCCCGTCGCCCACCGCGGCGGCGAGCGCATCCGAGTCCACGATCGGCGCGCGCGCCGAGTTGATGAGCGTCGCGTTGGGAGGCATCAGCGCCAGCTGCTCCGCCCCCACCATTCCGCGCGTCTCCGGCAGGAGCGGGGCATGGATGCTCACGATCGATGAGCGGCGGAACAGCTCGGGCAATGCGACCCGCTGGGCCGACAGCAGCACGGGGTCGTCGTCGTCGATGACCGGGTCGTAGAGCAGCACGTCGAAATCGAACGGTTCGAGCAGGTCGATAACCAGGCGGCCGACCGTCGAAGCCCCGATGATGCCCACCGTTCGCCGGTAGTTGCCGACTTCGGGATAATCCCCGGCGAGGTCGATCTCGTCGCTGCGACGGTACTCGCGGATGATCGGAATGATGCCCTTGCCGGCGAGCAGGATCATCGCCAGCGAGTATTCGGCGACAGGGTAGGCGTTTGCGGCGGCGGCCGTGGTCACCAGGATCCCGCGATCCCACACCTCGGGCATGAGGTGCTCCTTCACTGTTCCGGCGGCGTGGAAGATGGCTCGAAGGCGCGGCATCAGGTCGAGCTCGCGTTGGCCGAGAACGGGAGCGCCCCAGCCGGTGACCAGGATTTCGACCGAAGACAGCAGGCCCTGGTCGGCCGTATCGAAGTCGCACACGCACACGGTGGGGTCGATGTCGACGATGCGTCCGAGACGCGCGAGGCCCTGGTTGTCGAAGAGCGAGAACTGCAGGTCGGCCTGCATGGCGAACGCCGCGCGCGGTCGCGCTTCGGTTTCCGGCTCCATCGCCTGGCCCTTCCTTGCTGACAGGATGCCGCTGCATTACAGTTTCGGCAAGCGCATTCCCATGCGGTAGAACATATTTAGACAGGAACTCGGCCGGATGTCAAAAGCGAACCTTCTGGGTGCAACGTCGATCCGCACCACCCAGGTCGCCTGCGGCAGCGGAAACTGGCTCGCATTCCGTCCCGGCGAAGACGACAAGTCCCCGGGCGAATCGATCGAACTGTTGCACGGGTTGTTCGAGTCCCCGCATGTGCGGCTCCTCGACACCAGCAACAACTACGGGCGCGGCGAGAGTGAACGCCGGATCGGAATCGCGATCCGCGAATACGGTGGCCTGCCCGACGGATTCGTGCTGCAGACCAAGGCCGATCGCGACATGATCTCGGGGGACTTCTCCGGGCAGCGCATGCGCGACTCGCTCGAAGAGAGCCGCGACCGCCTTGGACTCGAGACCCTGCCGGTGGTCTACCTGCATGACCCCGAGAACACGACGTGGGAGGCGGCCATGGGCGATGACGGGCCGGTCGCGGCCCTCGTCGCCGCGCGCGAATCCGGAATCATCGGCCACCTCGGCATTTCGGGAGGGCCCGCTCCCCTGCTGGCGCGATTCGTCGAGACGGGCCTGTTCGAGGCGCTGATCACCCACAACCGGTACACCCTGGTCGACCGTGGAGCCGACGCGCTCATCTCGCTGGCGGCCGAGCGCGGCCTGGGCGTGCTGAATGCGTCGCCCTATGGCGGCGGACTGCTCACCAGCTGGCCGGTCAGCGCGGGCTGGTATGCGTACGACCGGGCGCCAACCGCGCTGGTCAGGGCCGCCGATCGCATCGGGGCGCTCTGTGCAGACGCCGGGGTGCCACTGGCGGCGGCGGCCCTGCACTGGTCGCTTCGCGACCCGCGAATCTCATCGACGATCGTCGGAATGCGAACGGTCGACGACCTCTGGGCCACCGAGAGCCTGCTCGAGATCAGGGTGCCCGACGAGCTCTGGTCGGCCATCGAGGCCGTTGCGCTCGACCAGACGACGTGGCAGGACGCGGCCCTGGTCGGTTAGAGCTCGCCCAGCACCCAGCGGGCTGAATTCCGCAGCAGTCGCACGTGGTCGGGCGCGTCGAACGACCGGGTGGTGTGGCCGAGCGCGTCGTACACCACCCTCGCCCCGTCGACCTCGCGCGCCCACGCCAGCGGATGGTCGACGCCCTCGTACGCATGACGGGCAAGCACGTGGTCGGCGGGATCGACCCTCAACCAGCTGTACATCTCGTCGTAGACCTCGAAGTCGCGCAGCCCGCTCGTGATCGGGTGACCGGGCACGACCTGAACAGCACTCCGGCCCTCATCCGGATGCATGGTCGTGCCGCGCACCCAGCGGCCACCGATAATCCGCTCCCACTCCGGCACCGCTGGGAACGCGGTCGACGCGACATGCATCACAATCAGGGCGCCGCCACCCTGCAGGTACGCCGCGAGCGCCGAGATGGCGTCGGGGTCGGCATCCGTCGCACGCTCGGCGTTGCCGGCGTTGATGACGAGCAGGCGGGGCGGGGCTGCCGCGAGACCATGGAGCGAATCGATCACGGCATCCGACACCGCGGCGTCGCCCGCGACACCGTCGAGGATCCCGGCGATCCGCGCCGAGGTCTGCGCAAACGGATGCCACGGGTCGGTGAAGTCGCCGCCGCCGGACAGGATGAGGGTTCGCTGCTGCACCACGTCGGGAATGCTAGCCCAGCCGCGCCGGTGCGACCGATAGTGTCGATTCACCGGCGGCCCTGCGGCCACCGGCGTCCCCACAAGATCGGCGAGAGGATCGACCGTGAGCAAACAGGGCGCTGCGGGCACTGTGACCCTCGCGGATGTCGCGGCGCACGCCGGGGTAAGCCTCGCCACCGCGTCGCGCGCGTTTAACGGCAGCGCGCGTACGGTCAACGCCGAGATGACCGAGCGGGTCCTGGCGTCGGCCCGCGAGCTGGGGTACAGCGCGAACGCGCAGGCCCAGGCGGTGGCCCGCGGTTCGACCCGCACGGTCGCCGTGGTCTTAGGCGACATCGCGGATCCGTACTTCTCGTCGATCGCCGCGGGTGTCATCGACGAGGCTGCGCAGAACGGGCTCGTCGTCACGATGTGGGCCACCGGATCGTCGCCGGACCGGCTGTTGTCCACACTCGCGGCGATGCGCAGCCAGCGTCCGCAGGCGCTCATCATCGCGCAGAGCGGCCAGTTGCAGTCGGAGCACGAGGCGCCGGTCACAGCCGAGCTCACCGCGCTCGAGCGTGCGGGAACCGCGATCTGCACGATCGGGTCGGGCTCCGGCTCGTTTCTTCGCGTGCTGGTGGATAACGCCGGATCAACCTCCGCGCTCGCCAGGGCGCTGGTCGAGCGCGGGTACTCGCGATTTCTGGTGCTGGCGGGAGATCAGGGCCTGCGCACCCCGTCCGAGCGCGCGGGCGGCTTCGTGGCCGGCCTTCGGTCGCTCGACCTCGAACCGCTCGCGGTGCAGGCGGGCGGCTTCTCGCGTTCCGGGGCGTTCGCGACGATGTCCGCGGCGCTGGAGTCAGGCCTCCGACCCGACTGCGTCTTCGCCGTGACCGACGTCATGGCGCTCGGTGCGGCCGCGGCCATCCGGGCGGCGGGGCTCGAGCCTGGTCGTGACATCGGCGTGGCGGGCTTCGACGATATCGACGCCGTGCGGGATGTGTCGCCCGCGATCACCACGGTCGCCATTCCGCTCGCCGAGCTCGGCGCCCGGGCCCTCCGCGCCACGCTCGGCAGCCGCGAACACCTCGAGACCGAGGCGATCGCCGGTGTTGTGATGCTGCGCGGCAGCACCCCGGTGCGCCGCTAGCTCGACCCATGCCCCAAACCTGGATGGACTGTGCTAGTTTCTGCTTGGTAAGCGCTTTCCAGCGCGCCTCTTCCATCATCGCAGCCAGGAGAAGCAATGCCAGAGTCCAGGGTCGGAATCATCATGAACGGCGTGAGCGGGCGCATGGGCTATCGCCAGCACCTGGTGCGCTCCATACTCGCCATCCGCGACCAGGGCGGTGTTCTGCTCTCCGACGGCACTCGCGTGCAGGTCGACCCGATCCTGGTCGGGCGCTCCGAGTCCAAGCTCCGTGAGATCGCCGAGCGCCACGGCATCGAGAACTGGACGACCGACCTCGACACCGCCCTCGCCGACGACCGCTACTCGATCTACTTCGATTCGCTGGTCACCCAGGCGCGAGTGCCCGCCATCTCGAAGGCGGTCGCGGCCGGTAAGCACATCTACACCGAGAAGCCCACCGCCGAGAACTTCGAGGGCGCGCTGCAGCTCGCCCGACTGGCCGCCGAGAAGGGCATCAAGAACGGCGTGGTGCACGACAAGCTCTACCTGCCGGGCATGCTGAAGTTGAAGCGCCTCATCGACTCCGGCTTCTTCGGCACGATCCTCTCGGTGCGCGGCGAGTTCGGCTACTGGGTGTTCGAGGGCGACTGGCAGCAGGCGCAGCGCCCCAGCTGGAACTACCGCGCCGAAGACGGCGGCGGCATCATCGTCGACATGTTCCCGCACTGGAACTACCTGCTCGAGAATCTGTTCGGCCGGGTCGAGTCGGTGTACGCGCAGGCCAAGACCGAGATCCCGGTGCGGTGGGATGAAGCGGGCAAGCCCTACGACGCGACAGCGGAAGACGCCGCGTATGCGGTCTTCGAGCTCGCCGGCGGCATCACGGCACAGCTCAATTCGAGCTGGGTCGTTCGGGTCAACCGTGACGAACTGGTCGAATTCCAGGTCGATGGCACGCTCGGCAGTGCGGTGGTCGGACTCTTCGGCTGCAAGATCCAGCCCCGCAACGCGACCCCGAAGCCGGTTTGGAACCCCGACCTGCCCGAGACCCACGACTACGACACCGACTGGATCGAGGTTCCTACGAACGAGGTGTTCGAGAACGGGTTCAAGGTGCAGTGGGAGCAGTTCCTGCGCCACGTACTCGAGGATGCCCCGCATCCGTACGACTTCATGGCCGGGGCGAGCGGTGTGCGCCTCGCCGAGGCGGGGCTCGAGTCGTCGGCATCAGGACGCCGAATCGACCTCGCGCCACTCGAAGCGGTCTAGGAGCGTCGCCGTGAAGACCTCCCTCGTCGCCGCCGATGGCACCCTCACGTCGATCACGCTTGGTGAGGCGCCGCGGTACGACAAACCGACGACACCGCTCCGGTCACGCATCGCGTACGCCGCGGCGCACGTTGTGCCGAAGCGCTGGGCCGACAATGTGCCCGGCGCCCCGGCCGACATCGACTGGGAAGAGACGCTCGGCTATCGCCACCATCTCTGGTCGTGGGGACTCGGCGTCGCGGATGCGATGGACACCGCCCAGCGCAACATGGGCCTCGATGCCGCAGCGACCCGCGAACTCATCCGGCGATCCGCGGTCGAATCGAAGTCCGTCGGGGGTGGCCTCCTGGTGGGGGTCAACACCGACCACGTCGACGACGAGGTCATCTCGCTCGACGCCGTGATCGCCGCGTACCTCGAGCAGCTCCACTTCGCCGAAGACCAGGGTGCCGGGGTCGTGCTGATGGCGAGCCGTCACCTCGCTCGCGCCGCGACCTCGGCCGCCGACTACGAGAGGGTCTATCGCGAGGTGCTGTCGCGTGCGAGTTCGCCCGTCGTGCTGCACTGGCTCGGCGCCGCGTTCGACCCCGTGCTGTCCGACTACTTCGGCTCGTCCGAGTGGTCGGACTCTGCTCAGACCGTCGTGCGGATCATCGAGGACAACGCACAGAGGATCTCGGGCATCAAGATGAGCCTGCTCGATGCGAGTGCCGAGATCTCGGTACGCAGTCGACTCCCCGTCTCGGCGACCATGTACACGGGCGACGACTTCAACTACGTCGGCCTGATCGAGGGCGCGGATGGCGCCTACTCGAATGCGCTGCTGGGCGCCTTCGCCGCGATCGGCCCCACCGCGAGCGCTGCGATCCAGGCGCTCGACCACAGTGACGTCGAGGGGTACCGTCGCATCCTCGGCCCCAGCGAAGCCCTGTCACGGCAGGTGTTTCGCGCACCCACCTTCTATTACAAGACCGGTATCGCATTTCTCAGCTGGCTGAACGGTCACCAATCGTCGTTCAGCATGATCGGCGGCCTGCATTCCGCTCGCAGTCTTCCGCATCTCTCAGAGATCGTGCGCCTCGCGGATGCCGCTGGCGCCCTTGAGCTGCCGGAGCTCGCGGCCGAGCGCTGGAATGCGATGCTCGGCCTCAACCGGGTCGGCCGATGACCGCGCATCCGAGACTGTCGCTCAACCAGGCGACGATCAAATACGCGGGACTCGCCGAGGCACTTCGAGTCACGAGCGCGGCCGGCATCGCCGCCATTGGGCTCTGGCGCGAGCCGGTCGCCGAGGTGGGTCTCGCGCGGGCGGTCGAGCTTGTCACCGACTCGGGCCTGCGGGTATCGAGCCTCTGCCGAGGCGGATTCTTCAGCATGCCCGAAGGACCGTCGCGCCGGGCGGCGATCGACGACAACCGGCATGCCATCGACGAGACGGCGGCGCTCGGCGCACCCGCGCTGGTGCTGGTGGCGGGCGGACTTCCGAAGGACTCGAAAGACCTCGCCGGCGCTCGTGAGCGCGTGCGCGATGCCATTGGAGAGCTCGCCGACCACGCGGGGAGTGCGGGCATCAGCCTCGCGATCGAGGCCCTGCATCCGATGTACGTGAGCGACCGAGCGGTCGTCTCGACCCTCGGCCAGGCGCTCGACATCGCGACCCAGTTCGACCCGTCACGGGTCGGTGTCGTCGTCGACACCTTCCACGTCTTCTGGGACCCCGGGCTACTCGCTTCCATCGCTCGGGCGGGCGACCACATCGCGAGCTACCAGGTCTGCGACTGGGCGACCCCGCTGGCCGCCGATGTGCTGCTGAGCCGACACCAGCCCGGTGACGGCATCATCGACTTCGCACCGCTGACCTCGGCGGTGCTCGCCGCCGGCTACCGCGGTGACATCGAGGTCGAGATCTTCAACCAGAAGGTCTGGGATGCGCCGGTCGACGAGACCGCGGCCCGCACAGTCGAGGCGTTCGAGTCGGTTATCGCGCCGCTGCTCGGGTAGCCCCGAGGTCGCTCGCGCCGGTGGCGCAACCGCTCAACTGACGTGGGGATGACAATCGTCGGCGTAACTCGCCGGGATGTTCAACGCAGGATTGCGGCCGAAGAACCCGTGGGGTTTCAGTGTGAACCCCGCGGTATCGACCGACATGATCGGCCAGTCCTCTATTCGAGGAAAATGCGTAAGTCCGAAGGTGTGCCAGAGAACGATGTCTGCGCCGTCGATCGGGCGGTCAGCGTCGACCCACTCCGGCAAGCCGTGACCGCCTTGGTCGTAGTTAACGAAATCGCCGGCAGGATACTGTTCGGCCGGGTCGTACGCGGTGACCCAGAGGTGCTTACTAGCGAACGTCGCGCGCGCGTGGATGTCGCTGCTCTTATCTGCGAGAAGAACAGGTTTCCCCTCGGGCAGAAGAAGCCAGCCGACGGGCCGACCCAGGCGATTCGTCACACCGGGGTTGAGAACGTGCCAGGCCACGTTTCGACGATTGTCGGCCAACCGCTGGCCATCCTTCTCCGACCTCAGCCGCGTCGCTATTTGCGTGAACCCCGAACCCGACGGGTTCCGCTCACCCCGAGGAACAATTGCGGCCTCGAGCTCGTCGACAGAGTTTTCAACGCCATCCACCATCATGTCGAGCCGGGCGGAGAACAGGTGCTGGTGATGCGGCGCGCCCAACCCGGGAGCGACTTCGGTCGCGTACAGGTAGCCTTCGCCGGGGTAGCCGGAGGTGAACACCACCCCTGTTGCTTTCACCTCGAACTGGATTGTCCCGTCCAGGCCGAAGTACCAATAGAAGCCATAGTCGTAGTTTCCCACCGTAACGAAGAAGGACACCACAAGGCGACGGTTGCGGCGCGACTCGCTCGAACCGTTCCAGTTGTCCGAGTGCTTCCACAGAATTCCTGCGTCCTCCTCGTGGATGCAGATGGCTTGCGTGATCGATCGGGGGTGCCCTGACTGATCGGCGACCACGGCGTCCAGGTAGGTGATCTCACCGATGCAGTCGCAGCCAAGCTCCAGCGAATTGGCGAACCCGCCAAGCAGGTATTCGCCGCAGTCGAAGAAGTTTTGGAACCAACGCTGGGGGCTCGGATCACCGTACGGGACGACCATCTCCGCAATGGATGCGCGATAGATCACCGGCCGCACAACTGGCGTCTCCCCGGTGGAATCCTCGATCCTGACGTTGTGGAAAACGAGCCCCTCGCGCTGGTCGAACCCGACCTGCATCGACCACCCGGCCCACTGGAGCACCCCGTCCTCGTCGATGGTGAAGCTCGGGCCGTCCGGCTGGCGGATCTCGATGGGTTTGAGACCCGAGCGGTCCGGTCCTCGCCAGGAAGCGAGGTGAAAGCTCCCGGACTCCATGGGCACATCGACGCTGACGTAATCGACGACATCGAGCACGCGACGCTCGACGACATCGACCATTGCGACGACTCCATCGACCGGATGCGCCCAGGCCAGGTCATCCGGCCCCAGGTCGACGAAGGTGAAGCACCGCTGGATACGCCGCCCGACCTCGTCCCCGCCCAGTATTCCGGCCGAGAGCGGATTGATTCGTAGCTGGGAAAAGTCGTCCAGGCCGCGTTTGGCCATCGCCTGCTGCCATCGCGGGTCGGCTTTGACCAGCTCGGGAACGATCGCGAACTCGTCGAGCACAACGGGCACGCCACCGTCCACCGACTGGTCGAGCTGATGCGCGGTTACCAGCGACTGGGCATCGAGATCGACGACGGTGTCGAAGCTGTCGCCGCTCGCGAAATCGATGAGGAACGAACGAGCCCGCCGGGGAGCTGCGAGCCGACCAAGTAGCGTGCGCTTGTCGGGTTCGAGCAGTCCGACATAGGAGAAGAGAGTCGATTCGGCGCACAGGCCCGCGTCAGCGAGCACCCGTCGGTTTGCCGCATACTCGTCGGAGCTCAGGCTTCGAAGCGCTGGCGCGACCGCCGCATCCGAGAAAGCAATGGAGGCGGCGGACATTTGCGAAGGAACGCGGCGGCGAGGCGCTTCCACCGCCTCGTCGTTCACCGAATCGACTCTCATTTCTCTCAGCTGGTCCGGTAAGTGACGTTGATGGTCGCGGAGGTCACCGCATAGGCGTCAAACCCGTACTTCGACAGGAGCTTCTTGTACGCGCCACTCTTGATGAGATCGTTGAGCGACGACTGGACCGCCTTTTCGAGACCGGTGTTCTGCTTCCCAACTACGAACCCGAGGTTTGACGGCGTGATGATTCCGTTCAGGACGACCGCGAGTGGATTCGCCTTACCGCGTGACAGCTGCGCCTGGTAAGAGCCGGCAGTCGAGTCCATGACGTAGGCGTCGGCACGACCGGAGTCCAGCGCAGTGAGGCCGGCGCCGTCGTTGGCGAACGGCAGCAGTGTGATTGCCGCCTTGCCGTCCGACGTGCATTTCGTGGAAATGATCGGGAGCTCCGTCGCGGCCGCGACACCGGTCTCGAACCCGACATTCTTGCCGCACAGGTCGGACTGGCTTGTGTACTCGCCTTTGTTTTTGTCCAGCACGACGGCCGACGCACCCGCGTATAGGTAGTCGACGAAGTTACCGTTCGCCCGACGTGGTGCGAGGTCTCCCATGGCCGCCGCGATGACATCGAAGCGCTTCGCCTTCAGTGCCGGCAGTAACCCGTCCCAATCCATGTTGACGAACTTGGTGGACAGCCCCAGGTTCTTGGCGACAGCGGAAATGAGGTCCGCGTCGAAGCCCGTCATTTTGCCGTCCGAGCCGAGGTAGCGCATCGGAGGTTCGGGCGCATAGGTCCCTACGGTGAGAACCCCGGAGGACTCGACTGCGTGTGGCAGCATGGCCGCCGCTTTCGCATCGGTTGCCGACTTCGCGGTCGAGGTGGTCGTGCTCGCCGAGCAGGCCGCCAGGCCGAGCGCAGTCGTCGCGGCCAGGGCGACCGCGAGTACTGCAGTGGACTTACGCCCGTTGCTGCGGTGAGAACGTAGTGAATCGAATCCGAACATGATTACATCCTTTTGCGTAGGGTGAAGCAAGGACATGGAAAACGTATTCCGTGCGGCCGACCCTACACATATCGTTTGATCGGGTCAAGGCTTGTTTGTCACTCGCTGTCGTCGCCAGGAACGAACAGGGCGAACCGAGTCCCCTGGTCGTCGGTGCACGCCATTACTTCCCCGAACGGACTCGTTATCGGCAGCGCTTCACCGCCGTTTTCGACGATGAGGCGCGCAGCCTCGCGAATGTCATCGGGCACGATCTCAATGACGGTTCGGGAAGATGGCTCCTCTCCTGGCGGCAGCTGGGACAACCCTCCCCACGGGTTTGTGCCCCAGATGCGCCTGCCTCCACTCGGACGCGGAGAACTGAAGGTCCAGTCGAAGACATTCCCGTAAAAGTGCACGGCGCGCTCGACGTCCTTCACTTCGAGCACCCAGTAGCTGATTTGCGCTGTCATTGTTACTCCTTCGTGCGGAAGACGTTTTCCGATGTTGAGGAGCATAACTCACTGCCGGGTCGCTCACGAGTGCGCCAAGCCCCGCATTCTCCACTCGATCAGGGGGGATGGCGCCCTCAGGGGCCGTCACGCGAGCGTCAGATCCACACGGAAAACGTCGACATCGGCCGGGCAGCCCGTACGCTGGCCGTATGCCCATCCGAGACTCGAAGCGAGCGAGCCGCCCTGTCACGATCGTTGACGTTGCCCGCGAAGCAGGCGTCTCACCGGCAACGGCGTCGAGAGCCTTCAATGGGAGCGCCCGGACCGTGCGAGATGCCAACCTGCAGAAGGTGCTGGCTGCTGCCGCGAAGCTCAGTTACGCGCCGAACGCCTCCGCGCAGGCCGTCGTCAGGGGCGATACCAGCACGATCGCCCTGCTCATCAGCGACATCACCGATCCCTATTTTTCGTGGATCGCTGCCGGGGTCATTGAGGAAGCCGAAAACGCCGGCCTGCAGGTGACCGTCGCCGTCACCAATCGCAATGCCGATCGCGAACTGGACCTCGTGCGTTACTTCCGGGCACAGCGCCCCAGGGCGATCATCATGGGTGGAAGCCGCGCCGATTCGAACGAGGGGTCGCGACAGCTCATCAACGAACTCACCTCCTTTGAACAGTCGGGTGGGAAAGCCGTCACCATCAGCCAGAGCACCCTTGGCTTCCGATCGGTGGACCTCAACGATCGGAAGGGAGCGGCCGAGCTGGCTCGACGACTGGTTCACCTGGGGTATCTATCGTTCGGCATCATCGCAGGGCCCCTCGAGCCGGGAGTCGCCGCCGAGCGGGTAGCGGGATTCGAAGAGGGCCTGGCCTCGGCGGGCCTGACGATCGATCCGGACGCCGTTGTTCGCAGCGCATTCTCCTGGGAGGGCGGATACCAGGCTGCGGCGGTGTTCCCGCAGGAGGTCATCGACCGGCTCGACCTGATCTTCGCGGTGAACGACATGATGGCGCTGGGAGCCATCGCCGGTTTGCGCGTGCGCGGTCTCAGCGTCCCGACGGAGATCGCACTGGCCGGCTATGACGACATCGCCCCGCTGAGAGATACGTCCCCGTCGCTCACGACCGTGCGCATCCCCCTCAAAGAGGTGGGTGCGGCGTCCGTTCTTCTCGGATTGGACGACGATGAGGGGCTCGTGACGATCGAGCCACTCGTGGTGATCAGGGACAGCACGCCGCGGCGCTAGTGGCCACGCCGCGAGGGTTGACTGCTCGCGCCGCACACACTACCGTAGCCCTCGACGGAAAACGTATTCCAACCAACGTTGCACTGTGCAGATTCCGGATGAACAGCTCCGGCGGAGTGAAAGGGCACCATGAAGCATCCTGATCCTGCCTCACGACCACCGGCTGGGTCGGCCCAGCTGCACCGTGTGCGGGTCACGCCGGCCCGGTACCCACTCCGCTGGCTCACGGCGGCGATAGCCCTCGCGATAGTGGTGTTCATTGTCGCCAGCTTCGCGATATCCCCGAACATCGACTGGAAGATCGTCAGGAACTACTTCCTCGACGGCACGATCCTCTCGGGCGTTGAGCTCACGCTGATATTGACGGTGGCCTCGATGATCGTCGGCATCGCGGGCGGTGTACTGCTTGCTGTGATGCGCCTGTCCGACAACCTCGTGCTCAACGCGATCAGCGCGGGGTACGTCTGGCTGTTCCGTGCCACCCCGCTATTGATCCAGATCATCCTCTGGTACAACCTCTCTCTCGTGTTCCCTCACTTGGGGCTGGCGATACCGACGATAGGGATCAACTGGACAGTCAGCACCAATGCGGTCATCACTCCCGTGAGCGCGGCGATCCTTGCGCTCGGCCTTAATGAGTCGGCATACATGGCCGAAATCGTGCGCGGCGGAATCATCTCGGTATCGCACGGCCAGGGCGAGGCCGCGACCGCCC
>Ga0302314_10000971_pt1 | contig 53525 bp, 56 predicted proteins | sample III_Palsa_N2_3_FD_200533 | JGI IMG/M metagenome (GOLD analysis project Ga0302314, IMG submission 200533) | Peat permafrost microbial communities from Stordalen Mire near Abisko, Sweden - III_Palsa_N2_3 | ecosystem: Environmental > Terrestrial > Soil > Palsa > Peat permafrost | place: Sweden... | reverse complement strand
GCGTACCACATACTGTATACAGTCGTCAATCATACATTCCGCGCTCGAACCAATGTGGCTGTTCCCGTCGGCGTCTCATGGCGAAACGATCGGCTCGCACGCTGTCCGGGCGGGTGACGACCACACCCTCCGCAGCCGAGATGCCGCGAGTCTCGGCGTTGACATTGGTATACAGTATGTGAAACACAACGGGCAAAGCGGGGCCAAGCCGATGACCGAAGCACGCATAGTCCGAAGCGCCGAGGGCGAGATCTACGAACCCACCTGGGTCTTCAAGCACGGCGTCAGGACGGGCGGTCCGTTCGACTTCGCGATCGGCGCCGTGACCTACCTCGGCGGCCCGCCGCTGCATGTCCATCGCGAGCAGCACGACACCTTCTATGTGCTCGACGGCGTCCTGGCGGTCCAAGTCGGCGACGAGGTGTTCGACCTGCTGGCGGGCGACTTCGCCACCGTCCCTCCCGGGATCTCCCACACCTTCGACAATGTGCGGAAAGATCAGCCGCCGGTGCGCGTCTGCAACCTGATGGTTCCAGGCGGCCTGGACGATTTCTTCGTGTCGCTGAACGCGCTCGGACCTCAGCCGCACGATCCGGCGCAGCTGGCTGCGGCGGGAGAGACGGCCGGCGTCACGTTCGTCGGCCCGACCATCGGGCAAAAGCTGGGCCTCGCCTAGGCGCGCGGTCACTCGAATTCATCCCACCTCGAACAGGAAAATCCGGCCATGCGCGTCATCACCCTCGAGGAGCATTTCCTGCACCCCAAGATGCGGGAACTGTACACGCCGGAGTGGGTGAAAGTGGTCGATCTGCTGAAGGGTCCCCTGACCGACGTAGGACCCGAGCGAATCCGGCGCATGGACGCGGCCGGCATCGACCTGCAGGTGCTCTCGCACATTCAGCCGGGCGTGCAGGAGCTGGAGCGCGACGTCGCCATCCGCATGTCCATCGAGGTCAATGATTGGCTCGGCGGCGTCGTCAAGGACTATCCCACGCGCTTCGCCGGCTTCGCGATGTTGCCGACGCAGTCGCCTGAAGACGCGGCCGATGAACTGGAGCGAACGGTGACGCAGCTTGGGTTCAAGGGCGCGATGATCAACGGACATACGAACGGGCGCTACCTGGACGACATCTCGTTTTCACCGCTTTTCGAACGTGCGCAGGCGCTGGATGTGCCGATCTATATCCATCCCACCTTTGCGCCACAGGCGATCATGGACATCTACTACAAAGACTATCCGGCGTTGGCGCAGAGCTGGGGATGGATGGTCGAAACCGGAACGCACCTTCTGAGACTGATGTCCGGGGGGGTCTTCGATCGATACCCCAATCTCAAGATAGTCATCGGGCACATGGGAGAGTTGATCCCTTTTGGCCTCGATCGGATCAACCGCGGTTTGACAATGGGAAACTGGCTTATGGCCAGCCAGTCGAAAGACGCCGCCTCCACGCAGATCAAAGGGATGCAACAGAGTGTCCATTACTATATGCGCCAGAACGTATTTATTACGACCAGCGGCTATTTCGATCAGGTAGCCTTGAATTGTAGTATCTTAAAGCTAGGCATCGATAATATTTTGTTTTCGGTCGACGACCCGTTCGGAGATAACTTCGAAGGCGTGGCCTTCCTGAACGCCGCCCAGCTATCGGATGAAGATCGAGCAAAGCTGGCGCACGGCAACGCCGAGCGTGTACTGAAATTGTTGCCGGACACCACCGACAGACGAAAATCTAGTGGATCCCTATACTCTATGAGAGCAAGAGCTAAATCGGCCATCGGCCGTGTATTATTGTCTTTTCTGGTAAAATAACCATGAAGTACCTGCGCTTCGCCCATGAGGGGCGTACATTGCTTGGCGCTGTCGTCGCCGAGGGGGAAGTCGCCATACTCGGTGAAGGCGACTCGGTGCTGGCGATCATCGGCGCCGATCCGTCGGCGGCGCCGCGGGTGGCGCTGGACGCGGTCCGGCTGCTGGCGCCGATCGCCCGGCCGCCGAAATTCCTCGCCGCCGGCCTCAACTATCTCGATCACATCATCGAGTGCGGGTTGGAACGGCCGTCGTCGCTGGTGGCCTTCAACAAGCAATCGACCTGCGTCATCGGCCCGTTCGACGCCGTCCACGCGCCGCGCGCCTCAACCATGCTCGATTATGAGGGAGAGCTTGGCGTGGTCATCGGCCGGCGCTGCCGTCATGTTCCGGCCGACCGGGCCCATGAGGTGGTCGCCGGCTATGTCGTCGTCAACGACGTATCGGCCCGCGATTGGCAAGCCAGGACCCCGACGATAACGCTGGGCAAGTCCTTCGATACGCACGGGCCGACGGGGCCCTGGCTGGTCACGCCGGACGAGGTTGGCGATCCGCACCAACTCGGCATTCGCACCTGGGTGAACACCGAGCTGGTCCAAGACGGAAACACCGCCGACATGGTGTTCAACATCTGGTCGCAGATCGAGACGCTGTCGACGGTGTGCACCCTGGAGCCGGGAGACATCATCGCCACCGGCACGCCCGCCGGCGTCGGACTGGCCCGGAATCCTCCGCGTTTTTTGAAGCCTGGAGACGTCGTCAGGGTCGAGATCGACCGCATTGGCGCCATCCAAAACCCCGTGATCGCCGAGCCCGCCGATACGGCGTTCGGCTTCTGAAACGAACCAAGAGCGAGCAACACATGCTGATCGAAAACCACGCCGGCGGTTACGCCTATATCCCAAGCCTGGGCTTCGCGAGCGCGGGCGTCGTCTCCCTGCCGGGCATGACCATCGTGCACGCCCTGTTCCGGGAACCGCTGCCGCTGCGCCAAGGATTCGAGGCGGTTCGGCGGCACATGGATCTGGTCGGGCGTCCGCTCGTCGCCCTGTGCGGCTTCGAGCTTCGCATGCCCGCGGTGCTCGACTGGACGGGCTTCGATATGTTCAACGCCCCCTACGTGGCCCAGCTGGAGTCCTGGGGGCTGCTGCGTGATGGCGCTCCGCCGCTGACCAGGACCAATGTCGTCCCGACGTCGAATTCCCTTCAAGAGGACGCCGTGGCCGCCTTCTCCTACACCATTCAGACCCCGGACGATCCCAAGGCCTTCATCATCTCCGGCGCACCCGAAATGATCGCCGGGGCCGCGCCTCCCGACAATATCTATCGGCGCGGTGAGACGAGCGAGGCCGCGCTGATCGATAAGACTCGTTGCGCGACGGCGGCGGTGCGCGAGCGGATCGATGAGCTGGGGACGGTCTGGGACAACGCCTGCGCGGTACGGCTCTATTCGCGATGGCCGCTGGCGCTGCCGCTGCAACGGCAGGTCCTCGCGGAAGCTGGCCTTAATCCCACCCACGGCGTCATCTGGCTCGACACCGAGCCGCCGGTCTTCGAGCTGGAGCTAGAAATCGACGTCCGCCGCTACGACCGCGAACTGATGCTGGGCGCCGACGGGGCGTGACGCGCGGCGAGGTTTAATGCCGGCGGCCGTTGAGACTGACTCCTGACGACGTCATCCTGAGCCGGCGCGAAGCGGCGTGTCGAAGGACGCAGAGGCGGCGCCGTCTTTGCGTCCTTCGACACGCGCCCCAGCGGGCGCGGCTCATGATGACGAAACGGGAGAGGGCCAACGATCCACGCCATAGCCATTGATATTAAGTCTTCTGCGAAAGCGCCCGCAGCGCGATGTCGGTGCGGCAATAGCCCTCCGGCCAGTCGATCTCGGCGATGGCGGCGTAGGCGCGCTCGCGTGCCTGCATCAACGTCGCGCCCAGGGCGCAGACGTTCAGGACCCGTCCGCCGGCGGCGACCAGCTCGCCCAAGGCGTTGCGCTCGGTTCCGGCATGGAACACGGTCACCCCCTCGCCCAGGTCCACTTCGGCGCCGCGCAGGATCGACCCCGTTTTCGGAGCGCTCGGATAGCCGTTGGCGGCCAGCACCACGCAGATCGCCGCCTGTTCGCGCCAGACCGGCGCCGGCATGTCCGCCAGCCGCCCGGTCGCGGCGGCCACCAGATAAGGGACCAGGTCGCTCTCCAGCCGCAGCATCAGCACCTGGCACTCCGGATCGCCGAAACGGGCGTTGAACTCGACCAGCTTGGGACCGTCCGGCGTCAGCATCATTTCGCAGAACAAGGCCCCGCGATAGGGCGCGCCCTCGGCCGCGATGCCGGCCATCGCCGCTTCGACCAGCGAAGTCCGCGCCCGCTGCGTCAATTCCGGGGTCAGGATGGGCGCCGGCGAATAGGTCCCCATGCCGCCGGTGTTGGGGCCTTTGTCGCCGTCAAAGGCGCGCTTGTGGTCCTGGGCCGCGCCGAACAGCAGGACCGTTTCCCCGTCGCTGAGGGCGAACAGCGAGACGATCTCGCCGGGGAGGAATTCTTCGATCACCACCCGCGCGCCGGCCGCGCCGAACCGGCCGCCCAGGGCGTCGTCGATGGCGGATTCGGCGTCGGCTCGCGTCGGGGCGATGACCACGCCCTTGCCCGAGGCCAGACCGTCGGCCTTGATCACAAAGGGCGCGGCGAACCGGTCCAGGAACGCCTTGGCTGGCGCGGCCTGGTCGAACACGCCATAGGCCGCCGTCGGCAGGCCGTGGCGGTCGGCGAAGGCCTTGGTGAAGGCCTTGGAGGATTCCAGCCGTCCCGCCGCCGCCGTCGGGCCGAAACAGGCAATGCCGGCCAGCGACAAGGCGTCGGCCAGCCCGGCCTCGACCGAGGTTTCCGGCCCGATCACCACCAGGTCCGCGGCGATCGCCTTGGCCAGCGCCACCAGGCCAGCGACGTCGGTCGCCTTGACGGCCCGCGTCTCCCCCAACTGGGCCATGCCCGGATTGCCCGGCGCGCAGACCAGCCGCGTCAGCAGCGGCGATTGGACGATCTTCCAGGCCAACGCGTGTTCGCGCCCGCCCGATCCGACGAGGAGGATGTTCATGCCCCGCCTGTGGCGCGGGCCTTCGCTCCCGTCAAGATCGACGGCGAGCGGTGTCGCGGCGCGGGCGCGGCCATCTCAAATAAAACTAGTTTACATTTTAGACTTGTTTCTTATTATGCGCATCGTCAGGAACGAGGGAGGATAGGATGGCCGATGCCGACAAAGGCGCGCCCGCGCCGGAACGGTTGCATGCTCTGGACGCGGTCAGGGGTTTCGCCCTGCTGTTGGGGATCGTGTTCCACGCGACCGTCTCGTTCGTTCCCGCGCCCATACAGATGTGGCCGGTCGAGGACAGCCATCGCAGCACGACGCTCGCCGTGGTGTTTTTCGCCACCCACATCTTTCGAATGACGACCTTCTTTCTGATCGCCGGCTTTTTCGCCCATATGAGCTTTCACCGCCTGGGGGCCAGGGCGTTTGTCGGCGACCGGCTGAAACGCATCGCCCTGCCGCTGGTGGTGGGCTGGCCCTTCGTGTTCGCCGCCATAATCGCGGTCAGCATCTGGGCCGCCATCGCGGCCAACGGCGGTCACCTGCCCAAGGCCCCGCCGCCGGCGTGGCCGGCCCTTCCGGCCTTCCCCCTGACCCACCTGTGGTTTCTCTATGTGCTGCTGGAGCTCTACGCCGCCGCCTTGATCCTGCGTGGCGGCGTCGCCCTGATGGACCGAGACGGCGCGGCGCGCGCCGGCGTCGACCGGCTGGTCAGCCTGGTGATGCGCGGCCCGCTGGCGCCCTTCGTCCTGGCCGCGCCTCTCGGCGTTGCGTTCGCGGCCGATCCCAGATGGGTGATGTGGTTTGGCGTGCCGACGCCGGACTCGTCATTGGCGACCAATCCCCAGGCGCTGGTCGGCTTCGGTTTCGCCTTCGGCTTCGGCTGGCTGCTGCACCGTCAGACCGGCTTGCTCCAGACGATCGAGCGCCGCTGGGCCGTGAACCTGACGCTGGCCGTCGGCCTGATCGCGGCCAGCCTGGCCATCGCCGGACTGACGGCGCATCTGACGCCGATCCGCAGTGTCGCGACCCACCTCGTCTGCGCCGCCTGCTATGCGCTGGCGACCTGGACGGCGAGCTTCGCCGCGATCGGTCTGGCGCTGCGGTTCCTGTCCGGATTCAGCCCCGTGCGCCGCTATATCGCCGACGCTTCATACTGGCTTTATATCATCCACTTGCCGATCGTGCTGGCGCTGCAGGTCGTGGTCTCCCGTCTCGACTGGCCTTGGCCGGCCAAGTTCGGGGCCATCCTGGCGGTCGCCTTCCCGCTGATGCTCGCCAGCTATCAACTTCTGGTCCGTCACAGCTTCATCGGCGCGGTGCTGAACGGGCGGCGCGCTCCGCGCCAGACCGCCGCGCGCTTGCCGACTCGTTCGGCTTCGTCCACGTCGATAGCGGGTCAACAGGAGGCTCCCCGATGAGCTCAACCCCGCAGTCCGCCCAGGACGACCTCGCCTTCATGCGCTCGCTGGTCCAATCGGGAAGCGGCATCCAGGTGCAGTTCGGCGAGATCTATTTCGCCGCCGGGCTCTGTTATGGCGTCCAGATGATCCTCTCGGCCACGCAGAACCTGGCTTGGACGCCGGCGCGCGGAGCCTGGACGCTGACGATCGGCCTGGCGCCTTCGGTGGTTTTTTTCGCGGCGCTGGCCTGGATCATCTGGCGTCACCGCCATGCCGCGCCGACGGGGGTCGTGGGACGGGCGATCGGCGCGATGTTCGGCTGCGTCGGCCTGGCCAATCTGGCCCTGATCGCGGTGATCGGCTCGGTGGCGCTGCGCGAGCGCAGCCTGACCACGTGGCTGATCTACCCTTGCGCGGTCTTCGTGCTGCAGGGCGCGGCGTGGCTGGCGGCCTTCTCCCTGCGTCGCCGCGGATGGCTGGGCCTGGTCGCCGCGGGCTGGTTCGCCACGGCCATCATCATGGCCTTGTGCGTCCAGACACCGAACTATTTCATCCTGTCGTGCGGGATAGGCCTTTTGTTGTTCATGGTCGTTCCGGGCGCGGTGATGATCCGCCTCGCCCGCAAGAGCGCGTAGTCGGCTCGTGACCAGATTCGACATCGGCAAGATCGACGATGTCATCCACGGGCGCTTGCGGCTGGGCGTGATGGCCTATCTGGCGCAGGCCGAGGTGGCCAGCTTCAACGAGTTGAAATCAATCCTGCAGGTCACACAGGGCAACCTGTCCATCCAGCTGCGCAAGCTGGAGGACGCCGGCTATATCGAGATCGACAAGAGCTTTCTAGGCCGCAAACCGCTGACCAGAGCCCGGCTGACCTCCGCCGGCCGCAAGGCGTTCGCGATTTATCTAGAGGCGATGGGCAAGCTGGTCGGAGACTGAGCCGTCCGAGCGTTTTCGGCCTAGATCTTCGCCGCGGTGAAGGCCCCGCTATGCCCCGCCGCGTTCAGTTCGCCGTTCATCGCGCCGCCGCGCAGGACGGCGGAATAGACCACGTTGAAAGTTTTGAGCAGGAACTTGCCCTGGTGGGTCCAGGTGACTTTCTCCCCCTCGACGCTGCCGCCGGTCAGGGGATGGACCTTGCCATTGCCTTCCAGGCAGGCGCCGCCCAGCAGGTCGCCATGGCGCTCCAGTCGGCAGGTGACGCTGAAATCGAACGTGGAGACGCGGCCGCTGACGCGCCACAGGCCCGACAACAGGTCATCATTGGCCAGGCTGACGCTCGGCGCGAAGATAGCCGTCGCCGCGGCCAGAACACTCAACAGACGCCACATGGCGACCACTCCAATCCCCAACACCCCTCGGGAGAGGTCCATTTAGGGTTCATACGTTGAGAAACAATGGCCGGACGGCGCCCCGATTGTCGCAGTGCACAAATCGTGACTAATCTGCCACGGTGAGTCTCACCGATCCTTTCGCAGAAACCACAGCGCCCGAGGGCGACGGCCCCGTTGGCAATGCCCAGGCCTATTCGGTTTCGGAACTGGCCTTCGCGCTGAAGCGGACCTTGGAGACCGCCTACGGTTTCGTGCGGCTGCGCGGCGAGCTGTCCAAGATCACCCGCCACGCCTCCGGCCACGTCTATCTGACGCTGAAGGACGACCGCGCGGCGATCGATGGGGTGGTCTGGAAGGGTCAGGTGCGCGCCCTGGCCTGCCAGCCCCAGCAGGGCATGGAGGTGATCGTCACCGGACGGATCACCACCTATCCGGCCTCGTCCAAATACCAGATCGTCATCGAGTCCATGGAGCCAGCCGGCGTCGGCGCTCTTTTGGCCCAGCTCGAGCGGCTGAAGGCCAAGCTGGCCGCCGAGGGCCTGTTCGAGGCGTCGCGCAAGCTGACCCTGCCGCCCAGTCCGGCCGTGATCGGGGTGATCACCAGCCCGACCGGCGCGGTGATCCGCGACATCCTGCATCGGATCCGCGACCGCTGGCCCTGCCAGGTCGTCGTCTGGCCGGTGGTGGTGCAGGGCGACCAGGCGGCCGGCCAGGTGATCGCCGCGATCGAAGGCTTCAACGCGCTGGAACGGGGAGGCGCAATCCCCCGGCCCGACGTGCTGATCGTCGCGCGGGGCGGCGGATCGGTCGAGGATCTCTGGGCGTTCAACGACGAAGCCCTGGCCCGCGCCGCCGCCGCCAGCGCCATCCCGCTGATCTCGGCGGTGGGGCACGAGACCGACACCACCTTGATCGATTTCGTCTCCGACCGCCGCGCGCCGACCCCCACCGCCGCCGCCGAAATGGCCACGCCGGTGCTGAGCGAGCTCAAGGCCGCGATCTCCGGCCAGGAAGGGCGGATGCTGCGGGTCATGGGCCGGCTGTTCGAGCGCCAGCGCGACCGGCTGTCCGCCGCCGCCCGCGGCCTGCCCCGCCCCGCAGACGTCCTGGCCCTGGCCAGCCAGCGCTTCGATCTTTCCGCCGGGCGGCTGAATGCGGCGCTGGAGAAGAACGCCTCGGCCCACGAACGCGACCTGGTGCGGATCGCCTCGCGCCTGTCGCCAGGGCTTCTGGCCAGGCCGCAGAGGCTGAAAGCCGAGCGGCTGGCGGAGGTGTTCGCCCGCGCCCGCCCCGCCATCGACCGGCGCCTGCTGCATGCCGAGGAGCGTTTGGCCAGCCTCGACAAGCTGCGGCTTTCGCTGAACCCGGACGGACCGCTGGCGCGCGGCTTCGCCCGCATCCATCACACGGACGGAGTCCTGGCCCGCCGCTCGGGCGACCTGCGCTCGGGCGAAGCGGTGCGGCTGGTGTTCGGCGACGGCGAACGCGGCGCGGTGATCGATGGGCAGCCGGGCGCGGGGGTGAAGCCGCGCAAGGCGGCGACCGGCGGCGATGGACGCCAGGGCGATCTGTTCTGAGAACTTTGCCCGAACGCGCCAACACGTCTAAACTGCCCGCATGAACGCTCACGACCGCGATCTTTCCGCCAAGTCGGAACTTGCCGTGCTGCACTATGGCGACGGCGATTTCGCCATCATGAAACCGGGCCGGTACGTGCTGTGCGCGGTCACCGGCGCGAAGATTCCGCTGGATGCGCTGCGCTACTGGAATCCGATCGTGCAGGAAGCCTATGTGGGCCCGACCCAGGCCCTGGCGCGCTGGCGGGAGCTGAACGCGGAGGGTTGAGTTCTCCCCTACCCTTTCGGATAAGCCTCGTTCGGCCAGCGCTTGTGCACCCACCACCATTCTTCCGGACGCTCGCGCACGCGCGCCTCGACGAAGGCGTTGACCTGGGCGACGCCGGCGGCCAGGTCGGCCTGGCGATCGCCGGTGCGCTCAAGGACGATCGGCTCGTGCACCACGACGCGAAAGCGCGCGCCCTTGACCCTCTGCACCGACATCGGGACCAGCCGGCCGTCGCCGCGCAGCGCCATGCGGGTGGGGCCGGCGGCGGTGCGGGCGATATGGCCGAAGAAGGGCGCGGCGATCCCGCCGCCGAACTTCTGATCGTTCAGCAAGGCCACCGATTCGCCGCGGTTCATCGCCTGCAGCAGCTCGCGCGATCCATCCACGCCCTTGGGTGAGAACAGCGTCACGCCATAGCTGCGCCGCGCCCGCACGATCCGCTCATCAAAATAGGGATTGTTGGCCGCCCGGTAGGTGATCTGGCAGCGCAGGCCCGAATCGACGATCGCCGCCGCCATAATCTCGAAATTGGAGAAATGACCGGAGATCAACACGGCGGAGATATTGTTCTCGGCGATATGGCGCAGCCGTTCGCCGCCGACCACCTCGATCCGTCCGCTGGCGGGGGTCAGGCGGTCGAGCATGGTGAACTCGGCGGCCATGCGGCCTAGGTGCTCCCAGCTGGCGTGGGCGATCCGCTTGCGCTCGGCGAGATCCTTCTCGGGAAAGGCCAGTTCGATATTGCGCTCGACCAGCCGGTTCAGCGGGATCAGCGGTCCCAGCGTGCCGAACAGAGCGGCGCCGAAATTGGAGGCGGCCTCGACTGGCGCCAGGCGCACCAAGGCGCTCGCCAAATCGTAGCCGAGCACCTCCAGCCGCCAGAGCAGCCTCTGGCCCAGTCCCACGCGTTTCGGACGCATGATCTAGCCGGGTCCGCGCCGGGACGAGGACCCGGCGCCCGCGTGTTGGGCGCGACAATCCGGATCAAGCCCATTCAACTGTCGCGGCATGTGGCTTGCCCTCAATTCACCCAACCGTCCCACTTTGGGACCAAGCTATTGGAAGGTGTGCACGTGGGCAACGACATCGACCTCCACCTCGGCAAGCGTCTGCGCCGGCGTCGGCGGCTGCTCGGATTAACGCAACAACAATTGGCGGCCACCGTCGGGGTGCGCTTCCAGCAGATCCAGAAATACGAGTGCGGCGCCAACCGCATTTCGGCGGCGCGGCTTTGGCGGCTGTCGGAAGCCCTGGAGGTGCCGGTCGGCTATTTCTACGACGGTCTGGTCGACCTCCCTTGCCGCGAAGCCGCTCCTGAGCGCGCCGAGAATGGCGAAATGATGACGCGGACCGAAACCCAGGACCTGATCCGGGCCTATTATCAGCTGGAAGAAAAGCCGCGCCGGCGTCTGCTGGACCTGGCCAAGTCCCTGAACGGCGACGCGGAAACGGTCTGAAATCGGCCCACGACACGGCTTCCCGTGAAGCCGTGGGGCGGCTAAGGCTAGGCCATGGCCGCACCGCTTTCCCGTCTGAATCCAGACCGCCTCGCCGCGCTCGACGCCTTCCTGGTCGAATTGAACCGCGCCTCGGCAGAGGTCATCCTGCCGCTGTTTCGCGCCGAGCATGGGCTTCAGAACAAGGCCGGTCCCGGCGCCTTCGACCCGGTCACCGAGGCCGATAAGGGCGCGGAGCGGGCTATCCGTCAGCGGATCGCCGAGCAGTTTCCCGACCACGGCGTCATCGGGGAGGAATATGGCGAGGACCGTCCGGACGCCGAGTTCGTCTGGGTGCTGGATCCGATCGATGGCACCCGCGCCTTCGTCGCCGGCCTGCCCGTTTGGACCACGTTGATCGGCCTGCGACACCTCGGCGAGCCCGTGCTGGGTTCGATCGGCCAGCCCTTCACCGGCGAGCTGTTCATCGGCCACGCCGGCGGCTCGCGACTGATCGCGCGGAGCGGCGAGCGGCCCTTGCGGGTGCGGGCCTGTCCCAAGCTGAGCGACGCGGTGATCGCCACCACCGATCCGGCCATCTTCGACGAGGCCGAGCGCGCGGCGTGGCGGCGGTTGCGCGAAGGCGTACGCTTGGCGCGGCTGGGCTGCGACGCCTACGCCTACGCCATGGTGGCCTTGGGGACCATGGACATGGTGGTCGAGGCGCGTCTCAAGTCATGGGATATCGAGTCCGCCGTGCCGTTGATCGCGGGCGCCGGTGGAACCATCACGAATTGGAACGGCGAGACCTTGGGACGCAACGGCGGCCAGGTGGCCATAGTCGGCGACCTGGCCTTGCTGGACCAAGCGATCGACGCGCTCAAGCCGGCCGCGAAATAGACGCGGCCAGAGCCTTTGGATCTAGTGCGCGCTCGCCGCCGAAACCGGCATCCACTTTCGGCTATCGCGCACTAGCGCGTCGAATTCCCGCCAGAACGGCGCGCGCAGTTCGTCCGTCTCCATCAGGATCTCGTGACGCGCGCCGGGGATCTCGACGTATCGGCCATGCGGCAGCCGCGCGGCCACCGCCGCCTCCGCGCCGTTGTCGACCAGCCTGTCCTGGCCGGCGGCGACCACCGTCACGGGGATCGAGATCCTGGCCACCGCGGGGTCGCGGGCGACCCATTCGGTGGCCCTCATGGCGCTGTCGACCCAACCCCAGGTGACGTTGCCAAGCGCCAGATCCCGGTTGGCCAGAATCTGGGCCCGGGTGCGATCGTGGCGCGCCTGATCGTGGGTCAGGCCGTCGGCCTCCATCGTGCCCGCGAACGGATCATACGGTCCGCCCAGAATATAGCTCGCGCCCAGGCCCAGCAGGGTCATCGTCGCGGCCGCCGCCCGCGCCAGGGCATAGGGCTGTCGCCCGGTCCGGATGCCCAGCATCGGCGCGGACAGGATCATGCCGTCGAACCGGCTTTCTCCCCGCGCGACCGCCAACAGGGTCAGACATCCGCCCATCGAATGGCTGAGCGCGATCCGCGGATGCGGCAGACGGTCCTCGAACGTATCGATTAACATTTTGAAATCGATCAGAAAATCGTCAAATCCTTGCGCGCAGCCTCGCAGCCGGTCACGGCTCAAGCGATCGGACAGCCCTTGGCCGCGCCAGTCGTGCGCCACCACGCTGAAGCCGCGCTGGACCAGCTCGCCGACCACCTCGACATATTTCTCAATGTGTTCGGTGCGGCCGGGACTCAGCACGACCGAGCCGATCGGATGCGGCGCCGGACAATAGGCCGCGCGTAGACGCCGGCCGCCAGCTCCGCGATACCACATCGCCGTTGCGCCCGGCGGAAAGGCCGCTTCGGGCAGGGACAGCAGGGGCGCGGGCTCGGTTGCGGTCATCAGGGCGCGTTCCGTTCTGAGCTAGCCGCGCGCGCGGGCCAGGATCGGCTGCAGCTTCATCGCCACGCCCATGTCCCCGCGCACTTTCAGCTTGCCGCGCATCATCGCCATGGCCGGATCGAGCCGCCCGCGCGCCATGTCCTCGAAATCGTCTTGGCTGACCTGGATGGTGCAGTCGGCGGGCAGGTCCAGATTGGTCACCGAGCAGCCGTCGATATGGATCACCCCGGCGCCGTTGAAATCGAACTTCAGCGACTTGCCCAGGCCGGAATCCTCCCCGACGGCGGCGCGAAGCGTCGTGGTGATCTCTTGCAGCGTGGCCAATCGGCGGTCCCCGAATCCTGGCCGCCAAACGGGCCGTCAGGCACCTTTACCCCCTGCCGGCCGCGAGTAAACCGTGTTCGCGGTCAACCCGGCTTGGCGAACCGCAGGGTCATCCGGTCGCTTTCGCCGATCGCGTCATACTTCGCGTGATCGAACCGGGGATCGGCGGGCTTGCCGCGCGGCGCCGAGCGGCGGGTGGGCGGCAGGGTCCAGACACCGAACGGGTGATCGCGGGTGTCCTTGGGGTTGGCGTTGATCTCGCTGGCGCCGTCGAAGGCGAAGCCGGCTTCCTGGGCCATCTGTTTCACGTAGGCTTCTTGGACATAGCCGTTGGCGGCCAGCACGTCCTGCACGCCGCCGGACGCGGCGCGGTGCGCTTCGACGCCGAGGATGCCGCCTGGTTTCAGGGCCCGGCGCGCATCGCGAAAGGCCTTCTCCGCGATGCCGCCAGCCATCCAGTCGTGCAGATTGCGCAGGAACAGCACGACGTCCGCCGAGCCGGCCGGCGCGACGGGCCCGGACGTCAGGCCAAAGCTGGTGAAGCGCACGGCGCCATAGAGGCCAGGATCGGCCTCCAGCTTTCGGCGGTAGGCCGCGCTGACCTCGCGCGCGGCCGGCGAATCCGGCTGAACGTCGGCGGCGTAGAACGCTCCGCCCGTGGCGTGCAGGAACGGGGCGATGATGTCGGTGTACCAGCCGGCGCCGGGCCAGAACTCGACCACCGTGGCGCCTGGCCTGACCCGCCAGAATCTCAGGCTTTCGACTGGATGGCGCCAGCGGTCGCGGGCGCGGTCTTCGGCGCTGCGCCACGAGCCTGCCGCGACGGCCTCGAGCGTCAGCGCGCGGCCCGGCGCGGCGGACGACGCCGCTGGCGTGGTGTTCGCGGATCGGCCGCACCCGGCCAGCGTCAGCGCGCCGGCCAAGAGGCCGCGCCGCGACAGGTCGGGCGCGGTCACGACGGTTTGCGAAACCTGAGGGTCATCCGGTCGCTCTCGCCGATGGCGTCATAGCGGGCGTGGTCGAAACTGGGATTCGGCGGCTGGCCGGGGGGCGAGCTGCGCCGGGTCGGCGGCAGGGTCCAGACGCCGAACGGATGATCCTTGCCGTCCTTGGGATTGGCGTTGAGATCGGAACGGGCGTCCAGCACAAGGCCCGCCCGCTTGGCGGCCTCGATCACGAAATTCTCGGACACGTAGCCATCGTGGGCGTCGCCGATCATCGGCCGGGGGTCGGCGCGATGCTCCTCGATCGCCAGCACGCCGCCTGGCCTCAACGCGTCCGCAAAACTGGCGAAGTCGCGGTCCACCGCTCCAGGCGTCCACATCCAGTCGTGGATATTGCGCGCGGTCAGGATCAGGTCGGCCGATGCCGGCGGCGCGGTCAGACCGTTCTTCGCGCTGAAGTTCGCATAACCGACGACGCCGTAGGCCGTGTGGTCGGCGACCTTGGCGTCAAAAGCGGCGCGCGACTTGCGGGCGCCCTCGGACAGGGCCGGATCGCTAAGGTCGGGCAGACCCGCGGCGATGTAGTGGCCGCCAGTCCGGGCGGCGTAGGGCGCCAGGATTTCGGTCCAGTAGCAGCCGGCGGGGTCGATCTCCAGCACGGTCAGGCCGGGCTGCAGACCCCAAAAGGTCAGGCTCTCCAGAGGATGACGCCAGGCGTCGCGCACGGTGTTCGCGGCCGAGCGCTGGGGACCCGCGATGATCCCGATCAGGGTCTGATCCTCGGTGAAGCTGGGCGCCGGCGCGTGCGGGGCTTGGCGCAGTTGGTCAGCCTGGCCATGGGCCGCGATCGGTGCGGCCAGAGGGACGGCGAGGACGGCGGCCAAGGCCAGGGCGTGAAGGGTGAAAATCGGGCGATGGGTCATGGCGAACGTCTTACGACCCAAGCTGGGTCAGGCCAAGGCGCCAAGACGCAAGACGCCCCTTGAACCCCCGATCGGCGGCGCCCACCTAATTCCGCGAAGGCGCTGGATATCCGGGCCTTCCGGATTCGCTTGAGGCCGCTTTTTGGCTCAGGCGCCGATCCGAAACCCAAATCGTAGCCTTGCTCATGAAGGAGACTGCTATGCGTACGACCGACCTTACCCCCCTCTATCGTTCCGTCGTCGGCTTCGACCGGCTCGCCAGCCTGCTCGACGCCGCCAGCGTCGACAGCGCCCAGGGCTATCCGCCCTACAATATCGAGCGCACCGGCGATAACGACTACCTGATCGAGATCGCCGTCGCCGGGTTCAAGCCGGCCGAGCTGACCATCGAGGTCAAGGAAAACCTTTTGACCGTACAAGGCCAGAAGGTCGCCAACGAAGACACCCGCCGCTTCCTGCATCGCGGTCTGGCCGAGCGGAACTTCAAGCGCCGCTTCCAACTGGCCGACTATGTCGTGGTGCAGGACGCCCAGCTGGTCGACGGTCTGCTGGCGATCTCGCTGCACCGCGAGCTGCCCGAGCAGCTGAAGCCGCGCATCATCGAAATCAAGACCGACGCCGGCGCCGGCGCGGCCCAGGTCCAACACGCGGCCTAAGTTCGCTTCAGGCGACCAGAGCGGGGCGGCGCGATCGGCGCCGTCCCGTTTTTCGCATTCAGAGGCTGGGCTTGAAAATAGCTCGTCATCCCGGCCGCAGCGAAGCGGAGAGCCGGGACCCAGGGGCCGACGCGCTTGCCCCTGGGTCCCGGCTCGGCCTTGCAGGCCGTCCGGGATGACTGTTCGGGAATGGAATCTTCAGCGAATCGGCTTCAAGCCAACTCCGGCAGCCCCGCCGCCTGCATCCGGTTGACGCCCTCAAGGCTCGCGCCGCGAAACAGCGCGCCGGTGAAGTCGCCGCCGCGCAGATCGGCGCCGTCCAGCACGGCGCGGCTGAAATCGGCGCCTTGAGCTGAAACGTAGCGCATCTGCGCCTGAGCGAGCGCCACCACGTTGCAGCGCGTCGCGCCGATCGGCAGGGGCGCAAGGGCGGCGCCGCTCAAATCGGTCCGGGTCAGATTAGCCCCACCCAGCCGCGCGCCGCGCAGGTCGGCGCCCTTGAGGCTGGCGCCGCGCAGATCGGCGCCTTCCAGGTTGGCGCTCTGCAAGTGCGCCCCGGACAGATCAAGCCCGACCAGACAGGCGCCCTTGGCCGACATCGCGGTCAGCCGAAACCCCTTCAGCCGCGAGCCCAACGGCCGCAGATCCTGGCCGTCGAGCCGCGCGGGCGCGCCCTCCCGGCCGCCCGTGCGGCACCATTCGTGATTGGCGCAGGCGCTGGCGAACGCGGCGTCGGCGCGGGCCAGCGCGTCTTCGCTAGGTTCGTGAAGGCAGCCCGACAGGTCCGCGCCCTGGGTCGAGCGCGCCCGCTTCACGTCCACGCCGGTCATGATCGCGCCATTGAACCTGGTGTTGTCCAAGATCGCGCCCGAGAACTCGGCGCCCTCAAGCATGGCGCCGGACAGGTTGGCTTCCCTCAGATTGGCGCCCGTGAGGATCGCGCCCCTCATCGAACAATCGGTGAAGTCCGCCGCGCAGGCCGACACATCGTTGAAGGTTGAACCATCCAAGTTGGCGCCGCTGAAATTGGCTTCGTCCAGCTGACCCGGCGGGCGCTCGTGGGCCTGCAGGTCAAGCCCTTTTCCGCGATGGGCGATGCCGATCTGGCCTTCGCGGAAATCCGCCCGGGTCAGATCCGCCTGGGAGACGTTAGCGCCGCGAAGGCTGGCCCCGCGCAGGTCCGCGCGCATCATCATCGCGCCCTGCAGGTTGGCCTTGCGCAGGTCGCAGGCGAACAGGTTGGCGCCAGCGAGCCGCGTCCCGACCATCCTGCAATTCTGGAAGATCGACCCCGACAGATCGGCGTCGCTGAGGTCGCGCCCCGACAGGTTGAGCCCAGACAGGTCGACGCACCTGAGCGAGGCCCGCTTGCCGCCGGGCTTGCCGCTGAGGAATCGTTCGTGGCTCAGGACGAACATTTCGAGCTCGCCCTGGCTGAGCCTACGCCGCCCCGCCGCCTGCACCGCCGTCACCTCGCCCTCCGCTGATTCTATCGAACCGGGCCGAAGCGGCCCGAACCTGGCAGTCCGGTTAACTGATGCTGTCCGAATTCACTGGAAGCCCCCGCGCACCGGGTCGATGGGCCGCGGTCAGGTCAGCCTGCCGCAGGTTCGCGCCGGTGAAATTCGAGCGAGACAGATCGGCGAACACCAGGATCGCTTGGCGCAGATCTGCGCTGGAGAAGTCCGCGCCCTTGGCCACCACCCGGGTCATGTCGCAGGGCAGCACGCGTTCGGCGCCGATCAGCAGTGGCCCCAGCACGGCGCCGCGCAGGTCCGAACCCGACAGCTTGGCGCCCATCAGCCTTGCACCGCGCAGGTCGGCGCGTCGCAGATTGCAGGCGCGAAGATCGGCGCCCTCCAGATGCGCGCCCTGGAGCTGCACGCCCTCCATGTCCAGGCCGTAGAACACCGCCCCCTTGGCCGACAAGGCCGTGAGATTGAACGCCTTGATCGACTTGAGCGCGCGCAGATCCGCGCCGTTGAACACCGAGGGAGAGCCCTCGGCGCCGCCGGTCTCGCACCAGAGCGCGTGCGCCTTGATCATCTCCGCATAGGGAAGCTCAGTGACGCTGGCGCCGCTCGGCCGGTCGGTCAGGGCGCCGTCCATCCGCGTGTCGGTGGTGTTGCACGCGTAGATGGTCGCGCCGACCAACACCGTGTCGCGCAGGTCCGCGCCGGAAAGGTCCGCGCCCGACAGATCCGCGCCGGCCAGATTGGCGCCGGTCATGTTGGCCTGTTTCAGGTTGGCCCGGACCAGCTTGGCGTCCTTCATCACCGCATCGGTGAAGTCGGCGCGGATCGCCACCACGCCGGACATCTTGGAGCGTTCCAGGTTGGCGCCGATCAGCGTGGCGCCGTGGATCTCGGCGACCCGGTTGGCGTGCTCCAACAGGCGCAGGCCCTTGACGCGATCGACCGCGGCGATCGAGCCTTCGCGCAGGTCGGCCTCGAACAGGTCCGCGCCGGAAAGATCCGCCCCGCGCAGGCAGGCCCCGCGCAGATCGCAGCGCCGCATCGAGGCTTCGGTGAGATCGGCTTCCTGCAGGTCGCAACCGAAGAACACCGCGTTGTCCAGGCGCGCGCCGGTGAACTTGGCGCCGACCAGGAGCGCGCCGGTGAAATCGGCGTCCGCCAGATTGCGGCCGCGAAAATTCAGCCCGGTCAGGTCCAGCCACGAGAAGACCGCGCGCGCCCCGCCTGGCCGGGCCGTCCACAGCCGATCGTGCTTGAGGCAGATCGCGTCGGCTTCCTGTTGGGTCAGCCGGTGATAGGCGCCGGCGGCGTACGAGGCCATGGCCATCGATCCAGTACTATGGTTCGCGAGAACTATGCTGGTTTGTGGTTAACGGGGTGTTTCGATTCCGTTAATTCAGAAAATCCTGATCGCGAAGCATATGCTCAAGCATTCCACCGCGCTCTACCCACAGTCGCGTGTATCCAGCCTCACCAAATCGATGCAGCGCCTGAACTAAACTCTCTCCCGGCCCTAAAGTGAATGCAGAATCGAAGCCAAGTCCGTTGTCGGCCGCCTCGACGAGCGGCCTGCCCGTCGCCAACCTCCGCCAATAGCCCGCATAGAGATCCGCAGCTTCGTCGGTGAGGATGTCGGACTCGACGATGATCGCCGCCGCCCGCAGCCGGTCCAGGCCTTGTCCTGCCGCCAGCGGCGAGGGGTCGCGGCAAGCCACGGCGACCCGCGCGACGCCCGACGCGATCAGCCGGTCGGCGCAGGACGCCCGTCCTGACGAGCGTTGCGCGCAGGGCTCCAGCGTCACATAGGCCGTGGCGCCCCTGGCCGTGGCGCCCGCGTCGATCAAGGCCTGCTCCTCGGCGTGCAGGCGCTGGGCGGCGGAGTCGGTCCCGCCGGGCCCGGTGACCGCCTCGGCCAGGATGTCGTCGTTGCGCGCGATGACGCAGCCGACCACCGGATTGGGCCAAGTCGCGCCCTGGCGGCCCCGAGCCAGAGCGATGGCCCGACGCATATGCCGATGGTCGGTTTTCGCCGGCATTCAGGCGGTCTCCGGCAACGCCTGGGCCCTGGTTTCGTCGAGATAGCGGGCGGCGGCCGGCCGGCCGGCGGCGTTCAGGTCGATCAGCAAGGGATTGCCGGTCGGTATCTCCAGCGCGACGATCCGGTCGTCGGGCACGCCGAACAGGTGCTTGACGATGGCCCGGAGCGAATTGCCGTGGGCAGCCGCCAGGATGGTCTCGCCAGCCGCCAGCCTGGGCGCGATTTCGGCGGTCCAATAGGGCAGCACGCGCTCCAAGGTGGTCTTCAGGCTCTCGGCCTTGGGGATTGGCGCGCCGGCATAGCGGCGATCCTGGGTGAAGTCGTAGGTTCCGCCAGGCTCCAGCGGCGGCGGCGGCACATCGTAGGAGCGGCGCCAGATCTGAACCTGCGCCTCGCCGTGGCGCGCGATCATCTCGGCGTGGCCGAGCCCGGTCAACCCGCCATAATGGCGCTCGTTCAGGCGCCAGTCCTTGACCAGCGGGATCCACAGCTGATCCGCCGCTGCCAAGGCCAGGTCGGCGGTTCGGATCGCGCGGGTCAGGACGGAGGTGTAACCGCGATCGAAGGCGACGCCAGCCGCCTTCAGCAGTTCGCCGGAGCGGCGGGCCTCCGCCTCGCCCTGGGCGGTCAGATCGACGTCCACCCAGCCGGTGAAACGCTTTTCCAGGTTCCAGGCGCTCTGACCGTGGCGGACGAGGACAAGTATCGACATCAGGCGCTCCAAGCAGACCTGGGCGGCGGGCTAAAGGCCGGCGGCGGCGGCGTCAAGCGGCGGTCCCCCGGTTTGGGGCTCCCACAAGGACGCGGCGCTGCTATAGGGGGCCGATGTCCGATCGCCTGATTTTGACACTGCTGGCCGCCTTCGCCGCCCTGATGATCGCGTTCGCCTCGGTTTGGCCCCAGGGCCTGGGCGACCGCTCGCCAAGGCCGTTCGGCCATACGCCCATCCAGCGGACGCCGGCGATGCGCGCGGCCCTGGAGCGGGCCAATGAGAAGGCCCAGGAACACATCCGGGAACAAAAGACCGCGGCCGAGGCGGCCAGGCGGGCCGCGGCCGATAAGAACGGCCCGCTCAAGCTGAGCCCGCACGCCAGGCCGCTGCTGGCGCCGCCGCCCGCGGCTGGCGGCCTGAGGGCCACCCCATGAGCAGGTTTGACGCCGTCGCGGTGGCCCGCCGGGTGCTGGGCGTGGAGGCCGAGGCCCTGGCCCAGCTCAGCGCCGGGCTGGGCGAACCGTTCGTCCGGGCCGTCGAGACCCTTTACGCCGCCTCGGGCCGCGTCGTCTGCACCGGGATCGGCAAGTCCGGCCACGTCGGGCGCAAGATCGCCTCGACCCTGGCCTCGACCGGAACACCGGCCATGTTCGTGCACGCCGGCGAGGCCAGCCATGGCGACCTGGGGATGATCGGTGCGGGCGACGTGGTGCTGGCCCTGTCCAAGTCCGGCGAGAACCGCGAGCTGGCCGACATTATCGCCTACGCCAAACGGTTCTCGGTGCCGCTGGTGGCCATCACCGCGGCGGCGGAGAGCGCGCTGGGCCAAGCCGCCGACATCGTGCTGCTGCTGCCCGACGCGCCGGAAGCGGCCGATGCGCTGAACGCGCCGACCACCTCGACCACCCTGCAGATCGCGCTGGGCGACGCCCTGGCCGTGGCCTTGCTCGAGCGGCGCGGCTTCACGCCCACCGATTTTCGGGTGTTCCATCCAGGCGGCAAGCTGGGCGCCATGCTGCGCACCGTGGCCGACTTGATGCACGGCCCCGACGAACTGCCGTTGGTGGGGCCGGACGAAACTATGCCGGAGGCGATCGTGGTGATGAGCCGCAAGCGTTTCGGCTGCGTCGGGGTGTGCGATCCAGACGGGCGGCTGATTGGCGTAATCACCGACGGCGATCTGCGCCGCCACATCGACGGCCTGTTGAGTCACACGGCTGGCGAGGTGATGACCCATCATCCGAGGACGGTACCTCCGGGCATGCTGGCCGGCGAGGCCCTGGCGATGATGCAATCGCCGCCGCCGCTGAAGACGGTGCTGTTCGTGGTCGAAGACAGCCGTCCGGTGGGGATACTGCACGTTCACGACCTGTTGCGGGCCGGCGTGGTTTAAACCGGGAACTCAACGGCCGTCGGTGAAGACGCGCCCACCGCCACTGGATGACCGCCTGCAATGAGGACTATCGCGGTAATCGCCCTCAAGGGCGGCTCGGGAAAGACCACGCTGGCCACCCATGTCGCGCTGGCGGCGCATCTGCGAGGCCTGAAGACGCTTGTCGCGGACACCGATCCTCAACGCTCCGCGACGGAGGTTCTGCAAGCGCGCGGCGCCTCTGGTCCGGAATATGTTGCGACATCGGGCCCCGGCCTGTTCGCCGCCCAGCTGGCGGCGGTGAGCTCGGCGGTGGACTTGATGGTGATCGACACCGCCGCCGGGGCGGTCGAGGACGTCGGACAGGCCATCGTGCTGGCGGACCTGTCGCTGCTGGTGGTGCGCCCTACCCTGCTGGACATCGCCGCGATGGTTCGGACCATCGACATTGTCCGGCGCCTCGGCAAGGAGGCTGTCGTCGTGATCAACCAGGCCCCCGTCGCCCGCGACGGTGTCGAACCGCCCGTGGTGAGGCGGGCGCTGCGGGCGCTCGAATTCATGCGCCTGGCGGTCGCCCCGACCATCCTGCGCTTGCGATCCATCTACCAGACAGGCCTTGAGAACGGCCGCTCCGCCGAAGAGTCGCTCGATGTCATCGCGGCCAAGGAGGTCGCGGATCTGTGGGCCTTCATCGAACCCCTCGCGTTCGGCCAGCGCGACAACCCGCCGGCGCTCTAGCCCCTGGCCGGCGCTCGGTCTATGAGGCCCCATCGTTTCACCTCTCGGAGGCTTCATGTTCGCCGCGCCCCGCGCCGACCTTTCCGCCAACACGCTGGCCTATGAGACCACGCCCCTGGTCAAGGCGACCGGCTTTCGCGAATACGACGCCCGCTGGCTGTTCGGGCCGGATATCAATCTGCTTGGCGTGCAAGCGCTGGGACTGGGCCTTGGGACCTATGTCCACGCGCTGGGTCATTCGAAAATCGTGGTCGGGCACGACTACCGGTCCTATTCGCTGTCGATCAAACAGGCGCTGACGCTGGGCCTGCTGGCGGCCGGTTGCGAGGTGCTGGACATCGGCCTGGCGCTCTCGCCGATGGCCTATTTCGCCCAGTTCGACCTGGACGCGCCCTGTGTGGCCATGGTCACCGCCAGCCATAACGAGAACGGCTGGACCGGGGTCAAGATGGGCGCCCAGCGTCCGTTGACCTTCGGACCCGATGAGATGGGCGCGCTGAAACAGATCGTGCTGTCGGGCGCCTTCAAGGAACGGCCAGGCGGCAAGCTGACCCGCGTCGATGGGGTGATGGAGCGCTATATCGCCGACGCCGCCGCGCGGGTTCAGCTGAAGCGCCCGCTGACGGTAATCGCCGCGTGCGGCAACGGCACGGCGGGCGCATTCGCGCCCGAGGCCCTGCGGCGCATGGGCGTGGCGACCGTGATCGAGATGGACTGCGAGCTGGACTGGACCTTTCCCAAATACAATCCCAACCCCGAAGACCACGCCATGCTGATGTCCATGGCCGAGGCCGTGCGCCAGTTCGGGGCTGACCTGGCGCTGGGCTTCGACGGCGACGGCGACCGCTGCGGGGTGGTGGACGACGAGGGCGAGGAGATCTTCGCCGACAAGATCGGCCTGATGCTGGCCCGCGACCTGGCGCCGCTGAACCCGGGCGCCACCTTCATCGTCGACGTCAAATCCACCGGCCTCTACGCCACCGATCCGATCCTCAAGGCCAATGGCTGCACCACGGTCTATTGGAAGACCGGCCACAGCTACATCAAGCGCAAGACCGCCGAACTGGGCGCCCTGGCCGGGTTCGAAAAGAGCGGCCACTTTTTCATGGGCGCCCCGTTCGGACGTGGCTACGACTGCGGGCTGACCGCGGCGGCGGCGATCCTGGCCATGCTGGACCGAAATCCCGGCCAGAAGCTCTCCGAGCTGAAGCGCGCGTTGCCGGTCGCCTACACCTCGCTGACCATGTCGCCCCACTGCGCCGACGAGGTGAAGTACGGCGTCGTCGAGGCGGTGGTGGCCGAGTATCAGACGATGGCGGCGGCGGGCGCCCAAATCCTGGGGCGCAAGATCACCGAGGTGATCACCGTCAACGGCGTGCGGGTGGCGCTGGAGGACGGCTCGTGGCTGCTGGTGAGAGCCTCGTCCAACAAGCCGGAAATCGTGGTGGTGGTCGAGAGCACCCGCTCGGCGCACGATATGCGCGACCTGTTCCGCGTTGAGGTGAAGCCGCGTCTGGCCAAGCGGGCGGAGGTCGGGGCATACAACCAGGAAATCTAAGGCCCGCCCCGCTTATTTGAGGAACCGCAATCGATGCGCATCGCCATGTTCGGGGCCGGTTATGTGGGCCTGGTGTCCGGGGCCTGCTTCGCCGATTTCGGCCACCGGGTGACCTGCATCGACAAGGATCTGTACAAGATCGCGCGGCTCAAGAACGGGGTGATGCCGATCTATGAGCCGGGGCTGGAAGGCCTGGTGGCGCGCAATGTGAGCGAGGGCCGGCTGGATTTCTCGACCGAGGCGGCGGCGGCGGTGGGCGAGGCGGACGCGGTGTTCATCGCCGTGGGCACCCCGTCCCGGCGCGGCGACGGGCATGCGGACCTGAGCTTCGTCTATGCGGTGGCCGAGGAGATCGCGGGGCTGCTCGACGGCTTCACGGTGGTGGTGACCAAGTCGACGGTGCCGGTGGGGACGGGCGATGCGATCGAGCAGATCATCCGCAAGACGCGGCCGGACGCGGACTTCGCGGTGGTCTCCAACCCGGAATTCCTGCGCGAGGGGGCGGCGATCGGCGACTTCAAGCGGCCGGACCGGGTGGTGGTGGGGCTTGAGGACGAGCGGGCCCGGCCGGTGATGGCCGAGATCTATCGGCCGCTGAACCTGAACGAGACGCCGATCCTGTTCACCGGGCGGCGCACGTCGGAGCTGACCAAGTATGCGGCCAACGCCTTTTTGGCGATGAAGATCACCTTCATCAACGAGATCGCCGACCTGTGCGAGGCGCTGGACGCCGACGTGCAGCAGGTGGCCCGCGGCATCGGGCTGGACAATCGGATCGGCTCGAAATTCCTGCACGCCGGCCCAGGCTATGGCGGTTCGTGTTTTCCCAAGGACACCTTGGCCCTGGTGCGCACCGCCGCCGACGCACAGAGCCCGATCCGGCTGGTCGAGGCGACGGTCGAGGTCAATGCGGCGCGCAAGAAGGCCATGGCCGGCAAGATCGTCCGCGCGCTGGGCGGCGACGTCGCCGGCAAGACCATCGGCATCCTCGGCCTGACCTTCAAGCCCAACACCGACGATATGCGCGACGCGCCCAGCCTGGACATCGTGCCTGCGCTGCAGGCCCTGGGCGCCAAGGTCCAGGCGTTCGACCCGCAGGGTCATGAGGCGCGCCAGATGTTCCGGGACCTGGACTTCAAGGCGGGCCCCTACGAGGCCGCCGAGGGCGCCGACGCCCTGGTGATCCTGACCGAATGGGACCAGTTCCGCGCCCTGGACTTGGCCCGGGTCAAGGCCGCGATGTGCGCGCCCGTCGTCATCGACCTGCGCAACATCTATCGCCCCGCCGAGATGCAGGCGCTGGGTTTCCGATACACCAGCGTCGGCCGCAAGACCCAGACTGCGACAGGATCCTGATCGGGTCGGCTCTCCCTAAAGGAACAGCTGACCGCTGGCGACGACCACGCCGCGACCAGAAATCTTCACCGTGCTCGAACAGACCTCGACCTGGATCAGACTGGTGCGGCCCATCGCCGTCCCCTGTTCGATCAAGATCGGCCGCCCCGACTTGGCCAGGCCGTGCGCCACCAGATGAGCGGCCAGGGGCCCGGCCGCGGTCCCCGTCGCCGGATCTTCCGCGATCCCCACCGTCGGATTGAAAAACCGCGCATAGGCCAGAGCCGCGGGCTGCCTCGGATCCAGGCTGAAGGCATAGCATCCCTCGGCGCCGACCTCGTCAAGCAGAGTGAGCAACGCCTTGGCGTCGGGTCGAATTCGGTCGACCGCCTCCCGCTCGCGGATCGGCGCCATCAGATGGGCCGCGCCGGTGAAAACCACCTGGCAGGGGGCGCCGTCCTGCGCCAAATCCGCAATCGTCAAGCCAAGCGCCGCCGCGAGCCTGGGAAGGTCGTGCAGACGCCGGCCGGGCGCCGGGGGTTCCTGCTCCATTTCGACATGGGCCAGCCGTCCGCCCACGCGTGAAAGCGTCACCGGAAGGACGCGGTCGCCGATTTCCTGGTAGAACACCGCCGCGCCGCCGGTGAAATCGAGCTCTTTGGCCTCGGCGAGCCACCACCAGGCGCCCAGCGCGTTGTGGCCGGCGCCGAAAACCTCAACCCCCGCCGCGGTGAACGAGCGCAGGCGCCGGTCCGCCCGCGGCAGCGTCGGCGGCATGATGAAGGTGGTCTCCGACTGGTTGAACTCCCGCGCGATCCGCCGGAGGACGTCGAGGGACAGATCGTCTCCACCCACCACGACGGCGAGCGGATTTCCGGTCAGCGGTTCGACGGCGAACACGTCGACGATGTGGAATGGCAAGGTCGTACGGTTCGCCGTCATGGCCGGATCCTCTGGTTCATCAGCTCAGAATCGCGGCCCCAGGGCGCCGCGGATCAGCCGATAGGTGTCGTCGGGCCGCGCCAGAGGTTGGCGCGGGTCGCGGCTTTCGCCCCAGAGGATCAAGGCCCGCTCGTGGCGCGCCTGGGCCTGCGCTTCCATGAAGTCGCGCAGCATCTTGAGCCACCCGAACGGGACGTCCTTATGCAGTTTGTGAGCTTCTTCCATCGCTCTTCTCCATCGGTTTAAGTTATCTGGCATGGGGAAAATGGACTTTTGAGACCCCAGTGACAAACGAGACCTCCTGCTGTACATATAAGGATCACTTATGTCAGATCCTCTCGCGACCATCCCGCTCAGCGCCATCCGGATCTTCGAAGCGGCCGCGCGCCTGAAGAGCTTCACCCGCGCCGCGGACGAGCTGGGCGTCAGCCAGGCGGCCGTCAGTTGGCAGGTCAAGGCGCTGGAGCGGCGGCTGAACCAGCCGCTGTTTCGCCGCCTGCCGCGCGAGGTGGCGCTGACCGCCGGCGGCGAGCGGCTGGCGCGCGCGGCAAGCGAGGCGATGAACCTGCTGCGCGCCGCGCTGTCGGACCTGACCGAAACCGGCGAAGGCGTGCTGGCGGTCACGTCTCTGGAGTCGCTGGCCATTCAGTGGCTGGCGCCGCGCATCGGCGGCTTCCAACTGGCCCATCCCAAGATCGCGGTGCGCCTGGAGACCAGCGGCCGGTTGGTCGATCTGAACCATGACGGCTTCGATCTCGCCCTGCGGTCGGGGTCAGGCGATTGGCCCGGCCTGGAGAGTCACTACCTATTTCCGTCCGATCGAACGCCTTTGTGCACGCCGCAAATGCGCGACGACATGGGCGGCCTCGGGCGCCCCGAGGATCTCTTGACCGCGCCCCTGGTCGGTCTGGACGAGGAATGGGACGTCTGGTTCGCGGCGGCGGGCGTATCCGCGCGCCCGGCCAAGAGCGGCGGGCGGCTGATCGCCGATCTGCAGAGCATCGAGGTGGCGTCCGTGCTGGCCGGTCGGGGCGTGGCGCTGGGCTCGCCCATCCTGTTCGCGCCGGAAATCAGCCAGCGGCGGCTGGTTCAGCCGTTCGAAATCACCGTGGCGCAGGGGGATGGATTTTGGCTGGCCTACCCGAAGGATCGCCGCCGCACGCCCAAGATCGCCGCGTTTCGCGACTGGCTGCTGGCCTGCGTCGCCGAGGACCCGGTCACGGGGTCGGGGACGATCTAGTTCATGATCCGCTGGGCCAGCCAGATCATGCCCATCCAGAAGGTCGTGGCCAGGATCACGGTCATGGCGGCGCAAAGCCAGGGACTGCGCCGGACCGACTTGGGTCCGGGACTTAGGTGCGCGTTCGCTATGGGACGCATCAATCGTTTCCTCGCCTCAGGCGCGCCCTTGGTTCGGCGCACTCGTTGAAGATGACGATCCCACGAACGCGAAAGATTGCAAGAAGTTAATCTTGAGGGTTGTTAAGCAGCCGCCAATTTCACCGCGCCGGCGATATCGCGCACCACCTGGGCGACCAGTTTGGCGTCGTCGCCCTCGGCCATGACCCGGATCAGGGGCTCGGTGCCCGAGGCGCGCACCACGATTCGGCCCGCCGAGTTCAGCCGCGCCTCGCCCTCGGCGATAGCGGCCTGGACCTTGGCGTTTTCCAGCGGTTTGGCGGCGCCGGCGAAGCGGACATTCTCCAGCTTTTGCGGCACCGGCTCGAACTGCCGCGCCAGCGCGCTCATCGGCTTGTCGGAGCGCACCAGCACGGTCAGCACCTGCAGAGCGGCGATCAGGCCGTCGCCGGTGGTCGAGAAGTCCGACAGGATCACGTGGCCGGACTGTTCGCCGCCCAGGTTGAAGCCGCCCTCGCGCATCCGCTGCATGACCGCGCGATCGCCGACGGCGGTCCGCTCCAGCTTCAGCCCGCGCTCGCCCAGGAAGCGCTCCAAGCCCAGGTTGGACATCACGGTCGCCACCACGCCGCCGCCCGCCAGCTGATCTTTCGCGGCCCAGGATCCGGCGATGATGGCCATGATCTGGTCGCCGTCGACGACCTGGCCCTTCTCGTCGCAAATCACCAGCCGGTCGGCGTCGCCGTCCAGGGCTATGCCGATGTCGGCGCGGTATTCGCGCACCGCCTGGGCCATGGCCCGAGGCTGGGTCGAGCCGCATTCGTCGTTGATGTTGCGGCCGTTCGGGCTGACCCCGACCTCCTTCACTTCCGCTCCCAGTTCGTAGAGGACGGTCGGGGCGACCTTGTAGGCGGCGCCGTTGGCGCAATCGATCACCACGCGCAGGCCGTTCAGGCTGAGCCGGCGCGGAAAGGTGCCCTTGACGATTTCGACATAGCGGGCCTGGGACTCGTCCATCCGCGCCACGCGGCCGAGATCGGAGGGTTCGGCCAGACCTTCCTGCAGGCCCTCGTCCATGTGGGCCTCGATCGCCAACTCCATTTCGTCGGACAACTTGTAGCCGTCGGGTCCGAACAGCTTGATGCCGTTGTCGGCGTAGTTGTTGTGCGAGGCCGAAATCATCACCCCCAGATCGGCGCGCATCGAGCGGGTCATCATCGCCACGCCCGGCGTCGGCAACGGGCCGAACAGGCGCACATCCATGCCGACGCTGGTGAAGCCCGCCACCAGGGCGGGTTCGATCATGTAGCCGGACAGCCGGGTGTCCTTGCCAATCACCACCAGGTGGCGCCGATCGCCGCCGGACCGAAACAGCTTGCCCGCGGCCATGCCGACGCGCAAAGCCACCTCCGCGGTCATCGGATGGCGGTTGGCTTGGCCGCGAATGCCGTCCGTGCCGAAATAGGCGCGCTTGCTCATGAGGCTAGAAACTCCAGCGACCGTGGAAACGATCGGAAATGCAGATTTATTCGACCAACCCTCAGCGAATGCTAAAGGCGAACGCGAACGGGGCCAATCCGGAACGAAATTAGACCAGATCAGCGCCTCTCGGAAGAACTCCTGGCCGGGGTCGTCCTGGTCGGCATTCAGCATAACACCGGAACCCAGCATTCATGTGCGGCATCATCGGCATTGTCGGAACCCGGCCGGTCAGCGAACGGCTGATCGATAGCCTGAGGCGGCTCGAATACCGCGGCTATGATTCCGCCGGCGTCGCCTCGGTGGAGGACGGACGGCTGGAGCGCCGCCGCGCGGTCGGCAAGATCCGCGCCGTCGAGGACCTGCTGCGCGCCGAGCCGCTGAGCGGCCAGACCGGCATCGGCCACACCCGCTGGGCGACCCACGGCGCGCCGACCGAGGCCAACGCCCACCCCCAGATCGCCGGCCGGGTCTGCGTGGTTCACAACGGCATCATCGAGAATTTCGCCGAGCTGAAACGCGAGCTGATCGGCGCCGGCCGCACGTTCGAGAGCGAGACCGACACCGAGGTGATCGCCCACCTGATCGACGCCGAGCTGAACGCCGGGCTGCATCCGATCCAGGCGCTGAAGGCCGCGCTGGATCGGTTGGAGGGCGCCTATGCGCTGGGTGTGCTGATCAAGGGCGAGGACCAGCTAGTGATGGGCGCGCGCAAGGGCAGCCCGCTGGTGGTCGGCTATGGCGACGGCGAGATGTTCCTAGGGTCCGACGCCCTGGCCGTCGGCCCCTTCACCAACCGCATCGCCTATCTGGACGAAGGCGACTATGTCGCGATCGACCATACCAGCGCCAAGATCTTCGATGTCGCCGGACAGCCTGTGGACCGGCCGGTGGTCGTGGTCGCCGCCTCGGCCGCCCTGGTCGAGAAAGGCAATTATCGCCACTTCATGGAGAAGGAGATCCACGACCAGCCCGACAGCTGCCGAAACACCCTGTCGAGCTATGTCGATCCGATCAGCGGCCGAGCCCGCCCGCCGGGCGACGCGGACTTCACCAAGATCGAGCGGCTGCAGATCGTGGCCTGCGGCACCGCCTCCTATGCCGGCCTGATCGGCAAGTACCTGATTGAACGATTGGCCGACATTCCGGTCGACGTCGAAATCGCCTCGGAGTTCCGCTACCGCGAACCGGCGCTCAGAGCCGGAACCCTGGCCGTGGCCGTGTCGCAGTCCGGCGAGACCGCGGACACCCTGGCCGCGCTGCGCTGGTGCAAGTCCAAGGGCCTGGCCACCGCGGCCATCGTCAATGCGCCGGATTCGACCATGTCGCGGGAGATCGACCTTCTGTGGCCGACCCATGCCGGCCCGGAAGTTGGCGTGGCCTCGACCAAGGCCTTCACCGCCCAGGTCTCGGTGCTGACCGCCATCGCGGTGGCCGCCGCCGCCCAGCGCGGGCGGATCGACGCGGCGGAAGAGGCGCGGCTGGTCGCCCTGTTGCTGGAGACCCCGCGCCTTCTGGCCGAGGCGCTGCAGGTCGAGGACGAGATCCGGGCCCTGGCCCACGACATCGCCAAGGCCCGCGACGTGCTCTATCTGGGGCGCGGTCCGATGTTCGCCCTGGCCCTCGAGGCCGCGCTGAAGCTCAAGGAAATCAGCTATATCCACGCCGAGGGCTATGCGGCGGGGGAGCTGAAGCACGGACCGATCGCCCTGGTCGACGAAGCCACGCCGGTGATCGTGATCGCCCCCTCCGACGCCTATTTCGACAAGACCATCTCCAACGTCACCCAGGTCATCGCGCGCGGCGGCCGGGTGGTGCTGATCACCGACGAGGCCGGCGCCGCCCAGGCCCCAGAGGGCGCGCGCGTGATCACTACCCCAACTTGCGATCCCCTGATCGCGCCCCTGGTCATGGCGCCGTCGATCCAGATGCTGGCCTATTACGTGGCGGTGCAAAAGGGCGCGGACGTGGACCAGCCGCGCAACCTGGCCAAGTCGGTGACGGTGGAATAGCGGCGGCCCAGGTGGCGTTTTATCGCCGCGTCGGCTAGGCAAACTCAGACTTTACGAGTCTATCCGAAGGAACCCTTCCCCCCTCGATGGGGGAAGGGCAGGGTTGGGGGTGAGTACGCCGAAGATGGGGCGAAGAACGCGGGAGACATCGAACCCAATCTTTTCGTCGCTGCCGGTGGACGCACCCCCACTCCAACCTCTCCCCCATCGAGGGGGAGAGGCTCTTTTTGGAACAGTCGGTTAAAACGCCATCCGTAGCCGCCGAAGAGGACCCGATGAAACCGATCCGCAAAGCCATTCTTCCCGTGGCGGGGCTCGGCACGCGCGTGCTGCCGGCCTCCAAGGCGACGACCAAGAACCTGCTCAACGTCTTCGACCGGCCGATCCTGTCCTATGTGGTGGCCGAGGCGCGCGCGGCGGGGATCGAGCACCTGATCTTCATCGTCGGCCGCGGCGAGGCGGCGATCGAGGACTATTTCGACCACAATACCGAGCTGGAGGCCCAGCTCGCGGCCAAGGGGCGCGACGCCATCCTGGCCGATGTGCGCGGCGAACTGGGCCGGCCGGGCGAAATGAGCTTCGTGCGCCAAATGCAGCCTCTGGGCCTGGGCCACGCGGTCTGGTGCGCCCGCCACCTGGTCGGCGACGAGCCCTTCGCGGTGATGCTGCCCGACATGCTGATGGCCGCCGAGCCCGCCGCGCTGCGCCAGGCGGTCGACGCCTATGACCAGGTCGGCGGCAACATCATCGTGGTCGAACCCGTACCGCACAGCGAGACCCACAGGTACGGCATCGTCGACCTGCACCCCGCCGACGGGCGCCGCGCACGGATGAAGGGCATGGTCGAGAAGCCCCCCCAGGGGACCGCGCCCTCCAACCTGATTGTCAGCGGCCGCTACATCCTGCAGCCGGAGATCTTCGACATTCTAGGCGCCCACGAGACCGGCGCCGGCGGCGAGATCCAGCTCACCGACGCCATGGTCAAACTGATGGCGTCACAGGATTTCCACGCCCTGGAATATGACGGCGTGACCTATGACTGCGGCGACAAGATCGGGCTCCTGCGAGCCAATGTCGCGTTTGCGCTACGGCATCCGGAGTTGGGCGCGGCGGCTCGCGAAGCGGTGGCGGGGCTGCTCCGAGACGTCTGAATCACGCCGGCGTCACCGCGATCTTATCCTGGGTCTTGGTTTCGAAGTCGCTGGCTTCGTGGCGTTCGTGCAACTGGCTCGCGGGATCGCCGAAGGGGCGGTTGACCATGCGACCGCGTTTCACCGCCGGGCGCTCGGCGATCAGGTCGGTCCAGCGGATGAGGTTGTCGTATTCCTGGACCTGCAGGAATTCGCCGGCTTCATACAGCAGGCCCTTGGCCATGCCGCCATACCAGGGCCAGACCGCCATGTCGGCGATGGTATAGTCGTCGCCCGCCAGGTAGGTGCTCTCGGCCAGGCGCCGATCCAGCACGTCGAGCTGGCGTTTGACCTCCATCGCGAACCGATCGATCGCGTATTCGATCTTGGTCGGCGCATAGGCGTAAAAGTGGCCGAGCCCGCCGCCCAGATACGGCGCGCTGCCCATCTGCCAGAACAGCCAGGACAGGCATTCGGCGCGGGTCTTGGCGTCGGTGGGCAGGAAGGCGCCGAACTTCTCGGCCAGGTGCATCAAGATCGCGCCGGACTCGAACACCCGGATCGGCTCGGGCCCGCTGCGATCCACCAGCGTCGGGATCTTGGAGTTGGGGTTGGCCGCCACGAAGCCGCTGCCGAACTGGTCGCCCTCGTTGATCCGGATCAGCCAGGCGTCGTATTCCGCGCCGGTGTGGCCCAGCGCCAGCAGCTCCTCCAGCATCACCGTGACCTTCACGCCGTTGGGGGTAGCCAGGGAATAGAGCTGCATGGGGTGGCGGCCCACCGGTAGGTCCTTGTCGTGGGTCGAGCCGGCGATCGGGCGGTTGATATTGGCGAACCGGCCGCCGCTCTCCTTGTTCCAGGTCCAAATCTTGGGCGGCGTATAGTCGGACGTGTCGGTCATGCCTTGAGCTCCAGACGGCGGGCGAGGGCGCCCGGAAACGGCGCGTCCGTAGATGTGGGCGACTTGACGGAATTTGGCCAGTCTCGCGTGCGGCTGTTTGACCCCGATCGGGGCCTGAGCTATTCGTCCGCCGTCGAAAAAGGCCATGGACCGGTTCAGGTAAGCCCGGTCGCGTTCTTCGGAACGAACCTGTCGGCGGCTCTTGGAGCCGTGGGACCCACGACGAGATCACGGCGCGACAACGCGCCGGGGCTCGTTGTGTTGTGGCCTGGACGGTCCAAAGCCAGCGAGCCTTCACATTGAAGGAGAGCGGCATGCGACTTAACCACCTGGACCTGGCGGTTCGCGAAATTGGACCGACGCGCGATTTTTTCGTGCGATTTTTCGGCCTCACCCATGTTCAAACCCTTGGCGAGGACGGCCTGGCTATTTTGAAGGACGACGACGGCTTCACGCTGGTGCTAAGCCGGCTGAGGCGCACGGGCGGGCAGGTTTATCCGGACGGATTTCACGTCGGGTTTCATCTGAAAGACCGGGCGAGCGTCATTGCCTTGCACCAGAGGCTGCGCGCCGAAAGCACGGTCGATGCATCGGAGCCGACGCTTCAACGCGGCGCGTTCAGCTTCTACTTTACCGCGCCAGGTCAAATCCTCGTCGAGGTGGCGCAGCGGGATTAGCACTCGAAAAAAATCGGGGCGGACGTCCAAGGCGCGGCGTCGTCACCGCCGGTCGCGCTGGAACTTCTTCACCTCGGCCGCCAGGGACGCCGCCCCGTGATCCGGCTCTTCCTCGGCCTGCATCGGCAGAGATCCCGCCACGCCGCGCAGGGCCAGCCAGAGCTGGACGTTGAAATGCTCCAGCATCCGCAGGGGCCGCAGCTTGTCGTCGGTGACGTCCCAGCCCTCGGCTTCGAAGGCGGTGATCTGGTCGCGAACGGGCTTGCGCTCGATTCGGTCCCAGCCCTCCGGACGGGGCGCATCGTCGGCCTCGTCGGCGGTCAGGCCAAAGATCGCGCGCGAACACTCGTCGATCTCGCTGAAGTGGTCGCGCGCATCGGCGTCGGCATAGCGCGAATTCATCAGCGCCTTGCCCTCCAGCTCACGCACGCCGGGCAGGTCGATCAAGCGGTTCAGGGAGGTCTTGGGCATGGTCATAACCAAAAGGGGTCCGGGCTCGGCCGTCAAGGGCGACTTCCTAGCCGTAAAACTCTCGATACCAGCTAACGAACCGCGGCAGCCCCTCTTCCAGCGTGACCTGGGGCGTGTATCCCGTCAGGGCGTGCAGGCTGGCGACGTCCGCGCACGTCGCCGTCACGTCGCCGGGCTGCATGGGACGCATGAGTTTTTGCGCCGGAACGCCCAGCAACTGTTCCAGGATCTCGATCATTCGAAGAAGGCCCACCGGACGGCCGCCGCCGATGTTCAACAGCCGGTGTTCGCCCGTGGCCGGCGGGCGGTCGAGTACGCCTATGACACCGTCCACGATGTCGTCGATAAAGGTGAAATCCCGCGCCATCTGGCCATCGCCGAACACTTCGATCGGCTCGCCAGCGAGGATTTTCTGGGTGAAGGAGAAATAGGCCATGTCCGGCCGGCCCCACGGGCCATAGGCGGTGAAGAACCGCAGCCCCGATTGACGCAGGTCGTACAGGTTGGCGTAGACCCCGCTCATCAGTTCGGCGGAGCGCTTGGTGGCGGCGTAGAGCGAGGCCGGCGTCCGCAGCGGATCGTCCTCGCTAAAGGCCCGGCCCAGGGGGTGGTCGCCATAGACCGAGCTCGATGAGGCATAGACCAGGTGGGTGATTTCGGGCGCATGCCGGCAGGCTTCGAGCACCGAGAGATGACCGGCGAGGTTGGAGCGTTCATAGGCGAAGGGGTTGTCGTACCGGACGCCCGCCTGAGCGGCCAGGTGCACCACCCGGCGCGTTCCGCTGCCCTGGACCAGCGCGCCGAAGGCCTCGGCCTCGGCGATGTCCAGGCGGGCCATCCGAAAGCCGGCGCGCGCCGTCAAGGTCGCCGCGCGCGCCTCCTTCAGCGCCGGATCGTAGTAGGCGTTGAAACTGTCGACCCCGATCACGCGCTCGCCGCGGTCCAGCAGGCGCGCGCTGACCGCGTGGCCGATGAAGCCGGCCGCGCCGGTGACCAGGATGGGGCCGTCAGCTGTCACGATCAGATCCTGTCAACCTGGCGGCCCGCTGACCGCGCCGTCATCTCCTAGACCGGCGCGCGCCAGGGTGTCGACCATGCTCCAGCCTTGCCATTGAGGCTCCAGCGGCCATTTACCTGACGCACGAAGCGGTTATGCAACGCGGGTGAGCGAGATTTCGAGAGACTTCACCCTTTTGCAGGTGACCCCCGAGCTGGAAACCGGCGGCGCGGAGCAGACCACGCTGGACGTGGCGGCGGCGGTGGCGCGCGCCGGCGGCCGCTCGCTGGTCGCTTCGCGAGGTGGGCGGATGGCCGAGCGGCTGGAGGCCAGCGGCGCCCGGTTGATCACCCTGCCGGTGCATTCCAAGAACCCGCTGGTGATCGCCGACAACGCCCGGCGCCTGGCCAGGCTGATCCGCGAGGAAAAGGTCAGCCTGGTCCACGCCCGCTCGCGCGCGCCGGCGATCAGCGCGCTTTGGGCCGCGCGGGCGACGGGGACGGCCTTCGTCACCACCTATCACGGCGTCTACAATGCCAAGAGCGCGCTCAAGCGCTGGTACAATTCGGTGATGACCCGGGGCGATATCGTCATCGCCAACTCGGCCTATACCGCAAGCCAGATCCTGGCCAAGTACAGGGTCGACCCGGCCCGGCTGGCGACCATCCCTCGCGGCGTCGACCTGGCGCGGTTCGATCCGGCCCAGGTGTCGCCAGAACGGGTGAATGCGCTGCGCCAAGCCTGGGGGATTGAGGCGGGCGATGGTCGTGTGAAATTCCTGCTCGGCGGCCGGCTGACCCGTTGGAAGGGCCAGACGCTGCTGATCGACGCCGCCGCGCGGTTGCGGGCCAGCGGCGAGGACCGCTTCGTGATCCTGCTCGCCGGCGACGATCAAGGGCGCAGCGCCTATCGCCAAGAACTGGAGGGCGCGATCGCGGCGGCCGGTTTGGGGGACAGTGTAAGACTAGTCGGCCACTGCGACGACATGCCCGCCGCCTATCTGCTCGCCGACCTGGCCTGCGCCCCTTCCCTCGATCCCGAACCCTTCGGCCGCACCGCGGTGGAGCCGCAGGCCATGGGCCGGCCGGTGCTGGCCGCCGACCACGGCGCGGCGCGTGAGACGGTGATCGCGGGCGAGACCGGTTGGCTCGTGGCGCCCGGCGATCCCGACGCCTGGGCGCGGGCCCTGGAAGACGCAATCACGACGTCGCCAGGGCGCCGCGCGGAGATGGGCCAGGCCGGCCAGGATCGCGCGCGCCGGCTCTATTCCGTCGAAGCCATGTGCGAGGCGACGCTGGCGGTCTATCGCCGGGTGCTCGAGGCGCACCGATGACCACCGGTCATTCCGCCAAGAAAAGTCCGGCCGTGAACAAGGTGCTGGTGATCAAGCTGGGGGCGCTGGGCGACTTCGTGCTGGCCCTGGCGGCGATGAAGCACATCCGCCTGGCCCATCCCAAAGCGCGCATCACCCTCCTGACCACCCCGCCCTTCGAGGCCCTGGCCCAGGCCAGCGGCTATTTCAATGCGGTGGAGACCGACGGCCGTCCGGAGGATCTCGGCGACTGGATGACCATGATCGGCCGGCTGCGGACGGCGCGGTACGACCGGGTCTACGACCTGCAAACCTCATCGAAATCCAGCTTTTACTTTCAGCTCCTAAGACCGTTTCCGCCCGCCTGGTCCGGCATCGCCTTCGGCTGTTCGCTGCCGCACCGCAATCGGCGGCGCAATCACATGCACACCCTGGAGCGCCAGGCGGACCAGCTGAAGGACGCCGGCGTCTGGCCCGACGCGCCGACCGAGCCTGGCGCCGCGCCGCCGCCCGATCTGTCCTGGATATTGCGGGCGAAATCCGCGCAGAAACGCGCGCGTGGCGGCCTGACCTCCAAGCCCTACGCCCTGCTGGTGCCCGGCGGTTCGGCGCACCGGCCGGAGAAGCGCTGGCCGGTCGAGCGGTTCGCCGATCTGGCCGTCCTGCTGCGCGCCCGGGGCCTGGACGTCGTGATCATCGGCGGCCCGCAGGAAAGCGCCCTGGCGCGAACCATCCAGCGCAAGGTCCAGGCCCGCGATCTGACCGGCCGCACCGACTTCGCCCAGGTCGCGGCCCTGGGCGCCCGCGCGGCCCTGGCCGTCGGCAACGACACCGGACCGCTGCACCTGATCGCCGCGGCGGGGGCGCCGACCATCGCCTTGTTTTCCAAGGCCTCCGACCCCGATCTCTGCGCACCGCGCGGCCACGTGACGGTGATCCGCTCCGATGACTTTAGCCGGCTGTCGGTGGCCGAGGTCGACGAGGCCGCCCACCGGCTGGTCGCCGAAGCTGCGCCGACGGCGTAGGTTGTTCGCGACGTTTTGGAGAATCGCTTGCCGCCGATCATTTCCGTCCAGGGCCTGACCAAGACCTACGCGTCCGGGTTCCAAGCGCTGAAGACCATCGATCTGGAGATCGAGCGCGGCGAGATTTTCGCGTTGCTGGGCCCGAACGGCGCCGGCAAGACGACCCTGATCAGCATCATCTGCGGCATCGTCAATCCGACCACCGGCCGCGTGCTGGCCGACGGTCACGACATCGTTCGCGACTATCGCGCCGCCCGCTCCAAGATCGGCCTGGTCCCCCAAGAGCTGTCGACTGACGGTTATGAGACGGTGTGGGACACGACGACCTTCAGCCGCGGCCTGTTCGGCAAAGCGAAGAACCCCGCCCACATCGAATTCGTGCTGCGCGCGCTGTCGCTCTGGGACAAGAAGGACAGCTCGATCATGACTTTGTCGGGGGGCATGAAGCGGCGGGTGATGATCGCCAAGGCCCTGTCGCACGAGCCCAAGATCCTGTTCCTGGATGAGCCCACCGCCGGCGTCGATGTCGAGCTGCGCCGCGACATGTGGCAGATGGTGCGGGCCTTACGCGCCACCGGCGTGACCATCATCCTGACCACCCACTATATCGAGGAGGCCGAGGAGATGGCCGACCGGGTGGGCGTGATCCACAGGGGTGAGATCATTCTGGTCGAGGACAAGGTCAAGCTGATGACCAAGCTGGGCAAGCGCCAGCTCACCTTGCACCTGCAAAACCCGCTGGACGGCGTTCCGGCCGAGCTGGCCGGCTACCCCCTCGAACTCTCCGCTGACGGCGCGGAGCTGATCTACACCTTCGACAGCCAGAGCGAGCAAACCGGCATCGCCGGCCTGATGCGCCAGCTGAACGCCTTGGGCGTCGACTTCAAGGATCTGCAGACCAGCCAGAGTTCGCTGGAGGATATCTTCGTCAGCCTGGTGAGCGAGCGGTCATGAACCTTTACGCGATCAGGGCCATCTATGTGTTCGAGATGTCCCGCGCCTTTCGGACCCTGGCCCAGAGCATCATCTCGCCGGTGCTGTCGACATCGCTCTATTTCGTGGTGTTCGGTTCGGCGATCGGCTCGCGGATGCACGCCGTGGGCGGGGTCAGCTACGCGGCCTTCATCGTCCCGGGCCTGATTATGCTGTCGCTGCTGACGGAGAGCATCGCCAACGCCTCGTTCGGCATCTTCATGCCCCAGTTCTCCGGCACGATCTACGAGGTGCTGTCGGCGCCCATTTCCGCCGCCGAGATCGTCGCCGGCTATGTCGGCGCGGCGGCCACCAAGTCGATCATCCTTGGCGTCATCATCCTGATCACCGCGCGGGTGTTCGTCGACTACCAGATCGCCCATCCGATCTTCATGGCCGCGTTCCTGGTGCTGACCGCGATGACCTTCAGCCTTTTCGGCTTCATCATCGGCATCTGGGCCGACGGGTGGGAGAAGCTGCAGATCATACCGCTGCTGGTGGTCACCCCCCTGACCTTCCTGGGCGGCAGCTTCTATTCGATCACCATGCTGCCGCCGCTGTGGCGCCAGATCACCCTGTTCAACCCGGTGGTCTATCTGATCAGCGGCTTTCGCTGGAGCTTCTTCGGCGCGTCGGACGTGGGGGTGGGAATCAGCCTCGGTATGACGCTGGCCTTCATGGCCGCGTGTCTGGTCGCGGTCTGGTGGATCTTCAAGACCGGCTATAGGTTGAAAGCCTGAGGAAGATCGCCCCGGCAGTGGCGACAATTTAGGCGGTTTCTGCCCTCGAATTGCGCGATCACGCCAATCTGGACCCATTTCGTCGATTGCGGCCGTCTTCTCGTTGCGGCGGACGCGGCTCAGGCGGACCTTGTGATCGTCTTATTCAGACGTTCCTCTCTATGAACTGGCCCGCCCCGCCCACCGGGGCGGGCCATTTTTCTTTAAGGGCCGGTTTAGGGCCGCGCGGCCATGACCTTCAGCAGCCGGTAGATGTATTCCCCGCCCTGGTAGAACGCGTGGACGCCGACCCGCTCGTCGCGGCCATGATCGCGGACATCGTCGATATCGGTGAACATGCCCGACGAGACGTAGCTGGGCTCCCCCGCCAGGCGCGCATAGACCGAATCCGAGGCGCCCGCCGCCATGTCCGGGATGATCGGCACGCCGGGCCACATGGAATCGACCGCTCGCCGGAAGCGCGCCTGCACGTCGGCGGTCAGCGGCGTTTCCGGGCTGGGATCGATCGGCCCATCGACCGAGACGTGGATGCCCGGATCGCCCAACACCTTCTCCAAGGTCGCCTGGGTCTGCTCCGGCGTCTCGCCTGGGATCAGGCGGCATTGCACGGTGGCGCTCGCCCGGGACGGCAGGGCGCTTTCACCCTCGCCGGCCCGCAGCATGGTGGCGACGCAGGTGGTGCGCAGCTGGGCGTTCTGGACTGGGTCCAGGCTCAGCCGCGCCGCGGCCGCCTCGGGCGAGGGGCCGGCGAGGGCCAGCATGTCGGCGCGCTCGGCGCCGGGGCGCAGCAGCGCGATCTGGCTGTAGTAGCTGCGCGTGGTGTCGGTCAGGTGCAGCGGAAACTGGTAGGCCGCCAGCTTCTGCAGACCCGCGGTCAGTTGATAGATCGCATTGTCCGGCCGCGGCAGCGAGCTGTGCCCACCCTTGTTGGTCGTCTCCAGTTCGAAGGTCGCATAGAGCTTTTCGCTGGTCTCGATCCCCACATAGTAGCGCTGGCCGTTCTTCAGCCAGCCGCCCTCGCCGTCGGTGTTCAAGACCAGATCGCTGTCGACCAGCTCGCGGTGCGCGGCGAACAGCCATTGCACCCCGTCCGCGTCGCCGCCCGCCTCCTCGTCGGCGGTGAAGGCGGCGATGATGTCGCGGTCGGGGACATAGCCCTCCTTTTTCATGCGGATCATGGCCGTAAGGACCAGGGTGTCGTCGCCTTTCATGTCCTCGGTTCCGCGACCGTAGAAATAGCCGTCCTTTTCCACCAACTTGAACGGATCGGTGGTCCAGTCGCGCGGATTGGCCTCGACCACGTCCAGGTGGCCGATGATCAGCAGCGGCTTTCCGTGGCCCTTGCCGCGCAGGCGGATCACCACATTGCCCTTGGTCGGGTGATCGGCCGGCGCCAGGACGCTCACATCCGCGGCGCCATAGCCGGCGTCCAGCGCGCGCTGAGCGACCGCCTGGGCCGCGACCAGCGAGCCGTGGGCGTGGGTGGAGTCGATCTCGATCAGCTGTTTCAGAATATCGTGCGACAGGACCTGGTATTGGGCCGGGGGCATGGACTCGGCCGAGTAGGCCGCCCCACCGGCCCCCAGCGCCATCGCCGCCACGAACGCCGCCCGCCATCCCCGTTTCGTCAAAGCCATCTCGCAGAACCCTCAACCGGCGAACGCGCCGCGGCGCCGGGTCTAGCCTAAGCCGCGCCTTCGCGCACCCGCCAGCGACGGCGGGGGTGGCGCAAGATCGTTTGGCCCGGCATAGGACGGCTCCGCTTCCACCTTTCCGCGCCGAGGCCCCCTGTGACGCAACGCCCATCCGGCCTCGCCTCGACCCTGCTCTCGGTCGGGGTGCTGATCGTGGCCATGTTCTCGTTCCAGGCCAGCGCCTCGGTCGCCGAAAGCCTGTTCGGACGCATCGGACCGTCCGGCGCGGCGGGCCTGCGGCTGTTGGCCGGGGGGATCATGCTGGCGGCGGCGTTTCGGCCGTGGCGCGCCTGGCCGACGCGGCAGGCCTGGCGGCCGATCCTGGTCTACGGGGCTTCGGTCGGCGTCATGAACAACCTGTTCTACAACGCCTTGGCGCGGGTGCCGCTGGGGCTGGCGGTGGCGCTGGAATTCGCCGGCCCGCTGGCGGTGGCCATGGCCGGATCGCGCCGCCCGGTCGACTTCTTGTGGATCGCCCTGGCGGTTGGGGGCCTGTTGCTGATCCTGAGGCCCGGCGCGTCAGCCACGGGGCCGCTGGACCCGATCGGCGTGGCCCTGGCCCTGGCCGCGGGCGTCTGCTGGGCGCTTTACATCATCTTCGGCCAGAAGGCCGGCGGCGAGCACGGCATGCAGAGCACGGCGATGGGCATGATCATCGCCGCCGTGGTCGGCGCGCCCATCGGCCTGATGCAGGCCGGCGCCGCGGTGATGTCGCCGTCGGTGTTGCTGACCGGGCTGGTGGTGGGGTTTCTCGGCAGCGCCCTGCCCTACGCCCTGGAAATGATCGCGCTGACGCGGCTGCCGACGCGCACCTTCGGCACGCTGATGAGCCTGGAGCCGGCGGTGGGCGCCCTGGCCGGCCTGGTCCTGCTGCGCCAAAGCCTGAGTCCGGCCCAATGGCTGGCCATCGGCGCTGTGGTCGCCGCCTCGATCGGCGCCACGGCGACGATTCGATCGAAAACGCCCATAGTCACTACGGAAATTTAAGCGATTGAGGCGTAGGAAACGGAACAACGCTCTCCGCGGCGACTTGATCGGACCGGGCGCCTCCTTCATATAACACCCTAGCGGCCGTCTGCGCCGCGCGCCGCCATCATCAACTGCTCCAGGAGAGCCAGCCTATTCGTCGCCCCATGCCCGCGCCGCCGTCCAAGGACGGTCCGCGCATCAACGAAGACATTCGAGTCCCCCGTGTGCTCCTGATCGACGAGCACGGTGAAAAACAGGGCGTCATGCCCACCGGTTCGGCCCTCGAGGCCGCTCAGGAAGCCGGTCTGGATCTGGTGGAAGTCTCCCCCAATTCCGATCCGCCGGTCTGCAAGATCCTCGACTACGGCAAGTACAAGTTCGAGGAGCAGAAAAAGAAAGGCGCCGCCCGCAAGCGCCAAAAGCTGGTTGAAATCAAAGAGATCAAACTGCGGCCGAACATCGACACGCACGATTACGATGTGAAGGCCCGCGCCATGCACCGCTTCTTCGAGGAAGGCGACAAGGTCAAGGTGACCTTGCGGTTCCGCGGCGGCGAGATGCGCCACCCCGAGCTGGGCATGAAGCTTTTGATGCAGGTCCGCACCGACTTCGAGCCGGTGGCCAAGGTCGAGTATGAGCCGCGCATGGAAGGCCGCCAGATGATCATGATCCTGGCGCCGCGGTAACCGGCACGCTGCTCCCCCTCTGGGGGAGCTGGCGCGAAGCGCCTGAGGGGGCAGTTCGCCGCCGTCGAGGCTTTCCGGCAAGCCCCCTCCACCACGCTACGCGCGGTCCCCCTTCCCCGATGGGGGAGGAACACCCTATCGCATCGCGGCCACAGTTCGTGACATTTTGGCCGTCGAACCGATTCGGCGGGCATTTTGCTTTGCTGTGCGGCGCGCGGCCCTTAAGAGGGGCGCATGACCTCCATATTGGCCAATCCAGCGGGCGCTCGCCGCCCGCGCGCGGGTGACTCTGCGCGCCGCGTTCACAGCGGCGGCCTGGCTTGTGGAGACGAGCCGTCACGCTTGTCGGCGATCCCATGACAGTGGCCGCCTCATCCGAGCCCGCGCCGCGCCGATCGGCGGCGGCCTTCCCGGTGTTGTTGATGGTCATGTTCATCAACATCCTGGGCTTTGGCGTGGTCGTGCCGCTGTTGCCGTTCTATGGCCAGTCGTTCCATGCGCCGCCCTGGGCGATCGCGCTGGTCTTCTCGGCCTATTCGCTGGGATCCTTCTTCGGCGAGCCGTTCTGGGGGCGGCTGTCGGACCGGATCGGGCGACGGCCGATCCTGATCAGCTCGATCAGCGCCAATTGCCTCTGCTACCTGGCGCTGGCCTTCGCGCCCAATGTGTTCGTCGCCTTCGCCGTGCGGTTCCTGGGCGGCCTCGCCGCCGGCAACGGCTCGGTGGTGCAGGGCTATATCGCCGACGTCACCCCGACCGACGAGCGGGCCGGGCGGTTCTCGATGCTGGGCGCGGCCTACAATGTCGGCATGATCATTGGCCCGACGCTGGGCGGCATCTTCGCCCATCCAGGCCAGGGACCGGCGGGCTTTCGCATCCCTCTGCTGATCGCATCCGCCCTGTCGGCGGCGGCGGTGACCGGCGTCTTCCTGTTCGTCCGCGAAAGCCGGTCGGGCGGACACACCACCGACCAGCAACCCAGCCGCTGGGCGATGATCGGCACGGCCGCGCGCAACCCGGTGATCCGCCAGCTGATGGCGCTGACCTTCGTGGTCGGGTTCGCCTTCACCGGCATCGAATCCACCTTCGGCTTCTGGTCGCAGCATTTCTTCGGCTGGGGCCCCCGCGACATCGCGATCTGCTTCGGCGTCACCGCCTTTGTGTCCGCCATCTGCCAGTCGGTGATCACGGCGCGGCTGTCGCGCCGGTATGGCGAGGCCAGGATGCTGGCCATCGGCATGGTGATCACGGTGATCAGCATGGCGCTGCAGCCGTTCGCGGCGAGCGGCGTCTGGGCGATCGTGCTGATGACCACGATGGCGATCGGCTCGTCGGTCGCCTTCCCCAATTCCGGGGCGCTGATGTCGCGCAGCATCGATCCGGACCATCAAGGCCAGATCATGGGCCTGAACAATGCGCTGGGCGCCTTGGCGCGTGTGGTGGGGCCATTCTGCGCGGCGCTGATCTTTTCCGGGATCAGCTTCAACGGCCCGTTCGTACTGGGGGCGGCGATCGTGGCGCCAGCGGTCTGGCTTGCGGTCTCGGCTGGGCGCTCGGCGCGGCGGATGCAGCAGGATTCCGTTTGTCCGGCGTTGCAATCTTGAGCGTTTTGCCGTAACGACGCCGGCTCTTGAAGTCGCCTGGCCAAAGGCATGCCAGGGCGGCTCTTCACGCTATGTTAGAGGACGGAGCTCCGGCTCCGCTGCGAAATGCCGAAGTTGAAGACCAAATCGGGCGCCAAGAAGCGCTTCAAGATCACCGCGACGGGCAAGGTCAAGGCCGGCGTGGCGGGCAAGCGGCACCGCTTGATCAGCCACAGCGCCAAGTACATCCGGCAAAATCGTGGAACCAAGGTGATGACGGCGCAGGACGCCAAGATCATCAAGTTCCACATGCCGTACGCCTGACCCCACAAACCAACACACGGTGATCTGAAATGGCGCGAGTCAAACGGGGCGTAACCTCCCACGCCCGGCACAAGAAGGTTCTGGAGCAGGCCAAGGGTTTCTATGGCCGGCGCAGCACCACCATCCGCACGGCCAAGGCCGCGGTCGATAAGGCCGGCCAGTACGCCTATCGCGACCGCAAGGTCCGCAAGCGCTCGTTCAGGGCGCTGTGGATCCAGCGGATCAACGCGGCGGCGCGGCTGGAAGGCATGACCTATTCGCGATTTATGCACGGCCTTGAACTGGCTGGCGTCGAGATGGACCGCAAGGTCCTGGCCGATGTCGCAGGGGCCGACCCCGCCGCGTTCAAGGCCATCGCCGACAAGGTTCGCGCCGCGCTGACTTAAGGGGCGGATTTCCCCTTCACGTCATCCCGGAAGCGGCGAAGCCGCTGTCCGGGACCCAGTGCCGGCGCACTAGCCCCTGGGTCCCGGCTCTTCGCTGCGCTTCGGCCGGGATGACGACCAGGGCGGATTTTCGAAGCGCGATTGCGGAACTGCTCGATGACCGACCTGACCACCCTTGAAACCGAACTGATCGCCCAGATCGACGCCGCCCCGGACGCCGCGGCGCTGGACGTCGTGCGCGTCGCGGCGCTGGGCAAGACCGGCTCGATCTCCGGCCTTTTGAAAACCCTCGGCGCGATGAGCCCGGATGAGCGCAAGGCGCAAGGCCCGCTGATCAACGGCCTGCGCGACCGGATCACCGCGCGCATCGCCGAGCGCAAGACGGCGCTGGACGCCGCCGCGTTGGAAGCCCAGCTCGCCGCCGAGCATGTCGACCTAACCCTGCCCGCCCCGCCCCGCCGCAAGGGCGCGGTGCATCCGACCATGCAGGTGATGGACGAGATGACCGCCATCTTCGCCGAGATGGGCTTCGCGGTCGCCGAAGGCCCGGACATCGAGGACGATTTCCACAACTTCACCGGCCTCAACTTCCCACCCAAGCACCCGGCGCGGGAGATGCACGACACCTTCTTCCTGAACCCCGGACCGGACGGGGAGCGCAAGGTCCTGCGCACCCATACCAGCCCGATCCAGGTGCGGGTGATGCAGCGGGTCAATACCGCACCGGACGCGCCGCAGTTCGCCCATGGCCAGGAGCCGCCGATCCGGATCATCGGGCCGGGCCGCACCTACCGCTGTGACAGCGACCGCACCCACACCCCGATGTTCCACCAGATGGAGGGCCTGGTCATCGACCGGAACATCCATATGGGCCATCTGAAGTGGACGCTGGACGCCTTCATCCGCCGGTTCTTCGAGACCGAGGCGGTGGTCACGCGGTTTCGCCCGCACCACTTCCCCTTCACCGAACCCTCGGCGGAGATGGACGTGCAGTGCGACCGTTCCGCCAGCTCGGTAAAGATCGGCGAGGGCAGCGACTGGCTGGAGATCCTGGGCGGCGGCATGGTGCATCCGAACATATTGCGCACCTGCGGCCTGGATCCGGACGAGTGGCAGGGCTTTGCGTTCGGCCTCGGTATCGACCGGTTGGGCATGCTGAAATACGGCATGCCGGACCTTAGGGACATGTTCTCGGCCGACGTGCGCTGGCTGACGCACTACGGGTTCAGCGGCTTCGCGGCGCCGAACCCGGCCTCGGGGTTAAGCTGATGGCGGGCCGATATCTTTCGAGGCCGCCCACCGATCCCTTCTCCCCTTGCGGGAGAAGGGTTACGGGAGCTCGGTCATGAAATTCACTCCCTCCTGGCTTCGGGAGCATCTGGACACCTCCGCTACGGCCGCCGAGATCGCCGACGCCATGACCATGGCCGGGCTGGAGGTCGAGCATGTGGCCGATCCGGCGGCCAAGCTCGCGGCGTTCTCCGTCGCCAAGGTCGTCGAGGCGGTCCAGCACCCCAATGCCGATCGCCTGCGCGTCTGCCAGGTCGACACCAAGGACGGGCGCAAGGAGATCGTCTGCGGCGCGCCCAACGCCCGCGCCGGCCTGACCACGGTCTATGCGCCGCTGGGAACCTATATCCCTGGCAGCGGAATCACCCTGGAGCCCCGGGCGGTGCGCGGCGTGGTCTCCAACGGCATGCTGTGTTCCGCCGCCGAACTGCAGACCGCCGAGGAATCCGAAGGCATCCTGGAGCTGTCGGACGATCTGCCGGTCGGCGCGCCCGCGGCCCAGGGGCTTGGTCTGGAAGCGGTGATCGACTTTGAAGTGACGCCGAACCGGCCCGACTGGCTGGGCGTGGCCGGCATCGCCCGCGACCTGGCCGCGGCCGGCGTTGGGACGCTGAAGGACCTGTCGGTCAAACCGGTCAAGGGCGGCTTCCCCTGCCCCATCGACATCCGGCTGGATGGCTCCGACGCCTGCCCGGCCTTCGCGGGGCGCCTGATCCGGGGCGTGAAGAACGGACCCTCGCCGGCCTGGCTGCAAAAGCGCCTGACCTCGATCGGCCTGCGTTCGATCAGCGCGCTAGTCGATGTGACCAACCTGCTGGCCTATGACCGCGCCCGGCCGCTGCACGTCTATGACGCCGCTAAGCTGAGCGGCGGGTTTGTGGAGGCGCGGCTGGGACGCGAGGGCGAGAGCGTGCTGGCGTTGGACGGCCAGACCTATGCGGCGAGCCCAGAGATCTGCGTGATCGCCGACGGCTCCGGCGCGATCGGCCTGGGCGGCGTCATGGGCGGCGAGACCACCGGCTGTTCCGACGCCACCACCGACGTCTTCGTCGAGAGCGCCTGGTTCGACCCGATCCGCACGGCCCAGACCGGGCGGACCACCGGCATCACCTCCGACGCCCAGTACCGCTTCGCCCGCGGCGTCGATCCGGGGTTTGTCGTGGATGGGCTGGAGCTAGCCACGAAACTGATCCTGGAGCTGTGCGGCGGCGAGCCGTCGGAGGTGCGTGTGGCCGGCCAGGTTCCCGCGCCGCCGGCCCCGATCGCCTTCGATCCGGCCTATGTGGAGCGCCTGTCAGGCCTCTCGATGTCGAACGAAAGAATATTTGAAATTCTTACCCGGCTCGGTTTCGGGATCGAGCCGGCCGGCGGCGCCTGCAAGGTCCAACCGCCGACCTGGCGCCGCGACGTCGAGGGCAAGGCCGATCTGGTCGAGGAGGTGGCGCGGATCGCCGGCTATGACGCCCTGCCCGCCACGCCGCTGCCCGAGATCGCCCGGCCGACCGGCGGCGTGCTGAGCCCGCGCCAGGCCCGCATCCGCACCGGCCGACGCGCCTTGGCGGCCCTGGGCTATGAAGAGGCGGTCACCTTTTCCTTCGTCGGCCGGTCGGTCGCCGAGCGGTTCGGCGGCGGCTCCAACGCGCTGGTGCTGGCCAATCCGATCTCGGCGGACCTCGACTGCATGCGCCCCTCGATCCTGCCGGGGCTAGTCGAGGCCGCCGGCCGCAACGCCAAGCGCGGCTTCGCGGACGTGGCCCTGTTCGAGATCGGCCCGATCTTCGCCGGCGACGAGCCGCGCGACCAGCGCACCGCCATCACCGCGATCCTGGCGCCGCACCCGCCGCGCCGCTGGGACGGCGGCAAGGCCGACGACCTGTTCGCATTGAAGAGCGACCTTTTGGCGCTGCTGGACGAGATCGGCGCGCCCGTGGCCTCGCTGCAGACCGCCCAGGGACAGGCGTCCGGCTGGTGGCATCCGGGCCGCTCGGCGCGGCTGCAGCTGGGTCCCAAGGCGGTGCTGGCCGAGTTCGGGGCGCTGCACCCCGGCGTGCTCAAGGCGCTGGACGTCGATGGCCCGGTCTATGGCTTCGAGATCTGGCTTGAGGCCGTGCCCGAGCCCAAGCGCAAGGCGATCAAGACCCGTCCCGAGCTGGTTCTGTCGCCCTTCATGCCGCTGACCCGCGATTTCGCCTTCGTGGTCGAGGCCAAGACCGCGGCCGGAGACCTGGTTCGGGCGGTGCAGTCCGCGGACAAGACGCTGATCGCCGGCGCGCGGGTGTTCGACGTCTATGCGGGCCCCGGCGTGCCCGAGGGCTGCAAATCCCTGGCGGTCGAGGTGACCATCCAGCCGCGCGAAGCCACCTTGACCGACGTCGAGATCGAGGCCCTGTCTGGGCGGATCATCGCCGCGGCCGGCAAGGCGGTCGGGGCGAAACTGAGGGGCTGAGGGCGCGAAGACCTGGCTGCTCCCCACGTGTGGGGAGCTGTCGCGGAGCGACGGAGGGGTGACGGTTCGGCGGCGATCGTGCGGCGGCAAGCCCCCTCCACCACTTCGTGGTCCCCCTCCCCACGATGTGGGGAGGATCGCGGGACGCGGTTGCTCCCCACGTGTGGGGAGCTGTCGCGGAGCGACGGAGGGGTGACGGTTCGGCGGCGATCGTGCGGCGGCAAGCCCCCTCCACCACTTCGTGGTCCCCCTCCCCACGATGTGGGGAGGAACTAATCCTTCGATGAACGACGGCTGACCAAACCATACCGAGCGCGTTCATGACGCGCGGCCCAGATAGGGCGCGTGGATGGATCAGGCCTGAAATCCGATCGTCCATACGGAAACATTTCCGGCCTCGGGCGTTGCTGCAACGCTGAGGCGTCCTGCGCTTCAACCAAGATCAACGGAGAACGTCCATGAAGACTCTAGGCAAAATATCCCGCTTTGCCGGCGCGGTCGCGATCAGCGCCGCGCTGATCCTGCCCGCCGGCTCCGCGCTTGCCGACCCCGGCGGCACCGCCATGGGCGCGGGCGCCGGCGCGCTGGCGGGCGCCGTCATCACGCACGGCAGCCCCGCCGGCATCATCGGCGGCGCGGTGGTTGGCGGCGTGGCCGGCCACGAGCTGACGCGCCATCACCACTATCACCACCACCACCGTCGTTATTGCGGCGACCACTACTGCTGAGCAGTGTCGCCGCGTGCTTCGACACGCGCCTTCCAGGCGCTACTCAGCATGACGAAGAATTGGAATTCCAAAATAGTTCGTCATGCTGAGTAGCCGGCGCAGCCGGCGTGTCGAAGCACGCACCGTTCGTTACAGCGGGATGAAGTGCCGCTCGCGGCTGTAGGCCAAATAGCCCGCATTGGCGCCGAGCCGCAGGCCGACGCCGGCGCGGATCGGGGCCAGGGTCACATCCTCGGCGCGCTGATAGTTCACCCCTAAACCACCGATGAAATAGGCGGTCCCTTCGACGCCAGGGAAGCGGCGATAGATCATGTCGGGGTATTGCAGGTTATAGCAAAGGGTGAAGACGCGCGAGGCGTTGCCGCCGAAGTCCCAGCCGATCGACGGCCCCTGCCAGAACACCTTCTCGGTCTTGCGGTTCTTCATATAGAGCAAGCCCGAGCCATAGCGCAGGCCGACGGCGAAGGCGCCCGAGCCTTCCGTTCCGGCGATATAGCCGGTCGGCCGTCCGTTCTCCTTGAACGCCCGTTCGATGATCGAGCCGGCGGTCTCGGCGGTGACGCCGAAGAAGTCCGACACCGAGTTGACCAGCTCGTCCTCGCTATAGGTGTCCGCCCTTTGGCCCGTGGGATAGGCCGGCTGGGCCGGCTGCAGGCCGGGCGACGGGAGATCGCCGTTGCGCGGGCCGCCCTGATTGCCGCCGCTTTGCGCGCGGTCATCCTCGGGCCCGGTATTGGTCGGCTGGGCGCCAGCGGCGCTGGCGCTCAAGAATGCGAGGCCGGTGGCCAGAAGCAGGCGACGATCCATCTTAAAAAACTCTCCGAATCGAGGAAGCCCGCAGACTCCCATTTCATTGAGTCTGGTTTGCGGCCGTGGGCTTTAACGTCTGGTTAAGCATAAGGCTCCGGCCCCACGAAAACGCCCGCGACCGCCTATCCCCTCGCGCCTATCCCCTCGCGCCTGGCGCGTTCTGTGCTAAAGCCCGCGCCCATGACGACCAGCCTTTCCCACATCCGAAACTTCTCCATCGTGGCCCACATCGACCACGGCAAATCCACCCTGTCCGATCGCCTGATCCAGGAGACCGGCGGCCTGACCGCGCGGGAGATGAAGGAGCAGGTGCTGGACTCGATGGATATCGAGCGCGAGCGCGGCATCACCATCAAGGCCCAGACCGTGCGCCTGGACTATAAGGCCGATGACGGTCAGACCTATGTGCTGAACCTGATGGACACCCCCGGCCACGTGGACTTCGCCTATGAGGTGTCCCGCTCGCTGGCCGCCTGCGAGGGATCGATCCTGGTGGTGGACGCCAGTCAGGGCGTCGAGGCCCAGACCCTGGCCAATGTGTATCAGGCGATCGAGCACAATCATGAGATCGTGCCGGTCCTGAACAAGATCGATCTGCCCGCGGCCGAGCCCGACCGGATCCGCCAACAGATCGAGGATGTGATCGGCATCGACGCCTCCGACGCGGTGGAGTGCTCGGCCAAGACCGGCCTGGGCATCCACGACGTGCTGGAGGCTATCGTCACCCGCCTGCCCCCGCCCAAGGGCGATGACGCGGCGCCCTTGAAAGCCCTGCTGGTCGACGCCTGGTATGACGCATACCTCGGCGTCGTCGTGCTGGTGCGGGTGTTCGACGGGCGGCTGAAGGTCGGCCAGCAGGTGCGGATGATGGAGACCGGCGCGGTTTATAAGCTGGACAAGCTGGGCGTGTTCCTGCCCAAGGCCACGGATGTGGACAGCCTGGGCCCCGGCGAAATCGGCTTTTTGACCGCTTCGATCAAGGATGTGGCCGACGCGGCGGTGGGCGCCACCATCACCGACGACCGCCGCCCGACCGCCGATCCGTTCCCGGGGTTCAAGGCGGTGCAGCCGGTGGTGTTCTGCGGCCTGTTCCCGGCCGACGCGGCGGATTTCGAGGATCTGCGCGCCGCGGTCGGGCGGTTGCGCCTGAACGACGCCTCGTTCAGCTACGAGATGGAGACCAGCGCGGCGCTGGGTTTCGGGTTCCGCTGCGGGTTCTTAGGGTTGCTGCACCTGGAGATCATCCAGGAGCGGCTGCAGCGGGAGTTCAATCTCGACCTGATCGCGACGGCGCCCAGCGTGATCTACAAGATCACCCTGACCAATGGCGACGTGGTCGAGCTGCACAATCCCGCCGATATGCCCGACCCGGTCAAGGTCGAGTCCATCGCCGAGCCCTGGATCAAGGCGACCATCTTCACGCCCGACGAATATCTGGGCGCGGTGATCAAGCTGTGCCAGGACCGGCGCGGCGAACAGCGCGAGCTGAGCTATGTCGGCACGCGCGCCATGGTGGTCTACGACCTGCCGCTGAACGAGGTGGTGTTCGACTTCTATGACCGGCTGAAATCGATCTCCAAGGGCTATGCCAGCTTCGACTACCAGATCGAGGGCTATCGCACCGGCGACCTGGTCAAGATGTCGATCCTGGTCAACGCCGAGCCGGTCGACGCCCTCTCCATGCTGGTGCATCGAAACCGCGCCGAGATGCGCGGGCGCGGCATGGTCGAGAAGATGAAGGACCTGATCCCGCCCCACATGTTCGTCATCCCCATCCAGGCGGCCATCGGCGGCAAGATCATCGCCCGCGAAACCGTCCGCGCCCTGCGCAAGGACGTGACGGCGAAATGCTACGGCGGCGATGCGACGCGCAAACGCAAGCTGCTGGACAAGCAGAAGGAGGGGAAGAAGAAGATGCGCCAGTTCGGGAAAGTGGATATTCCGCAGGAAGCGTTCATCGCGGCGTTGAAGATGGACGCGGATTAGGGGCGACCGAGCCCGATGGACACGCTCACTCCCGAGCAGCGCAGCGAGCGGATGGGGCGTGTCAAAGGCAAGGGCAGCGCCGCCGAGAAGCACATTCGAAGCCTCGTTCATCGGATGGGTTATCGGTTCCGGCTTCATGGCGCGAAACTGCCTGGCAAGCCCGATCTGGTCTTTCCCGCGCGACATAAGGTGATCTTCGTCCACGGCTGCTTTTGGCATCGTCATCCCGATCCAAACTGCCACTTGGCGCGCCTACCCAAATCACGGCAGGATTTCTGGATTCCGAAGCTGGAGGGCAATCGGGACCGGGACCAGCGAACCGCGCGGGAACTTGAGGGTCTGGGTTGGAAGAGCCTGGTGATCTGGGAATGCAAGCTTCGCGATACGGCTTTCATTGAGAACGAAATTAGAACATTCTTGGAATCATGAAATCGATCGAACTCTTCGCTGGAGCGGGCGGCCTGGGAATGGGTCTGCACCGGGCGGGTTTCCACCCCGAGAAGGTCGTGGAGTGGGATCGGTATTGCTGTGACACCATTCGTGAGAACCAGACTTTTGATCATGCCATGGTTCGCGATTGGCCGCTGGTCGAGGGCGACGTGCGGAGCGTCGACTTCAAGGGTTTCGAAGACCGCCTTGACCTGATTTCCGGTGGCCCTCCGTGCCAGCCCTTTTCCCTCGGCGGCAAGCACGGCGCCTATGACGACGCGCGCGACATGTTCCCCCAGGCCATCCGGGCGGTGCGCGAGGCGCGGCCTAAGGCCTTCATCTTCGAAAACGTCAAAGGCCTGACACGCGCGGCGTTTCGAAATTATTTCGAGTACATCCGCCTTCAGCTTGAGTACCCGGAACTGACGTGCCGGCTGGACGAGGACTGGACCGAGCATCTGGCGCGGCTGGAGCGCCACCACACCCACGGGACACGGGACGATCTGCACTATCGCGTCGTGACCCGCGTGCTCAACGCCGCGAATTACGGCGTGCCGCAGCGGCGTGAACGAGTCCTGTTCGTCGGGTTCCGCGAAGACCTAGATCTGGAATGGAGCTTCCCCGTCGAGACCCACGGCGCCGACTCGCTGCTTTGGGACCAGTTTCGCGATGGGTCCTACTGGGACCGGCACAAAGTCGCCCGTGGTGATCGTCCGACCGACGCCAGCGCCACGGCGCGCGCGGAGAAGATGGACGCGCGGCCGACGACCTGCGCCTGGCGGACGGTGCGGGACGTCATCGACGACCTTCCCGACCCCGAGTTTGAACCAGACGCGTCGCGCAAGGTGGCGAACCATCGCTTCCAGCCCGGGGCGCGCAGCTATGCCGGCCATACCGGCAGTCCGTTGGACGAGCCCGCCAAGACGCTGAAGGCCGGCGTCCATGGTGTCCCCGGCGGTGAGAACATGCTGGCCAAGCCGTGCGGCGGGGTGCGGTATTTCACCGTCCGAGAAAGCGCGCGGTTGCAGACGTTTCCTGATGAGTTCGTCTTTCACGGGTCGTGGTCGGAGACAATGCGGCAGTTGGGGAACGCCGTGCCGGTACGACTGGCTGAGACGATCGGCAAGGATGTCGCGCGCAAGCTTCGGTTCGCGGCGTGAAAGGTCGCGCGGCCATCGTGATAGGCAAGCAAGTCACGATACTACCGAAGGCTATCGCATGAGAAAGCCAGGTCCCTATAACCCACTCGATAAACTCAATATCGCGCGTAGTATCGAGTCCGAGCT